>ERZ1370068.8989-contig-7800_pt1 | contig 42977 bp, 74 predicted proteins | sample MGYA00561227_ERZ1370068 | MGnify/ENA primary metagenome ERZ1370068 (study PRJEB38410, sample SAMEA6850437) | metagenome | study: Metagenomic assessment of the ecological functions of the soil: analysis of the soil microbiota associated with the... | reverse complement strand
CAGTTACGTATTGCTCCGTCGGCGCGTCCGGCGGGCAGTTGCCGCGGCGCAGATCGTTTTCGCGGGCAACGGGTGGCTCGTGAAGTCGAAAGGAATCGACTCCTACAAGGACATCGATGCGAAAGGCAAAATCGCGGTCGTGTTTCGGGCCGGCGAACGCTTACCCGCGCGGCATCAAGAGTTCCGATCTGTCGGGCAAGCGCGGCGAAGACTGGATGAACGCCGCCGATTATGCACAGAAACAAGGGGTGGCGGGTCTGGTAATCATTCCCGATTTCCAATACCTGGCGAATTGGGATCGCAATCGCAACCGTGTTACCGAACGTGGCGTCATGCGCGTGGACAAGTTTCAGCCGGCGACCGCGGCGCAAATACCGCAGCTGGTTATTTCGCCTCGCGTGACGGATGTTTTGTTTCAGGGCGAACGGATGGACGCTCAGTCGCTTTTCGAGGCGAGCTATGCAGGCAAACCACCGGAACCGTTTGCGCTGAGAACGGACAAGCAATCTCAATCGCCGTTAAAGTGAAATCCGATAGCGCCACCACCCAAAACGTCGTGGCCGTTTTCGAAGGCAGCGATCCGGTGTTGAAGAACGAGTACGTTGCGCCTCGGCGCACACTACGATCACGTCGGCATCGGCATACCGGTGAACGGCGACGCGATTTACAACGGCGCGGACGACGACGGTTCCGGCACCACGGCGCTGCTCGCGATGGCCGAGGCGCTCGCGAAAGCGCGCACGCGGCCCAAACGCTCGGTGCTGTTTGTGTGGCACGCGGGCGAAGAGAAGGACTGTGGGGCTCGCGCTACTTCACCGAGCTATCCGACGGTGCCGCTCGAGCAGGATCGTGGCGCAAATCAATATCGACATGATCGGTCGCAGCAAGCAGGAAGGCGACACGAATCACACGCAACGCTGGATCTTTCGGGACCAAACCAGATCTATGTGATCGGCTCAAAGATGATGAGCACTGAACTTGGCGAGTTGACCGAAAGTGTGAACAAGCAATACCTGAATCTGACGTACGACTATCGCTACGACGATCCTGCGCGATCCCAACCGCTTTTTCTTCCGCAGCGACCATTACAACTACGCGCGCAAAGGCATTCCTATCGTTTTCTTTTTCGACGGCGAGCATGAGGACTATCACAAGCCCGGCGACTCGGTCGACAAAATCGATTTTGCCAAGATGGAGAAAGTTGCGCGCACGATTTACCTGACGCTTTGGGAAGTTGCCAATCGTCCGGGCCGCCCAGAAGGTCGATAAGCAGTTGCCGGTGCAGCTGAGTGTCGGACGAAGTGGCTGAACTGTCAGGACGTCCGGATTACCCGTCTTGTCCGCGTTCAGCAACCAGGCGTCGATAAGCTTCATCTCGCGAGAGTCCCAGCTCACGCGCCGCTTTCTTCAACGCCGCCCGGTGGTCCAGCCCTTCATTTTCAAACTTCGTCACCAGCGCCGCCGATGCTCGCGTCGTCTAGTATCCTCAGCACCTTCGTTCTGAATTACGTCGCGGTCGATGAGCAGCACCATCTCGCCGCGTGCGGCTTCGGCGGAAGCAAAACGCGCCGCCAGACTCACTCAAGAGCCCGCGCGCAATCTCCTCGTGGAGCTTCGTCAACTCTCTGGCGACTACGGCTTCCCGTTCGCCGAGAATTTCGCGCGCGTCCTTGAGCGTGGCCGCGATCCGATGCGGGCCTTCGTAAAAAATCAGAGTGGCAGGCAGCGAACGCAACTCACTGAGCCGCGTGCGGCGTGCGCCCGACCGCGCCGGCAGAAAACCGCCAAAAAGAATTCATCGGTTGGCAGACCCGATGCCACCAGAGCGCTAATCAACGCGCTGGCTCCGGGCACCGGAACCACGCGCACGCCGTCGTCGATAGCCAGACGAGCCAGCCGAAAGCCCGGATCGTTAATGCTGGGCGTGCCGGCGTCGGAAACAACGGCGACGTCGGAACCTTGCTTTGAGCTGTTCGAGAAGTTCGGCGGCGCGCTCGCGTTCGTTGTGTTCGTGATAGCTGATGGTCCTGGTGTTTATGCCGTAGTGGCTGAGCAACTTCTTCGTGTGGCGCGTGTCCTCACAGGCGATCACGCTCTACCTCGCCAAGCAACCTCAGTGCGCGGTGCGTTATGTCTTCGAGATTGCCGATCGGAGTGGCCACCAGGTAGAGCGTTCCTGCCATGCGGCTATTCTGTCATCAAGACTGGACATGCGAAAGCCTCGCCCAACTTCTGCAAGCAGGACGAGGCTGTGTTGTTGTAACGCAAACTGTTAGTTTGCGCTTGTTTGGCGCAACTGACTTCCCGCGGGACAGACGCGAAACTAACAGTTTACGTTACCCGGTTTTAGTTAGGCCACGGAATTCTCCGCCACCATTCGTTGTTGCGGTTTTGGTTGTTGGGGTAATTACGACCGTTCGGGTAGTAACCACCGTTATTGTGAGCCGTAGCCCAACCCGTAGGCGTCGGAAATTATGTTCAGCTCCCGCTGAATCTGGGACCACTCGGACGCCACTCGATTGTCGATCGCCCGGGAACGTCCCAATCGATCAAACTGCCGGGCCTCATCCAGCACTCGCTGGGCTTCGTCGCGGCTGCGATTGAGATCCCGGCCGTTGCCGAAGCTTGACTTCAAGCTGCTGACCGCGCGCCGGAAGTCGTGGCCCTGGGCGTTGATGCGATCTTCGCGCTGCGTGCCATCGACCCGGCTGTGGTCAAGCGCACGGTCGAGGTCTTTTTCAAAATCTTTCGCTAAGCGATCCAGACGCTGGATTGAATCCTTCAGGTAGCGCTCATCGTAGCGGTAGTTGTCGTTGCGGTTGCGACCCCAATCCGGATAACCCTGCGCGGCCGCCAATGCCGGCAAGCATAGCGCCAGGATTGCAGCCGCGAAAATTGAGAAACCAAGTGTGTGTCGTGTGCGTCGGTTTGTCATCAGTACCCTCCTCAAGATCTCTTTTTCAAACTGACCACACCCGATGCGATCAACTTCTGGTCAGTTCGTCTTTGTTCGCTCGCAATGGAGACAACTATGAATGCCGGTCCAGCGGTCCATCGGTCCATCATCGAGCCGCAGCCAGATTGGCAAGCACCATGCCTCACGGCGTCACGGCTGCAACCCGCAAAGTTTGGCCTGAAAAAGCCCTGACTTTTGTGGTTGTTGTTGCGAGGATTGAATTGTTTTGCGGTCGGGAGTGGCGCGAAAACGTGCAGCCGGTTAGCGGAAATGGTCAAGCCGAGAGGTTCGCCGGTTTTCAGTGACTCAACAAAGCGCAACATGCTTTTTCACGTTGGCCTCGTGAAACTCGATTAAGCTCGTGGTGGGCCACGCGGGGTTCATGATGCTGTCCGTGCCTTCGTTCCACGATCCAGATTGGTGTGCCCTGGGCGCTGAGGACGAGGCGGAGGTCTTCAGTTGCTGATTTGAGGCCGCGGTGTTTGATATTGCCGCAGGCCAGGCCGCCGCCGCGAATGAGAACCATCGCGCGGCGCGCGCGGCCAACCAATTTCCACTGAAAGCACCCGGACGCCGCTTCCCAAACTCAAGCGTCTGCCAACCATGCTGGCGTTACCGACTCTAAAGCGATGCCCGTCTTCAGTGGAGATTTGAATCGCAGCGCCCATCCGATTCGCCTCGCCTGCGGTGGCGGCAAAATTTCGAGCAGCCAGTCACCGGCGAGTCTTTCTGATCAGATCATTGGAGCTGCGCAGGCGCAAGGTACTCAGAGATGTCGGTCCGCCCGGCCGCCGGGCGCGTTGTTCGGCTTCCGCCAGAGCGAGGGTCCACGCTTCCTCGAGTTCGCTCACCACCACCTCCGACCTGACAGATTCAACCTAACTCGCTGACAAAAGCACGCGATGTTATCATGGCCTTTCAGAGCGTCTCCATTTAGATAATCAGATTCGCCAAGAGCGACCGGAAAAGACCAGGCAGATCCTCCCCGGCACGAAAGACGCCTGAACCTTAAATGAGCATCAGAATGAAATCATCAGATCTGCGAAAGCCCAGGTTGATCTTTACTCTTTGGTTGTAGCGCTGGCGCTCTTCCTCTCGCTGGGCGTCAATCAACTGGCCCAGACACAGAAGCGACTGCCAGCGCCCACCGGGCACGTCAACGATTTTGCCGGCGTGGTTGACGAAAACACGCGCCAGCAACTGGAAAACATTCTCGCCAATCTGAAACTGAAAACCGGGATCGAGTTTGATATTGCAACGGTCGAGATCAACCGGCGGCCTGGATATTTATGACTTCTTGCGGCAGCTCGACAAGGGATTGGAACATTGGCGGCGCGCACCAGTGTGAAGAAGAGCCTGTTGCTGGTGGTTTCTGTCAACGAAAAAGCTTCCTTCGCGCAGTACAGCAAGTCGGTTCAGAACGATCTCCCCGAAGGCGTGCTGGGCGAAGTGGGAGTACGCATGAACGCGCGCTCGTTGAGGCAGGCAAGTTCAGCGAAAGTCTGAATGCCGGGGTGCAACACTTCGCCAGTTCGCTCGCAGAAAAGCTTGCGCTGGAGCCGATGCGTTTGCAGCAGCCGCCCGGCGGAAGTTGCAGTAGCGCCAACGCCGGAGCTGCAGCGGCCACTCCCGCACCGTCGGTTGCCGCGCAAGTGAACCACCCGCAGCCAAACCGACTGACTGAAGCCGGACCGGCGCTAACGAAACCCGCGCGCCGAGCGACGTCGGCGGCCACGCTGCAATCAAGCGTCCGGCGACCCGCCGAGACACTGCGGCGCGAAAGCAAAACCGGCCGACGCCCGTTGATGACGAGGCGGAATCGGAAGAAGTGGAATTGACGCTAACGAAACCGCTCGAGCAGCGCGTCGTGCTGCTGCGGGCCTTTATCGATACGCATGTCGCGCTCAAAGTCGATGGCCCGCGCGACGGAACTGCTGGTCAGCGCGCGCGCGGCACTCGGCGATCGAACGCTTGAAGAAAGGCGACAGCGCGGGCGGCACTGAACAACTGCTGCTGGCTATCGCCGACGCGCCGCTCAATCCTTCGGAGAAGTTGTTTACCGGAGTTATTTCGCAAATTCCGTTGAATCTCTACCTGCGTAGCGAACCAGCTGCCGCGGTGAAAGCAGCGCAGGATATTGAAGCGAAATTTGGATCTGACCCGAAACGTTTGCTGACGCTCGCCGGTTATTACATCAGCACCGAACAGGGCGCGCGAGGCGACGCGACTGGCAACCAGGGCTGTGCAGCTTGGCTCCGGATCTCGCCGAGGCTCATGCAGGACTTGGCGCTGGCGTTGCACATTTCACTGCGGCTCGAGGAAGCAGCTGCGGAATACAAACGCTGCGCTCGAGCTCGATCCGAATTCAAAGTCGGCCCGGCGCAGTCTTGCCGATCTCGATCGCGCCTTTGGCAAGTCGGAAGACGCGCTCGCGGCTCTATCGCCATGCAACTCGAGGCTGATCCGGCGGACAAAGCGGCACGCACCGGCGTGATTATTTCGCTGCTTGATCTCGGCCGGACTGACGAAGCAAAGGGCGAGCTGGAAAAAGCCATCGCAGCCGATCCGCGCAACGTGACTCTGCTTGCCGGCGCCGCCTACTGGTTCGCTGCGCACAACGATAACGAAATGGCGCTTTCACGCTCGCCGCGCCGTGCGGTGGCAGTTGAGCCGCGCTACACCTGGTCGCAAATTGCGCTGGCGCGTGCGCTGGTGGCGCAGCGGCGGCCGCTGGAAGCGGAACGCGGCGCTGCGGTTCGCGCGACAGTATGGAAGAGCTTCCGACGCTCGACTACGAACTAGCGAGCACCCTCGCCGCCGCGTCACTCTACGACGAAGCCGCCGAAGTCTTAATGCAATCGTTCAGCGTGAGCGAAGACGGCCAGATCGAAACGCGACTTGGCGGCCAGGCCGCGGCGCACAGCGGCGACTTTATCAGATTGCTCGCGCCTGGGCGCCGCGCCAGTATTTTCAATCAGCCGCCGCCGATACGGAAAGCAACGCGAAGCTTCTCAAGGCGCTATTGACGCTTGACTACGGCCATCAACCCGGAAACTGCAGGCCGGCACAATCAACGAGGAAACACGCGACGGCAGCCGCCAAGGAATTTGCCGGCGGCGACGACGCGGCCGCGAGTAGCGCCGCAGCTGTATGCGGCCAGCCGTCTGATGCAAAAGGGGTCGGCTACCAGACGGCTTTTGAACTTGCTGAAGCAGCGCGCAGCAGTGCCGAGGCGGGAATGACCGTTCCTGCTTTGACGCTCGCGATCAGGCCGACGAGTTTCGCGCGATTCGGGCGCGCGCGATCGCTGCCGGCGGCACACCCGACATATCCCGGAAGCGCCGCGTAACGTTTTGTCTGAATCTGCTGCGCGGGCGGATCGAGGACCTCACCGGCTGGGCCCTCTTCAGCCAGGACAAGGTGGACGAGGCGGTGGACCACTTGCAGGCGCGCCGTTTCCATACTTCCCGAGGGCACGCCCGCGGCGCACACTTCTTTATGGCATCTCGGCGCGGCGCTCGAGCGCCAGGACAAAAGTCGGAAGCGCTTTCCTTACTACATCAAGAGCTACAACTCCGGTGAACCTGATGCGGTGCGTCGCGCGATAATCGAACAACTCGTATCGCAAGGTCAATGGTTCGCTGGTGGGGCTCGACGATCGCATCGGTCCCGCTCCCGGCATCGCAAGCGCTCAAACGGCGGCGCGCGAAACACGCATCGAGACTCGGCCGGCGCTTCCGTTCAGCCGGCAGCCATCGGTCATACGCCATCGCCTGACGAGCACGCCCGGCAGCCATCCCCGGAACCGGTGCTGGAGAAAGCCGCGCCGCCGGTTGCCGACGCTTCGCCGACTCCTGCTGCGGACACTTCCAGCAGCACCAGCGATACCGAAGCACGCCAGCACTCCTCTCGGAACCGCCGCCGGCGAGTACGCCAGACAGCTCCACGCCCGACACCAGAGTCGCCGAGCCCCAAAACGGAGGCGCCCGCAGGAATCTGCGACGCAACTCCAGCAGAAACACCAAGTCCATCACCCCTGATTCCAGTCCCGCACGATCGCACCGTCGCTCCGCCACGCCGGCCGACGCCTTCGTTGAACAGCCTCGCCGGTGGAAAAAATGATCCGCGCCGCCGCGCGGCGACAGTCACGATCACCGGACGCGTGAACGACTGCGAGCGACAACCCGCATCGCGGAACGTGGTGGTGGTGCTGATCAGTCCCCAGGAACCGTGCTGGCGTCGACCACCGACGAACAGGGAAACTTTTCCTTCACGGCGTGGCAGCAGCGTCCGTCAGCGCGCAGTTATAGAATCATTCCTTCGAAGGACGGTCTGGCTTTCGAGCCGGTTGATAGGAGTTCTGCCCGTCACTGTGTGATGACGCAAAGGACTTGAACTTTGTCGGCAAGGCCCATTCCCAAGCCTTGATGCGGTGTGCGCTCCAGGAATTACTTGCCGCTGTGCCAGCCAACCGCCTGCACCCCTTTACCATCCAAAATCCCGGCGCTGAACTGATTCGAATTTTTGCGGATCGTAATTCCCGGATTTATGCACTATCCAGGCTGGAAAGCCTGTCGGTCACCGGTGCTGTGCGTCAACAGGTTCGCAGTTGTATAATCGGGAGCAATCACCAATAAAGCAGAGATACTATGAAGATACGCAGGCTCACCTTTCCCCAAGTGTTGTTATCAATTGCCACGCTTTTTCGCGATTGCGGTAGCCGCCGCCGCACTAGCAGCCCGCACCGCAACAAGCCGCAACGCCGCTTCGACATCACCAATTACCGCATCGAGGCTCAATTAATTCCAGATCAGCACTCGCTGCGAGCCGGCGCTGATGTCACGCTAACTCCGCAGGAAGCGACGCGTTCACTGGTCTTTGAACTCAACGGCTCGCTGAAGGTGGAGAGCATCGATCGCGGCGGCAAGCCGTTCACGGGTTTTGTTCAGGACGCTGTCGGCGTCGGCTCGCTTGGCCCAAGCGTCCGAGTCGATCTCGGTCAGGTTGTGCCTGCGAATCAACCGCTCACGCTTCGTTTTCGCTGGAGCGGCGCGCTGCTTTCGCCTGAGGGCGGACCGCTGGCCATCAAGCGGCTGGCGTATGTCGGCCCTGAAGGTTCTTACCTGATGTACGCGTCGCGTTGGTTTCCCTTTCATGACTATGCCGCGGATCGGCGCTACCTCTGACATCACTCTGATCGTGCCGACCGGCTTTGCAGGTGGCCGGCACCAGCGACGATCCAGTCACGCCGCAGAGTTCGCCGAAAGATGGCGCCACGCGTTTTCACTTCGTTCATCGCCAACCGGTGTCTGATCGGAAACTTTGCCGCCGGACAATACATCAACCGCAACCTGCGCTTTGGCAATTACGAGATTCAGTTTTACGCGAAGCCCGGCAGTGAAGGTCGCATTAACGGCTATGCCGAGATGATGGGCCAGGTGCTGGAGTTTTACTCAAAACAGTATGGCGCTCCGCTCTTCGGCACGCGACTGGTCGTGGCCCAGATTGACGACGAAAGTCTCGACACTTACTCCGGCTCCGGAATCATCTTTCTGGCGTCGAAGACTGTTCGACTCTTCGCGGCCCATCCCGGAAGAGAAGCTCGAGCGCGAAGTGGCTTATCAATGGTGGGGCCAGACGGTCGGCTTGAAGTCGTTTGACGATGCGTGGATCTCGCAGGGCCTGGCTGAGTGGAGCGCATTCGCGTTTCGTGAGTCCGAGCTTGAGCGGCGGCGCGCTTGAGGCGGCCCAGCGCGAGCGAACAGGAACGCGCGCTGACGTTTGAACAGACGGCATCGATCGCGCGGGCGCCGGGCGCGCTCGACGACCAGTCAGCGGCCTATCAATCGATCGTGTTCCACAAAGGCGCGATGGTGTTTCGCATGCTGCGCGAAACCATGGGCAAGGAAAAGTTCGATCAGCTGTTGCACCATGTACCTCGAGCAGTATCGCGGCAAGAACGCTTCGATCGACGACTTCGAAAAGTCTGGCGTCGCAGGTGGCGGTCACCAACCTGCGCTACTTCTTCGCGCAGTGGGTGGAGGGCACTGGCGTTCCGGAGTTTACCGTCGACTACCAAATCATTCGTACGCGCTCGGGAAAATTCCGCACGCGGGGCACCGTCAAGCAAAGCCTCGACGACGCTGCGGATGCCGGTGCAGTTGATGTTGCGCGCCGAAGGCGACAATCAAACGACCGTCACGCGCATAGAAGGCAAGAGCGAGGATTTTGATTTCGAGTCAAACGGCCAGCCGCTGGAAGTCGTCGTCGATCCCAACTATCGAATCCTGCGCATGTCTGACGACTTGCGCGTTTCGATCAGTTGCGCGCCGCGGCATCGAGCAGATGAAAGAAGGACTTTACGCGGAAGCCCAGCAACAGTTTGAGGCCGCGCTGAAATTGGATCGCTCAAACTCGTGGGTTTACTACAACCTCGGACTGCTCTATCTCGAACAGCGCAACTGGCAGCCGGCGCTCGACAATTTTGACGCCGCGCTGGCCGGCACCCTGAAGCCTTCGTGGATCGAGGTCTGGGCTCACATCAAGAAGGGCAACGCCTACGACGCCAAGGGCGAACGCAACCGCGCCGTGTTTGAATACAATAAAGCGGTGCAGTCAGGCATCAACTACGACAACGCCCTGGCAGTTGCCAAGAAGTTTCTCGCCACGCCCTTCGACCCCAAAGCTGCGCAATCGGCGGAACTCATCGCACGCCGGGGAATAAAACCGGAAATAGGGGAAGACAGGGTAAAGGGTGAAGGTAAGCTGCAGTAGGCGATACTCCTTTGCGCATCCTTCGCATTTCGCTTTACCCGCCTTCTCCTTTGCTCATTTCCCCAATTTCCCTTTGTATCCCTTCCCTGTTCCCCTTTTCTTCGTTTTTCCCGTAACCTTTTCGCGCTTCACGCAGTTTATATAATTGGAAGACATTGGCCCGGCGCGTCCATGATTGGGACCGAATGGCGTGGCGGAGTGAGGATTAGTCTTGACGAGTTCGGACACTCAGCTCGAGGAGCGACTCTTGATCGAGGCGGCGCAGCAGGACCCGAGCCGCTTTGCCGAGCTGTACGAACTCCACTTCGAACGCGTTTATGCCTACGTCGCGCGGCGCGTGCGCGAGCGGTCCGCGGCGGAGAGAGCTGACGTCGCACGTCTTTCATCAGGCGCTCGCAAACCTGGGCAAGTTTAAGTGGCGCGGCGCGCCTTTCGCGGCGTGGCTCTTTCGCATCGCCGGCCAACTCGATTGCCGATCGCGCGCAAAAGCTGGCGCGCGAAGTCGGCCGACTGCGCACTCAGTCGCTTGAGCCCGCGGATTCTGCCGCCAGTCCGGACGACTCGATCTCGAACAGGCTGAAACGGTCGCGAGGGTTTTCCAGCTCGTGGACGATCTGCCCTGGGACCAGCGTTACGTGATCCGATCGCGTTTCGCTGGAAGAGCTAGAGCATTCGCGAGATCGCCAGCGAAGTTGAGCCGCAGCGAAGGCGCCATCAAACAGTTGCAGTTTCGCGCGTTGCAAAACTTGCGCGCGCGTATGAGTGAAAGAAATGTCTGAGCAGTTATTGATCGATCAACTGGACGAAGCCATCGACGCCATCGTCGCGCTGGCGGCGAGCGGCGGCACTCACGTCACGGCAGACGAGCGGGTCGTTGACCGAGTCTGGCCTCGCTTGCGAGCAGAACTGCGCCTGCTGCCGCGCGAGGATTTCAAAACAAGCTCATGAGAGAGACACTGAGAAGGAGCACGACAATGACTGACATCAGGAACCCAAATTCAGGAAGCTGCGTACGAGACCGCGCCGGCTATCACACCATCACGCCTTACCTGACCGTAAAACGCGCCGAGCAATTGGTCGAATTTGTGAAGCAGGCATTTGGCGCTATCGAAGTCTTTCGCACTATCGGCTCGGCCGGCGGCCTGCACGCCGAAGTCACTAATCGGCGAATCCAAACTGATGATTGGTGGCTACGAGGCGGTTGGAAGAAAAACCGACGGCGCTGCACCTCTACGTGCCGGATGCTGATGAGGTCTACCAGCGCGCGCTGGCTGCCGGCGCCACCTCGCTGGAAGAGCCGGTCGATCAGTTTTACGGCGATCGCAGAAGCCGGCGTGAAAGATCGCGAGCGGCAATGTCTGGTGGATTGCGACGCACAAAGCTGGGGCTGCGGGGACTTACATTCCCGAGGGCATGCGTCCGGTGACGCCCTTCCTGCACTCCGATCGGCGCTCGGGGTTTATCGAATTCATGAAGCAGGCTTTTCGGCGGAAGAGGTTTCGCGTCGATCAGTCGCCGGAGGAATGATCCATCACGCCGTAGTGCGCATCGGCGACTCGATGATCGAGACTGGGTGAGGCGCATGGCGATCGCGCAACCGATGCCGCCCGCGCTGTTCATGACCGTCGCCGACCTCGAAGCGACCTATGAGCGCGCTCTGGCGGCCGGCGCAACTTCGCTTGCAGCCGCCCAGCAAACAAGCTTACGGCCGCACGGCCTGGGTGAAAGATGCCTGGGACAACACCTGGTACCTGACCGTGCCGCCGGAAAAGACAACAGGGCAATAGGGGAAGAGGGGAAAAGGGGAACGGGGAAAAGAGCACGGGGGCAAATAGCAGAAGGCAAAGGGTAATGGGAGAGCGGCACCGGTAAGGGTCGAGGAAGATTTCTAAACAAGTTCAGATCTCCAGATTCAAAGCCAGCGGGACTTTGACGAACTTTTCTGATTTACCCTTTTCCCCTTCCCCTTTCACCCAGTTCCCTCTTCCCTTGATTCATCATGCTTATCCGGAACATATCAGATACCGCGCTACTCGCCGCTGTCTATCGAGCTCGCGAGACCGAGCGCGCGGACGCGCTGTTTCGTGATCCGTTTGCCGCTCGTCTCGCCGGAGATCGCGGCGAACAGATCGCGAGGTCGCTCGCGTTTAGCGAAAAGAACGCCTGGTCATGGTTCATGCGAACCTACCTCTTTGATCAGCTCATCGCCAACGTGTTTGAACGAAGGTTGCGACCTGGTGGTAAATCTTGCGGCCGTCGCCTGGACGCGCGCCCATATCGACTGTCACTGCCGGCAAGCCTGAAGGTGGATCAGAAGTCGATCTTCCGGACATCACGGACTACAAAGAGGAGTCGCTGCGCGATGAGAAGCCCGTCGTGCTCGGTTGAGCGTGTTCGTCTCGATCTCGCAGACGTTGAAGGGCCGGCGCGAACTTTTCAAACGGCTAGTCGAGAGGTGCAGCAGGCGCTGATTATAAGTGAAGGACTGATCCTTTATTTGACTGCAGCAGAGGTTGGCTCGTTAGCTACGGATCTCGCGGCGCAACCGCAGACTCGCTGTTGGCTGCTTGATCTTTGCTCGCCTGCGCTGGTGCGGATGATGCAAAAGAAAATGGGTAAGTCGTTCGAAGCGCGCCGACGCGCCGTTCAAGTTTGCCCCCGCCGAAGGTCCGAATTCTTTAGCCAGTTTGGCTGGACACCCACCAGCGCTCGCTCGTTGTTCCACGCCGCGGGCCGGGCTGAAGCGTCTGCCGTTCCCGCTGAGCTTCTTCTACCACTTGCAAAATCTGAAGACTTTCAAAGCAAGAGACCGTGGGGCGGCGCGTGCCTCCTGGAAGATGCGAGCAAAGGTGAAGGGTGAAAAGTGAAGTGAAAAGCGACCGGCTTTTGCCCTAACTCTGACTTTCACCTTTCACCTTTCACTCTCTCACCGTGTTGCGGAGCTCAGCCACCACCAGATCGCCTGTCCGACGCCGAGAAACAAACCGATCAGCGCGCCAAAGAGTTCGATTGCTTTCAAATGGTGCCGGGCGACTGACAAGCACCAGCTCCTCGAGTTTTTCGATTGGGTATTCCGAAACTCTTCTTGCGCACCAGTCCGCCGACGTCAAACTCGGCAATCGCTTGCGGCAGTCCGTTCGCGCGCCGCCATGGTAATTCGTTCGACCAGCGCCTTGCTCGCGCGCTCCATCGAATGCTTCGACACGTGATCGCCGAGACGGCCAATCGGCGCCATCAGCAAGCGCTCGATCTGGGAACTGCCAGAATCGGCATTGATCGTCCGCGCGCGGTATCGTCGTGCGCCAGCAGGCCGAGCCAGGCTCCGCGTCAGAAACTGTTTCGCGCGCGCCGAATCGAGTCAGGATCGAACTGCTGCGAGCGCTGTCGCCGAGTGTTTGCGGGCGAAACCGTTCGCATCGCCTCGCGCGCAGTAAGTTTGCCACTGAAGCCGACAACTCCTCGCTGCGTGGCCAGCTCCACGATGCGGCTGGTTGATCTGTTGCTTGATGCGAGTCAAACTTGCTCGGATTCGATCTGGCCCACCAGCTCATTCAGCGGCCGCGCCAGCACGTTGTCGATGGTCGCGTTCAGAAACGCTTCGGCTTCCTGTTCAAACGCCGGGCCCGCGCAAATACTCCTCGATGCGTTTCGGCAGAGTCTTGTTGACCAGCTCGTCAACTTCGCGATGGATGCGTTCGCGCGAGATGAAGATCTTCTTGATGAGCGAAAGCTGCTCGTAATAGTCGTCAACCTCACGCTTGATCAGCGCGCCGATTTGCGTTGCGCGTGTTTTGGCTGGTGGCGATGTCTGCCAGGTGTTGCACGATCGGCGGCACCTGGCTGTCAATGCGTTCCTTGATGAAAGCGACGGTTTCCGGACGTAAACGTCTCGGCGAGCGTCGCATTGCTGCGGGCCAGGTCGTCGAGACGGCCGGAAACAAAACCGCTAATCTTCTGTTCTCAAGGCCTTCTTCGTTAACCAGACGCGCAAAGCGCGTCCTGAACAAAACTGCAGAATCTTATTGAAGACGATCTTCGCTGAGCGTGTCGCCCACGCGACGCGCCAGCAGCTCATCCACCTGGCGATCGACGAAAGCTGCGATTGCGGCGGCTGGTCTCTTCGCTTTTCAGCATCGCCGCGATGTATTCAGCCAGGCGGTATTGCAGCGCCGATATAGTGTCGAGAATCGGACGCGCGCGCTTGCCGACGGCAACGGCGTCGATGAACGAGGGATAGACTTTCGCGAGCATGATCGTTGAGTGTGGGCGCTGACGAAATCCTCAACCTTGCTGTTGGAAGAAACTCGTTTCAAACAACGCGTCAAACACGGTCTGCTGCGACACGAGTTCGTTGCCGACCGCGTTACCAATCGACTCTGCCAGCTTCGCCCGGTGCCGCGGAATCATTCCCTGCGGCCAAACGGTCACGCCGAGAAAGTTTGACTGAGTCGTAAGGATGAAACAACATCCAGATCGCCAGCCACGCCGCGCCAAAGCCGTGAATGCGTGGCGATGACGACGATCGCGAGCGCAAATCAGGAGTTTGAAGGTAAAGGGATCCACAGATAAGTGAATCGTAAATCGTGAATCGTGAATTAGTGAAACGTAGGTGGTGAACTGGCGCAATTTACAATTAACTTGCGGAGCGAGTTCAGAACCGGGAGCGTTAACGACCGGCTAATTGGGGAATGACCTGAATTGTCGGCACCGGCATTCGTTGAACCACGAGCTTACTATTTACGATTTACCGTTCACGATTTACTGCGGCGTAGCCCGCAGCGATCCAGCGCGCTGGTGCCGCCGGTGACGTTCAGGAGATCTGCAAAACCCGTGCTGCGTGAGGATGCTGGTAGCGGCGCTCGAGCGATAACCGCCCGCGCAGATCACTGCAGTGGGTTTGGCTGGATCAAGCTCGCAGAGGTTTGCGAAGTTCTTTTCGCAAATCAGAGTAGTGGCGCGGTCTGCGCGCCGGGCACATGTCCGCTGTCGTATTCTGGCGGTCGACGCACGTCGAGTATCTGCAGCGGCGTTCGTCCTGTGATTGAGTTCGTTCAATTCATCAGACGGTGATTTGCGTGCATGCTCGCGAGTTCCAAACCCGGCCTTGCTCCAGGCGGCGATGCCGCCGGCGAGATAACCTTTGCACACTTTCGATCCCTACGCGCGCCAGACGCACGACGGCCTCGGCGGCTTGCTCTTCCGACTCCGCGACGATCACGATCGGACGTTCCATGGCGAGGAGCGTTCCGGCCCAAATCGCAAACTGACCGCTCGAGTCCGATGTTGATTGCGCCCGGCACGTGCGCCGGCGCCAAACTCCGCCGCCCCGCGCACATCCAGAATCTGGAGAGCGTCAATCTCTGCCGCTGCGAGATTCTTAACTCTTTCCGGCGTAGAGCGCCGCCGGCCGACGCTACCTCAGCGAGGCTCGGCGCGCCGGTGCGATTGATTTCCGCGTCGCGCGGAAAGTACGCAGGCGCCTCGGGCAGATCGATGGTCATCATCCGCACAAACTCATCTTTCGACATCGGCTGCAGCGCGTAGTTCGACTCGCGCTGCTCGCCGATTGTCGAAGAAGTTTCTTTCGACATGTTGCGTTCCACACATCGAGCCGGCGCCGTGCGCCGGATAAACCTCCGTTGCGTCGTCGAAGTTTCAGGAGTTTGCCGTGCAGCGTGTCGTACATCATCGCCGGCCATCATCGGCGGCGTGTAACCCTTGCCGCCGGCGAGATCCGGTCGGCCAACGTCGCCCACGAACAGCGTGTCGCCAGTCAGAATCTTCTGCGGCTGTGGTGAATATCGTCCGCTACGTGCCTCGATCACCAGCACCGGAAATACTCTCCGGCGTATGCCCCGGCGTCTCCATAATCCGCAGAACGACTTTCCCGATCTTGATCTCATCGCCGTCTGCGGACAGCCCGATGCGGAAACGTCGCGCCAGCTTCCCTGCCAAACACGATCTCCGCGCCGGTGCGCGCCGCCAGCTCGCGATGGCCGCTGACGAAATCCGCATGCAGGTGCGTCTCGATCACATACTTGATCTTGAGCCCCTGCGCCTCAGCCTCGTCGATGTACTGGTCCACATCGCGCTGCGGATCGACCACCGCCGCCTCGCCTGTCTGAACCAATCAGGTAAGACGCATGCGCCAGGCAAGCCGAGATAAATTGTTTGAAGTACATAAGATACTAATAACGAATCATGCCCTGCTTCTCTGGGACCGCTCCGGTCCCGTCCGCGTCGTTGAGCCACATCCGATAACTCGATCAGATTGAGAACGCGTCTTGAATAAATCCATTGCTTCGAGGCGGACGAGACGCCCGCGCTCCGAGCAATCACTTGGCGCCCTCCGTCTCGGGCATGTCTGCCGGCAACGCATAAAACTCGCGCGCCGGTTTCAAGAGGGCGCAGCATCCAGTAGGGCCGGCGCGTGCCGTCGGGTGAAAACTGATCTGCTGGTCGCGTCATGGCCAGCCACTTCCGGTAAACCTCGCGCGACTTCGCCGGTGTCCACAAACACATCGCCGGTGTTGTCGCCGGGTTCGGCGTCTGCGCACGCGCACGGCCTGGTGCCAGCAGTGCATTCCCGAAATCGGATCGGGATGAACTGGAAAGGTCATGTTCTGATGCACGCCGACGTCGCTCCACCAGATGCGCAGCGTGTCCGGGTCGCTGGATTCGTAAGGCCCGGCGCCCTTCTCGCGTTTAAGTCCCCACTCCGTTCCTTCATGATCGAGTTTCACCGTTGCCATCAACTGGCGTTGAGCCTTCTCACCGTGTTCGCTTAACTTCCAGCGGCCCATGTGATGACTGAACAGGCGACGATGCCCGGGCGAATGCCTTCCGTCACCCAGGCGCGCACGACGTAGTAACCAATCTCAGTTTCGACGCGCAGCAGGTCGCCGGTGCGCACGCCGAGTTTTGCCGCGTGGTTCGTGTGAATCCAAAGCGGATTCGTGTGCGCGATTTCGTCGAGCCACTTGGCGTTGGCGCTGCGCGTGTGAATCTGCACCGGCAAGCGAAACGTCGAGATCAGAATCGTTTGACCTGCTTCGAGGTTGTCAGGATGGACGTGGCTCTTGATGTAGGTCGGCAGTGCAAACTCACGCCCAGCCCCAGTCGGACGAGTGTGCGTGAATAGAATTCCAGGCGGCCGCTCGGCGTCGGAAATCCGCGTTTGATTTCGTCGCCGACTCTGACGCCAACCAGGCGCCGGCCCTCTTCGTCGCCATCGGGACTGGGAACCGGAACCACGTTTGGCGAAGCGGGTTTCGCGGCGCGCGTGAAGACGCGACCGCGCGCGTCCTCGCGAATGTCTTCGAGCTCTTCGGGGTCAACGGGTTCGTCATATATCTGCCCGACTCGTTGTTTCACTTCGAACGCGCCGTAGCGACGCATGAACTCGAGCGGTGTCAAACCTTCCGCCGCCGCTTTCTCCGGCAGACCGGGAACGGAATTGTCGAAAATCCATTCGTAATATTCGTCAACACTAAGGCGCGTGCCCGGATTCTTTTTGATTCGACGAACTGGCGAATGCCGAGACTGAGCCGTCGCGATCGATGCGCCAGGTGAGTTCCATCCAGAATTCGTTTTCTTCCCAAACCTCGCCGGGATTCACCTCGCGGGTGTCGTCAACCGTTTCGCCTTCGCGCTGCCGGTCGGCTTTCTTCACCGGCTGGCGAAACCCGAGCCACTGCGCATCGTGCGTCTCGTAAGAATGAATGTCGTGACGCTCTGAACCGTGGCCCATCGGCAAAACGTAGTCAGCGAAGTACGACGGTTTCGTTCCAGGTCGGCGTCAGCGCCACATAGCAACCGACCAGGTCCGGATCGGTCAACATCTCGATCCACGAGAAACCGTCGGGGTTGGTCCAGACCGGGTTGTAGACGCGCGTGAAATAAACGTCGAGCTTGCCGCGTCCCGTCCTTCAGCAAATGCGGCAGCAGGAAACGACATCTCGTGCATCGACAGCGGATACTCGCGCGGCCACTGCGTTTCGTTCCACATCTTCGGATGCGGCGGCGTGTAGATCGGCTTCGGTACAAACTTGTTCCAGGCATTCGGAAACACGCCGCCTTCGGTGGCTATCGCGCCCAGCAGCGCATTCAACATGAAGACTGCGCGCGCGACTGCCCAGCCGCCGCTGACGCCGGACGAGACACTGCGCCAGTTGTGACTGGAAAAACGCGTGCCGGCGGTGGCGATCAGTTTGGCAATCTCTTCGATTGTTTTCGCGTCAACGCCGGACTCCGGCGGCGGCGAAGTCGAAGGTGTAATCGCTTGTCAAAGCTCCTTCAAGCTGCGCGCTCGAAATGCCTTCGAATAGCTCATCTTCGATTTCCGCAGCACCTCAAACTTGAAACTTCAGACTAGACTGTCTTCGAAAACTCTGGCCAGTTCCACCAGCTGCGCACGAACTCGCGGTTGTAGAGATTGTTCTGAATCAGATAATTCGCGATCGCCAGCAGCATCGCGGCTTCCGAGCCGGGGTAAGGCGCGACCCAGTAGTCGGCATGCGTGGCGGTGTGCGAGAGGCGCGTGTCGAAGACGATCAATTTCGCGCCGTTGGCTTTGCCGTCGATGACGCGTTGCGCGTGCGGATTGAAGTAGTGGCCCGACTCGAGATGCGCGCTGATAAGCAGGATCACTTTGGCGTTCGCGTGATCGGGGCTGGGGCGATCGAGGCCCATCCAGAGTTGGTAACCTTCGCGACTGCCGGACGAGCAAATATTGGTGTGCGAGTTGTGACCGTCAACGCCCCAGGCGGCGAGGATGCGTTCAGTGAAACCGTCTTCACCCGGCCGACCGACGTGATACATGATCTCGTTGCGGCGATCTTCGACGATCGCTTTGCGGATGCGTGCGGCGATGTCGTCAAGCGCGGCGTCCCAGGTCGTCTGTTCCCACTTTGCCTTCGCCGCGTTTCCCGGTGCGCTTGAGCGGATAAAGAATGCGATCGGGATCGTGAATCTGGTTGAGTGTTGCCGGACCTTTCGCGCAGTTGCGCCCGCGCGATGCCCGGATGCTCCGGATTGCCTTCAAACTTCTGCATCTCGCCGGTGACCTTGTCGATGTAAGCCAGCAAGCCGCAGGCCGACTCGCAGTTGAAACAAGTGGTCGGGACGAGTGAATAGTGGCGCTCCTTTGCGCCGCGGCCACGCCTGCGAATCAAGCTCGGTCCAATTGTGCCAGCGCTCCTTTGGCGGAAACGCGTGCGAGATGACCGCGGCTCGGCGCCGGGATAAAAGGTCTCGCCGCGTGGTTATTGTTTCCTCGCGCGAGGCGCTGACTTCGCTCGTCTGGGGGTTTCAGTACTCATTTGTTTTGCTGCCGAGTTCTACGCCAGCGGCACTGATTGCCCGGCCTGCACGTAAGCATTTTCGTAAAGCATTAAGCCCATCAGCGCCAGTGGCGGCGCCAGCAATTCCGAGGGAGACGCTGATTACTCCCATCAGCGCGAGCGCGGGAATTAGTCCGCCGACAAGTGACAAAGCTAGCTCCGATCCAGAAGTCGCTCTTGTATCTCCCGCTGACCATTTCCCAGACGGCGAGACGCGCGTGGGCCGTCGCATGCGTCAGCGAGACTTCGCCCCAAATCATCAGGAGGTGGAGCAAACTGGTGATGGCGAGTATCCAGGCCATCACGGACGGAGTTGTTGCCACCCCAAGATTGCCTGACGCCGGTGGTGTATCACACCTTCCGTCAACGAAACCAACAGCAACAGCACGCCTCGATCCCAAAGCAGCGCCTGCACCAGCAGGTGCGGAGGCAGCAGCGGATTTTGCCAAAGGTCGCGTGCCTTGGCCTGGGCGAAAAGATAAGCCGTGTAGACCGCCGTCAGGACCGAGAGCGGAATGCCGGCGATCATCAACCAGTTCTGCAATGACTTCGATCCGAGCCAGCTGGCGAAGAAAGTGCAGCGCCAGCACCAGCGTGTATGCCGGCGATGATGAACGCGCCCTTGACCAGCCAGCTGCGCCACTGCGGCCGGGTGAAGATCAGGTAGAAGCGCTCCGGATGTTCGAGGTCCCAAATCAACAAGCCAGCCGGTGATGGCCAGAGAAGACGCCGGAAACAATCGGCGTGACCCACAGCCACAGCGCGAGTCGTTCGCGATGCAGAAAGCCGAACAAGCACGAGCAACAGCGGCCACCAGATAAACGCCGCTGGCGATGCCTTTGGTCCAGGTGTAAAGACTGACGCGCCAGTCCCAGGGAATGTGCATGCGCGACGTCGTACGATAGCAAGCGCGGCTGCCGAGCTGTTGCTGTAAGTTTGGATTGCCGGACACCACCTGAGACGAGCTCTGCTGCTGTTCGCTCCACATGAACAGTCCGCCATCAGGCCGGCGCGCGGCGAGTGGATCTAGCGTCGCCTGATGCGCGCCTTTGTAGAAGAGTTTTGGCAGCGTTTCCTTCTCTGGACGCCGCACGGCCACCGGCCTCGCGATTGATGATCTGGGAAACGTACGAGCCTCGGTGTCGTTCATGTCGCCAATCAGAATCGCCTGCGTCGGGCAGACCGACCACGCACGCGGGTTCGAGACCCGACGTCGATGCGATGCGCGCAGAAGTTGCACTTCTCAGCCGAGTGGTCCTCAGGATTGATGAAGATCGCGTCGTAGGGGCAGGCGGCCATGCAGGCCTTGCAGCCGATGCAGATCGACTTATCGAAGTCGACGATGCCGTCGGCGCGCTTGAACATCGCGGTGGTCGGACAAGCGGTGACACACGGCGCATGCGCGCACTGATTGCAGCGCGTGACCTGATGCGCGCGGCGAGCTTGCGGAAAACGCCCACGTCAACGTGCTTAACATAGGTGCGCGTCACCGAGAGCGGGACGAGGTTTTCCGACTTGCACGCGGTCGTGCAGGCGTGACAGCCAATGCAACGCGTGTGGTCGATGACCTTGGCCCACTGTACGGCGCGGCTCTCGTGGTTCTTCGAGCATGCAAGCTCCGGCTGCGTAGGATTTCGGCGAGAGGCCGAACTATATCACGCAAATGGGGCAGTAGCCCGCGCGTATGATCGAGGGCGCCCTTCCTGACGGTCGGGCTAGTGCCCCTTCGCCAGCCAACGGCTGCCATTGACAAATACACATCGGCATAAGAAATTAGTTGCGGACAATTGGTGGCTTGCCCGTGAGTCGCTTATTTACGGTGCGTTTGGAGGTTAATGATGCGTCTTCTTATTTCCTTTTTGCTGTTGCGATACTTGCTCTGGCGGTTTTGACTGCCTGCAATTCCGCTGACTTGAAAGCGAGCCACAATCCAGTCGACAAGCCGTGTACCGGGCCATTGCCGCAGCTGACGGAGCCTGCCGCGTTACCGTTCAGCAACTCAAGGACTTGCTGGCAAAGAATGAGGCGGTGGTCATCGACGTCCGTAATCAAGCCTCTTATGACATGGGCCACATCAAAGGGTCCCGGCTGATTCCCGAGGCGGAAGTGGTCAAACCATATCGACGAGTTGCCGAAGAATAAGTTGGTGGTCACCTACTGCTCTTGACCAAACGAACATACGTCCGCCCGTGCGGTGGTCGACCTTAAAGCGAAAGGGTTTCGAAAACGCCGGCGCCCTGCTGGGTGGTTTTGCTGCCTGGCAAAGTGCAGGCTTACCGGTCGAAAGCAAAGCTGCGAGTCCCGAAAGCAGCCCTGCGAAACCCTAGTCAGTTAAACCTGAATGCACTGCTCCAACTGCGGATCATATGTCGCCCCCGGAAAGAACTTTTGTTCCGGTGTGGTTCGCCTGCCGGCGATGCGGAAAGCAACTCGAATTGCGCGCGTACCCAACGTGGCGTTCCGGTCCCGCCTGACCCGGCAGAGGAGACGACGACCTCGAGGAAATCATCTTTACCGTCCGTCCGACATTGATCTTCATAAAGATTGGCTACGCCCTGGCGGTGCTCGGCGCGATTGCCCTCGTCTCTCTGTTGGCGGCGTTCACTCCGGTGCCAGCGTATATTTCAGTCCCAAGCGCCCTTGCGCTACTCCTGATTCCTGCCCGGTACCACTAAAACGAAACATGGTGCGCTACACCCTGACCGACTCGAAGGTGGAGATCGATACCGGCCTGATCGCCCGGACCACCCGCAACATCCCCCTGACGAAGATTCAGGATGTCACCGTGTCCGCCAGCATTCCCCAACGACTGCTTGGCTTTGGCGACTTGTTGATAGACAACGCCAGCGAGTTGGTGGCACCACGGTGCTGCACAACATCAGCCGTCCCCGCCGCCACGCCGACCTGCTTTTGCGCGAACTCCGACGCTGGCATTAAGAACTGAGACTTCGCGGATTTATTTCCCGACGTTTTCAAACTTGTCAAACTCGTGGAACATCCAACGAACGCCTGGGTTCTAAGTATTTCCTCGATATTGGTTGAGTAGCAGGCAACTGAGGGAGCGTTTTGCACACTATTCGGGTTTCAAGCTCAATCCAGCTTAATTGTCGTCAATGCTGCTTGCCTTGTGTCGCGGTGAACGCTGACCCGGAGCCGTTTGAAGTAGCAGCGAAACTTTTGCCGGACCGAATCGGAAGCTTCAGAAGCAACCGGTCAAGTCCATGGATTTGACGACGATGGCGATTTCTTTCACGGAACAGCTCAACGTCTCTCGCGAGTACCAGTCGCCTGCTGGTAGAGCGCTTCTCTGTCCTTCTTTCAATAATGCTACGTCCTCGGGCGCGTACGCGCGCCTGAACCAGGGATCACTCAAGACCTGGTTAACGGACCGCTCGCAGGAAGTGAAGACCATCAACGTCGGGACGTTAGGATACCTGGTTCCCAATGCTGTGTTTTTCTATAAGGGACCGGCGTACGTCGTCATCGAGACCGATGGCCGACCCGTCCCTTCAGAAAAGCTGCTGGATTTTGCGGGCCAGCTTGCCGCGACGCTGGACAAAGGCGAAGGCGAAATACCGCCGCTAGTGGAAGCATTTGCCCCAGTGGGAAACTGGACAGGTGCATCCCTCGTACGCTGTCAGTCTGCCCGGGCTAAAGGCCGACATCCCAAATCAACCCGTGCTTGATGCCATTAGCTTTGAAGCGGGCGTCGAGGCGGTGTCAGCCCGTTATGGTCCTTCAGATTCTAGTGATCGTCGAATTCAACACTCCTCAGATTGCCACGGAGAATAACCAGCGCATCGTGGCTAGATTCAGGAATTGCGCAGCCAGGGCCAACCGGCGCCCACGGCTTATCGGCGCGTCGGCAACTATGCGGTGTTTGTATTTGACGAGCCGAGCGCGGAGGCCGCTAACGCACTCATTGATCAGGTGAAGTATCAGCAGGTGGTGCAGTGGTTGGGAGAAGATCCGTTTTCCTACGAGCGGGCGACGCGAGAATTCACGGAAACGACGTTGGGGGTCTTAGTTGCTGTGGTTAAGACTTCGGGTTTAGCGCTGGTGGGCTGTCCTGACCGTTGGTGGATTCTTTGGCGCGCTCCTCTTTGCCCGCCGGCGAGCGCAGCAGCGCGCGGTTGATGCCTACGCTGATGGCGGCGCCATGCTCCGGCTGAATATCGATGAACTCACTTCGGAAGTAAATCGTAAATAGGGAAGTAAATCGATAAATCGTAAATAGGTTTCTCGAATCGATCCTGTCGTGCATCGCGACAGATCGGTTTCGACAAATCTCATTTACGATTCACGATTGACGATTTACCAAACAATAATGCGGGCTGCTGATCTTCCTGGGAGGCTCCCCAAGCCCCTTCAGGACGGTGATCAGCAGCCCGCAATTAAATGCTCTTCGATTGCGTTACAGGCGTTGACTCCGTTCCCCCGAAAGAGCCAACCGCCTGTTTTCAAAATCGTGAGAGGATGCCTCCCCCAAAGCTTCCACTCACCGCAATCTTGAGCCTGACCCGATTTACCCTTTATCTACCCTTCTTGTTCGGATTTGTCTTTGGCAACGAGCCGTGCCATTTGTCTCGCAGCCTTGCTTCTTTTAGCTTCTCTTAAGGAAATTGCGGTTGCGGCGATCCCCTCGCGTCTTTGACGACGGCTGGAGGGCCGTACAACTTCAATACGTCCAGACCTCAACGTCGCACGATAATCGCGCAGGCTCTCTCGATATTTCGCCAAATTCCCGGTAAAACATGCGGGATCGCGCCTGATATTTACCAGTCCCTGATGTAACTTGCCACGATCCAGGTGACATTTGCCAAATTCGATGGAACTGAGTCCTGATTTGCACTTACGGAACTTGCCGGATCCGGTGACATTTGCCAAATTCGATGGAACTTGTAGGGATCTCGTTCGACATTTGCCAAATTCCTGATGGAACTTGCCGGATCTCGTCTGACATTTGCCAGGTTCCTAATGAAACTGGTCGGATCTCGTGAGAGAGCCCATCTCAGGTGGCGGCTATGGCAGGGCCTTCAGCAGTTCATCGATTTCTTCCAGCGTGTTGTAAAGATGGGGCGAGATGCGCAGCCGATCGCCGCGTGGGGCGGTGATGATGTTTCGTTTGTTTCAAGTGAGCGTAGAGGTCCATTGAACTCAAACCGGCCGTGTGTCGAATGCAAACAATTTGAGACTTCTCGCCGGCGCGCCGCGAGCTCACGACTTGATAGCTTGTGTTCCGCAGTCGTTCACAAAGGTGGTCCGTTAGCATTTCGAGGTGCGCTTGGATTTTGCAGGATACCAACTTCGTTCAACAGTTTCAGGCTCGCCTCGAAGCCATGGATTATTGCGTTTGGTCCAGTTCCGGTTTCCCACGCCAGTGTGCCGCGATTCCATCCCTGCTCGAAGTTCGCATAGTCGTCTGGATTGGGAACGCTGGTCCAACCCACCAGCGTCGGTTGAATTCGCTCCCGCGCTCGCGTGGAGAGGTAGAGCAACCCGACGCCTTCCGGGATCAACAGCCACTTATGGCCCGCCGCGGCGGCAACGTCGACCAATTCCAGTTTCCACATCGATCGGTATGACGCCCAACGCCTGAATTACGTCCACGACCAGCAGCGCATCATGAGCGCGAGCGGCGCGTCCGATGCGCTCGAGGTCGGCGCGAAAACCAGAGCCAAACTGAACCTGGCTGATGGCGACGATTCTGGTCTTGTCGTCAATGAGGCTGATTAGTTCATCGAGGTCGATCCGACCGTCGCGCTCTTCACACATGCGAACTTCTACGCCAAACGCGTCACGCAGCACGCAGCCACGGATAAATGTTTGAAGGAAACTCACGGCGGAAAGTGACCAGATTGTCGCCGGGCCGCCAAGCGAGTCCGTTGGCAACAGTCGAGAGTCCGTCAGAAGTGTTTCGCATGAACGCGACCTGCTCCGGACGCGCGCCGAGCATGGAAGCGACCAGCCGGCGAGCGCTCTCTTTAACCGCGAGCCAGTCGCGAAAGTTTACGGAACCGTTTTCAGAGACGTCGGCCAGCTGCGACTTGATGGCGTCGATTGTTGGGCGCGGGGAGGCGAGACGGCGGCGTGGTTCAAATAGTTGGCGCGCTCGGTGACGGGAAAGAGCGCGCGCAGCGTGTCGTCCATGATCTTGAGTAGGACAGGCATTCTTGCCCGTCATTGATTACAAAGACTCAGGACAGGCAGGAATGCCTGTCCTACGGCGCGAAGGCGTGGCCGTAGAATTCTTTGTAGAGCCAGCCGAGGACGCGCGCTTCAGCCGTGCAGAGTGTTTCCAGCCAGCAGTTAATCAGGAAGTCTCGCCGTCCCCGCGCGGAAGGAATTTTCTCTGCTTCCTTCACCACGGAACCGCCGCTTTGCAAGTCGAGCTTGTAAGCTTCGGCGGCGGCTTCGTTCGCTTTCGACGCAGAGTCGAGCGCGTTCAGCAACTGGCTAATCCAGGAATGCAACGCTCGCTCGTTGTTGTACTCGGCGAGCGCCTGAATAATTCCGATGGCCAGACGATCTTCGGCTTGTTTGAAATCGAAAACTCTTTCGCCGGAATCCCGGCTTTGTTGTTGTTTCCACTGAAAAACCTCTTCAACGTTCCGGTGTCGGACGATGGCGACGCGGCTGTCGAAATCGAGGAACCACTGAATCACGTCGGGCACGGAGTCGAGATCGACGTTGCCGGCCGTATCGCGCAGCAACGGTGGCAGATTAAGCGGAGCGTCGTCAGCTTTGTTGCTGCCGTTATCCCTGGTTGCTGGTGAGATTCCAAACTTCTCCATCAGTTGCCCTTCTCAGCTGCGGCGCGATTTAGTTTGAACTCCGCAGTCACTTCGCCCACCGTGTCGCCTCTCCGGTTGCGCACCGGGAAAAACGCGTAACGCGCCACCGCCTCCAGCGATTCGTCCGCTAAAATTCCAAGCTGTCTTAACGACTCGATTACGACGGTCGGCCGCGCGCGATGATCATCTCCATCTTCAATCTTGAGCGCGAGCCCCAACCCGCGCGGCCACGCTTCACAAGGCAACACGCCGACCGTGTAGACACCTTCAGCGCCTACCTTCGAAACAGAGCCGACCGCGCGCGGCGCGCATCATCTCCGTGTCGAGTCGATCAGAAGTTCCGCCGATCAGCTCAGGGCGCGCAGTCATCGCGGCCACGATTCGTGCCGATGCGCTCTGTGTCTGCGCGTCAAAGTCTGCCGGCGGGGAGACGAGGCGCGCGTACATCAGCGCCATCGCCTTGACCGTAATTCCAAAACCGGAACGCCACAACCGTCCGTCCCGACCGCGATATCTTCTATCGGAATTCCCGAGAACTGGGACACGGTTTTGCCGATTGCAAGTTGGACGGGGTTCGACGGCTCGTCATACGTTTCAGTAGCCGCGCCCAGGTGCAACGCCAGCGCCAGCATGCCGGCGTGTTTGCCCGAACAGTTATTCTGCAACACGTTTGGCTGCTCACCGGTTTCGCGGAGTCGGCGCGCCACTTCCGGACTGAACGGCTCATGGATTCCGCACTTCAGGGCTTCCGGTCCCAACCCAATCTTCCGGAGCATCGACGCGACGACTTCAGTGTGAATCGGCTCGCCGCTGTGCGACGCACAAGCAAGCGCAATCTCTTCTTCAATGAACTCGAAGCGATCGGCAGCGCCGGACGCCACCAGGGGAATCGCCTGATGTGGTTTGGCGGAAGAGCGCAGGTAGGTGACCGTTTCCGGCGCACCCAGGTAAGCCGCAATCGTGCCGTCAGGTTCAACCGCGACAATGTGACCGCGATGTCTTGACTCGGTGATACCGCCACGCCGCACTTCAACCAGCGGCTCAGCGGCTGGCAACCTCCTGATTGTTCTCAGACGGCTGCCTGGAAACCTGCATTGTTAAGTTCGGGAACCTCGCCTCGATGAAATGGATTGACGGGATTATGGTAACACGGTTCTTTGGAGCGCGGCGACGTAGCACCCCAGCGCAAGCTGCCGCGCCGAGGTCCTATCGCCGCTGTGTTCGGTCGGAGACCTATCGCGACTTACGTTGGAATTGGAGCTGAAACATGCGAGCGCCGAGCAGACATAGACCAACAGCGGTGCCGGTCAAACAAAAAGGCAGGAGGTTTAGCCTCCTGCCTTTGGAATCGCAAACACTAGCCGAGCTAGCCTTTGGTCGTTCGGGCTGATTTCGCTCGCCGGCCGCCATAGCTCAGGACCGTCAGTTTTACTGTTCGTTTGCCAAAACGCATTGCTTCACTCGAGGTGGGCGTCCAGATGTCGATGCGACGACCGCGAATTTTTCCGCCGGTGTCGGCCACGACGTATTCGCCTGTGTAACCCGGGTGCTCGACGCGTACGCGCGAGCCGAGCGGCAAAACCGATGGGTCGGCGGCAATCACGCCGCGGCTCACCATCCGGCCGCTCGCGGTTTTACCCCTGAGACTATATGCCGTCGCTATGTAGTTCGCCGCCGGCATCAGGGCTTTCGCCGGCTCGGCGCTCGGATCTGCCAAATCAACTTTACCGGAAACTTCGGCTGAATTCTCTTTGGATTCCCTGGTTTGTGGTTGGAACTGAGAAAGAAGGGTTTCTGCGATTGAAGGCTGTGCGGAAAAAACGATCAAACCTGCGAGCAGTACAAACGCAATTATGGCACTTCTGCCAAGCAATGCTTTCATGTTTCGGGTCTCCTGTCCGTTACTTTTCAGCGCTCTGCGCGAGTCCGTTCTTTCCTATGACTCAACCTCCGGCTCTAGGAGTAGTGCAACGTCAGCCGGAGTTGGGGGCTTGCATCCTTGATGCATGCGCGCTGAAAACCCAATGGGTAAGTTCTAAAAATACGATGAAGAATACGAAAAACAAGCGAGTAAGAACCCCGCTTGTCGGAGGGAGGCTAGCTACAGGGAGGTGGGGAAGCCAACCGCGTCAAGGCCCAAAAAGTCCCAAAAAGTGCCCAATTTCGCGTAACTACTGCAATATTTGGGTTTGACTGTTACAGGGAAATGTGACCGAAAGCTTTCGGTACGACGGGCGGTTTCAAAGCTGTTTCAGTGGCAGACAAATCGGCCGAGTTTTCTACATTTCTAAGAAGTTTTCGAGGATTTTTTGTCCGTGGGGGTGGGGTTCGTCGAACAGTTCCGGGTGAAATTGCACACCAAACAGCGGTTTCGACTCGTGGGCCATCGCCTGGATGGCGCAGGTTTCATTGGCGGCGGTGACCCGGAAGCCCGTGGGTAGTTCCTTCACCTCGTCGAAGTGGGAATGCCAGACGATTACTTCGGAAGGCAGATCTGTGAAGATGCCTTCACGAGTCGTCTGCACCGGAAAGTAGCCACGCTCGCGCTTGGCCCCTGCGTAGCCTTCTCCCGGCTCAAGCCGCGCCATCAGTCCGATGGGAGCACCGAAGGCCAGGGCCATCTGTTGATGCCCGCCACAAACTCCCAACACCGGCAACGAAGTGTTCCTGATTACTTCAAACACACCGGCCAGCGATTCGGGTGCGTAGCTGTCCCACGGGTGACTCTGGCCGCTCAGAATAATGTGCGAAGGCTGCAGCGAGTTGATCCGGTTGGGTGAGACCGCATGAAACGGCTCAGTCAAAAGTTCGAAGCCTTTGCCGAGGCGGGCCAACGCTTCGCGCAGCTCGCGCGGACTGGCGCCCTGTCCGTCAATCGTGTTGTCGACGAGATAGATCATGATCCGCTCACTCACCAGGCCCCTCGGCCGCCGCCCAACCCTCGGGCTTTGGCGCCACACAATAAATCTTCCCGTTGAACGCGCCAATATAGATGCGTCCGCCCAACACGGCGGGCGTGGCGTTGATGTTGTCGCCGATCTTCAGTTCCGCCAGGCGCCGGCCGTCCTTGACCGACAGCATGTAGATCCAGCCGGACTTGTCGCCAAAGACCACTCGATCATCGACCACCGGAGCCGTACCCCAGATGGGCGCGCGCGCCAGTTGCTGCCAAACCAGCGCGCCTTTGTCCGCCGTCAGGCAATACATGTAGCCGTTGTTTGAGCCGATGTAAATTCGGCCCTTGACTACGATCGGACTGGCCCAGAACCCGCTGCGCTCCTTAAAGTTTTGCTCAACCCGCCCTCGGCTTTGAACTTCCAAACCGCCTCGCCGTTCGTTTGCCGGAAGCAATAGACGTAACCATCCTCGGCCGCCGTGTAGACATAGCCACCGGCGACGGCCGGCGTCGAGTCAGAGTCGGCGCCGATGCGGGGCCTTTCAGACGGTGGTCCCGTCGCTCCAGGTTCAGGCAGAAGAGGTCGCCACCTTCAGTACCAATGTATATGCGGCCGTCAACGGTCGAGAAACTTCCCTCCATCGAGCCGAGCCGTTCAGTCTTGTAGATGAGCGAACCATCTTCGAGGCTGAGACAATAGAAGAAACCGTCTTCGCCGCCGAAGTAAACCCGGCCATCGATCACGCGTTGAGGAACAGTCGACCTCAAACCCGGTTTCGTAGTCCCAGATCAGCGTGCCGTCGAGCGCGTTGAGGCAATAGACGTGATGGTCCAGGCCGCTGGCGATGATCCGGGAGCCCACAATCGTTGGCGTGGCTTTGAAGCTGTCCTTCGCTTTGAATTTCCAGATCACGCTGCCGTCGTTGCGATTAAGGCAGTAAACGTTGCCGTCAGCTGAGGAAAGTAAACGCGATCAGTGGCCACCGAGGGCTGGCCCGGCCAGAGGTGCCGCCCCAGGGGTCCGGGTGCAGGTTGCCCCTGGTCCAGCCCGTTTCCAGCTCCCAAACGATCTCCAGCGGTCCGTCGGTCCATGGTCCAGTGCCGTAAAAGTTACGCTCGGAATTCCCAGCCAGGCGGGAATGGTTGGGGGATGCGCTGCTGGTTTTGGGCCCGGCTCGATTTCAGTCTTCGATTCTGCCCGCCAATTACACGCGGCGAGCGGCAACGCGAAAACGAGAGCGAGCGGGAGGAATAGCGTCCCAATTGTCGGGCGTGTCGGGGGCATCGGGAGTCGGGGGTTTCAAAACACCAGGTCGCCGCGGCGCGTTAGCCGGCGCCGGCGAGCCAATCACCTGCATAAATTACTTCAGCGCTTCCGGTTATGACAACCTCGCCGTCACCGCTTTCCCGCCACTGAATTCGGGCGGTGCCGCCGGGCATCAGCACAGTAACGAGACGGTCGGCCTGGTCGCTTAATCATGGCGGCAACCGCGGCGGCACACGAACACGAACCGGAGGCTTCGGTCTCGCCAACGCCGCGTTCCCAAATGCGCACCTCGATCCGGTCTCGGCTGACAACGTGAACAAATACTACGTTGGTCCGGTCTGGAAACTGCTCGTGTTTTTCGAGTGCTTTGCCGATGCTGCGCCAGTCGAGCGCGCCGAAATCGTCAACGAAGATACAGCAGACTGGGTTTCCCACCTGCAAGGCCGTCACCGGAAACGATTGGCCCGCGACCTCGAGTGGGTAGTCGATGACCCTGGCCATCGGCTCGCGTGTGGTCATTGGAATTGAGGCGGAGTCAAACTTCGGTTGGCCCAACTCGGAATCAAACACGTAGCGACCGGTTTCGGTTTGTTCTCGAATCGTGTACAGCTTGACGCCCGCGCGCGTGCTCAGCCGCAACTCTTCCGCCGCCCAGAGTTTTTGGTAATAGAGATAAGCAGCGGCGCATCTCGTCCCATTCCCTGATAGCGATGCCTCGCTGCCGTCCGGATTGAAGATGCGCACATGAAAGTCGGCGCCGCGGACCTCCGATGGCCCGACGACGGCAATGCCGTCCGCGCCGGCGCCGTAGTGACGGCTGCAGATGCGCCGCGCGAATCCTCCGAGGCGCGCTGCGTCGGTTAAATGGGCGAGCTGGCTCGACTCGATGACGATGTAATCGTTGCCGAAACCATGAAACTTGATGAAGGTTGGTGGCATCTTTGGTCTTAGGGTAACGCAAACTGTTGGTTTGCGGAGTCTTGGGTTCAGATTCCGCCGACTCTAAACGAGGCCCTTGGCGTAAACACGCAAACTAACAGTTTGCGTTACGGTTTCCCGGCGAACGACGCCAGCAGGACAGCAATCGGATCGATACAGCTCGCCCGCGGGTTAAGGTCTTCCGGGTAGTTGTTCACAATGATTGAAAAGACCAGCTCCTCGCCTGCTGCGTCGCGGACATAACCCGAGAGACTCATGGCCGAGCTTATCGTTCCCGTCTTGGCGCGGAGGTTGTTTTCCGCGAGCGTGCCTTTCAGTCGATTCTGAGCGTGCCGTCCACACCTGCGATTGGCAACGCGTCGCGAAAGACGGACGCGTAACGATGCCGGTGCATGTAGGTGAGCAACTGCACGGTCGCCTCGGGTGTGATCATGTCGTGCCAGGAAAGGCCGGAGCCGTCAGTCTGCACCAGCGACGGCGAACTGATGCCGGCTTCGCGAAGAAATGCCTGGACCCACTGCGAGCCCAGCGCCTTCGCTGGTACGATTTTCGTTGGCTGGATTTGGCCGGAGCGGCAACAACTTTGCCGAGCGTTCTCAAGATGAGTTCGGTGTAAAGGTTCTGGCTCCGTTTGAGGGTCTGAGAAGCAATCAGACTTAACGGTGGTGATTGGAGCGTGGCGATCTCAATCAAGCCTGCGCCCGGGGTCCAGGGTTCGGCTTGACTAGCCATGGCCGGCGCCGCGATTGTGCGCGTCTTCCCGAAACGGTCACGCCGCGCGCCGCCAGCGCGGAACGCAGTAGGTACATCATCAAGAGAGCCGGATGGGAGATAGCAACGCTGCCGGAATAGCCCGGGTCGTCGAGCGCGATTGAACCGCCGACCCACAACTCGTTCGCCGCGAGTCCGCGATAGACCGTAACGCTCCGTTTGGTTCCGCTCGCTGCGGTGGTAGTCCGGTTAACGATCGTGAGCAAGGGATCCGGCGGTCCGGTTGTGATCACCGCCGCTTTGCCAACCTGCTCACCCGGTTTGATTGAAAGATCGAGAGCATTGTCGTTGGCCGTCAGCGAGCTGACTTCCGCGCCAAACCACCACGTCAAGTCTTCCCATTCCCAACCGGAGCCGTAGGACGGACCAAGCGAAATAGGTTTCATCGCCCACCGAATCACCCTCGACCCGTTTCACGCCCGCGCCGACGATGCGTTCCGCGAGGGCGTCTACGCCCTTGAGGTAGTCGCCATTGTTGAAGGCCGCGGCAATGGAAGGATCTCCCGCGGCCGTAAACCTTCAGATCACCGCGGACAACTCCTTTTTCGTTCGGTTTCGCCGGCGCATAAACAGATGTGACAAAACGGTAGTCGGGCGAAAGCCGATCAAGCCCGCCGCCACCGTGTACGGTTTCATGTTCGACGCCGGGCGCAGCAGAGCTTCTCCGCGTTCTGTTCGAACAGAACCTTGCCGGTTTCCAGTGACGCCACTTTCACACCGATTGTCGCTGACTCCAGTTCCGGTTTGTGCAAAACGGCGGCAATGCGCGCCTGCAACTCGGCGAGCGAGCGCGTGGTCGCCGCTCTTCGTTACCTCGTGCCGTGTCCGGGGTGGGACTGGGAGAAGCGACCGGACCCTGACCAGGAGTAGCCAGCGGACTTGGTGTCGGGTTGCCTCAGGAGCCAGGTGTTAGGCTGAGTCCTTGCGGCGAGACGCGGCGTTCCCGTTGCGGCTGTTGTGCGACGACCGGTGTTGCCGACTGGATTAACGAAAAGAGCAGAAGGAAGCTGAGAAGGCGGTGCGCGCGCGAGTTCTTAAGCATGTTTTTGTGATGAATCGCGATCCGAAGTAGGACAGGCATTCTTGCCTGTCATTTGTATTAGCAAAGACACCAAACGGCGGACAGGCGGGAATGCCTGTCTTACTTCACATGACTCGCGCGAACGCGGGCCATCAGACTCTGAAACTGTTCGTCGTTTCTCAAGCGCCGCCCAGTTCGGATCGTTTTCGAAGCAGAGTTGGTTTTCATTGCCCAGAGCAATGGCGCGCTCCAACCACTGGAAGGCTTCCGCCCGCATTCCTTCGACGGCGTACACCGAGGCGACGGAGTAGGCAATGTCCGGATCGACTTCGGCATTTCTGATGACGTCGCTGTTTAGTTTGCGCGAGCGCTTCATCGCGCTTGCCCTGCGCGCTCAAAAACATTGCCATGAACGGGCGAATGCCGTGCAGTTTCGGATGCTCGGCAACATTTCCCTTCATCAACTCGGCGGCCGCATCTTGGTATGGCCGGTGTAATACAGCGACAACGCGCGCGAAAAGTTTTGACCAGTGGGTTGTCCGGATCGCCGGCCGAGGTCTAACTGCTGGCGACACCTCTTCGAAGTTGCCCATGTACATGTAAACCAGGGCGCGATTGCTGCTGGCCACCACGTGCGCCGCCGGATCCAGTCGCATCAGTCGATCGTAACTCCTGAGCGCGCGTCCATATTCGCCGTCAAGCCGGTGCAGGGTGGCTTTGACAAAATGGACCACCGGCTCGTCAGGCGCCTCCTTGCGCGCGCGGAAGACTTCTTCGCGGGCCTTCTGTTTCTGGCCGCGCCAGAGGTAGACGAAAACCATCAGCATGCGCGCTTCAATCAACTTCTGGATCGATGGCCAGGGCCCGATCGAAAGGCGACCGCGGCCGTTCGTAATCCTCGGCGCCGCCAAAGCCTTTGAAAACTCGATTGACGTAAGAAGCGCCCAGACCGTCGAGCGCCAGCGCGAAATTCGGATCGAGCTCGATCGCGCGTTGGAAATGTTCGATGGCGGCGTCGCAGTCTTCCTGAGCGATAGTGCGGAAAATGAAACGCGCGAAGAGATCGCGGCCCGCGCAGATATTGCCTCGTAGGCGGCGGCATTTTGCGTGGACGGTTTGGCGATGCCGTCCTGTTCCGCCGGGCTCAGTTCCAGACACAGGCCTTCGACGATGCGCTGCGCAATCTCATCCTGCACGGCGATGATGTCTTCCGTGGATGTGTCGATGCGATCGCTCCAGAGTATGTCGCCCGAACCGACGTCCAATAGTTGGGCGGTGACGCGGAAGCGCCCACCGGCGTGAATGAAGCCCGCCGTCAACACTGCACTGACGCGCAACTCCTGACCAATGTCGCGCGGGTCCATCTGCATCGTCTGATATTTGGCGATCACCGACGAGGGCCGCACCACGAGCGAACGTACGCGCGCGCAGTTCAGTGATCACCGCGTCGGCCAGTGAAAACTCATAAAAGCTCGAGGCCGGATCGTTGCTCAGGTTGCGGAAACAGAGAATGGCGAGACTCTTCTTTTCCGGATCGGCGATCGTGGTAAACGGCGTCTCGTGAATCGTCGGCTTAGTCGGCGTGCACTGAGCGTAGCCCGGCGCTGAAGTCGATTCCGCCTTGCCGCGCCCTTTGAGCCAGCGCATGGCTCGTGACACCGGACTGGCGCCGGACAAATGCCGCGCCGGTTCCGGGGACGACGCTCGTGAATGGTTGACCGGTGGTTTCCGAAGTCGAAACCTCCGCGAGCACCGCGCGCAGATCGTCGCGCACCTCTTCCATCTTCTGATAACGATCGCGCGGTTCCTTCGCGAGACAACGATCGAGTACCTGTTGCAGGCGCCCGGGATGGCTTCCCTTGCGCAACTCGGCCACCGGGCGCGGGCGCATCGTGCAGCACGGCGTGGCGCACATCGATGCTGGTCTTGCCGCGAAACGGCCAGGTACCGGTCAGCATTTCGTAAAGCAACACGCCGGTGGAAAAAATGTCAGCGCGTTTGTCGACCTTATCGCCACGAGCTTGCTCTGGCGCCGCGTAAGTCGCCGTACCGTAAGGGACGCCGATCTCGGTTAAGTCGGTGCGATGAATCGTAGACTTTGAGCTGTCGTCAGTGTCGTCCAGCAATTTTGCCAGACCGAAATCCAAAATCTTTACCTGGCCCGACGGCGTGACCATCACGTTGCCCGACTTGATGTCGCGATGAATGATGCCGCGCGCGTGGCGCTGCGGCCAGGGCGTCGGCAACCTGAAGGCCAATCAGCAAAGTGCTTTTCAAATCGAGCGGATGCCCGTTCACGAGCTGGCGCACGTTGCGGCCCTCGACGTATTGCATGGCGATGAAGTGATGCCCTTCAGCTTCATCGAGATCGAAGATGGTGCAGATGTTTGGATGATCGAGCGAAGAGGCGAGCCGCGCTTCGCGTTCGAAACGCCGCAGGTTGGCTTCGCGCGCGGTCAACTCCGGCCGGCAGGACTTTGACGACAACGGTGCGACCAAGTTTTCCATCGGTGGCTTTGTAAACGGTGCCTTGCCCGCCCACACCGAGCTTGTCGAGGAATCTTGTAGTTTTTTAACGACTTGCCGATCATAACAGGGGCGTGATCTTTGAACTTTGTGCTTTGAACTTTGTACTTTGAAGTTGGTCTTTGGTCCTGGGCCTTTGGTCTTTGATGTTTGGCGAGCGATGCCCGGGTCTTTGAAACTCCAAAGGCCAAAGACTGACCAAAGACCAGAGCATTCACGTTAAGCACAGAGTACAAAGAACAAGTTACAGAGTTCAAACGTTGCCAACAATTCCGCCGCGCTCGTAGTGGCTGTGCCAACTTTGCCGACAACTATACCAGCAGCATGATTCGCCAGGCTCGCTGCTTCCAACATCGTCGCGCCCGCGGCCAGCGCAGCGGCCAGCGTGGCGATGACCGTGTCGCCCGCGCCGGTGACATCGTAAACCTCGCGCGCCGCCGTTGCCACAAACACCGGATCGTGGTCGCCTTCCAGCAACATTAATCCGCGATCGCCGCGCGTGATCAGCACCGCATCGCAACCGAGCTGCTCCCGAATTGCAAGCGGCCGCCTGATGCAGTCCATCGTCCGAATCAGCTTCGAGATTAGTCAGGCGCAGCGCCTCGTGATGATTCGGCGTTATCAGAGTCGCCGGGCGGTAATGGGCGAAGTTGCGAATCTTCGGATCGATCAACACCGGCAGGCGCGCGTAAGCGGCGGGAAGAATTTCGCCAAGGATGCCTGGCGTGACAACGCCCTTGTCATAGTCGGAAACGACAAACGCGTCCGCCGTCCGAATGGCATCCTTCAGTGAATCGAGAATGCGCTTTCGGTATTTCCGTTGACCGGGCTGCGTTGCTCGCGCGGTCGGCGCGCACTACGAGCTGGTTATGCGCGATGATGCGCGTTTTTGTGGTTGACGGCCGGCCCTCGTCAACGACCAGGTAATCGTCGCTCTGTGTCGCGCTCGCTTCTTTCAGGCCGGCGCGCAAACGTTCGCCGGCGGCATCGTCGCCGACCACGCCCACCACGCAGGCGTTTGCGCCGAGCGCTACCACGTTGGCCAGCACATTCGCCGCGCCACCGAGGTGGACGGACTCGCGCCGGATATCCACCACCGGAACCGGCGCCTCAGGTGAGATGCGCGTGACGTCGCCCCAGACAAACTCATCGAGCATCACGTCGCCGAGTACGACGATCTTGCGATCGCGCATAGCGCTGAGCAGTTCACTGGCGCGTTGTTGGGTTAGTTGGGGCATGGCTCATCAAACAAAAAGGGGAAGGGGTAAAGGGGAAAGGGTAAGGGGCCAGAATTCCTGGGCTCCTTTCCCTTTGCCCATTCCCCTTGCCCTGTGCTTTCTCTCTGAGCACGCGCTCAGTCGCGGCGATCACCCGTTCGACCGGCACGCGTTTGATGCATTCCGGCTCCTCAAATTTCTCGCAGAAGTAACCATGACACGGCTGACACTCCATCTCCTCCAAAACAACTTCGGCGGCGACGCCCGCCGAAACCCAGGGTCGCCAGTGGGCCGTGTTTGACGATCCGAAGATCACAACCGACGGCGTTTGCACGGCGGCGGCCATGTGCGCGATGCCACTATCGTTGCCGACAAAAAGATGCGCGCGGGCCAGCAACGCAGTTATTTCCGGCAACGCAAGATCCGTAAACGCCTACCACCGGCGCCGCGGTTTGTCGCTCAAGTTGATCGATGAGCTGAGCTTCATTCGCTGCGGTGATCAGCAACAACGCGGAGACCCTGCGCGGCAAGGTGCTCGACGACGCGCGCAAAATTTTCGGTCGCCCACTGCTTGGTGGCAAAGGCTGCGGCCGGATGAACCACTGCAAGCTGAGCGTTTCCTGGATCGTCCATCTGAAGGCGGGCCGCCACCTTGGCCGCAGCCGGCTCCGTGACCGCGAGTTGGGTTGCCGGTCGATCGCTGACCGGCACGCCGGTCCAGCCCAGCAGCGCCAGTTGTTGCTCAACCGAGTGCGTCTTGTCTCGTCCCCAAAGCGACGCGGACGAAGGCGCAAGGTGGTTATGTAGTCGCGCGTATTGGTACGTCTCATTACCGACGCGATGCTTTGCGCCGGTCGCTCGCGTCAGCAGCGTCGCCGTTGTGCCGCCGTGCAGGTTGTAAACGACGTCGTAGCGATTGGCTGCGCAGTTGGCGAGCAATACGGGCGCGCGCGGAGTTGCTCTTTCGTTCGAGCGTGATCACGTTGTCCACATGTGGAAAGCCGTCGAGCACCGGCGCTACCCAGTCTTCCAACAAAATGTCGACGGATGCGTGCGGTAGAAATCTTTCAGCGCGAACAACGACGGCGTGGTTAACACAGTGTCGCCGATTGAACGCAGCCGCACGACGAGCACTCGCTCAACCGTTTGCCAGTCCCAGCGCGCCGGCGCGAGCGGCTGCGGATCCTGGTCTGCGCCGCGCAAACTGTGCATTCCGAGATCTCGCAACTGCGGAGAAGACTCAACGATTTCGCGTAGGCTGTTCAAGGTCGGATTAAGTTTCTCTCCCTCTTCCCTGGGAGAGCGGTAGGGGAGAGGGTTTAGGCGCGTTAGGTTCCAAGCCCTCCCTAACCCCTCCCAGAGGGAGGTGGAGAAGTGCCGATCGGTTTGTCGGCTTCGTCTTCAATCGTAGCTTCGTCAACCAGCATCACCGGAATGTCGTCGCGGATTGGGTAAACGCGCCGGCACTCGACGCATTTCAGAGCGCTGCCGTCGGGCTTCAACTCCACCCTTCCCTTGCAGGCAGGACAGGCGAGTATCTCCAACAAATCGTCACTAATTGCCATCGGCATGGACCTCCGGGAAGGCAAAGCTTATCACAGCAGTGGGCGGTGTGCAGTGGGCAGTGTGCAGTCGAGGTGAGCACTCGAGGTGAGCACTCGAGTGGCGTCGAGCTGGAGTCAATCGATCTCTTGCTGCCCACAGCCACTGCCTACCGCCTACGCTGATCACCATCCGCATTCCATGTTTCGGCCGCAGCGTGATCACCGGCTTTAGCGCGACCGGATGATTTGGCACCAGTCGCATCCGCCAATGTTGCGCCAGCGCGGCGATCAACAACACGCCTTCCATCCAGGCAAAGCCTTCGCCGATGCAGCGGCGTGGTCCGCCGCCAAACGGAAAATAGGAAAACTGCGGTCGCGACTCGCGCGCGGCTGGCGTCCAACGCTCCGGATCAAACCGCAGCGGCTCCGGAAAATAACGCGGATCGCGGTGCATGACGAACTGGCTCATCAGCACCAACGCTTTGGGCGGCACTGTGTAACCGCGCGATTTCAGTTTCCACTATCGCCAGCCTGCCGGTGGCCCAGGCCGGTGGATAGAGTCGCATCGATTCCGCCAGCACCATTTCCGTGAACTTCAGTTCGGCCACATCTTCGTAAGCCGGCACGCGTCCCGCGAGCACTCGATCAATCTCTTCGTGCAGCTTTTGCTCAACGTCCGGGTTCTGTGACAGCAAATACCACGTCCAGGTCAACGCATTTGCGGTCGTCTCATGCCCGGCGAGAAAGATGGTCATCACCTCGTCGCGCAAGCTGCTCGATCAGTCATGTGCACCGCCATCACCTTCCGTGTCCTGCGCCAGCAGCAACATCGAAAGCAGATCGCCGCGGTCTCTGCCGCTGCGCCGCCGTTCTTCAATCAGCCGATAGATGATCGCGTCGAGTCTCGCTTTGGCGGCATCAAAGCGGCGCAGCTGCGGCAGCGGAAGTTTTTGTATTAACTCAAAAAAGGAATGGTGATGGTGTTGAAGAGGTCCATGACGACAGTCATTGCTTCGACCGACTTCACGAGCGTCGGAAACAACGTCGGCATCGAAAAGAGTCTTCCCCACAATTCCCAAAGTGAGCCGCATCATTTCCTCTGACATGTCGAGCGTGTCGCCATCGTGCCAGCGAGCGCGTGTTTCGCAGGGCGTAGTCCGTCATGACGCCGGCGTACGAAGCAATGCGCGCGCGATGGAAACGCCGGTTGCGCCAGACGCCTTTGCCGCCGGTGAAACTCTTCTTCGCTCGTCAGCAGTCCTTCACCCAGCAGAGCGCTTCGCGCGTTGCAGCGCCAGGCCCTTGTGAAAGCTCTGATGGTTGGTGACCAGGACGTCTTTGATATGGTCGGGATGGTTCAGGAAAAACGCTTCCTGTGGGCCAAGCCGGAAGTAAGAAATGTCGCCATACTGCGCCGCGAGGTTTTGAAAGAAAGGCAGCGGGCCGCGACGGTAGCCGAGCAAGCCCGACAGCGGAAACGTGCGGCGTGGGCCCGGAGGATAGCGCTTACTCACGCGTTGCTTGCTCCTTTTAGCGGCGGTGTGCTAAGTGATTTGAAACGAAAACAAAATGCGCGTCAAACTGGAAACTGAACAAAGATTACTCGGCATCAAGACGACGACGTTTAGTAATGTAGGTTCCAGATGCGCTCTCAACGAGCGAATAACGGCTGCGGCGTGCGGCGACTTGATGAAGCCCATCTTTTACAAGTTGACGGGTGTTGTCCTCGCGGTCACATTTGCGTGGGTGTTGCGCTGCTTACGCAGGCGGTTCTGACCTGTTTGCCCGCGACGCGCAAGATCAGCTGCCTCAGGGTGAAGTCATCGAAAAAGTCACCTGCAACGCTGATCCGTCACAAAGCTATGCACTGTTTTTGCCGTCCGGCTACACCCCGGGAAAAAGTGGCCCGTCCTTTATCGCCTTCGATCCCGGCGCGCGCGGCTCGGTGCCGGTGAAACTGTTCCGTGAAGCCGCCGAAAAAGTTTGGCTACATCGTGGTAGGTTCAAACAATTCGCGAAACGGCATCGACATCACCGCGATAGTCAAAACGTTTGTGGGCTGACACTCACGAGCGGTTTTCAATTGACGAGCGACGCGTCTACACGACTGGCTTCTCCGGCGGCGCGCGCGTCGCGAGTGCAGTGGCGTTGAGCTATCGCGACGCGGTGGCGGGCGCGATCGTTGCGAGCGGTGGTCCACGACCAAACTTCAATCCGTCGTCGGCAAGTCAACTCGTCTTTTTTGTCACGGCGGGAACCGAAGACTTTAACTTTCCCGAGATGCAACAACTCGGAGCGCAGGCTGGACGCGCTTAGCGTCACAAATCGACTGGTGATTTTCGCGGGCGGCCACGAATGGCCGGGGGCCGCAGTCTGCGGCGAGGCGATAGCTTGGCTGGAAGTTCAGGCCGATGAAGTCGGGTACGCGAACGAAAGACGACGCGCTGATTGACGAGCGGCTGCAAGTCGCAGACAAAACAGCGCAGGACTACGAGGCGTCGCAGAAGAGTTACGAGGCTTATCTCGAGTACGAAGCCCTGGTCGATGCAGTTCCGCGGACTCCGCGACGTCAATGAGTTTGCGGCCAGAGCCGCGCGGCTCAAAGCGTTGAAAGAAGTGAAGGCGGCCATCAAAGGTGAACTGACGGAGGAGAACGACCAGGCGAATTTATTGGAGAAACTGGAAACGCTGCTCGCGCAGTTGAAAGACGCGACGAGCCAACCCGGGAGACGATGGCCGAGCTCAAGGCGAGGCTGTTCAGACTTAAGCGAAGCAGGCGGACGACGGCCAGGACGTCGCCGAGCGGCGCGTGGCCCAGTCGCGTGCCGCAGGCGACGCTGCGCGTGCAAATGGCGCGAAGAGGCGCCTGCGCTGCGGCAGAGAAAAGGCTATGCGGCGCTTCCCGCGCGAAACTCGAACTGGCGGCGCTGGGAAAATCAGTCCCAAAAAGACCCGCGCGTGTTTTATGAACTGGCGGCGGCGTGCGCCAGCCGCCGGCAGCAGGGCCGCATCGGCGACCACGGCGCTCGCGGAAGGCGATCGAGCGCGAGATTTTCCGACCTTGCGCGAATGGGGAACGAGCAGCACGCAGACTTCATCCTGCCAGGAATGAAGCGGCGTGCACTGAAGATCATCGCCGGGTTGGAAGAAGAGCTGATCCCTGCTAACAGTCGCCAGACGGTGCGTATCGCAAGAGCTCGGGGTCACCGCCCCAGACGCACAGTAACGTTTACGCGATAAGATAGCTCCCGAAGGCGCGGTACAATGTTTGGCCGCGAGTTATCGTTCTAGACATTTCGCGCCTGCAGCGCGCACCGGTCTTTCGATACCTTGCACCTGTCCACGCGGGCGCTGCCCCTGGGCCTACAGCCAATGGGACTTCGCGCCTTGTGAGGCGGTCATAGACTGGTTCACGCAACGACCGATGTCACTCGAATTCGCGCGTTCAATATCCCTGCCTGCTCGCGCGCGCCGCTATTCAGAGCAACATCTGCGCGAGTGGGGCCGGCTGGGCAATCTCCACACGCGCCTGACAACCGGCGACGCACCGGCGCGCTTCAGCGGAAAAACTAGAGTGGGTGGAAAACGCGCGCGAAGAAATCGAGTTGATGCAAGCGGAGACCGCCATCTGCCCGAGCTGCCCGGCGTGTTTGCCTGACGACCAGAGCGGTGGCGCGGCACGCGAAGGCGAAGCAGTCGGGTGCCTCGGGCCGGATTAGTTACGCCATCGAAGCGCAGTTTGAGAAGTTTCTTGCGGATCGCGTACAGCTCGCTCTCGACACCGTGGCCGAGGCCGATCAGCCGCGGCTGCTGCATTCTCATCGACGCCGAGTCGCCCTTTGACGGCGAGGCGCAACGACGGAACTGCGCCGCGTCACGACGCCCGAAGAGGCTTGCGCTTCAACTTCGAGCTGCGCGTGCCTGATTCGTTTGTCGCGGGAAGCGGCCCGACTGGACCACCGACCGCAACGTTTTCCGTTATCTGTCTCGCCGGCTTTCGTTCCGACTGACAACGACGAGACCAGCTACACGCGCGAGCTTCCGTTGGCGCGACGGCCGACTACTACGACTTTTCTCGATCTCATCCTGCGAAACGATCCTCAGCCAAACGCCGAAGTCAGCGCGGCTCATCGCCGCGCGGGAAAAACTACTCGCAGTATCTCCGGCTGCTGACTGCGCCATCGAGCGCGCCGAGGTTTCATACGCGCTGCGCGTGCTGCTCGACTAAGGAGGCTTGGAACCAGCGAGTAGCAAAACGTTCCCAGCTAAGCCGTTAACATCGAATTAATACTCGTTGCTCACGCGCCACCTTAAGACCACACCTTCATTGTTATCCAGGTGAAATTCTCGAACGCAAGCCTCTTCAAATAAAGGAGACGAATCATGTTACGATGGTTCCGTCCGCAAAGTAGAGCGCTTGGCCCTGCGCTGTTCTGCTCGCCGTGTCGCTTTTCTTGATAGGCGCTAGACTAGTGCCCGGCGCAAGCGGTCGCCGCCTCAATCCCGCCAGCGTAACGTAAAAATTCCGGCGCGGTGAGCGAGTCGACGGACGGGAGCGCCAATCTCTTGAAAAGAAGCCGGATACGACTGAAGAGAACCAGTGCCATCGAGCAGATGCTGCTCGTTCAGGACGCCTGAATCAATTACAGCAGACTGCCGCGGAGCAACAGGAAAACAATTCGTTTACTGGCGAGCCGACTCACCACGGCCGAACGGAAAGCGACAACGGCCGGACCCGCAGAGACCGCCCAGCCGGCGGCAAGCAGTTGGCGGATGGCGTCAGCCCGCCCACCCGGAGAGTCTCCCCAGTCCCAATCCCCGTCGGTTGACGATCGCATTAAGAAGCTTAGTCAGGTAGTTTGAATTTCACTGGCGCTCAGCGGCGACTCCTCGCCCGCGAGCAGCAATACGTAACCGAACGTGAAGTACAA
>ERZ1370068.6673-contig-5643_pt1 | contig 42979 bp, 78 predicted proteins | sample MGYA00561227_ERZ1370068 | MGnify/ENA primary metagenome ERZ1370068 (study PRJEB38410, sample SAMEA6850437) | metagenome | study: Metagenomic assessment of the ecological functions of the soil: analysis of the soil microbiota associated with the... | reverse complement strand
CGTTACGTATTGCTAAACCTGCTTGTCGAGTTTTGATAACACTTGAAGAGACGGATCAATTTGTAAAGGATCGACGTCCTTCTGTTCTGACAAAACCTTCAGCGCTGTTCTTATTGCTGTCGCCTCTTCTTTCAAAGTATGGCGATAAGCCTTCTCACCTGGATACTGTTTTGCAAACTCACTGGACACCCAAGAGGCCCTCACCATTCCATACGTCATCCACGCAGCACCCGACCCACTTTGTCGTCTTTCTTGAGAGTGCTTGGGTCAAGGGTGATAGTCGTGTTGCCTATTAGGTTGTTTCGTGACGCCAGTTGGAATGTCCGACTCGTGGGTGACCAAGCTGGACATTCACTTTCTCTCCCCACTGAAGAATTCCTCGCACGTGCAAGTCGGTTATACGGTTCGGCTATGAACGCTTCAACAAACTTGTCACTAGCCTCAGTAACCCGACCTTGTTTCATCAGTGAGTCGCCCCAATAGCGATACGCAGTTTCTCGATCGGGATTTATCGACACTGCGCGAGCGAACCATTCGGCCGCTTTGCGTTGCTCCGCTGACTTGAAGTAAACGTCGCCAGTGAAGAGAGCAGCCTCGTAAAGATTTGGATCAAACAGCAACGCACGTTGATACAACTCGATAGCTTTGGGGTAATCACCATTCACAAAAGCCGCTTCGCCCTCGCGCATCGCTTCATCGACTTCCTTCTTTGTCGAGAAGCCAATGTCGTTGCCGCCATCTGCCGGTATCGTTTCAATAATCGATTTGGTTAGCGCGTCGTTTGCTCCAGCGGCTTGCTGCTCTCACCAGCAGTTCGCGGGCTTTCCTCGTGCTTCCTTTCGCGCCGCAGGGTCCTTAAGAACCGCGTTTTGTCCAAATACGATCAGGCCGTAGGTTTCAAGGATCTGGGGATCCGACGGGTAGAGCTTTTCTAACTTTTTCAAACAGCGGTAATGCTTCGACGTATTTTGCGTCCTTATAAAGTTGGAACGCGCGACGTCGTTCCGCATCATCCTGCGGAGTAAACGCATTGAGAGTCGATGAAGTTAGTACTAAGGCTACGGCAATCAAGGCGCAGGTTTTTAGCGCTCTTGTAACCGTCGCTCGAAACGCTTCCGTGAGTTGGGCATCTTTCCGATCCTTCAAATTGAGGTTTCGTGCTGGGATGAAGAAAACAGGGGCAGTCTAGGGACGCCTGCAAAGTTAGTCAAACTGCATGTAATTGCGTGATTAAGCCTGATGCCACTCGCGGAATTAGCCGCCTTAATGCAGAAAAGGTACGACATACGTCTGACTGAGCTCATGACGTACACTTAAGACTCGAAGTGTTTGCCGATTAGCTGTGTCCGCGATCCAATATTGGCTGATAGCTCGAACCCGCTGCTTTGACGCATTGACTCATCCTTCATGCTAGCTGAGCGAGTAGAGTCAATTGTTGAGCTCGTCGGCAGGTAACCTCCGATGAAGTTTTGATCGAAGTCATCAAACGCCGGTAGAACAACCCAGGTGGCTGTCTTACCGAGTTCCTTAACAAACGCGTCACCAATGCTGCTTGCTTCATCCTTCACTCTGCCGTACGCGGGTGTGTGACTTAGCTTTCTAAAAGCCGGGACCACCATTGTGACCATTGTCGCGTTATCGTTCGACGAATTATCTGAGCCGACGCATTGCTGAGTACGCGGTTGTGAAGGATAACTTTTGCGCACGTGGAGCGTAGTAGTCGAGTGACCTCGGTGCGTCAGGCTCACCTTTAACCGTTGCCGCTACACAGTAGCCAACGAGAAATCCCACTCCGGCAGCTCCTGCACTCCAGGCAACTGGACGCTTTTGAACTGCTCACGCCAATCCAGTAGTCTCTTTACCGCTTGCGCTTGATGTTTGCCACCGTTTCCTTTATTTCAGTCACCGTATGCGAAATGAATCCCGGCTTCGTCCATGCGCCGTTGAAGCTCCTCTTTTTGAAACATCTTCAGGCGCGCTTCCTGCGCGATCGCGTCAAACCTAAAGTTCGTTCTTCAGCCATGCTTTGTCCTTTCCTCAGTTCGGCAACTGTTCTTTCGGGGAACCACCTGCTGTTTCGCCAGTCGACTGTCGAATCGCCAGGATCACAATCGCACCCATAACGAGCAGATAGAAAGCTCCGGTTACGACAAATCCGAGCGCCATAACTAGCTGGCTGACTTAGATTGATTGCTGCAAATAAAGTCGAGACCGCCGAAGGCCACGCCGCGACATTGAGTAAGGCAAAGCCAATAGCCGCGACCACTGCACCTACGCCAATCATGATAGCGCCACGGGCAAAAGTGTTTGCCTCTTCCTCGATTTCAACCTTGAACAAAGCAAGCTGCGAATTGAAGAGCTGCATCACGCTCGCCGCCGAGCCTGTGCTGAACAGTCGTCGGAGCTGTTCAATCTCGCTTTCGCGAGCTTCGCTTCGTTCGACCAATTAGCAGACCTCCGTCCCCAGCCGCCGCCATGTCTGCGTCCCCCTAGTTCGAAAACTGCGGTATCGTTATCTTCGACCGCGAAGAATCAGCCCGGAGCAAAAAGTCCTGCGGCGTTGCCGAAATGAGAATTGCCTGACCTGGCTTTGGCAGAGCGTACTCTCGGCGTTTTCTGCTAGCTCGCCGGCGATCTCGCGTTCTGTAGATCCTGAGCTTCGTCGCCTACTACAGAAACCTTGTCGTTTACGAAATCTTTTGCGTGAGAAGCGACGTCGGAAATCTTTTGACCGTACTCTGCGCGGTTTGCGATAGAGCGGTTGCTGTTCCGCGCTGTTGCTTCATTGAGACTACCGTTTTCTGGCATTGTCGAAATCTCCCTCTTCTGGATGTAGAACCTCGTTCGGAACATGAGCAAGATGTGTGCCTAGTGTTCAGTTCACGTTGAACTGGCAACGAAAGACCCACACTCTCAGATACGTTAACGATAATTGTCGAACGCTTGTTGTGAATAAATACAAGATGGCAGTGCGGGAAGGTCGCTATTAGTACAACATTTTCCTTGCAGGGCTTTTCTGAAGGCACCTTTAGTAACCAGCATCCGAGCATTTCGGAGCGCGCTCTTCTGGGACCGCAGGCGTCCCCGCCTGCCTACTAGCAACGACCTGCGCTTCCTAAATCGAAGATAGCTATTAGGTGTGGCAGGGCAGGCGAGGACGCCTGCGGTCCCAGTGAAGAACGCGCCCGTTAGTCCAATTGGTACTACTGAAGGGGATCGCAGCAGAAGAACCCGATACCCCTCTTTGAAACTTAAGCCTTCTATGACATCGTCTTCTGCTAGATGGTAAGTGCCAAGAAGTACTTACTTTGCGGAAAGGCAAAGTCCTCCTAGGAGTTTTACCTTGCCATACCTTTTCATACCTTCACAGTGAGCAAGGGCTGCATTACAGCCCATAACAATGAAAATGGTGCCGCAAGTAGCGGTGCCCGAATGGCTGGCGAGGAGCCGCAAGCGCCAGTATTGTTAAGGTGGCCGTCCCGCCTGTTCTCCCAACGAGGTTTCTCGCGGCACGACTACCAAGGAGATCGCGTAAGCTTCACGCAGCAGGCGTTTCCGAAGCAATGGTGTTTCCTGACACTTCGCCGCCAGGAAGAACTCTACGCCGCCATCCTCGATCCACAAAGCTTCTTGTTCTGCCGGCGGGAATTTGAGCCGGCCAGAAATGGCCAGCCGACTGTCAATCCGGCGCAAGGATGATCGGGCGGTGTTTGAAGATCTGGCACTTGGAGCACTCCAACATCACCAGGACGATCCCTGGCTTCCAACGCGTCTCCCCGTTGCGCCGGCGACTTGAGAAGCACGAGTTGGCGCGCAAATGTTTTTCGAGACGAGTTTGTGCTCGGTGTGGCCCTATGAGTTTCTGGGTAGCCGCATTCGGGAACGACAAAAAGAGGGGAGCGTTCGTTGAGATGGACCCGAGGCATTGTGTCGTTCGTTCGTTCGTTGGAATGTGGTGATGCACCACTCACTCCAACAACAATCTTTGGGATCCGCAGCAACGCCTTCTACGAATTTCTAATGAAGAGGCAGCGAAACACTTTACCGACATTCTGCTAAACCCGGGATTACCGTGCAGGTTGTCGAGAAATCAAATAGTAGGCGCGTCGTTCAGCCAAACGGTAGTCTCGAAGGCAAGAGAGTTCAAGCGACCTTCAGACAACACAATGAGACTTTCCCAGGGAAAATCAAACTCACACTTCTAATGATGCTTTTGCCGGCGGTCGCTGGAGCCCGCCAGCGTCGTGCGGCGGTTCAAAAAGCCGAATGTCCGAAAGAAGAACCGCCCGCGACACCACGAAAACCGTCGAGGTGACAACGGCTGCCGCAATTTCGCGGGAACTGCCGGCGTCGTTCTTCGAAGCCACGGGCAGTTTGGCTGGTGACGAGCAAACTGGCGTCGCACCACAAACAGCGGGCAAAGTAGTCGAGGTTGGCGCTGATATCGGCAGTGCCGTCCGTCGCAGGCAGATGATAGTGCGTGGCTGGATGACTCGGAAATGAAGCTTCGTGTCGCGCAGTCTCAAACCCAGGTTGAGCAAGCCAAGCTGCTGTCAGGCAGGCAGAAAGAAAGACGGATCCCGCGATCAGGACAAGCTTTCGATCCGAGTCGAGGATTGCAGGAGTTGCGGCTGCGAAGGTCAATCTGGAACTCGCGCTGAAAAATCTCAAGCGCGCCGAGAAGTTAATTGAGTCGGGCGATGTTTCGCGTTCGTTTTACGATCAGCAGAGAGCACAACGCGATCAACTCAAAGAGCAGTACGATGTGGCAATCGCTCAAGCCAGGCAGAACTTCGCTGGCGTAGACGTTGCGCGAACAAACGTGGCGAATGCTGGAGCTGCGCTGGCGTTAGCTCGCAAGAATCTTCCTACGCGTTCATCCCCGCACCTATTGATGGCTTTGTTGCTGAACGGACCGCGGACCTTGGTGAATATGTGTCACCAACGCAGAAGGTCGCGACCATCGTGCGCACGAATCCTTTGCGAGTACGCATAGACATTCCGGAACAGGCCATACAGGAGTGAAAGTCGGACAGTCTGTTTCAGCGACAACCAGCGCCTGGCCGGACAAGAGCTTCAGCGGCCCACATCGCACGGATAGCGCCAAACGTCACTGCAAACTCACGCACGCTGACGGTTGAAGCGGAGATCGAGAACGGTAGTGGCGCATTGAAGCCGGGTCAGTTTGCGTGACCGTTCGAATTCTTCAGCCGCGACCGGTTGTCGCAGGTCCTCGTCCCGTCTCGCGCTGTCGTCAGCGACGCCGGGGTTAACCGGATTTATGTAATCAAGAATGGTCACGCGGAACAGCGACTCCGTTCAGTTGGGCCAAACCGAAGGTGATCTTATTCAAGTGAAGACTGGCGTTGCTGCTGATGAAAAGTTGCGACGAGCAATTTGGAACAGTTGGGTGATGGAGTTCCGGTGAAAGGTTAGGTTTTTGGCCTTGGGTCTTTGGTCTTTGAGACTCCTGGGCCGGTAAGAATTCGACGATTAGCAAAGGACCGAAGACCAAAGTCCTAAGACCAAAGGTTTCTATGCAAAAGCTAGCAGAGATATGCGTCCGCCGTCCGGTTTTTGCGACCATGCTCATCTTGAGCCTGACTGTCGTAGGTTTGTTCTCCTACAAGTCGCTGGGCGTTGACCTCTTTCCGAAGATCGATCTGCCTACGATCACCGTCACGGTCGTTAATCGCGGTGCGTCTCCCCAGGAAATCGGAAACCGAAATCACTGACAAGGTCGAAGGCGCCGTCAACACAGTCGCGCGGCATTGACGAACTGCGTCTCGACGTCAGTTGAAGGTGTGTCGCAAGTCTTTATCACGTTTCTTCTTGAGAAGAATCCCGACATCGCAGCCCAGGAAGTCAGAAACAAGATCGATTTGATCCTGAGTGAGCTGCCAGTCACCGCCGAACAGCCGATCGTGCAAAAGCTCGACACGGACGCTGCTCCAGTTGTGCGGATAGCCGTCTCCGCACCGCGGTCACTTCGCGAAGTGACCGATATTGCCGACAAGAAAATCAAGCAACAGATCGAATCGATCAATGGCGTCGGCGACGTGCAAATCATCGGTGGCAGAACCAGGGAGATCGAAATCTGGGTCGATCCAGACAAGCTGCGCGCGCTTTCAACGTCACTGTGGCCCAGGTGGCAGATGCCGTAAAAGCGCAGAACATGGAACTGCCTGGGGGTCGTGTCGATGAAGGCGCTCGAGAACTGACCGTGCGCACGATGGGACGCATCGTCGAGCCGGCACAGTTCAATAATCTGGTTGTAGCCAGTCGAGGGACTTACTCAGTCAAACTCAGCGACGTTGGTTACGCCGAAGACGGAGCGGAAGAGCCGAGAACCGAAGCGCGTTTGAATGGATTACCCGCTGTCACGTTGGTGGTATCCAAGCAATCCGGACAAAACACCGTCGCAATCGCAGATGCCGTCAAGGAGCGACTGAAAGAAATCACCTCGACGCTGCCGCCCGGGTTCAAGACTGAAGTTGTCGGCGACCAATCGGTCTTCATCAAGGCTTCAATTGAAGCAATTCAAACGCACTTGATCGAAGGCAGCATACTCGCGGCCATCGTCGTGTTTGTTTTTCTCTGGAGCTTCCGTTCGACCGTCATCGCGGGCCTTGCGATTCCAACTTCGTTGATTGCCACTTCGGGCTGATGGCCGCGATGGGGTTCACCCTCAATCAGATCACGATGTTGGCGTTGACCTTGATGGTGGGAATCGTCATCGACGACGCCATCGTAGTCCTGGAAAACATCTTCCGGTTCATTGAGGAAAAGGTATCCCGCCGCTTCAGGCGGCCATAGAAGGAACTAAGGAAATTGGGTTGGCAGTCACTGCGACGACGTTGTCCTTGTTGGCTGTGTTCCTGCCGGTTGATTCATGGGGGAATTGTCGGCCGGTTCATGTCTTCGTTTGGTCTGGACGTCAGCTTTTGCGATTGCCGTGTCGTTGCTGGTGTCGTTCACGCTGACACCGATGTTAGCTGCGCGACTAATCAAAAGAAGTGACGACGACCGAGAGCGAGGATTTGAAAAAGTTACCGAGCCTGCCGATCACGGTTCCAAGGAGTCGCGCTTCTACAGACCGATCGACCGTGGTTACACTGAAATTGTTGACCTGGCTCGATGCATCATCGTTGGGTGATAGTGCTCTCCTGTTTGCTGGTGATCGTTAGTATCGTTCCACTGTTCATGTTTGTTGGCAAGAACTTTCTGCCAGTAGACGACCAGTCGCAGTTTAAAATCACTGTGCGCGCGCCGGAAGGTTCGTCACTTGCCGCTACCTCGCCTCGCTGGGCGAATCGGAGGCCGACTTGCGAAAGCTCGAGGTGTCACAGCACACTTATAACGATCGGTGGCGGTCAACAGGAACAGGTCAACGTTGCTTCGATCTACGTGAAGCTCCTTCCCATCAATGAGCGAGCAAATCTCCCAGCAACTGTTGATGTCCAAAGCGCGCGTACGAAATACTTTCAAATTACATCAAGCAATACCGAGGCAGTAAGTTGCGCACGAGCGTCCAAGCAGTCGCAGCCATCTCTGAGGCGGTTTCCGCAACGCTGACATTCAATACGTTATCGGTGGACCCGATCTCAGCCAAGTTAACTGAATACTCAGACGCGCCTGCTCGCAAAGATGAAGACGATCCCGGACGTCGTCGACGTCGATTCGACGCTTATCATCGGCAAGCCGGAAGTTCGAGTAGTCATCGACCGTGAACGAGCTGCTGATTTAGGAGTCAGGAGTCGGTGATATCGCCCAAGCGTTAAATACGCTCGTGGCTGGCACGAAGGTGTCGACTTTCAATGCCGGCACCGATCAATACGATGTCCTGGTGCGCGCCACCGGTGAATATCGCAGCCAGCGTCGAGGGCTTGAAGAAGATGATCGTCTCGTCTGCAAAGATCGGTTGGGTGAGTCTTGATAACCTCGTTCGCTTTGACGAGGGAACAGGTCCATCTGCGATTGACAGGTTGAACCGCAAACGTCAGGTAACACTCATGGCCAACGTAAGACCCGGTGGTTCTCAGTCGGCCGTCATCGCAAAAGATGAATCAGTTTGTGAAAGAGATGAGTCTTGATCCTTCGTACAGCACAGGCCTGGCGGGTCGGTCGAAAGAACTCGGACGGGCTGGTTATTACTTCGTACTGGCTTTCGCTTTGTCCTTCATCTTCATGTACATGGTGCTGGCCGCCCAGCTTGAGTCTTTTATCTCACCTGATAACGATCCTCTCGTTAACGCTGCCGTTAGCAATTCCATTCGGCATTTTGTCGCTGTCGGTGACCGGTCAAACAGTGAACATTTATTCCGGACCCGGTCTGCTGCCGTTGCTAGCGTGGTGAAGAAGAACGCGATTCTGCAAATCGATCACACGAACCAGTTCGTGAGCGCGGAATGGAACGACTCGGAAGCCATCATCCGCGGTAATCGAGATCGTTTACGACCCATCCTGATGACCAACGATCGCACTCGTCGCCGGTATGTTGCCGCTGACAATTTCGACCGGGCCCGGTTCCGGCACTAATCGGTCAACTGGCGTACTCTCGTAGTCGGCGGACAGTCACTCTGTTTGTTGCTCACACTGGTAGCTGTTCCGGTTTTCTATTCACTCTTCGACGACCTGGCTAAGAGCTCGCGTCTGGGGACGAATTAATCTTCTCGTCCATCGATTCTTTGACGAGTACGTCGTCGTGCGGTGAGCGCAACCGCGTCGCTGACTTCAAAGCAGTAAAAAATTGAAAACAGTTAGGGAATGCTATGCAACCAAGGCTTCGTGAGATCAAAAGGCACGATTCTGTGCGGTCATGAGAACCATTCGTTCCGCTTCTTCTGGCTCTCGTTGCGTCAGCTTGCTGCAAGTCAGGTTCAGGCGCAGGATGCCACCGCCTCACCGGAGTCTCAAACAACTTTCGGGCGAAAGCTGGCAGCACCGACCGTCGCACCTGACTACCGCGGGCAACAGAAGCCTTTGCCTGAGCTGAATCGCGTTGGCGATGGATATGACGCGTCAACGTCCTTCGTCGATCCGCGAGGGCGCTGTCGATGGCGCTTTTGAGAACAACAAAGACATTGAAGTGGCTCGCCAGAATGCGAATGATTGCCGAGTTTGGATCTGAACGGATCGCACGGTTCTTTATGGATCCGAGGTTCAGTTCGACAGCTTTCGCCGCAGCGAATCGAAAGTCCGATTTCCAACTTCCTTAGTGGTGGACAAAAACGATCGATCACCCAGAACGATTTCACCGGCTCTGGCTTCGCCCGGGAAGGTTTGTCTCCAAAGCTCGCAGCTATCACTTTTGATTTCTCTTCGGTCAGGCTAACAACCGTAACAACCGTCCTGCCGCCCTTAATCCGCAGTATCCAAGTTCGCTAACCTTCAGTTACACGCAGCCGCTCGCCTGCGGATTGCGGTACGGACAATGCACGCCGGCTAATTGAGATTGCCATAAAGAACCTTTCGCTGACTGATTCACAATTCAGACAGCGAGAGCCATCGAAACAATCACCAGCGTCCAACGCGGCATACTGGGGATCTTGTTTTTGCGCTGCGAAGTTTGCAGGTACAGCGGGATGCCGTGTCGGTGTTGCCCAGACGCAGTTGGGTCTACAACCGACGCATGGTGAACGGAAGGTCAGTTGGCGCCCATCGACTTGATGATTGCGCCGGAGGCTCAGATAACGACTTACGTAGCAAGGTGTTCGCCGCTTTGGAGGATGTAACGCGTCATGAGAACACGTTGAAGAATCTGGATTGCGAAAGACAGCAACGCCGCAACGCCGGGCACGATTCTGATTGCGCCGACAGATGCGGTTGATTTGACTGTGCCGGAAGTTTCACTGCCCGACGCGCGCTGGAAGACGCCTATGATGGACAATCGGCCTGAACTAGCGGCAGGTGACCACTCAGTCAGATTAACGAAATCGATCAACGCTTCTATAAAGATCAAACCAAACCCGCCATAGATTTGGTAGGCACATATGGCATGACCGGATTGGCCGGCTCGATAGCGACTACTAACTTGAACCTTTCACCGCCTCGAGTCAGCTGGTGCGCGATCGCGCGGATCAACCATCGACGCGCGCCGGATTGACGCCTTCGCCAATTTCTCCACCCACGACTTTTTCGCCGGATTTGCTCGGCTCCTACGGACAATCCATCGAGAACCTGCTCGCCAATCGTTTCAACAACTTCAAAGCTGGCGTTCAGATCAATCCTTGCCGCCGAGAAACCGGACGGCCGAAGTTAGCAGCTTGGCCGATCACTCGTCGAAGGACAGCGGATTCGCGACTCAACGAGAGCAGCTCCAACAGAATATTCAGGTTGAAGTGCGCACGCGTTGCAGTCAGTAAGAAGTGCCGAGACTGATTGCGTGCAGCTGTGCGCAACACGTGAATACAACGAGCAGCAGTTTTCGAGCGAACAGCGAAGGCTCGATGCGGGCCAGTCGACAGTTTTTCTCGTCCTGGAACGACAGACTGCATTGACGACAGCGAAGGGTATGGAGTTGAAGGCGCAGACTGACTTGAACAAGTCGATCGCTGATTTACAGCGAAAGCTACGGGCAATGCGTTGAGCGTAGCAACAGTATCGTGGTGCGTGTGCGCTGATAGGTTTCCGTTATTGCAGCATTACATCATGACGGCGGCGAGTTCGGAGGGGTGAACTCGCCGCCTTTTATATTTCCTGGTTGTGTCTGTTTAGATAATATTTTCAGGTCAGATAAGATGTCAGGTCAGGAAGGGGACCCTGTCCCCGCTGTGTCATAGCGCTTGCGGCGCAAGATGATTCAAGCGAGCGGGGACAGGGTCCACCTTCCTGTCCTGAGAATTTCCTAACCTGAAAATTTGCCGACTAAGGATTCATCACATGGACAAACAACTTCTGGAAACCTGGCAGATTCATGATCGAATCAATCTTTACCTGCTCTGATGCCATCGATGGCCCATCGCTCGAGCTCCACTCAGCGTCCAAAGGGCGAAGTGTGGGTGAGCAAGTCGCGCACATTCACAACGTACGGCTTATGTGGTTGAAGTCTGCTGCACCGGAGATTTTGAAAGGACTTGCAAAGATCGAGAGTGAGCAAGCTACCGACAAAAAACTTTTGCGCAAATCGCTGGTTGATTCCGGCAAAGCGATTGGTGACCTGGTGAGTACGAGCTTGCAGAATGGCGGCAAGATCACGGGCTTCAAACCGCATGTCGTCGCGTTCGTCGGCTATTTGATTTCACACGAATCCCATCATCGCGGCCAAATAGCGCTCAGCTTGAAACAAGCTGGCAAGCCGCTCGACAAGAAAGTTTCCTATGGTATTTGGGATGGGGCGTCAGGTAGTTAGAAGAAATATTCCAACAAAAGAAAAGCGGCGTAGATGCCTCACCATGATTATCAGGGCAGCAACCAGATACCACGGCGGCAATTTTGTTTGACAGGCTGGACAACGAGTTCGTAACCAACTCACGCGTCGTTCACAGTTTCGGCACTTCACTTAATAGTAAGTCCTCACGACTTAATAGTAGAAAAGGGAGGATGTCACCGTGTCGGTGTTGAAGGGGGCGTGCGCCACAGTTGCTGAGCAACGTCGCCGATCAATGTACAGAGGTTCTCGTGTTTTTCAAAGCGCTTAATGCGGCGGGTTCAATATTCTAGTGCTATCTACGGATTTATGAAGGGAAATGACCAATGACAAATGATTCCCCCTCTCCCCGTCACTTCTTTCCTGCTGCCAGCTTCACATTGGTCCACAGCGGCCAATGGTCTGACATATCCACCTCGCGATCAATTCCGTGGCTTTGAACTTCGAGCCCTCGTAGCCAGATCCAGTCGAGTCTGAAATCAATCGGGACAAACATCACTTTTTGGGAAAAACGTCTTTTCATTGCCGAAAGGTGTTTCAAATCCGGCGTCAGAAAATAGTTTGATTGTCTTGGGAGCAGCGTCGCCCTGCCAGGTGTTGAAGTCGCCCACGATGATCGCCGGCGACTTCGGTGCGTGCTGGTTAAGATCTTCGAGGAGCGCGCTGAGCTGATCAAGTTTCTTTTCCATCGATATCCTGGTTTCCGCGTGGGCCGAATAGATGCGCAGGTCGACGTTGTCGAGTTTCACGCAGGCGCCAAGAGCTACGCTGACGCCGGTGGCCCGGTCCCTCATGCGGTAGAACGATGCGACGAACATCAAACAGCGGATACGGACTCAAGAGCGCGACCCCAGTCTCTTCTTCTTCACCAGCCTTTGGCAGGTGGCGGCGCTGCCCAGGCGTAATAAAGTCCTAACTCCTCAGCCAGCTGCTTAGCGGTGTTTGTTTTTCCACTACGTTTCTTTTGTCGATCGACCTCTTGTAGGGCAACAACTGAAGGGTTTCCGAGTTCAACATCCTCACGAAGCAACCTAACCAGTTCTTTGAGATCGTCGCCGCTTCGCCAGCGAATGTTGTAGGTAACGATTTTCAACTCTGAATTTCTTGATGCGGGTCGGAGTTTTGTTCCGTGGCCAAACTCTAGTAGCGACATTTCGTCAGCGTCTTTAACAGTTTCAACGGCGACTGTTTGAGATTGCCCTGACTTTGATTGCTGCGTGAAGAGCAGCGGTAGCAACGGTAAAAAAGAACCAACAGAGAGTAGTACGAAAGTCATGTCACCCTCTAGACTTTGATCACCAAACCGTCAATGCGCTTCGACGATACAACCCGGCCAAAACGATTTTCCCAAGGCAGCAATATCAACTTCGTCCCATTCGGGACAGAGATGCGCCAACACCGAGTTTCTTTTGGCGCGCACTCACACAGCAACTTGCATTGCGTCGGCGAATTCCAGAGTGCGTATGAATAGGTTTGTTTCTCCTGAAAGAACATTCCATCAGAAGTAAGTCAACCTGTTTACCAAAACTAAAAGATCCTCTGTAAACCCTGTGTCACCGTGTAAACAAATGTCTCGGCTGTTTGTTCTTTCAAATGAAGTGCCAGGCTCTCCTTGGTGTGTGGCGTTTTCATAGTCGTGGCAGAAATGCCCGGCAGAATTTCGAAGAAGTATCCGAACCTACTTCTCTTAACTCGATCGCGAATGCTTGAGTTAACAAACGATAATTGTTTGCGTCGTTAATCGCATTGAGCAGAGCGGCCAGGCAGTGAGGACCAAAAATATGCAGCGGTTTGGTTCGACTTTGAGTCTGCGGCGACCATTTCAAGGCAAAGAGAAAAGGCGCCAGGCCCAAAATGATCGAGGTGAAAATGACTAACCCAAATTGCATCGAGGTTTGGCCAATCGAGTTGTTCCTGAGCCATCCGGTGTGGCGCGTCGGGGCCAATATCCGGTAATAGGGAACCGCTTCGGTTGTGTCGAGCCAGAAAGCAGGAGCTGCACGGCGCGGATGCGGAACAGATGTGCCTGAACCGAGCATGGTGAGGTTCATGTCCGATATCTGATGTCCGATATGCTTTAGCTTGTCGTAGTCGAACTAATGAATGCTCGTAGTGGAGATCATGTGGAGTGTTTTGAATATAGTCAACGACAAGCTAAAGAGCCTCTTGCAAAAAGCTCTCATTCTCCCCAAGCTTCAGCTTGGGGTTTACGAGCAGGGCCAATCTTGAGGAACCGTTTTAACGGTTTACGAGTTTTCGAGCCAATCAAGCTCCACGCCGCAGTTTCATTGGCGTTCGGATTCATTCGCACACCGGGTAAACCGTTGAAACGGTTCCTGAGTAATGACCGCGTACCGTAACCCCAAGCTGAAGCTTGAGGGAGAATGAAGCGCTCACCCACTTCCGCTACTGATCTGATGACAACCCCAGGCTTTTGCAAGAGGCTCAAGCATATCGGACATACATATCGGACACATTTACTTGACCCACACGCATCATTAAGCTAAATCTCAGGCATGGCGGCTGATGAGAATCTTGACGTGCTTGCGGTGTTTTCGCATCCCGATGATGCTGAGTTATCCGTGTCGGGAACTCTACTTAAACTAAAGTCCTACGGGTATCGAACCGGAGTTTGCGATGTAACTAAAGGTGAGATGGGCACACGGGGAACTCCGGAGATACGGGCCGGGGAAGCGCTTGATGCAGCCCGGATTCTAAAACTAGACATTCGCGTGAATCTCGAACAGCCTGATGGTCACGTATGGCCTAGTGAGACTGCGCGAACTTCATTGGTTCGGGTGATTAGACAATACAAGCCAAAGGTTTTACTCACTACCCACGAAGACGACCCTCACCCGGATCACGCAAACACGTCGATCATAGTGCGTCAGGCTGCGAGACTGGCAACAATGGTTCGTTACGATGAAGAGTCGGGCCTGCCTCGCCGTGCAGATGCCGCGCGATCATGCACTCGCTTTTTTTCGAGACGAATCGTGCCCTCGTTTATCGTCGATGTCAGCGAGTTTGTAGACGAGAAGATGAAATCAATTCGGGCCTACGGCTCGCAGTTCTATAGTGCGAGTTCAGAGGAACCAGCAACGAGAATAAGTGGTCTTGGCTTTCTTGATGAGATTCAATCCCGAATGGAGTATTTCGGCTCACTGATTGGAGTTGAAGCAGGTGGAGCCGTTTATGTGCGTGAGGCTTTGAATGTGGACGACCCGCTTGCGCTTCTCACGAGGCCGATGAATATCTATTCGTAAAGATGGTCTTTGGTTTTTGGACTTTGGTCTTTGAGCTGCTCTTCCAAAGACCCCAGGCCCAAGACCAAAGCCCACCTTCCTCATAATTCTTCACCGCTACCGCAGGTTTCTTCTTCTCCAACACTGCTCGCGCGATCGCGATAGTGGCAACGGCTCTCGGTCCTTCTCCTTGAAAACCACGCGCGAGTTCAACCGCACGATCGTAGTCCTGATTAGCTAGTTGCTGAAAGATTCCCTGGACATCAAAGTCGGCTACATCGCTACTTGATATTGATCGGTGTCCCTTACCCTCGAATCTGTAAACGATTTCGCCGTCTTCTCCGGTGAAACCTTCCACTGAATTAGCAGCTTTCACAGCATCAAATGTGGCGTCCCAAACCTGGCTTGGATTGACGAGGAGCACCGCATTGGCTACGCCAAGCAACGCACGCGGTAATAGTGGATCCGACACATCGATTCGCCGAGCTTCTGTCGATGCCGCCTCAATCAAGTCGAGTGCTTTGTCCTTATCGGTCTTCGCCAGGCAGCTTGGCGCACTGAGTAAGCACCCAGGCTCTTTGAAGGTGAGTCAACTCTCCTTTGCTAGCCATCTCCAACGCCTGATCCGTCAACTTCTTGTCGACTGAATAAGTAGCAAGTGATGGATCAGCGTAAGCCTGCATGCCCTTTCGCATTTCGGAGTCATCGATCTTGCCGACGTAGTCACGGGCTCTCATGTCTCCGCGCCGCAAAAGGAGGTAAATGATTTGAATGTGAAGTGAGTCGCGTTCGGCGGAGGTTTTGGCTCGGTCCACTCGATCGAGAAGCGCCTGCTCTTGGTCAGTTGTAGGCTTGTCGGGCTTAACACCTTTTGTAATCCATTCATCCTCTCGCTTACGCGTGTCTTCAGAACCATCGAGCCCAGGGCGTTCCATTGACCACGAAGTGACTCGACCATATCTGCCGGAGCGAGATTGTTCAAAGAGGGGAAGCAGTCGTTTGAGAACTAGATACCTTGGTTCAACACCGCTCGCGTTTGTATCTGTGCCTGGAGCCGGAAGCGGCCGGAGAAGAATTCCGGCTCCCGTTTGAAAGAACGCCAGGCGCAACTCAGGGCGAAACATCGGCTGGCCCAACGCTGCTCGAGCTTTGCGACGAGGATGTTCCGCCGGCGCTAAAAGTAATGAAGAGATGGGGTGTAAAGATGTATGACGAAAGAAGAGAAACTGTGTTTTCGTCAGATTGCGGATTGCCCGCAGCTATTGATAACAGTGCTGCGTAACGACTATCTGCTAGTTTGGGCGCTTTCTCCCGAACGTCTGTCAGGAAATCGAGACTCTCACGGCTGACAACACTGAGCGCTGGGTCAGCAAACTCGAAGCCCGATCTGTTTCACCACTTTGAAGCATCTCACGCGAGACACTCAGTCTCTGGCTCAATGCTTCTGGTAGCCGTCCGTAATTCGTATTTGGGGTCGTTGCAGAATTTGCCGCGTCCAGCTTTTGTGCAGTCAGCTTGTCGAGAAACTCGTTGCTGAGAACTCGATCATGTCGAGCCGCCAAACCCAAAACCTCGCGACGTACGTTTGGATATGAGTTTAGTACGTACCCTCCACCGGTTTTTGCTTTCTGTCGCTTGATCTCTTCCTGTGTTTTTAGGTCGTTCTCCTGGTCAGCAGCTTCTGCCGCATCCCACGCCTTGCGAAAGAGTGTTCTTGCTTGGTCAGTATCCACTTGCCAAAGTGCGTCAGCGATGCGGGCTAACGACCGAGCTCGAAGAGTTGAGTCCCTAAAGTTGCGGGCGTCCGTCGAGAGCGCGACTAACAACGACCGAGGCTTGTTCGCGGCGTGCTCGTTCCTTTAGTTCGGCCTCAGCGTTTACCTTTATCTTGGTAGCCGCGCTTTTGGAAGAAGCTACGGGCTTAGATTCCGTAGTTTGAGCAAAAGCGACGTCGGAAATAATGAGCAGGAGTAACGCAGAGAAAAAGGGTGCGAGTTTCATGTACGCAGACTCCTAAACGCAACGTTCGGTAGATGTGTGGGCCAAGAGTATTTTAGTTTGGTCCAGATGCCAATTGTTCCCGTCTTTCCAACACAGACTGTGCGATGGCGAGAGTTGCAACAGCCCGCGGAGTTTCTCCAGTGAAACCTTTTTGCGATTTGAATTGAACGCAGGAGATCGGCGCGAGAAACCAGTCGAAAGACGGTTAGGAGATCAAAGTCTTCTGCCGTTGCGTTGGTAGCTACAACCATCTGTGGTGTTTGCAGTTGCGATGAGATTTGGCTGTCTTCCCCGGTGAATGATTCGGCGGAGTTCGCCGCCTTAACAACCTCGCTTAGCGTTTCCCAACCGCGAACCGGATCGATGTCAGCGAAGCCTGCGGCAACAGCGGTTAGCGCGCGGGCACGATCCGGATCGCTACCACTGATTCGACGACTCTCGGTAAGTGCTTCTTCGAGTAAGTCACTTGCTCGTGAACGTTCAGCCGCAGCAACCAGACGAGCTGCGGTTGTAAAGGCTCAAACTTTCTGAATGCTGGTCAGTTCTCCGGTTCGAGCGAGACGCGTTACGTCGGTAGCGTCCTTATTTCGCACGGCAAGTTGTGTCAGTTGAAAGTCAGTGTAGGCTTTTACCTTTTGCGCATTTCCGCATTCTCGATCTTGTCGACCAAATCGCGGGCGCGCGGATCGCCTTTTTCGGTTAGCGCTACAGCATAGTCCGCATAGATGGCATCACGAAAGATCTGTACGTCCGGCACGATCCGAGCCGGTTCTGCATCCGCTCGAGTGATCACCTTCGGAAGCCTCAGGCTGGATTCCAACCGTCACCGCTCGATTTGGTCCCTGCTGAAATTCAGTGGGAACGTACGAGGCGAGCGCAGTCATCTGCGTACTTAAACCTGCTGCAAGATCCGGCTCGTACTGTTCATAGACGGGAAGCAGTCGCTTGATCACCAGGTACTTGCCAAGTCGTCCTGAAGATGTCTGATCCTGCTCTGGAACTGGGGAGGGTTGCATCAATATCTGCGCAGCGACTCGCAGGAAATTTTGGCGCAGGCCAGGCGCCACTTCTGGTGCGGGCGTCGGACCGCGGCTGCCGGCTTTGATTTCCAGCTCCATCAGAAGTGAAAGTTACATACAGAAATGGAGTCAACAGATAGGACGACAGCCCTGAAACGGTGTTCGCATCAGCCAACGGATCACGCGGCGACTCCGTGCAAGCAGAGTATTAAAAGCGCCATCAGCCAGTTGCGCGTTTTTCTCTCGCAAAGCAGAGAGGAAAAAGATTGAATCGATACTTACCCTGTTTAAAGCCGGGCCAGCGAACTCCATGGCGCGCTCGATTTCACCGTCCTGAACCAAACGCCTCGCGAGTTGTAATCGCTTCGACGCACCTAATGGTTGATCAGCCGCATTTCGCCGCGCAGCGGCTGACGCTTCGTCACGTTCTTTCTGATTTGCATCATCGAGGATCTTTAAAAACTCCTGCGCCGAGTTTTTTGTCACGCTTGGCAGCCAGTCTCAATACTTCACTTCGCAAATCCGGGCCACCACGTAAGAATACGGGGCCATCACCAGAAGAAGCCTTCTTCAGTTGTTCAGCGCGCTCGCGCCTTCGTTGTTTCTTCGTCGACTATTGCTGCTGCATCCCAGCACGTCGAAACAGTTCTCGCGATCGATCCGGATCAGTGTCCCACAATACATCCGCAGCTCGGGCCTGGACTCGGGCTCGGCGTGTTTGATCTTTGAAGCTGCGAGGCTTCGTCCGCGAGTGTCGTGACGAGCGAGATCGCCACGGCGCGACGCTGTGCAGCCTCGGCGTCGGCCTCAGCATTTGCCGGCTTCGAAGTTTTGGATTTTTTTGACTGAGTTTGACCAAAAGCAGAACCAAGGCCGAGGTTCACACAAGAAATGACAACGAGAACAGCAAGCAGTTGCCGAAACATTTGAAGCTCCTAAGTTGACGGAAAAAGCGGGATGGATATAGCCAGTCAGTTACACGTGCTGCAAATCGTGAGGTTCCAGATCTTCTGGTTTTAGGTCTTTGGCCCCTTGGTCTTGGGCGTTACCCAAACGACCAAAGTCCAAAGACCAAAGTCTAAACAGCAATCACTTCTAAATCTGGATCCACTTCCTGTTTCAGCATTCCTTCAATCGCCATTAATGTCCCGGTCAGTGAACTCGGACAGCTGCCACAGGCGCCCTGATATCGAATGCTCAGCGTGTGGTTCAGACAAGCCCATGATTTCAAGGTAACCACCATCGCCCATGAGCGCTGGACGGACTTTCTCGTCCAAAATCTCGTTAATCTTTACGAGCCTCGGGTCGTCGCTAGTCACTGCCGCAATGGATCCTCCTACGGCTGCCGCCGCCGCACGCTGCATGCCGCTATAACTGGTTCCGTGGCCCGAATCGGAACTGCCAGGGCAGGCAGTAAATCGTCCCAGTCTCCTTCGTCATCTTTCTCAACCGTAATCATCTGGTCCATGTAAAAGATGGATAAAACGTGGCCCACGTCGAATAAAGACTTGGCCAACGGGTCATTTTCGGCTTGAGACGCGAGAGCTAAATGAGCGCGCGACGCCGTTGCTGACTGGTTCGCAGAATAAATTTCACCGCATTCGGGTTTGGAGTCTCTTGAATATCGCTAATCTTCGGCATCAAACTACTTTCCAGGCGGTTGGCCTTACCAATTTTGTCGATGTGCATTATAGCGGTTTTCTGCGGGTTTCGCAGGGAGCCACGAAGTCGTAACTACTGTGAGGTCCAACACAGCTAATTACTTTGAAAAAGACATAAAAATGTGACTAGCAAGACCCGTTGCTAAAAACCAAATCCGCGCATATACTCCTCCGCCTCACTTGGCCCCCTTCACAAGGTGAGACAAGTTGAGATAGAGGCAGGCGATAGCGAGGGTCGCCTGCCTCTCATTTTTTTATTTGAACTTTGTCCTTCGTGCTTGGTACTTTGAACCGACTTTTACGAAGCACTAAGGACAAAGCTCAAAGCACGGTTTCTGATGAATATCGGCATCACCGTTTATCCAACTTACGGCGGCAGTGGGATTGTTGGTTCAGAACTCGGGAAAGAACTTGCCGAACGCGGACATACAGTTCACTTCATCGCTTCAGCCTTGCCCACTCGACTCACCGGAACTGAATGAGCGGGTCCGTTTCCATGAGGTTGAAATGATGTCGTACCCGCTCTTCGAACATCAACCTTATACACTGGCGCTCGCCACGAAGATGGCCACGGTTGCTGAGGAAGAGAATCTCGATTTACTTCACGTTCATTACGCCATACCGCACTCCATCAGCGCGATTCTTGCGCGTGAGTCTCTGAAGCCGAAACGGCGACTTCCAGTAGTCACAACGCTCCATGGCACTGACATTACGCTCGTGGGTGCCGACCGGTCATATCTACCAATTACTCGTTATGGAATTGAACAGTCGGATGGTGTGACGGCAATCTCTCATTACTTGAAAGAAGCGACCCGGGAAACATTTCACTTCGACGACATCGAGGTCATTCCAAACTTTGTCTGCCAACACGACTACAAGCGTCAACCGGTTGCTTCACTGAAGGAATCGTTGGCGCCGCACGGGAGTTGTTGTTGGCCCACGTTTCAAATTTTCGTCCAGTCAAACGTCCAGTTGATTGCGTCGAGATTCTTCGCCCGTGTCCTGAAGAAGGGAATAAACGCTCGGCTGGTGATGGTTGGTGACGGCAGTGAGCGCACAAACGCCGAACATCGTGCCCGTTGTCTCGGGATCTACGACAAATGTTCATTCGTCGGAAAACAGCCAAGAATCGTCGACTATCTTTCGGTCTCAGATGTTTTGCTGTTGCCTTCTGAGCAAGAATCATTCGGTCTGGCTGCGTTGGAAGCGATGGCTTGCGAAGTCCCGGTGATTGCTTCGCGAGTGGGCGGTCTTCCAGAAGTAGTGACTGATGGAGAAACCGGGTATCTCAGCGAGGTTGGTGATATCGATAAGATGGCCGGGGACGCTCATGCCGATCTACTCAGCGACAATGAACTGCGTCGCAAATGGGTGAACGAGCCAGGGACTCAGCAATTAGTAGATATCGGACAGACGTTGTGATTCCTCAGTATATTGCTTTCTACGAAAAGGTTTTGGCCAAGAATTCCAATTAACAAGTCTCCACCGTTGGTTGGACGTTCTCTCCCTAACCTTCGGACAAACTGGATAATTCCATGCGACGATCTCTCACCGCCCCATTACTTTGTTCTCAGTTTGCCTTGACTACGGTGGCCCAACAACCGGCACCCTGGCCTCCGCCTTTGCCAGAACCTCCATCCCGACCCAGGCCAGAAAAGCAAAAACCAAATCCACCGGCCCAGCCAAAACGCGATGACGATCTCAGATATCGTCAAGATCACCACCAACCTGGTTCAGGGTCGATGCGATCGTTACCGATGAAAAGCGGGTAAACCCGTTACTGATTCACGCTCGAACGAAGTTGAAATATTGGAAGACGGAAAAGTCAGGGACATCACAAACCTGTCTTACATTTCGCTTGCTCCGGAAAAGTCTGAATCAACCAGCGAATCCAAGTCCGCTGACAATGCCGTGCGGACCACCAGTTCCGCTTAGACCAGAACAGACGCGCCGCACGATGGCTCTGGTTGATGACGACTTGGGCTGTCGTTCGATAGTTCTACCTACGTCAGGCGGAGCTTGAAGAAGTTTGTCGATGAACAGATGGGGCCAAGTGATTTAGTCGCAATTATTCGTTCTGGTAGTGGGATCGGTGCCCTACAACAATTCACTAACGACAAACGTCAGCTTTACGCTGCCATTGAAAGAGTGAAATGGAATCCTAACAGTCGAGCGACTACTGCTTCGTTTTCTCCCTTTGGAAATGGTGACAGGATCCCAGGTCCTGACGCACGGATGAAGGATTCTGCTCTTGTGAATCTCGACCAATTTAGGGAAGACATTTACACAGTCGGGACTTTAGGCGCTCTAAGCTATGTAATCCGCGGGTTAAGGCAATTGCCGGGGTCGGAAATCTGTCGTGCTCTTTTCTGACGGGTTCCAAATGCTCACATAGCGAAGAACCCTTTCAATAGCGACTCCCGGATATTGGATGCATTACATCGGCTGACTGATTTGGCGAATCGTGCGTCTGTTGTGATTTACACAGTTCACGCACTGGGTTTGCAAACGCTTGGAATAAACGCTGCTGACCACATCTGAGACAAATGGTGGACGTGAGCTCGAATTATTGTTGAGGGGGAGGCGTCAAGACTTCTTTTGATTCTCAAGACGGCTTGCAGTATCTCGCGGCCCGAACAGGAGGCCTGGCCTCTTTAAGAATGGCAACGACTTGAGCGATAGCGTCAGGCAAATAGTTTCTGATCAGAAGGCTATTATCTGATTGGCTATCGGCCCGACGCTTCGACGTTCGCTCAATCCAATGGCCGGATCAAATTTCATGACGTATCGTTGAAGATCAAGCGACCGGAAAATTCAAAGTGCGGATGCGAAACGGTTTTTATGGCGTTAGCAACGAACAAATAGCAACCGTTGCGCAAACGCCTCAGCAGCAGATTGTTGGCGCCTTAGCTCTCGCCTTTTGGAGCCTCAGGCGTTCAACTAAGGTTAACTTCACTGTTTGTGAACGACCCGAAAATAGGATCGAGCAATGCGTTCGCTTCCTGCGATGTGAACGCAGGTGACATTGACTGTCAAAGTGGAGCCGGACGGAACTTACAAAGCGGTCGTTGATCTCGTTGCCGCGACTTTTGGCGACAGCGGTCAAATTGTCGATCAGTTTAGTTACCAGCAACTCCTTCGAATTAAGAAGGAGAACTTCGCGCGAGTCGCGAAGAATGGGTTCACTTATACCAGTAACTATTCCGATCAAAGAGCCAGGTGCTTATCAGTTTCGCACTGCGCTGCGAGATAAATCGTCAGGAAGAGTGGGATCAGCAAGTCAGTTCATTGAAGTTCCTGGACATAAAGAACAATAAGTTGTTAGTGTCAGGATTGTTATGAAGGGAATGACAGTAGAGGACTATCTGAAAGCGCCTGGTGCTTCTGCCGACGATGAGAAAGCTGGCGACATCGAAGGCGATACTCTTCCTAATTCCAGTTCCGCTGTTCGTCAATTTCGCAATGGGATGGCGTTGGCCTATGGCTCAAAATCTATAACACCCAACTCGATAAACTGACTGCGAAGCCACAACTAAAGGTGCAGGTTCGGGTGTTCCGAAATGGTGTCGTGCTATTTACTGGGGAAGAGATTCCGTATGATGCGAGCGGTCAGGCAGATCTGAAGCGACTAACCGTTAACGGTGGCGTCCAGTTGGGAACCAACATGTCACCCGGGGAGTATGTGCTTCAAGTAATCGTCACAGATATGGTGAAAGAAAAACCAGCAAAGTGGCGTCGCAGTGGTTGGATTTTGAGATAGTGAAGTAAAGTACGTCTTAGGCACTCCATCAGCGCGATGATTGACGAAAAGCTGCGCCGTGAAACTGGAGAACGCATTCGCGAATCAGCAATCAGTCGGTATCGCACTGACGTAGTCATTCGCCAATACTAAAAGATCGAATTGATTCCGCCGCGTTAGATAATGCGGCGGCTCCTCTCACAAAGCAACGAATACAATTTGGAAACGTTCGATGAGACGCTCACTCACCGCATTGATTCTTTGCTTTCAATCATTGTCGATTCTCATTGCGCAGCAGCCATCTCCATCGCCACCCCCGCCGCCGCAAATCAAAACTGAAACTCAGAAACCACAACCTCAGCAACGCAATGAGGATGTCGACGTCGTCAAGATCACTACTAATCTTGTTCAGATCGATGCAGTGGTTACTGACAAGAACGGCAAACGGATTACTGATCTTCGTCCGGAAGAAGTTGAGATGCTTGAAGACGGCAGGAACCAAAAAGATCATAAACTTCTCGTACGTTAGTCTCGATTCAAAACCGCCAGACACTTCGAACGCAAGGCCTCTGGATAAGAACGCTCCCCAACACCTCCTGTAAAACTTCGTCCCGAACAAGTTCTGCCGAACGATGGCGCTCGTAGTTGACGACCTCGGGATTTCGTTTGAAAGCGCACATTACGTCCGGCAGAGTTTGAAAAAAATTTGTCGATCAGCAAATGCAGCCGGATGATTTGGTGGCCATCATTCGAACCAAGCGGCGGTATTGGTGCCCTTCAGCAGTTCACTTCAGACGAAGCGTCAACTCTACGCGGCGATCGAGAAAGTAAAGTGGCAACCCTACGGACGAGGAAACGTTAGCGCGTTCGCTCCACTCGGAAGTGATCTAAGCGTTCCACGCGAAGGACAACCGGACAGTGGACAAACTCGAGATGCGGATATCGATCAATTTCGTGAAGACTACTTTGCGGTAGGAACTTTGGGCGCGCTCAACTATGTGGTCCGAGGGTTGAGAGAGTTGCCAGGACGCAAAAGCATTGTTCTCTTTTCTGAGGGCTTTCAAATCTTCAACTCTGAAGATTCACTTGTTAACGACCGAATTCTTTTTGCCTTACGTCGTTTAACTGACCTCGCAAACCGCGCCTCGGTTGTTATCTACACAATGGATCCTCGTGGAGTGCAAACCTTGGGACTGACTGCCGCTGATTCGACGGGGATGATGACTCCTCAGCAAGTCGAACAGCAGTTGAGCAATCGGAGTAGCGCTTTATTTGAATCACAAAGTGGTCTCGATTACCTTGCAGCTCAAACCGGTGGCATATCCATCAAGAACAGCAACGATCTAGCTGGTGGAATGAAACGGATCATTGCTGATCAGGAAGGTTACTACCTGATCGGTTACCGACCTGATGACACAACTTTTGACCGGGTGAATGGTCGAACGAAGTTTCACCACATTTCTCTCAAGATAAGACGAGCCGGAAAATACAACATCCGAATGCGTAACGGTTTCTACGGTGTTAGCGATGAAGTCGTTACGCCGACAGCGGCGCAAACTCCTCAACAAGCAAATCCTGAACGCCCTGACGCTCCCCATTTGCGAAGTCAGGGATTCATCTTCATCTTACTTCGCTTTTTTGTTAACGAAGCTCAGACCGGATCGGCAATGCGCTCGATGCTGCATGTAGATCCTCGAGACATGCGATTTCACACAAGAACCAGACGGAATGCATAGGGCTGTGTTCGATATTCTGGTAGTGGCATTCGGCGATAACGGTCAGGTTCTCGACCAGTTCAGCTCATACGCAAACGCTTCGAATCAAGGATGAAAAATTCGCAAGCGTCTTAAACAATGGCTTCACGTATAACGTGACTGTGCCAATCAAGAAAGCAGGCGCTTATCAACTACGGGCTGCTTTGCGTGACGAGTCGTCCCAACGTCTTGGTTCTGCGAGCCAGTTCATCGAAGTGCCTGATATCAAGAAGAACAAACTTTTGCTTTCAGGAATTCTTTTACGCGGAATGACGTTGGATGCGTATCTGAAGAATGCCGGCGTGAAAAACGAAGAGCAAACTACGAACGATTATCGCGCTGGATGCGCTTCCCGAGAGCAAGTCCGGCATTGCGCCAGTTCCAAACGGGAATGGCGCTGGCTTACGGGCTCACTATTTATAACGCTCAGATCGATAAGGCGAGTGGCAAAGCCAAATCTCAAAATACAAGTACGCGTATTTAGAAATGGCGAACAACTGTTTGCCGGAAACGAGTTGTCCTACGATGCAACTGGGCAGGCCGATCTAAAACGGCTCGGCCTGTTAGGCGGTATTGAGCTTGGGAGTGCAATGGCTCCGGGCGAATACGTATTACAAATCATCGTTAAGGATCCGGTGAAGAGAAACCGAGAGTTGCGACGCAGTGGATGGATTTTGAGATAGTGAAGTGAAGGACTTTGGGCTTTGGTCTTGGGCCTTCGGCCTTTGTCTCAGTCATGTTGCCGCAGACTCTTGTGAATCAGCGGCTTTATCAAGGCCAAAGCCCAAAGACCCAAGTCCACAGCTCTGCCCAAATAGATGCCTTCCATAATCATCGGCACCGCAGGCCACATCGATCACGGCAAGAGCGCACTTGTGCGCGCCTTGACTGGTACCGATCCGGATCGTCTTCCCGAGGAAAAGAAGCGTGGGATCACGATTGACCTTGGGTTCGCCGATCTCGAACTTGATGATTTTCCGTATCGGATTTGTTGACGTACCCGGCCACGAACGCTTTGTGAAGAACATGCTCGCCGGTGCGCACGGCATCGATGTCCTTGCGCTTGTGATTGCGGCCGATGAAGGAGTCATGCCGCAAACGATCGAGCACTTCCATATTTGTCGTCTGCTGGGAGTTAACAAAGGCGTCGTGGTAATAACGAAGACTGATCTGGTCGATGACGAAATGCTGTTGCTAGTTCACGAGGATGCGAAAGCGCTCGTCGCTGGATCATTTCTCGACGCGGCGCCGATTGTTCCAGTTAGTTCCCGGACAGGCGCAGGACTTGATACGTTGAGAGTACGCTCAAAACTATCGCCGGCGAAGTGCCGGCAAGGTCTTCCGACTTAGTAACCCGTTTACCAATCGATCGCGCATTCTCGATGAAAGGTTTTGGAGCTGTTGTCACCGGCACACTCATCTCTGGGGAAATTGCGGAAGGCGCTACCCTCGATTTGTTGCCCAAAGGTATTAGCGTCAGAGTTCGTGGAACTCAAGTTCATGGAAAGGCTGTCGAGAAGGCCCGGGCAGGGCAACGGACGGCAGTAAATCTCGCCGGAGTCGACGTCGAACAACTTGAGCGAGGCATGGTCCTGACCGAGCCTAAAACTCTAATTCCGACTCAAATCATCGACGCACGAATTGATGTGTTGGCAAACGCCGGTAAGGGCGTGAGGTCTAGATCACGCATTCGTTTGCATATTGGTGCGACTGAGGTTTTGGGGCGAGTTCGAGTGCTGGATCAACCAGCCGAGATTTCACCAGGACAATCCGCCCTTGCGCAGCTTCGACTTGAAGTTCCCATTGTTGCGGTGCACAACGATCGGTTCATCATTCGATCCTATTCACCGGCAGAAACAATCGCCGGTGGCATCGTCCTTGACCCGCTGGCGTCAAAACATCGCGGCAAAGAGATTGCGAAGACGCGACAACGGCTCAATCGCTTGTTGAGCAACAGCGCAACTGAAAAGCTGTCGGCTTTTGTGGAATCGTCTTCATTGCGTGGTTTGAGAGTCGAGGATCTTGTTGCGACGACAGGTTGGAAGCGCGAAGTGGTAACCCGAATTAATTCCCAGGCACAGCAGGAAGGAACGATTGTTGAAGTTGGTGGCAGTCTGTTGTCTCGCGAAAGTTTCGAGCGGCTTGTCCGGAAATGTATTGAACGAACTGCAGAGCCATCACAAGCGTGAGCCACTCGCCCGCGGCATGTTGCGCGAGACGTTGCGTGAGAAGGTTTTTGCGCATTCACACCCGGAGCTGTTCAGTGGAGTTGTCGGAAAGCTCGAGTCCTCGGGTCAAGTCGTTTCTGAAAAAGATATTGTTCGAGTTTCAAGTCATCAGGTCGATCTGTCGGACGACGATCAGCGATTGCGAGAGAGCTTGAACAGGCGTTCATTGATTCTGGTATTGAGTCGCCTTCCATCGACGAGGCAATGACACGCGCAGGCGTAACGGCGCCGATGCGTCTAGCGGGTCGAAAGATCCTGCAGCTACTGATTGACGATCGCACACTGGTCCGAGTGCATAACGAAATGTTTGTGCATAAGGGAGTTTTGGAAGAGTTGAAAGGAAGCTGTTGGCCTACGCGGCTCGTAACGAACCGGAGCGCTTGATAGATGTCGCAGGCTTTAAAGATCTCGCTGGAGTTTCGCGTAAGTATGCCATTCCGCTGCTCGAATATTTCGACCGCGAGCATGTGACTCGACGAGCAGGTGACAAACGGCTGATCCTAAGACCGCGTGAGCCGTAGCCGGAGATTTATCAGGTGCCTCGTTCGAACCGCGATACCCTTTAGTAGCTACATGGAACTAATGGACGTGCTCTTCTGGGACCGCAGGCGTCCTCGCCTGCTCTGTGAGTCAAGGTCGACTCTGTGGCAAGGAGAAGCAGGCGAGGACGCCTGCGGTCCCAGAAGAGCGCGTCCGTTAGTTCAAAGTAGCTACTGGAAGGGTATCGCGTAAGAAGTTAGCTCAACAAAATCCGACCTTTTGAATCTAGCTGTGTCATGTCTTGAACGTTTGAACCAAAGCCCGCGAATCACACACTTGCTTTCCCACTCGGCGCGGCGTTAACATGCGGAATCATAAAGTAAACAGTGCGGCTTTTTCCTTTACCTTCATATTTGGTAACTGCTCGGAGGTTCAAAATGAAAAGCCTGAAAGACATTTTGTCGATCCTTGTTGGATTGGTCGCTCTCCTGGGGGCGATCTTTTACTTCTACAAGTTTGTGACTGATCCAAATCCGGCAGGCGGACACACATCCGGATGGATTGCGCTTGGTTTAGCGGCTATTGCCTTTGTTTGTGGCCTTATCTATTTCCTGGGTCACGTGAACAAGGAAGAGGAGATTCACATTACTCAGTAGGTGGCGTGGGTTGTGCCGAAAGCAGAGTGTACCTCCGCCCTCCGCTCTGAAGACTTGCGCTTGGGCCCGACACTATCTTGGACGCCGTTTGTGCACAAACTGAAGGCGGCTCACGTGCGCAGGCGGCGCTCGTTTTTTGTCATCAATCCGTCAAAGGAGAACCTGTAGACACATGTCCTTCCCGCTCCTAATACTCTTTCAGCAACTTCGAGCCACTCAACCGACATACTTTGTTCTGGTCACATTGGGCTTGTTGATCGCTGGGGAATGCCTGGTTGATCGCCGCGGTGCTCGGCTTTGCACGATCTGCTGCGTTTGGTCCGTCGACCCGTTGGTTTACTTATGCGGCTGTTTGCTTGGTGATTTACCACTTGCACTTTCTGTTGTTCGGGGTCTTTGTTTTTCTGGGAATGAGTCAGCCTGGCTCTGACATGTCGACTGCTTTAGGAGTCGGATCATTCTTTAATCTGTTTGTTGTCCTTGGCGCTTTTTGCGCGATTATGGGCTTCGTAAAAATGACGAGCACACGATAGTCGGCCCGTCGAGCTCCGTTGCTTAATTGCCTTGATGAATAAGAAACTGTTGGCGATCGCCGCGCTAGCCCTCATCGGGAGCGCGGCGCTTCTATTTATACTGACATCTTCGAATGGCGGCGCTTCCAGTCGCAGTGCGTTTGTTCGACAGAATCGCGGACGCTTCATCCTTAATGGTCAGCCGTTTCGCTTTGTAGGAGCCAATGTTGCGGTGATGTATCGCGATGAAGATCGTGAGCGCATGCCGGAAACTCTAAAGCAGGCTGCTGATGCAGGGATCAAGGTTGTTCGCGTCTGGGCGTTTGGTGAAGGCGGTCCAAACGACGTAAAGCCGATGGCCGACTTTGCTGATTGGCCTCGCACTCATCCATTTCGTTTCGCTCCTGACCAGTGGAACGAAGAGGCTTTTATTCATCTCGACAAGGTCATTGCTGAAGCGGCAAAGAACAAGATCCTTGTGCAGCTGTGTTTGACGAACTGGTGGCGCGACACGGGCGGCGTAACTCAATACCTGCGCTGGGCCGGAATTAATGATGCCGCGGATGACACTCGTCCATTCGGTATCAACAACGAAAAGGCGATTCTTTTCTACTCAAATCCCGAGACGCGTCGTCTCTATCGAGAACACATCAACAAGCTCGCAACTCGGAAGAACACAGTGACAGGTGTCTATTATCGCGACGACCCGACGATCTTCGGTTGGGAGTTGATGAACGAAGCACAAGTTATCACCGGTCGTTGGGCCGAACGCCGAGCGTGGATCTCTGAAATGAGCACGTATCTAAAGTCGCTCGATCCAAATCACCTCATCGCACCGGGCGACTGGGGTTACCGTTCAGCTTCTGAACGGCGTGAATGGCTGGCGGATCATGCATTGTCGACGATCGACTACTGCGACGTGCATCTCTATCCCCGTGACGATCACGATAGTTTCGTTGAGGCGCCGGTCGCGTTGAAGGAATTTGTTGATGATCGATCTGCCGCAGCGTTTTCCATTGGGAAACCACTGGTGTTCGGCGAATTTGGAATGGGACCTGAAGGTTACAACAACTTCACCGAGGTCGACTGGTTTAAAGGATTTTTGATGCGAACTTGCGTGCGGGAAGTGCCGGCGCAATGTTTTGGATATTAACTCCCGATCCAAAGCGTGGTTACGGTGTGAACTACACAACCGACAGAGATCGAGAGTTAATCGCGGAGATCAAACGCGCTTCCGAAAAGTTTGCCTCATTAGCTGCCGGCAGAACCGCCAGCGAATTTGCAGGATGCGACAAGACATCTTGTGCCGCGTCAATTTGCCTGGAACCGCAACGCCGGTACGCCAGAGACTCTGCCGCAGATTCAGTTTCGCGAAGACAAGTCAGTGCTTTTATCAGTTCAAACCACTGATGGCGTCCGCACAACGGTTCGAAAAGGTGGGGGCCGGCCCGGGATACATCTGGGGTTTTGGCAGCGGGTTTGTTGAGTACACGGTTCCTGAACGAGTCGATCGCCGTCGCGTTAGTGAAATCATCGTACGTGCCCACATTCAACCCGTTTCACCTGTCGACGCCGCACGCGATTTTGTGAAAACTCGCGTTACGCTGTTTGTTAACGATTGGAATTGCGGTTCACGGTTGATTCCTTTCGAGGAAGGTAATCAAACATTCGTCCAGGAATGGCGAATGACGGGATTGCTTCTTCGCTTGAGAGCAATGCGTGGTTTGCCGTTGACGATTCGTTTTGAAGTCACGCCGGAGTCGGACTGGCTTTATGGTGTCAACATTTCAAACTGGCCCGAAGGCTACGACGCGAAAGATGCGCGACCAGTTGAAGTTGAGTTACGAAGGTGAAAAGACAGGGGCAGGAGCAGAAGGCAGGAGCAGTCTAGAGCGAGCTAGCTTTGCGACACACGTGGTGAGAATTCCCATTTGTCATTTTGCTGCTTTTCAGTTGGTAATTAACCCCAATGGCCTGCTCGCGTTTAACTGTAGGGAACGCCTCAAGCGAAGTCGTCGACAGATTCTCCTCCTTCAAGGCAGTCGATGAGGTTCTGCAGTGGAACGCGAGTACCGACGAAGACAGGCGTACCGCCCATTATCTCTGGATCCGGAATGAATGATGCCGCTCAGCTCGTTCTCAGCCATCGCTGTTGAGCATATTAAGACGTAGTGCCTGCTGCGACCAAGGCCAGCGCTAAGACCCTTTCCGCAGATGCTTGTCAAAAAACTCCACTGACGCGTGATATGCCCGCAGCCAATCCGGCGTGCGTCAGGAAATCATGAATCTCATCGGGGAAGATCAACTGCTCAAACTCGACACCTTGATCCCTTAACGCCTCAACCAGGTGCACGGTCTCGCTGAACGGTACGTTACGATCGTCGTCACCGTGAATCAGCAAGACAGGTGAACGCCACGTCTTCACAGAAGATAGCGGCGACGATTCAAACGCCAAACGGCCGGCGTCGGGTTTCCGCGTTCGGATCATAGGCCGGAACAAAATTTCGAATCACGATGTTCCAATCATGAACGCCGTGCATGTCCACACCAGCCGCGAATAAGTCAGAAGCCCGCGAAAGTCCCATGGCCGTGAGATAGCCTCCATACGAACCACCCCACAAACCAATTCGAGCCGGGATCTTACTTCCGGACGGCTACGCATATGCAACCCGGCGCTAAGCACGTCCTGAAACTCACTAGCACCAGTCGCGCCGTAGTTCAGTGCTTCGCGAAACTGCATTCCGTAGCCAATCCCGCTGCGATAATTCACTGACAAAACAATGTAACCATGATTCGCGAGATACTGATTCATCGCGTAGGAATTTCGGTAGTAGTAGTTGTAATGCCAACCCAACAACATCTGTCGCCGCGAACCGCCGTGAAAGAACAGCAACGCGGGGTGACGCTTATTGCGATCGAGATTCGCCGGCATAAACAACTGGCCATGAATTTTCATCCCGTCAGCTGCGCTGAAGATCACTTGTTGTGGCTCAACCAGAGCAGCTTGAGGAAACTCCACAGGTATCGACTCGGGCGCGAGATCCTGAGCGGCACTAGTGCCAGAAATGATCGATGCGCGCTCCGGCGCTTTGGCATCTGATCGTAGAAACGCCACCGTGTTTTGATCGCTCAAGATGATTGGAGAGTATCTCGATGCCGTTGCCACTGGTGATTGCGCGCGGTGCTTGTCCCCCGGCAGTAGCAACACGCCAGACATGACGATGATCGATGTCGCCCTGGTTTGAAGAGTAAACAATTTCTTTGCCGCCTGGAGCCAGGGACACATGCTCAACTTCAAACTCACCCGGAGTCAGTAGCGTTGCTTTCTGCTTTTCGGCGTTTGCTGAAATCGAATACAAATGTGTCCAGCCATCTTTCTCCCACGGAAACACGATCTTGTTATCAGCAGACCAAAACAACTGATTGTCAGCTGACAACTTCGCGAAGCACGCCGCCGTTGCCTTCGATCTGCTTCCCAAATCTCGCGTCCAGTTCCCGTCTTGACGTCTGCAATCGCGAATCGACCACGGATCACCGGTGCGCTTCGGTCCAAATGCCGAAGCCACTCGCGACGTTGGGATGCGAATGAATGCGATCTGTTTACCGTCAGCAGACCAGACGGCTTCGCTGTCGCGATCGACAGATGGATCCAGGTAACGCAATTGCTTGCGTGCGAAATCGTAGACACCGATGAAACTGTGATCGCCACGAGCATTTCCGAAGGCGAGCATCGATCCGTCCGGGGAGAGGTGTAACGAGTTACACCCGCCCTTTCGTCTGAATCATCAGCGACGGCTTTTCGCTCCGATCAACTTTGACTTGCCAAATGTCACGTCCCTTGATGTAGAAAATCCGATCGCCACTTGCAGTAATCACTGGCGAGTGACCTTCGGCTAACATTTGCGGGGCACCACCTTTTAGCGAAGCGATCCAGCGATCAACTGTTTCGGCTCCTCTCGGGTTGCTGCGTGGGATTTGGGTTTTCACCAAAGCCATCCAGATATCCTCCGCGTGTGTAGATCACCGCTGCATCGTCGGGAGTCCATAGAAGTTCCCTGATTTCACTCCCATCTGTCTTCTGCGTATGAGGTGAGTTGTCTGCCTTTATAACGCTGGAGGTTCTGCGACCCAGACATTCCTGGCTCCCTTCGCGCTGAGAACCCAGGCTACTTTTGCTCCCGACTTCGACGCACTCAAATCCGAAGGGAATGGTGCACTCATCACCTGTTCGGAGTGTGAACTTGTCTTTGAACTGGTCCTGGGCGTTTATGGCGAACGCGAACACGCAGAAAACCACGCCGAGAAGCGACAGCTTTTCACGAGATGACTCCTTTGAATTTTGAAAAGTGCCGGTGAAATGAAAGCCGCGCGATTATAGGTCAGAAGTGTTGGGATAAGAAGAATCGATCCTTGTACCCATCGAACTTAAGGTCTCAGTGTCGAACAAGCTGGGAAGGGTGGCAAGCGGAAATTGGCGCCTCCAATCATTGACCCCGAGCGCGCCCCGCTGAGGTTCACTTGCACCACTAGATTCTTATATGGCGACTCAGCGGGGCGCGCTAGGAATCACTAGGGGCGGCGTCCAACTTTCCGCTTGCCACCCTTCCCAGCTTGTTCAATCCACTGAGGCGTCCTTGCCAGTCGATGGGTTACTAAGGGTGACGACGAGTTAGCCTTGTGAATTGGGTTTGCTTTGGCGGCGGCGCGGAGTTGAGCGGCGTTCTTGATTGTTTCGCAGGAGGTTTCAGTTACAACGTAGACATCGACCGGAAGGAACTCTACCCAGAAACATTTGAAAGTCAGGCTTGGCGGTTGAGGCGAGCGATGAAATCAGATGGTCGTTGCTGAAGTAACGCCGGCCGCGCGCGACAATTACGAAATCGCCGACACCGAGTTGCTTTAGGCCTTCTGGATCAGACAACGAGACACAGACCAAGTCTCCGTGGTTCTCTCGTTGAGCATAGTACTGAGGCCAACAACGGACTCTCACTAGCAACGCGTGCGCTTGGTCGTGCACGACGTCCAATTTCATTAATCGTGTCGCGCATACTCGCGTCGTAAAACTCGTCGTGCGGAAAGTAGTTTCCAGCCTCGTTCGACGCCGCCACCGAGACTGTTGGTGAACAATCTAAAGTGAGGCGCTGCTTGAACTGCGTCGATCACAGAACAACTGATCGCCAACACGGCAAGGCTTGCAGGAACGTAATGCCGTACGCCAGTGCCCGGAGCGAGCTTTGCCACCCACTTCGCTAACCAGTCGACCCGTAAACTGAATTCCAAGTGCAGCAGTGATCAAAACGGCTGGCAACAACGTCGTGTAGTAGCGTGTGAACTTGCCACCCGGAAAACAGAAAGCAATGACCCAGAAGAAAATCCAGAAGATAAGGAAGTAACGTCCGTCACCAAGCTTGCGGCGGAAAAGCAGCGGAAGACCAATCACGAATCCGGCAACGGTCAGCAGCGGGAGCTTCACCCAGGTAAACACGTCGTAGAAGTAAACCGGAATACCCTGCAGCCAATCGTCAAACCTTTGCGTGTAGAGTCGTCCCATAAACTCGTAGCCGTCGTGACTGATTCGCTTGCTGCCGGCGAACAGACCCATCTGATGCCAGGTCTCGGGCAAGAGAATTGTCGGGCTCAGAATCAGGAACACGATTCCCATTACGGTAAAGAATTTGAGAATGCGTTTGGTGCCCAGGCGCCAGCGAGTCTCAGGAATGTCTCTGGAACATCCAGTAGTAAGACATGCTGATTGCCAGCAGATGGGGAACATACTTCGAGGCGATCATCGCGCCGAAAGCAGCGCCGGTTAGCCAGTAGTAGCGAGTTCGGAGTTCGATCGGTGCTTTCGGCGACGCGCTGACCTCGTAACCAGAAGACGTTTGCAAGCAGGAAGAAGAACAGTAGAAATGTATCTTCCTTAGCTACGCGATTGAAGCCAATCGCACTCGGGTCGAAGGCCCAGAGGGCGGCGGCAATCAGCGCAACTTCAGCGCCGAAAAGTTCGGCTGTGATCAGGTAGATCAAGAGCGCGTGTGAACGCTCCCAGGACGGTGCCCGGAAAACGCAGCGCAGTCTCAGGTGCAATACTCTCAGCCTGGTGGATCGCCACAAACGAGGTGTTGTTCCACTTCTCGGCAACGATGATGCTCGCAGCTTCGAGTGTCTTCATCAACATCGGATGCTCGCCGTTCGCGCCAGTAAGTCCATGAGCACGATAGTCGGCAACAGCGTTGAGCTTATTTAATTCGTCTTCGCTAAGACCTTCAGCACTGAGGCCGGTGACTCTGAAGCCAAACCCGGCAAGGATCAGAACGGTTAGGGCGACAAAGATGAGGCTGCGACTCGCGGACAAGACTCCGCGGCCGGCAAAGAGCTCGGGCCTCAAACCCGCCGTGATAATTACTTCTGCTTGTGCTGACAAAACGTTCCTTGATTGGGTGATTAGCCGCGATAAAGCTGAGGAAGGGCGCCTCAACAAAGCCCGAAAGGGTAGCGGATTGATCCGGTGGGTGTCAAAAGCGAGATTGTCCGATATGCTTTAGAGGTTCTTGCAAAAGTCACCTGCTTGGTATGAGGTTAAGCGGAAGCTCTTCTGTCGGAGCACGGCCGTCTCGTCCGCCCAGCTTGGAATAAGATTACCTGCTTATTTTAGAGGGCTCGAGTATGCGGGGCGGAATTACGCGGAGTGGGGCGGACGAGACGGCCGCGCTCCGACAGAAGAGCTTCCACTTTGACCTCATGCCAAGCAGGTGACTTTGCAGAGAACCTCCTAGCTTGTCGTTGTCGTGAAAGACCGATGCCCTTCGACTGGCAAAACGACAAGCTAAAGCATATCGAACAACCGACCCCCTACCCCAACTTTGTACAACTTCCTCGCATTCTCCCTTAACGCCATTCTCGCCAGTTCCAGCGCTCGTTCGCGAGAGATTTCGCCGTCGTTCATCATGCCCGTCAATGCCATCGCCAACGCAGTTCGCGCAGTTGTATTCGACAGCCAGGCCAACTCCGGGCCAATCGACCGCCGGACCGAACGAGAACGCGTCTGTCCCGAACAGAACTCGATCCGGGTAAGTCTCGAGCCAACTGCGCAAGACTTCACTCAGTCCCGCGTGGGTAAAGGAAAATGTCTGCGCTGAAAAGTCGGCGTAGACGTTTGGCTTACCAAACATGGAAAGGGTTTGTTTGGTGTAGGGAAGTCCGCCATGCACGATGACGAAATTCGTTTTGCGCAGTTCGGGATCGTTGAACGTGGGCTCGAGTAACAAAGGATTGCCACCGGTGGCGCGATAGTAACTGCCTGCGCCATCGAAGTGTGTGAATGTGAATTGCGAGTCCGAGGCGACCTGCTTCTTTTCGCGATGTGGTGAAACAGGTAACCTCTGTAGAGATTTGTAGTCAGCCGGCGATGGTTCACCACCTCGAACAAAGCGCGCATAAACGATTGCCGCTCGGCGCGGATCTGGTCTATCGAAATCGAGCAGTCGTAAATAGTTTGCTTCAAATTTCAGCGCGAGAACGCCTTGTTGTTTTTGATGTTCTGCGTTGCGGTTACGACCTTCGAGGCGTACTGGTCGAGAGTTGACGGCAAACTCTTGATCCCCAAGTCAGACAGATAGCGCTCGGAGAAGTTTCTCCTCACCTGGATAGAAACCCGGCGCAGTCGCGGTTCGATTTTCGGGCGGTCTCGTTGCTCAGTGGAAAAATTAGAGCGTCGACAAACGACAACCCAACGGAAGCGTGGCGTAACTCAAACCCCGTCCCATGGCAACTCGGTTTGCAAACATCGTCTCAATGTTGAGTTTGTCGAGCACCCAGTTAGGAAAGTTGTCGCCTTGCTGTTGGTAGAGTTTCTTCTTCGTCGCGAGTAATTCTTCTACCATGCGGCCGCCAGCATGTCGTTGTGTTTGTAGTTACAGAAGAGTTTCCAGGCCGCGATGAATTCGGGGTTCTCGGGCGATAGTCTCACCGGCAGTGGAAACGGATCGATTGCTTCTATGCGGCAACGCGTCATACTCATCATCTAGCCTTTTCGCCTTCGCCAACGTACTTCAGCGGATGAGCATGGATTGTCGATGGCTTTGATCTTGTTGATTTCAGCGAGCAGCTGAGGATCGGGAGCTGATTGAGCGAACGTGACGATGGAGAGACCAAGTACAACGAATAGCGGAAGTAGGTATTTGAACATGGGGCCTCCGAAGGAGTCGATGAGCGCGGGGTCTTTATATCAAAAAGGGAAGACCAGATGATAGCGATCGAGGGCGTTGGTCAAGAACAAGCTTAGGTCGGGCTGAAGGACGCTTCAGTGGGTCGAACAAGCTGGGAAGGGTGGCAAGCGGAAAGTTGGACGCCTCGCAATCATTGACCCCGAGCGCGCCCCGCTGAGGTTCACTTGTTCCAGCTAAGATTTTCATATGGCGACTCAGCGGGGGCGCGCTCGGGAATCACTAGGGCGAGGCGTCCCAATTTCCGCTTGCCACCCTTCCCAGCTTGTTCGACCCACTGAGGACGTAGCCTTTCCACCCCTTTCCAGCTTAAGAGGCGTCCTTGCTACCCTTCCTAACTTGTTCTGATCGAGCGTAGTTCTACATTGCCATCAGAAGTGTTATGCGTTAACGTGCGCGCCGACCTGCCAACTTGTCTGACGAATAAAACAAAACATGCCCGGTCCGTCCGTAGACTCTAATCAGCAGCTAGCTCGTCGACTCGGACTCTTCGACGCCACCATGATCGTAATGGGCGGCATCATCGGCTCCGGTATTTTCATCAACCCTTATGTTGTTGCCCAACAGGTACACACGCCTTTTTCTGATTTTGGGCGCATGGGGATTTGGAGGTCTGCTGGCCCTCATTGCTGCTTTCATCTGGGCCGAGCTTGCTGTTTGGCGCCGTGACGTCGGCGGCCAATACGCCATACCTGCGCGAAGCGTTTCATCCATCGGTAGCGTTCCTGTATGGCTGGGTTCTGCTGTTGGTAATACAGACCGGGGGCATGGCAGCGGTTGCGGTTACGTTCTCCTCCGTTACTTCGTCGAGATGGCTCACCTGCAAATTCGCGACTCGGTGTTGGCCGCAATAGTGCTTTCGGTTCTCACAATCATCAACTGCCTCGGCGTCAGAGCCGGAAGCACGGTGCAAAGTATCCTGATGGTGTTGAAGATTGTCGCGATAGTTGGACTCGTTGTGTGTGGTCTGCTCATGGTCGCACCAAACGCCGTTGCGCCCGTTGCGTCCGCAGGCGTGTTGGACCGTCCGGTTTCACTAGATCTGCTGACTGCAATTGGCGCCGCGATGGTGCCGGTACTTTTGCTTACGGAGGCTGGCAGACCGCGACGTTTGTCGCTGGCGAAATCAAGGAACCTGCCAGGAATTTATCTCGCGGACTAATCTTTGGTGTTATCGCAGTCGTGCTCCTCACCTGGCTGCAAACGTCGTCTACATTCGTGTGCTTGGAACTGACGGCCCTGCACTCGCCAAGGCACCAGCTTCAGCTCGTGATGCGATCTAGCGCTCGGCGATTTCGGCGCACGAATAATCGCTCACCGGTATTGCCATCTCAACCGTGGGCTTTTGAGTCAAAGCTACGTTGACCGCGCCACGCGTCTATTTTGCGATGGCGCAGGATGGATTGTTTTTCAAACAGGTCGCCTGGGTTCATCCACGCACACGGGCACCCATCGTAGCGATCGCCTTGCAAGGTGTGCTCGCAATCGTCATTGCGTTCTGGGAGCGTTACGAACAGATCTCAACTACGTCGTGTCGATGGACTTCATCTTTTTCGGTCTGACCGCGTGTTGTATCTTCGTATTCAGAAAACGCGAAGCGATGAAGCCTGAGGCGATACGAACGCCCTCCATCCCTTTACGACGTTGCTGTTCATAGCGGCTTGTTGGCTCGTAGTAATCAACACGGTCATTCGTTATCCGAGTAACACACTCATCGGGATGGCCATTCTTGTTGCGGGCGTGCCTGCGTATTTCTTTGGAGTAGAAGGAGTCAAAACTGATGGCAAGCGAGCGAGTAATGGGCTCGATTACATGCACTGGGCAAAGACCAGGCTCGGACGCGAAGTTCAATCTCGCGACGAGTGGACTCGCAAATCTGAGTCTAAGAGATCTATGCGCGTCTCACTTGATGATTTGGAGATCACTGACGGTGGTTACGGATACGCGCCCATTGCTGCGCGCAATCGCGAGAGCGTTATCGAGTCAATACTGGTTCGATTGTGTCAGCGGCGGGAACAACCTTCGCGAATCACCTCGCGATGGCGGCGTTAGTGCAACCCGCAGTGACGAAGTTCTTTTCGAGCAGCCGACCTACGAACCAATGCTTGCCGCCGTGCAATACCTGGGCGCCGACGTTAAGAGATTTGAACGAGGATTCAAGGATGGTTTCAGAGTTGATCCTGACGCGATCGAGGCAGCAGTAACTAGTACGAACCCGTTTGATAGTTCTAACCAATCTGCATAACCCGAGTGGAGTCTTAACCACCGATGAAACTCTGAAGGCCGTTGGTGAAATTGCTCGTCGCGTAGGCGCGCGAGTGCTGGTTGATGAGGTTTACATTGAAACTCTTTCGAAAGTGAACCTCGAACAGCATTTCACTTGAGGACCTGAGTTTGTAATCACCAACAGCCTGACTAAAGCCGTTTGGCTTGAGTGGTCTTCGTTGTGGCTGGATTCTGGCTGAGCCGGAACTTGCGAAGAAGATGTGGTTGCTGAATGACCTGTTTGCCGCGACTCCAGTCCACTGCGGGTGAACGCCTAAGCGTCCTGGCGCTTTCAACAGATCGAAGAGCTTGCGGCGCGAGGCAAAAGCACTGCTCGATCGGAGTAGAAAAACGCTCAACGAGGGTTTCTCGACACTCGAGAGGATCTTGAAGTTGTTCGCCCGGAGTTTGGCTTGCAGTCGATGTTTCCCAGGGTTGTAAACGGAACGGCAGATAAGCTTGTGTCGATTATTGCGTGAGAAGTACGAGAACGTCAGTTGGTTCCCAGGTAGCTTTTTCGAAATGCCGGCGACACTTCCGAATCGGGATTGCTGGAGATAGCGAAGTGTTGGAAAGTGGATTGGAACGGCTGGCCGCGGCGCTCGATGAGTTGAGTTAGTTGTTTTTCTTCACGTCTTCCAGAATCATCCAATCGCGTACCTGTTCCGCGGCTTCGATTCCGACGGCTTCGGTGGTAATCCTGATTGGTGTTCCGCTCGGCCAGTTGTCTTTCTTTAAATTTGGCCCACCCAACGCTTTGTAATAAACCTTCCCTTTGAATTTCTCCTGACCCGTTTGCGCCGCGTACACGACAACATCAACGTCGAGGTCCGGCGAGTTGAGGAAGATGGTTCCATTCTGGAACGTATCAACATCGAACTTGACTAACACGACGACAGCTTCACTCTCGCTCTTCGCCTCTTTACCAGGGCATCGTGCTTGATATCACCAATGGAAGTGGCGTTAACGTTCTTGAGTTCGTTTAGGCGACTCTCAGAGAATTGGCGAAGATCGCGTCTTCGCTGATGAGACGTTTTGAAGTAGGTTGCCGGCCAACCAGTAACGTGACCTTATGGAGTGAGGTCGCGCGGATGCATCCGGCTTCAGCGCGGTCTCCTCGTTTGATGTGGGATTGGTTGGTTTGTCTGAGGTTTTGCTTTCCTGCCAGATTGGGAAAACGCGGAGGCCGAGAGCAAAAGTAACAAGCTCGACGCAGCTAAAAGGCCTCTTTTGACGAGATCGCTGAGTGCCGGGTATTCCGGAGCATTTTCAGTTCCTTCTTTTCCAGCGGTGTGAGCTTAGAAGCGCGGTTAGTCTACAGGGTTGTGTCGGCGTTTGTGAATTAGTGGGGGTATTGTAGTGCCCCCGGTTTGGATCTCTGTGCTACCTCTGTGCCCTTTGTTGTCTCTGTGGTTGAGTAGTTGCTGAGATAGATTTCACCACTGAGACACAGCGCAGCGTACGCCGCAACCAAACAATGAAAATCAGAGCTGGCGAAACAGAATTCAACACCGAAGGTGTCCTCGCAAATTCCAGCCCAGGGTTGAGCTTTGACAACCTCGGGGCTCAAGTCGACGATGGCTTTGGTAACCCTGAAAGGGCTTGCTTTCAGAGTCGAACTCTCACAGGGTTAATGCACACAGACGAACTTTGATCCCGTGGCTTCAAAGGCAAACCCTGGGCTGAATTAGCCAACACCTTCGGTGTAAAAGTCTTGCCAAAAAAACAAGAAGTTGTTGGTTTGTTTCACAGAGGGCACAGAGGTAGCACAGAGAAAACTCAAATAGTGTCGGAAGTTCACCGCGGTTTGATCGAGGGCCGCTTCTGGCGGCGTCAGGTATATCTGTACAGCAGCGTTTTGACGCAACTCAGCGGCAAACTCTTTACCCAGCCCGTCCTGTTCCTTATTCATCAACAACTGAATGATTTGTAACTTCACCTTCTGGAAGTCGCCTTTGATCGTTGCTTTGTTTTGGTCGTAGAAAGCTTTTGCTTGTTGGTCCGTAATGATTGGCAGCTTCGGGCGTATAGCTCTTATTAGAACCGCCTCAGGAGCTCAGGTTCTGCCGCTTTGCTTCTTGTTCAAGCAGCATGCCGTTGATGCGCAAATCAAGATCGTCTTTGCGAAGCTTGTAGACTTGCTCCCTAACACTGAAGATTAGGGAGCTAAACCTTCCTCGATGTCTCGCGAAGTAAATTTTCGCGTTCCGACAAGCGCAAAAACACGATTCAAGTCTGCTTCGTTCGCAGGTGGCGTGACGTTTTGGATGAGAATCTTTACGTTTACCGCTGCGCCGAAGGTCCAGCGCTAATCTCTTGCCGCTGCCAGGGTTTCGCGTTCCCCCTGATCAGAGAAATGATCTTCGGCTTGACACTCTTGAAGTCGCCCGGCATGTGCGCCTTGCGTTCTTTGTAGAAGAGTTCGACTTCAGCTTGAGTCGGGTCGGGTGTTTTGTCGATAACTCCAAGCTTGAGAAATTGCTGAGGTGTCAGTCCGCCGCCTCTTTGCTTCGGCGTCGACAAGATAAGCGGTTAATTTGCAATATCGAGTTCGACGTCGCGGGCCCTCATGACTTCGTTCTGCAGGGTAGTGATCTGGTTCTGAACATTACTACCAAGTTCCTGCTTGGTGATTTTGACGCCGTTGACTACTGCGGAGGATGTTGACTCTGGGGCTTATCTTCGCAGCCGCAAGCGATCGATAGCGAGTTGCGCGGGAGCGCATTGATGAACAAGAGTAGTAAGGCGAGAAGTAAGCATTGTCGGTTATTCGTATAGAGTGGTAATGGTCACGCGGCTTTGCCGCCTTCCCGTGCGGAAAGCCTCGGCTTTCCGTTAAGGTCACTATTCTTTTGGCAGGCCGCCCGAGGCGAAGCCTCCATATCCTAGTGCGAACGGAAAGCCGGAGGCTTTCCGCAAGGGAGGCGGCAAAGCCGCAAGCAATCAACACGTCTAACCGTGCTCCTTGTTCCGCAATTTATCGCAAAGCCTTGATCGCTTCGCGCGCATAGTACGTGAGTATGATGTCGGCCCCGGCGCGTTTGATGCTCGTCAACGTTTCGAGCATTACGCGCTCTTCATCAATCCAACCCTTTTGCGCCGCGGCTTTGATCAACGCGTATTCACCAGAAACGTGATACGCGGCAAGCGGTAGGTCGAATCGGTCACGAACCATTTTTAGGATGTCGAGATAAACCGTGGCGGGTTTCGACCATCAGGATGTCTGCGCCTTCCGAATAGTCGAGCTCGGCCTCCCGCATTGCTTCTCGAGCGTTTGGCGGATCCATTTGGTAGGCACGACGATCGCCGAATGCTGGTGCGCTATCAGCTGCTTCTCCGGAACGGCCCGTAGAACCCTGACGCATATTTCACCGCGTAGGCCATGGTGGCTGATATTTTCCAAGCCCGACGCGTCAAGCGTTTCTCTTATTGCGCCGACCTGACCGTCCATCATTGCCGAAGGAGCTACGACATCTGCGCCAGCTTCGGCCTGGCTGAGTGCCGTGCGTGCTAACAACTCCGAGTGACTCGTCGTTCAGCACCTCGCCGTCGCGAACAACCCCGCAGTGTCCGTGTGACGTGTATTCACAGAGACACGTATCCGCCATGATGATCAACTCGGGCGCTGCGGATCGGATCGAGCGAATAGCCTGCTGGACTACTCCGTCCTCGGCATATGCTCCCGAAGCCAATTCATCTTTGGTTTCGCAACCCAGAGGATGACGCCTCGGACACCAGCATCAAAGCGCAGCCGAAGCCTCCTTTCGTGACCTCGTCCACGGAAAGATTGAAGACTCCAGGCATCGAGGACACTTCGCGTCTAACACTC
>ERZ1370068.448-contig-10405_pt1 | contig 42987 bp, 44 predicted proteins | sample MGYA00561227_ERZ1370068 | MGnify/ENA primary metagenome ERZ1370068 (study PRJEB38410, sample SAMEA6850437) | metagenome | study: Metagenomic assessment of the ecological functions of the soil: analysis of the soil microbiota associated with the... | reverse complement strand
ATCGTTGTACTTCGTTCAGTTACGTATTACTGGCGTTGAACGCGCCTCTCGGAGAGGAAGGCGCCCACCTTGCGCACGTTCTTCCTCTGGATCTCTTCCCATGATGAGGCGCATGAGAGTGTCGGCCAGCGTCTCGCTGGCCTTGAGGACCACGTTTCCCGTGAAGCCGTCCATCACGATGACGTCCACCCGGCCCGTGAAGAGGTCGTGGCCCTCGACGTTGCCGATGAAGTTCAGCGGACGAGCCCTTCAGCGACCTCGTGGACCTCCCGTGAGGTGAGCTCGCCCTTGGTCTCCTCCTCGCCCCATGCTCATGAGGCCGACCGCGCGGGTTGGGGGCGCGGAAGACGGCGCTCGTGTAGACCTTCCCCATCACCCGCGAACTCTCGAGGTTGCGCGACGTCTGCATCGGCGTTGGCGCCGACGTCGATGAGAGCACCGTGCGGCCGGTGGGATGCGGGAGCGCAGCGGCCAGCGCCGGCCGGTCCACTTCCTCCAGGCGTGCCCAGGACGCAGCTTGCGCGATCGGTCAGCAGGCCGCGGTGTTGCCGGCGGAGAAGAGAACGCGTCCGCGGTCCGCATCGCTGCACCAGCTCGACGCGCCACCGTGATCGACGAGCGCTTCTTGAGGCGTGGCCCAGGTGACCTTCTCCGCCATCCCCACCGCGTCCGCGGAGCGTCGACGACCTGCGATGCGCAATCACCCGCTCGCGCGCGGCGCAGCTCCTCCGCGACCACGCGCCTGCGGGTCCGACGAGCGACCTGGAGCCCAATTCGCGGCAGCGGCCAGCGACCCCCTCGACCACCGACGCGGGTCCGGATCGCCCCCCAGGGCGTCCACCGCGACGCGCGGCAGGCGCGCAGGGCGCGCATCTTGCTCGCCTTGCTGGTCGGCGCTACCTCGACGCCCCGATCACCGTGCTTGCCCTTAGCGAGTACGCACGCACTTCGGGCAGACGCGGTGCGGGCAGCTTGGAGCTCGTGGCAGTTCGGGCAGAGAACCAGGCCGGGGCGTCGAGGTGGTCGTGAGCGCGGCGCTTGGACGTGCGGGCCTTCGGAATGACGGCGCTTGGGATTCGGCATGGACGCTTCTCCTCAGCGGGGCGCGCCGGCTCCGGCCGGGATTCAGCATGCGTGCCGGGACGGTACGAGATCCTTGTCGAAATCTTGCGGAGGAGCAGGCGTCCGTCGGCGTCGGCGCGTCTCCGCCGGCTGGCACGTCGCACGGTCCCCGTGTTGCGGTTCACCCCGCAGGACGGGCACAGCCCCGGCAGTCCTCCCGGACAGAGGCGCCGCAGGGGGCACGAGCCAGGGAAGGCCTGCTCGCGCACCATCTCGCCCAGGTCGATGCCGGTACCTGCGCCGCTAGTAGCGCGACGACCACCATGTCGCGGTCCGACAGCTCGACCTCCTGCTCCTCCTCGTCGGCGTCCGCCTCTTTCGCCGGTGTGGCAGGAAGAGAGGTCGAGGCTCTCGTCCAGCGCCTATCACGAACGGCTCAGGCAGCAGCCGCAGTCACAGGCCAGCGCGCGCCTGGAGGCGGCCCCGGAAGTGGACGGTCTGGTCTTCGCCCCTTCTGCGGTGCGCCCGGCCACCGACGGCCTCGCCCAGGAGGCACTCCTCGCCCCTCCAGATGGGACCGCTCCCGGGTCGAGGGGACTGCGATGGGCTTCCCTCGACCGGAACGTCCCGGATAGATACAGACGAGCTGGTTCTGGCTGTCAGGCGCTCAAACCAGTCTCGATATCTACCACCTTTGCGCTGGATGTCAAGGTGGTTTAGAGTCTTCGAGGAACGAGGTGCCGGCGCGCCAGGGGCGGAAGCTCGAAGTTGTCGGCGAGGGTCGCGCCGAGGTCGGCGAACGTGGCGCGGACGCCCAGCTCCCGGCCGGCCGCACGCCGGGCCCCGCACCAGAGCAGGCACGTGCTCGCGGGTGTGGTCGGTGGAGACGTCGGCGGGATCGCAGCCGTGGTCGGCGGTCGAGCATGAAGACGTCGTCCTCGCGCAGCGCCGCGAGCACGTCCGGGCATGCGCGCGTCGAGCGCCTCCAGGTTGGCGGCGTAGCCCGGCGACGTCGTTGCGATGGCCGTAGAGCGTGTCGAAGTCCACGAGGTTCGTGAAGATGCAGCCCGCGCTCGACCTCGTCCATGGCCCTGAGCGTCTGGTCGATGCCGTCCGGAGTCGGACGTGGTGTGCACCGCTCCGCGAGATCCCGCGCCCGGTGAAGATGTCCTCGATCTTCCCCACGCCGAAGACGGGCCAGCGCTGCGCGGCCAGCCGGTCGAGCAGCGTCTCGCCGCCGCGGCGGCACCGGGAAGTCGCGGCGGTTCGGCGTGCGCTTGAAGTCGTCGCGCGTCGTGCCCACGAAGGGGCGCGCGATCACGCGGCAGACGCCGTACTGCGAGGCAGGCGATCTCGTAGCCGATGCGGCAGATCCGGTACGAGCTCGTCGGGCGGGATGACGTCCTCGTGGGCCGCGACCTGGAACACGCTGTCGCCGCGAGGTGTAGAGGATCGGCTGGCCCCGTGCGCAGGTGCTCCTCGCCCAGCTCCTTCAGGATCTCCGGTGCCGGAGGCCGCCTTGTTGCCGAGGACCTTGCGGCCGATGCGCTCCTCGAAGGGCCGCATCGATCTCGGCCGGGAAGCCGTCCGGAGTAGGTCCGGAACGGCGTCGCGGTCACGAGGCCCGTCATCTCCCAGTGGCCGGTGGCGGTGTCCTTGCCGCGCGCTCTGCTCCGCCATCTTGCCGAACGCCCCGTCCGGCCGCGGGTTGCGGGCGCCGTCGAAGGTCGGCGTGCAGGTTGCCGAGCCCGAGCGCGCTCAGGTGCGGGATGCGCACCGTCGCGCGAGGCCAGCACGTGCCCGAGGGTGTCGCTGCCCTGCGTCGCCGAAGCGCGGCCGCGTCGGGCGCCTCCCCGACCCCGAGGCCGTCGCACACCGACGACGATGGCGCGGCGGAAGCGGCCGCATCAGCGCCGCGCGAGCCATGCCGGATCGCGGCGACGCGCGTCGGCCGCGCGGCGTCGCGAACCAGCGCGTCTGTCCTGATGACGGAACCACGTCATCTGGCGCTTCGCGTAGCGCATCGTTTCCGTGACGATATCACGCCGCGCATCGTCGACCGTCAGCGTCGCCCGCACGACGGCCACGGCCTGGCGGTAGCCGATCGCGCGCAGCGGACGCAGGTCGGCCGCGTAGCGCGCCGAGCGAGGCCGCGCACCTCGTCGAGCAGCCCGCCGGCGAGCATCCGCCGCGTGCGCGCCTCGACCGCCGCGCGCAGGGCGTCGCGCGGCGGATGCAGGCCGACCACGAGCCAGCGCGCGAGCCCGTCGAGCGGCGGGCGCGTCCGCGCGGTGGTGCTCGCTGAGCGGACGGCCGCGTCGCGCGGAACACCTCGAGGGCGCGCACGACGCGCACGCGGTCGCGCGGCTCGATGCGCGCCGCCGCCGTCCGGGTCGACGCGCGGCGAGCAGCCGGTGGAGACGGGCGTCGCCGTGCGCGCGCCGCGATCGCCTCCAGCCGCCGCCGCAGGCCGTCGTCGCGCGACGGGCCCTGCGAAGAGCCCGTGCAGCAGCGCGCGCAGGTACAGGCCGGTGCCGCCGACCACGATGGGCAGGCGGCCCCGCGCGCCGCGATCGTCGGCCGGCGCCTCGCGCGCCAGCCGCGCGTAGTCGGCGGCGGAGAAGGCCTGCGTCGGGATCCACGACGTCCATGAGGTGATGCGGGACCGCGCGCCGCTCCTCGCGGCGTCGGCCTTGGCGCTGCCGATGTCGAGCCCGCGATAGACCTGCAGGCTGTCGCAGGAGACGATCTCGCCGCCCAGCTCGCGCGCCAGCCGCGAGGGCGAGCGCGCTCTTGCCGGAGGCGGTGGGCCCGACGACGCGCGACTCAGGACGGAGCCGCCACCAGTCGCCAGGCCGTCCATACCAGGATCGCGAAGAGGAGGATCGGCGCGCCGCGGATCTGCTGGCGCGTCACGGAGTCAGCGCTCTGAGGGCCTTGACGATGCGCGGCCTCGTGCTCCGCGCCCCAGCGTGCGCTTGACGGCCAGCAGCTCCGCGTAGAGCAGCTCGTTGAGGGCGTCCACGAGCAGGCCGCGCCGCTGCTCCTCGGGAAGCGTGTTCAGGTTGCGCTCGATGACCGCGCTGTCGAGGGTGCCGTCCTTCTGCAGCTTCACGCCGCCGAAGACGTCCTTGCGCGACTCGCGCAGGCGCGCCCAGGTACTTCTCGAGCACGTTCTCCGCGATGGGCCCGACCTCGCGCACCATGTAGCTGGAAGATGTAGCCGTACATCTGGTTGAAGGAGTTCGAGCACGGAGTAGATGGTGTCCTCGGGCACGAAGTCCTGGTCGAGGGTGCGACCTTCTTGCCCTTGACCCGCACGACGCCCGTGCGAGACAGGGCGTAGAGCGACCTTCAGCGTCTCGTTGTCGCCGATCTCGCTCTCGCGGCAGATCTCGAGCACGCTGCGCTCGCCGTCCACGAGCTTCAGGACGTGGCCTCGTACGGCCTCGAGGGCGGCCGGCGCCTCGCCGGCGCGCGCTCGAGCAGCGAGTCGCCTTCCGGATAGCGCGCCTGGACGCGGCCCGCCGGCGTCCACGCGCCGGATGCCCGGCCAGGATGAGGTCCCGGATGTCGAGGTCGACGGTGATGCGCTCCTTCTCCGGGAGCGACGACTCCTCGAAGTGGAACTGGCCCTCGTCCCACTGGAAGACGCTGTAGACGATCTCCCTGACCTGGAACTGCACGCCCTCCCAGAGGTCCTTCGGGCGAGGGCGCCCATCTCCACCAGCACCTTGCCCTGGCGCTTGCCCTTGGAGATGGCCTTGATCGAGGCTGTCGTACTCCTCGACCGTGATCTTGCCCTCGCGGATCAGGATCTCGCCCAGGCGGTCGTTGGGCAGGTTGCTCGAGGCGAAGCACGACGCGGCCGTCCTTCAGGTAGAGCGCCTTGCGCGCGCCGCCCGAGACGAGGGTGAGGATGCCCGTGGACGCGTCAGGCGCAGATGCTGGAGGACGTCGGGACGGGCAGCTCGGAGATCTGGCCCTTCGAGGCCGCCCGGCACCACGAACGGCTCGAAGCGCTTCGGGAAGAGTCGCTGCCATCAGGAGTTCTGAGACAGGCGGATTTTACGGGACGGTCAGCGGACCTGTCAAAACGCAGACGGGTCAGTACTGCGCTTGCCGCAGGCTGATGCCGGTGTAGTAGTGCTGGAGGATGCGGTCGAAGGTCGATCCGGCCTGGGCCATGCCGAAGCTGCCGACCTGGCACAGGCCGACGCCGTGGCCCCAGCCCTTGCCCGTGAACACGAAGCGCGTCGACGTCGCCGGCGGCGTCGCAGCTCGCGGTCCACCACGAACAGGTTCTCGCGCAGGCCCAGGCCCCAGCGGACGCTGCAGGCCGTCGAGCACCAGCTCGCCGTCGGTGCCCGACGCACGGCCAGCCTCGATCACGCGGCCGGAGACCCCGAGCGCGCGGGGACGATGTCGCGGACCTGCCCGACGCGTGCCGTAGCGCGAGATGGCGCTCGGCGACCTCGTCGGGCGTCATGCGCACTTCCCAGCGGTAGTAGCTGCGACGACCGGTCGGCGGAGGCTCCGAGCAGGCTCTGCTGCGCTTCCAGGAACGTGACCCGCCCGCCCTGGGCCACGAAGCGCACCTTGTCGCCCGCCGCCAGGTCCAGCTCGGAGCGTGCCGAGCGCGTGCCCGTCGAGCGAGCGGAAGAGCGCGCACGGCGAGGTCGATGGGAAGCGACGCCTCGCCCTCGTCCGACGCTGCACGGTCAGGCCGCCGCCGGACCGATGCCGCGGAACTCGGCGGACACCAGCCCGGGAGGAGCGGCCGCGCACCGCGGCTGCGCCCGAGCATCCCGACGGCCTGGGCGCGGGTGATGGGGCGCGTTGGGCCGCAGCGTGTTGTCCGGGAACGGGGTGAGGATCCCCTCCTGCATGAGCAGCGCGCGGCGAGGACGTCGTCGACGGTCGGTCAGCTCGCGCCGGTCCTCCACCTGAGCAGGTAGCTCGGGTCGTCCGGGCTCAGCAGCCGCTGCGCGCGCTCGTCCCAGCACAGCGCGGACACGAGGTGCCGCACGAACGGTGCCGCGCCGCGTCAGCGAGCCCTCGCACCGTCGAGCGCGCAGGGCTTGCGCTGGAGCGACGACGCAGCCGCGCCGACCCAGTCGCGCAGCTCCTCTTCGGTCGGCGCGGGCCTCGAGGGCCGCGTGACGTGTACGTCTTCGCGGGTCCAGCACGTCGAGCGCTGACGAGCAGCGCCGCGTCGCGGTTGAGTCCGGCTCGGTCGCCCGAGGGCGCGGGGCGCGGCAGTGGTGTCGGATGGTGGCCCAGGCCGACCGCTCGGGCGCGCAGGCGACGCCGCCGCAGGTACGGCACGTCCTCGCCCTCGAAGATGTTGCGAGCCGTTCTCGGTGTGGCCGCCGCAGGTCGAGGTGTAGAGCGCGTTGATCATCGCTGCCGCGGTAGGTCGCGATCATGCCGCGCGTCTCGTCCACGGCCTCGGTCGGTCAGCGGGTTCTCGGTGGACGTGCCGCGGTAGACCTGGCAGCGTCGGGCGTGGCGCAGATGTCGTAGCCCTTGGCCGGTAACTCGCCGCGGTTGCGCAAGCGCGTACGTGCGGGCGGCCACGGCCTGGGCCTTCAGGGCCTCGAGCTGCGGGAAGGCGTCGCGGCGAGAGCTCGTTGGGGACCACGCCCTTCAGGTAGTCCTCGAGGTTGATCACGTTGACGACGGTCAGGCCCGCCTCGCCCGGCCGGACCTCCAGCACGCCGCGATAGGGCAGGCCGTCGGCGGAGAGCGTGTCTTCCGGCCGCGACGGCACCAGCTCGCGGCGCTCAGCTCGTCGCCCGTCTCCAGGAGCTTCAGCCGGCCGGGAGTGGGATCGCGCGGCTCCTCGGCGATCCATCCTCCGGAGACCGAGCTGCTGGAGCCGCGAGGAGGCGCGCGGCCTCGTCGCGCGTCGGAAGTCGCCGACGCGTACCTGCCAGGTCCGCGTCTCGTCGCTCCAGCGGGTGACGACGCCGCTGGCCATGTCGCGCACGCGCGGCCAGGTCTTCCGCGCCCCGCGGGTCGGAAGGCTCCCGACCTGGACCCGGAACCGGCTCCCGGCGGCCGTGGGTGCGACGGCCACGAACGTGGCGCGCGCCAGCGGGACCTCGTGGGCGAGGGGTCCGGCCTCGCGCACGATCAGCCCGACTCCGCCGGTGACCACGGATCGCGCGCCGTCGACGATGATGCCGACGCGCACGATCGGCCCCGGCACGAAGGCCTCGACGGGCAAGGAGGCTCCGTTGGCGGCGGCGGCGGCCGATCCCGCGGGACGGCGCGCCGGCGTCTCCGATGCGCGGCCGTGGGAACCGTGCGGCAGCTCGCGGCCAGAGCCTGGTGGCCGCGACGGCGGCTCAGAAGCCGCGACCGCCGGGACCATCGGCGGCGCTTTGGCCGCGCGGGCCGCGCCGCTCCTGTCGGCCGCCGGAGTCCTCAACCTGGGGCCCCTCTCCGTAATAGAAGCGAAACCTGCGATGGTGACGCGTGGCGGCGTAGTCGGACGGCAGGGGCAGGAAGCCAGCCAGCCAGGATCGCGTTCGCGGCCGCCCTGTCCAGCGCGGGAGTTCCCACCGACTTCGACGAGCTTGAGGCCGGTGACGCTGCCGTCCCGCTCGCACCGTGAACTCGAGGTCCACGTGCCCCGGATGCCGAGGAGGCACCGCCTGGGGGATCATCCAGTTCCGGTAGATCTCGTTCTTGAACCGGTCGAGCCAGACGATGAAGTCGCGCACCTCGGGGTCGAAGAACAAGCGGTCCCATCTGCTGCCCGGTCCCGGAACCGGTGCCGCGCGGGTCGGCCTCAGGCAGGCGGCGAGTCGAGATCCGGAGGGTCTGGGACAACGACGGACGGGACGGCCGCCTGGCCCGCGTCGCCGCGGGCGGCTCCGGCTGGCCGATCCCCGGCGGGAGACGCAGGCGCCGCCCATCTGAGCCGCCGTCGGCGCAGGCTGGGCGGCGCCGGGACGGGCGTGGGTGCCGGCGCCGCCTGTGGCCTGCGCCGAGCCGTCGCACGCGGACGGTCCCTCGCGGCGTGGCCGTCGAGGTCGTCTCTCGGCGGACGAAGGATCGGACCCTTCGCCCGCTCCGCGGTCGGGCACTCCGACGCTGATGCGGTCCCGCGCCGGGGCAGGCGTCGGAACTGAGCGTCGGCCGGACGCGGGCGCAGCCGTCACCGGAGGCGCCGGCCGGAGCTGCCGCAGGACCTCGGCGGAGGCAGAACACGACGGACCCTTCGGGGTCGCGGCGGGGATGATTTCCGGTGCCACCGGGCGAGCGCGTCAGGCTGCGATCGATGAGAAGCATGATCAACGTCACATGTACGAATCCGGAGACGAAAGCCCAAACGCCGGGCGGCTTTCGCTCTAAACGGCCCGCTCCTATCCCCAGCAGCGAACAATAAAACCTACCATGCAGTACGGCCCGGCAAGGTCACCGGCGCGCAATTGATTGTGAAATCAGCCAAAGACGTGATTCTGCTACGACTTGGCCTGACAAAAAATGGGGGCGAGGCTAACGCTGTTCGGCGATCCGGTCGAGGATGACGTGTGCCAGGCGCAGCGCGCGAGCCGTCCGCGCCGCTGACCACCGGCGTGCCGCGTGATCCTAGCACACTCGACGAACGCGCGCGAGCTGCCGGCGAAGGGGCTCCTCGTCCGGCGCCGCCGTCTGCTCGACCTCGATCTCCGGCCCGGCCGCGCCGTCCGTCAGCCGATAGACCTGCGCCTCGCGGCGGGCGAAATCGACCGAGATGTACGTCCGGGGCGAGAACACCCGGAACTTGCGGACCTTCTCCGCCGAGACCCGGCTCGCCGTCAGGTTGGCGATGAGGCCGGAGGCGAACCGCAGCCGGACGTTGGCGATGTCCACCGCGGGGGTCAGGACGCGGCACTCCGACGGCGTCGACCTGGACCGCCTCCGACCCGTCAGGTTCAGGACGATGTCGAGGTCGTGGATCATGAGGTCCAGGACGACGTCGATGTCCAGGCTGCGCGGGGAGAACGAGCCCAGCCGGTGCACCTCGATGAAGCGCGGGCGCGCCAGCCGTGGCCCTCAGGACGTCGACCGCGGGGTTGAATCGCTCGATGTGGCCGACCTGGAGGACGCGCGCCTCGCTCGGCGGCGAGCGCGGATCAGGTCGTCCGCCTCCGCGACCGTCGTGGCCATCGGCTTCTCGACCAGGACGTCCTGCCCGCATCGAGCAGGACGCGCGGCGACCCGATGGTGGTCCACCGTCGGCACGGCCACGGAGACCGCATCCACCTCGTCCAGCAGGTCGCGGAGGTGCTCGAACGCGCGCACGCCGTGGCGCGCCGCCACCTCGGCCGCGCGCGACCGATCGATGTCGTAGACGCCGGCGAGGCGGCGCCCGGGCAGGGCCGCGTAGACGCGCGCGTGGTGCTGCCCCAGGGCGCCCACGCCGATCACCGCCACGCGGACCTCGGCGCGCTCCGGCGACGGGCGCGCGGCCATCAGCGGGAGGCCGGGGCCTCGAAGCCCCAGACGGCGAGATCCGGCCCGTTCCGCCGCCGCCAGCGAGGTCGGCGCGGTCAGGAGCAGCGTCTCCCCGGCCTGCACCGCGGCACGCGCGCCTGGCCTCGCTCATCGCCGCCACCGTTCCCGGCCCCACGACGGGCACGTCGAAGCGGACGTCCTGCCGCGGCTTCGCCACCTTCACCACCGTGCAGCCCGCGCCGGCGATGCGGCCGGCGCGGCGGATGGTCTCGTCCGGTGCCCTCCATGGCCTCGAGCGGCCACCGCCGCCCGGTCCTTCACGACCACCGTCTGGCCGAGGTCGATGCCGGCCAGGGCGCGCGCGACCTCCCGCGCCGTACTCGACGTCCTTGACCTCGTCCCCGACGGCTTGCGCGCGGGTCATGGCGCCCGTCGGTCGCCATCTGGTCCTGCAGCAGCGCCGTCGAGGACAGGAGCGTGATGCCCTCGCGGCCCAGCGCGTCGGCCACGCCGCCGATCAGGCTGTCCGTGTTCTTGAGCGGCCAGGCGGGCCAGGAGCGCCCATCAGCTTCAGGTCGGGGACGATGCCCGAGAAGATCTGGCGGTGCTTGACCTGGCCGGCCATCACCGCCTCGCGCACGCCGCCGCCTTGCAGGGCGTCGATGCAGCGGCCGAGCTGGCCGAGCGCAGACCCAGTGGATCTCGTCCACCTCGCCCGCGAGGCCGGGATCCGTCTCCTCGCTTGATGGCCACCGCGACCACGCGGCGGCCCGCGCGCCGGCGCGCGCCGCCGCCACCAGGAACGGGAAGCGGCCGTTGCCGGCGATCAGGCCCAGGGGGAGGACCGGCCTGGGGCGCGCCGTCCATCAGGCTTCGTCGGTGACGTGGTGGCGGCTGGCCCGCCGCAGGATCGACGCCGCGCGCGCGCGGTGCGGATGAAGTCCACGAGGAGCGCGCACCTCCGGCGATCATCGGCTCCCGGCCTCCAGCCGGCGCCAGGGCCTCGCTGGTGTTGAGGCGGCTCTGCAGCAGCACGCGGTAGGCCTGGCGGATGGCGGCGATGACGCTCGGCCGAGAAGCCCCGGCGCGTGCAGGCCGAGCGTGTTCACGCCGTAGATGCGCGCGCGGTTGCCCACCGTCTTCGAGTAGGGCAGCACGTCCTTGGTGGCCACGGTGTAGCCGCCCAGGAAGGCGTAGATGCCCACCCGGCAGAACTGGTGCACGCCGGAGAAGGCGCCGATGGTCGCGTAGTCCGCGACCTCGACGTGCCCGGCCAGGGTGGCGCCGTTGGCGAAGATGGTGTGGTTGCCCACGCGGCAGTCGTGGGCGACGTGGGCGTAGGCCATGAAGAGGTTGTCGGACCCGATCGAGGTCAGCCCGCCTCCGCCCCCGGTCCCGCGGTTGCAGGGTCGACGAACTCGCGCACGACGTTGCGGTCGCCGATCTCGAGGCGCGTGGCTTCGCCGCGGTACTTCAGGTCCTGGGGCGCCAGCCCGACCGAGGCAGAACGGGAAGACGTGGTTGTCGCGGCCCGATCGTGGTGTCGCCGTCGACCACCGACGTGCGCATCGATGATCGTGCCCGCGCCCGATCTTGACCTGCGGCCCGACGACTGCGTAGGCGCCGACGCTGCACCCCGGCGCCGAGCCGCGCCTCCGCGGCCACGCGGGCGGTGGGGTCGACGGCCGGCGCGGGCGAGGGTCGCGACCTGCAGGAGGAGGTTCGCCTCCGCCACCCGGTGCTCGCCCGCGCTGCACCTCGCCGCGCACGCGGCAGAGCGCGCCCGCGGCGGTGCAGGACGGTGACCTCGAGGCGGAGCTGGTCGCCGGGGACGGCCGGCCGCCGGAACTTCGCGTCGTCGATGCCGACGAGGTGGACCTCGAGCCGCCCGGGGTCGGGCGCGTCCTGGAGCAGCCAGATGCCCGCGGCCTGGGCCAGGCTCTCCATGAGCAGCACGCCCGGCATCACCGGCGCGCCCGGGAAGTGGCCCTCGAAGAACTCCTCGGACCCGGTGACGTTCTTGATCGCGACCAGCGCGCCCGGCGGGATCGTGCTCGAGCACGCGGTCCACGAGGACGAACGGGTACTGGGTGGGGATCTGCCGGATGAGCCGCCGCAATGTCGATGGAGGTCGCGTTCATGCGCACGAGCCATTCTAGTGGACGGGACGGCGTAGCCGGAAAGCGGCGATGAGGCGTGGCGCCGTAACGGGCGAGGAACGGCCGAGGAACCCACGAGTGCGCCATCTGCGCGGCGCACGGCGTGGCTGGCAGCCGGTCGGTCGAGTGGCGCCGCGCAGCGGCGCAGTCGACGGGGCTTAAGCGGGAGTTCATTGCATCGCGCGATGGGCAGTGAATTCCCCCATTGATCAACGACGTTGCGAGCCGCCAACAGCGAACTGCCAAACGGACCCGCCAAAGCCAAATCAGCCCTTGGGGCTGGGCGCCGGCTTCGGGCGCCGCCGGCACGGGCCCGCGGGCTTCGCCGCGGGCGCCGCGCGGCGCGGCCGCCGCCGCCGTCTTCGCCGCTTCGTCGGCCTTCGCGATGATCTCCTGCGAGATGTCGTAGGCCTGGTTCATGGTCAGCGCGACCTGGCTGGTGAGGAGGATGTCGATCCCCTTCTCCTTGGCCACGGCGTCGATGTGCGGGCTTGATCCTGCTGCTGGAACTCGGCGTTCATGGCCTGGGCCTGCGCCTCCGCGCGCTCGCTTCATGCGCTGGCAGGTCCGCGCTGGCCGTCCTCGAGGAAGGCCTGGCGGTCGCGCTGGCGCTTCACGATGTCCTGCTGCTTGCTTGTCCGCCGCCTCCGGGGAGAGGACCGTGCCCTGCTTGTCGAGCTCGTCCTGCAGCGCCTTGATGGCCGCGTCCATCTTCTGGAGCTCGCCCTGCTTCTTGGTGCCCTCGTGTCTTGATCTCGTTCTCGAGGCCTTCGATCTTGGTCGCGTAGCTCTTGCCCAGCACGCTCTCGGCCGAGATCTGCTGCATGTCGATGACGGCGATCTTGGGCGTGCCGATCGCGCCGCCAGCGGCCGGGCCGCGGCGGCGGTGCCCTGGCGGGCCGTTGCCTGGGCCAGCGGCGACCGCCGCCGATGCGCACAGGCCGAGCGCGACGAGGAACGTCTTCTTCATTGCTTCTCTCTCTCCTTAGAAGGTGGTGCCGACCGCGAACTTGAAGGTCGACTTCTGGCTGGAACGCGTCGCGGTTGGGGTTCCAGGCGTAGATCAGACGGAACGGCACGTTGAGCACGGGCATGATGAAGCGCAGCTCGACGCCCGTCGAGGTGCGGAGCTGGCTTGAGGTCGATGTTCTGGTCTTCGGCGAAGGCCTGGCCGGCGTCGAAGAAGAGCAGCAGGCGCAGCGGCCCGCCGACGTCGAAGTAGTACTCGGCGTTGAAGAGCACGAACTTGTTGCCGCCCAGGGCCTGGTCTGGCGTGCGCGTTCGATGACGGGCCCGACGGTGCGGATGTTCACGCCGCGGATCTGCGTCTCGCCGCCCAGGAAGAAGCGCTGGTAGTACGGGCAGCAGCCGCGTGTCGCCGTAGGGCGTGATCCAGGCCGCCTCCGCGCGCATGCCGAGCGCCGTCTTGCTTGGTGTGCGGGATGTAGCAGATGATCTCCGACGTCCGGCTTGAAGTAGTTGACCGTGCCGCCCAGGGGGCCGCCCGCGAACTGCGGCGTGAACGTGAACTTGCTGCCGCTGCGCGGGGTGTAGGGGTTGTCCACCGTGTTGTGGACGAGCGACGGGCGTGATCGTGCTCTCCTGCTGCCGGCCCTCGTCCCGAACAGGAAGGGGTCGAACACGGGCTGGTCGGGATCCGTCACGGCGCGTTGGCGGTCGATGCCCAGGAGCTGCGCTGAGGCCCTCGATGTTGATGACCTCGAACGAGTAGTTCGCGAACAGGCGGGTGAAGCCGCGCGCCCGATGGGCAGGCCGGTGGTGAAGCTGATCCCCGAGCGGTCGTCCTGCTGTAGCCCGACGACGTTCGTGAACGTCTCGTAGGTGAGCTTCCGCTTGAAGAGGTCGAAGCCGGCGGTGATGGGCCGGTCGAAGAGGTAGGGCTCGGTGATCGCGATCTGGTAGTTCTTCGTGCGCTGCGCCGCTCTGGGCGGAGATCTGGAAGGTCTCGCCCAGGCCCAGGAAGTTCGCGGTCGAGAAGCTGGCGTTGATGAACGTGCCCTTCGAGCCCGCTCACCCCGCCGCCGAACGTGAACTGGTTGCGGTTCTGCTCCTCCACCTTGAAGGTGACGTCGATGCTGGTCCTCGCCCAGGCTGCTCGGCCCCGAGCTCCGGCGCGCCCTCCATGGGCTTGAAGTAGCCGAGCTGGTTGATGCGCCGGATGGAGAGCTTCAGCGCTTCCGTGTTGAAGACGTCGCCCTCGTTCAGGTAGACCTCGCGCCGGATCACCTTGTCGCGGGTGGTGGTCGTTGCCGGTGAACGTGATCTTGCCCGACGTAGTACCGCTTGTCCTCGTCCATGGTGAGGGTGACGTCCACGACCTTGCGCTTGGGGTCGGGCTTGCGCTCCGGCCGCCCCGTCCACTGGAAGTAGCCCTGGGCGCCGTAGGCGTCGCGCAGCTTGTCGAAGCCCTTCCGGATCGTCGCCTCCTTGTAGACGTCGCCCGTCTGCAGCTTGAAGATGGGCAGGACGCAGCTCCGGCTTGAAGACGGTCATGCCCCTCGAACTTCACCTCGCCGACCCGGTACTGGTCGCCCTCGGTGACCGGGATCTCGAGGCGGCATGCCGCGGCTGCGGCTTCTTGCCGGCCTTGCTCGTCGGTGTAGCTGATCTTGGGCTCGCCGATCGGGGCGGTGACGTAGCCGTGGTTCGAGGTAGAAGTCCTCGAGCTGCTTCTGGTCGCCCTCTCGGGCCCCGACCACTTCTCCGGGGTGTAGGTGGTCTTGCCGCAGCAGCCAGGCCAGGTTCCAGAAGCCGCGCTGGCTTGATCTTCTTCATCTGCGCCGCGCAGCTTGCCGTCGGAGAAGACCGTCGTTGCCCGCGAAGTCGATCGGCTTCACCTTGCGCCTTGGGCCCGTCGTCGATCACGAAGGAGACCTGCATGCCCGGCGCCGCCCACGGTCTTGGCGTCGTGCTTGACGGTGGCGAAGGGACGGCCCTTCTCGTCCAGCATCTCCTTGAGGATGGCCTCCACCCGCCGCGCCTTGGCCGAGGTCGTAGAAGGTGTCGATCTTGAGGCGCGGCCTCCTTCTTCTTGAGCTCGTCCTCGATGGTCGTGGTGGTGAGGGTCTTGCTGCCGCGGTAGTCCACGATCTGGATGCGCTTGCGCTCCTGGACCGCGGAACGATGACGACCTTGCCCTGTGGGCCGTCGCGCGACGTCGCAGGACCAGGTCCTCCAGGAAGCCCGTGTCCCAGAGCCGGCGGAAGTCCTCCTTCAGGCGCCGCTCGTCGTAGCGGTCGCCCGGCCTTGGTGGAGACGTAGAAGAGCAGCGTCTCCTTCTGCAGGAACTGGTTGCTGCGAGATGTCGATCACGCTCGACGATGGGCGCGTTCGGACCGGCCTCACTCCTGGGCGGAGGCGGCCGCGGGCCAGGCGGCCCAGGCCGCCGCCAGCATCGCCCACGGCAGGATTCGCTTCGACTTGATCACGCGCAGCGGTCCCTGTCCTTATGGCGCTTACGCGGAGAGGCGCCGCCGCGGCCGTCCTGCCAGTACCAGAGGGCGCCGTCCTCGCACGCCGATCTCGATCGGCCGCTGCGGGCGGATCTGGCCCGCGGATGAAGGCCTCGGAGAGCGCGTCCTCGATGTGGCGCTGGATGGCGCGGCGCAGCGGGCCGCGCGCCGTACGAGCGGTCGGAGAGGGTCTTGTGCAGCAGCCAGTCCACGCCCTCGTCGCGGATGCTGACGATGATCCCCTTCTCCTTGAGGTTCAGGTTCAGCTGCTCCACGAGCAGGCGCGTGATGCTGCTCGAGGTCGTCGTCGGTGAGGGCGTCGAAGATGATGATCTCGTCCACGCGGTTGATGAACTCGGGGTTGAAGGTGCGCTTCACCTCGCCCATCACCATCTCGTTGACGCTGCTCGGCGGTGTCCGCGCGCGTCGTTGCGACGCGAACCCCATGCGCCCCTTCTTCTCGATGAAGCGGGCCCCGATGTTGGAGGTCATGATGAGGATCGTGTTCTTGAAGTCGATGGTGTTGCCGAGGCCGTCGGTGAGGTGCCCGTCCTCGAAGACCTGCAGCAGGATGTTGAAGACGTCGGGGTGCGCCTTCTCGATCTCGTCGAGGAGCACCACCGAGTAGGGGTTGCGCTTCACGCGCTCGGTGAGCTGGCCGCCCTCCTCGTGGCCCGACGTAGCCGGGCGGCGAGCCGATGAGCTTGCTGACCGAGTGCTTCTCCATGTACTCGGACATGTCGAAGCGGATGAGCGAGCGCTCGGAGCCGAAGAGGAACGCGGCCAGCGCTGCGCGCGACCTCGGTCTTCCCCACCCCGGTCGGGCCCGAGGAACATGGAACGAGCCCACCGGGCGGTGCGGGTTCTTGAGGCCGGCGCGCGTGCGGCGGATGGCGCGCGCCACCGCGCTGATGGCGTTCTCCTGCGAGACGATGCGCCGGTGCAGCTCCTCCTCCATGCGCAGGAGCTTGGCCGACTCCTCTTCCTTGACCGCGGTGATGGGGATGCCCGTCCACTTGGAGACCACGTCGTCGATGTCGCCCTTGGTGACGTCGTGGCTGCCCGGCCCGCCCATGTCCCAGTGCTCGCGGACGATGTGCAGGTTCTCGCGCTGGGCCACTTCCTCGTCGCGGAAGAAGGTGGCGCCGCGCTCGGACGGCGTCCGCTGCGGTCGACGACCACGCGGATCTTGCGCGAGAACTCCGGCGTCTCCTCGACGGCGGCGGCGTCGCGCAGCTTCACGCGGCTGCCCGCCTCGTCGAGGAGGTCGATGGCCTTGTCGGGCAGGAAGCGGTCGGTGATGTAGCGGCTGGACTGGTAGACCGCGGCCTCGAGCGCCTCGTCGCGGTAGGTGACGTGGTGGAACTTCTCGTAGCGGTCCTTGATCCCGCGCAGGATCTGGATCGTCTCCTCCTCGGTGGGCGAGGCCACCTTCACCGCCTGGAAGCGGCGCTCCAGCGAGCGGTCCTTCTCGATGTACTTGCGGTACTCGGCGGGCGTGGTGGCGCCGATGCACTGGATCTCGCCGCGCGAGAGCGCCGGCTTCAGGATGTTGGCGGCGTCGAGGCTGACCCTCGGCCGAGCCCGCGCCCGACCAGGGTGTGCAGCTCGTCGATGAAGATGATGATGTTGTGGCTCTCCGTGAGCTCACGCATGATCGTCTTCGAGCCGCTCCTCGAACTGCCCGCGGTACTTGGTGCCGGCCACGATCAGCGAGATGTCGAGGGCCAGGATGCGCTTCTCGGCCAGGTAGATCGGGCACGTCGCCCTGCACGATCTTGTTGGCCAGGCCCTCGACGAGCGCGGTCTTGCCCGACCCCGGCTCGCCGATGAGCACCGGGTTGTTGCGGGTGCGGCGGCAGAGGACCTGGATGATGCGCGCCAGCTCGTCCTCGCGCCCGACCAGCGGGTCGAGGGCGCCGCGCGGCCGCGGCCTCGGTCAGGTCGCGGGAGAACTCCGAGAGGAGCGGCGTCTCCTTGGCCTTGCCGACGTTGGCCTTCTCGTTCAGGAGCTGGACGATGTCCTCGCGCACCGCGGCTGAGGCGCATCCCCTTCTCGCCGAGGATGCCGGCGGCGACGCTCTTCTCCTCGCGCATCAGGCCGAGCAGGATGTGCTCGGTGCCGATGTAGTTGTGGAGCATCCGCTCCGCCTCTTCGGAGGCGAAGCCCAGGACGCGCTTGCTCTCCGGCGGAGAGCGGGATGTCCACCGAGGTCGAGACCTTGTCGCGGTAGAGCGCGCGGCCCTCGATCTCCTTGCGGATCGACTCCATGGAGAGGTGGCTCTTGCTGAAGATGCGCGAGGTCAGGCCCTTGCCCTCGCGGATCGAGGCCCAGGAGCAGGTGCTCGGTCTCGATGGAGTTGCTGCCCGAGCTGGCTGGCCTCGTAGCGGGCGAAGAAGATCACCCGCCGGGCCCGCTCCGTGTACCGTCTCGAACATCGACCTTCGGAACCCTCCGCCCTTAACCCACGCAGATTCTAGCCCAAAACGGCGCCGGACCCCATCCAGCCAAATGCCTGCCCCTCAAGGTGAAACGTTGGCAGACGCCCTGCGAGGCGCAGGGTACGGTCGCAGGCGGCGGCCAGGCGCTCGTTGTGGGTGACCACGACCACGGTGATCCCCTTCTCCTGGTTGAGACGACGGAGCAGCGTCGTGCAGTCTGTCCCCGGTCTCCTGGTCGAGGTTGCCGGTGGGCTCGTCGGCCGAGCAGGGCCCGCGGCGACTGCGACGAGGGCGCGGGCCACGCGCCACCCGCTGCTGCTCGCCGCCCGACAGCGCTCGCCGGGCGGTGGCTCGGCGCGGTCGCCGAGGCCCAGCTCCTCCGAGCAGCGCCCGCGCCCGCTCGCGCGCCTCGGCGCTCGGGCGCGCGGGCGATGAGCAGCGGCATCATCACGTTCTCGAGGGCGGTGAACTCGGGCAGCAGGTGGTGGAACTGGAACACGAAGCCCAGGGTCCGGTTCCGGAACGCGCGCAGGCGGTCCTCGTCGAGGCGAAGCACGTCCTCGCCGCCGACGCGCGACGGCTGCCGACTCCGGCCGGTCCAGCGTGCCGAGGACGTGCAGCAGCGTGGACTTCCCACGCCCGACGCGCCGGTGATGGCCAGCATCTCGCCCGCGGGGCGACGGTCGAGGTTCACCCCTGAGCACGGGCACGTAGCCCGCGGCCGTGCGGTAGCCCTTGACCACCTCGCGCGGCGATCGACGTCAGCGGTTCGCTCATTCGTAGCGCAGGGCTTCGGCCGGATCGAGGCGGGACGCGCCCGCGCCGGGATGGATGGTGGCCAGGAAGCAGATGAGCACCGCGCCCGACGATCACGATCGCCGCGTCGCAGCGGAGCAGCGTGAACGGCACGTAGGAGATCTGGTAGACGTCCACGGGCACGCGGATCAGCTTGTAGTGGTCGAGGAACCGGCACGCGCGCCCAGCCCAGCACCGCGCCCGCGAGCGTCCCGACCGCCCCGATCACCGTCCCCTGCAGCATGAAGATGCGCGTGATCGCGCCGCGCGAGGCGCCCATCGACACCAGGATCGCGATGTCCTTGTGCTTCTCCATCACCATGCAGGATCAGGGTGGCGACGATGTTCAGCGCGGCCACCATCACGATGAGGCCGATGGTGATGCCGATGGCGGTCTTCTCCAGCCAGAGCGCCGAGAACAGGCTCTGGTTCATCATGGATCCAGTCCGTCGTGAGATAGCCCTCGCCCAGCGCGGCCAGCGATCTGCGGGCCACCTGGTCGCACCGCGTAGATGTCGTCGATCCGCACCTCCACCAGCGAAGCCCGGTCGCCGCCTCGGTGAACAGGCGCTGGGCCGCGGCCAGCGGGATGTAGGCCCATCTGCGCGTCGAACTCGTAGAGGCCGCTGTGCACGGTGCCCGCCACGCGGAACTTCGTCGATGCTCGGCAGCACGCCCATAGGGCGACAGGCGGCCGTTCGGGCGAGGTGACGGTGACGACGTCGCCGGCTCCCACCCCGAGCGTGCGTCGCCAGGTCGCGGCCGAGGAGGACCGGAGGCAGGCTGCCCTCCGCTGCGTGCGTCGAGCGCGTCGAGCTGCCCGTCCTCGACCTGGGATGCGAGATCGGTGACGGTGCGCTCCTGCGCAGGGACGACGCCCTTCAGCGTGGCCACCGCGCGAGCCGCGCTGCCGGTCATCATGAGGCCCTTGCCGTAGACGGCCGGCGCGGCGCCCAGGACGCGCGGCAGCCTTGCCGCACCTGCGTCGACCACGTCGCGGTAGTCGTCGAAGGCGCTCGTTCCGGCTGCGGAAGATGCTGATGTGGGCGGTGGCGCCCAGGATCTGCGACCGGATCTCGCGCTGCAGGCCGGTCATGAGGCCGAGCGCCACCATCAGCGCCATCACGCCCACCACCACGCCCAGCACGGAGATCGCGGAGATCACGGAGATGAAGGCCTGCTTCCGCGCGCGCGGTCAGGTAGCGCAGCGCGATCCAGCAGCTCGAAGGGCATGGGGTGGCTACCGGCCGCTCTCCGGTCGCATGTGCGGGAACAGGATCACGTCGCGGATCGACGGAGAGTTCGTGAGGATCATGGTCAAGCCGGTCGATGCCGACGCCGCAGCCGCCCGTCGGCGGCATGCCGTGACCGAGCGCGCGGACGTAGTCGTCGTCCATCTGGTGCGCCTCGTCGTCGCCCTTCGCGCGCTCGCCGAGCTGTTGCAGGAACCGGTCGCGCTGCTCGAGGGGATCGTTCAGCTCCGAGAAGCCGTTGGCGATCTCCATGCCCGCCACGAAGAGCTCGAAGCGCTCCGTCGTCGTCGGATCGTCCGGCCTCGCCTTCGACAGCGGCGAGACCTCGGTCGGGTAGTCGGTGATGAAGGTCGGGTCCCAGTAGGTATGCTCCGCGAGGTCCTCGAACAGCTGCGCGATCAGCTTCCCGTGGGAGAGGCCGGCGTAGCGCTCGGGGCCCAGGCCCGCCCCCTTGGCGTTGCGCCGCCGCTTCAGGACGTCGGAGGCCGCCCACGCGCGGAGCCGCGCCGGATCGTCGAGGTCGCCCAGGGCCAGGTGCCAGTCCCCGCCTCTGCGGCCGCGCGCAGCACCGCCGCCTTCATGGTGAGCGCGCGCGAAGGGCCGCCGCGAACGAGACCTCGCGCTCCTTGAAGACGACCGGCCGCTCCCCCGCCACCCGCTGCACCGCGGCCGCGATGATCTCCTCGGTGATGCGATCACGGCCGCGTCCACGTCGAGGTACGCGGTGTAGAACTCCAGCATCGTGAACTCGGGGTTGTGCATGGCCGAGATGCCCTCGTTGCGGAAGTTCCGGTTGATCTCGTAGACCTTCTCCAGCCCGCCCACCACCAGCCGCTTGAGGTACAGCTCGGGCGCGATGCGCAGGTAGAGGTCGATGTCGAGCGCGTTGTGGTGCGTGACGAAGGGCCGCGCCACCGCGCCCGCCGGCGATGGGCTGCATCATCGGCGTCTCGACCTCGATGTAGCCCCGCCCGTCCATGAAGCGCCGGATCTCGCGCGATCATGCGCTGCGCGCCACGAACGTGCGGCGCACCTCCGGGTTGGCCATGAGGTCGAGGTAGCGCTGGCGATAGCGCGCCTCCACGTCGGCCAGCCCGTGCCACTTCTCGGGCGGCGGCAGCAGCGCCTTGGACAGGAACGTGAGCGCGCGCGCCTGGACGCTCAGCTCGCCCTTGCGCGTGCGCATCACCGTGCCCGCCACGCCCGACGAAGTCGCCGCGGTCCACGAGGCTCGAGGAGCGAGTAGGCCTCCTCGCCCACGTCGTCCTGGCGCACGTAGACCTGCAGGCGGCCCTTCGCCGTCGGAGAGGGTCAGGAACGACGCCTTGCCCGTGGCCGCGCTGCGTCATCACGCGGCCGGCGATGCGCACGGCCGGCGGCGAGGCGCTCGAGCTCCTCCAGCGACTGCTCGCCGTGCCCGGCCACGATCTCGGCCAGGCCGTGCGTGCGGTCGTAGCGGTTCGGGATAGGGACTGATGCCGCGCTCGCGCAGGGCCTCCGCGCGCTGGCAGCACGCTCGGCCGACTCCGCGGGCCAGCCTTCGACCGGCGGCCTCTCCGGCGCCGCCGGCGCCGTCCTCGTCCTCATGCGTCTTGTCCTTCTCCTTCTTGGGCCGCGCGTCCGCGGGACGCGCCCGCCTCCCGCGCTCTCACGCACGCGCGCCTGATCGCGTCCAGCACCCCGTTCACGAACGGACGGCGAGTCCGCCTCGCTGAAGCGCTTGGCCAGCTCCACCGCCTCGTCGATCACGACCGAAGACGGCGTCCCGGCTCGCTGCAGTCAGCTCGTAGGCGGCCAGGCGCAGGATGTTCTTGTCGACGGCGGCGATGCGGTCGAAGCGCCAGTTCGTCGGCTGGCCGCGCGTGATCGCCTCGTCCAGGCGGGCCACGTCGCGCCTGGGCCCCGCGGGCCAGCCGCTCGGCCATGGCCCGCGTCTCGTCCGTAGCTCGTCCGCACGCTGCCAGAAGAAGTCGGCCACGCGGTCCATGGGCTCCCGGGTGATGTCCCACTGGTAGAGCATCTGCAGCGCGCATTCGCGTGCCTTGGTCCGCTTGCCCATGATCTGGACCTAAACGATCTTGCCGCGGGCCGCGACGCCGGCCGACGCCGCCGCGCGCCGGCACGGGGCCCGCGCCGGTTTGGCGCAGAGTGCAGGGCCGGGCCGTGGCCACCGCGGCCCGCGCCGCCTCCGCGCCCTTGTTCTCGGGCCCGGGGCGCGAGCGCGCGAGCGCCTGCGCCTCCTCGCGGCACGGTCAGGACGCCGAAGCCCACCGGCGACCCCGGTCTCGCGCGCGACCGCGGCCAGGCCGGCGGACGGCTTCCCGCGCGATGTGCTCGTAGTGGTCGGTCTCGCCGCGGATCACGGCGCCCAGGGCCACGATGGCGTCCCAGCGGCCCGACCGCGCGCCGCGACCGAGGCCGCCAGCGGCAGCTCGAAGGCGCCGGGCACGTCGACCGTCGTCACGTCCGCGGGACGCGCGCCCATCGCGCGCAGCGCCGCGTCGGCGCCGCGCACGCAGGCCGTCCACCACCACGGCGTTGAAGCGTGGAGCGCAGCAGCGACCACGCGCAGTCCCGCGCGTCGGCGCGCGCGGCGCGACGGTTGTTTGGTCACTTGCCCTGGAACTTCGCGCTGGCCGCTTCTCGAGGAAGGCCCTGCGTGCCCTTCCTTCATGTCCTCGGTCGTGCAGATGAGGCCGAAGAGCGTGGCCTCCTGGCGCTCGGCCTCGTCGAAGCGGCATCTCCAGGCCGTCGTTCACCGCCTCGAGGGTGAAGCGCGAGCGAGACCGGCCCGTTGGCCAGCATCTTCCGCAGCAGCGCTTCCGCCTCCGCCAGCAGCTTCTCGCTGCGGCACCACGCGGTTCACGAGGCCGATGCGCAGCGCTTCGGCCGCGTCCACCATCTCGCCCGTGAGCAGCATCTCCAGGGCGCGGCCCTTGCCGACGAGGCGCGGCAGGCGCTGCGTGCCCGCGTAGCCGCACATGATGCCGAGCTTGACCTCGGGCGTGCCCAGCTTCGCGTTCTCGGACGCGACGCGGACGTGGCAGGCCATGGCCAGCTCGCAGCCGCCGCCGAGCGCGAAGCCGTTCACCGCCGCGATCACGGGCTTGCCCAGGCGTCTCGATGCGGTCGAGCACGCGCTGGCCGCGGATCGACCGCTCCTTGCCGTCCACCGGGCTCTGCGTGGCCAGCTCGCGCGATGTCGGCCCCGGCCACGAACGCCTTCTCCCGCGCGCCGGTCAGGATGACGCCGCGCGACGGCCGGATCGGCGGCCACGGCGGCGAAGGCGGCGTCGAGCTCCTCGATCGTGCGGTCGTTGAGGGCGTTCAGCTTGTCGGGCCGGTTGATGGTGACGAAGGCGATGCCGTCGCGCGGTCTCGACGAGCGAGGTTCTGGTAGCCCATGCTCCTACGACCAGCCCGGCGACCGGCCGCGGCGGCTCCTGCGAGTAGTCGTAGAAGCCGCGGCCCGTCTTCCGGCCGTAGCAGGCCGGCCTGCACCATCCGCTTGAGCAGCGGCGGCGGCGCGAAGCGCTTCTCGCGGAACTCGTCGAACATGATGTTGGCGATGTAGTACGTCGTGTCGAGGCCCACGAAGTCGAGCAGCGTGAGCGGACCCATGGGATGGCCGCAGCCGAGCCGCATGCCCTCGTCGATGTCCACGATCGAGCCGACGCCCTCCTCCGAGCGCGCGGATCGCGTCGAGCAGGTAGGGCACGAGCAGGCGGTTCACGATGAAGCCGGTCTTGTCGTTGGCGCGCGACCGGCGTCTTGCCCAGCGCTCTGCGCGAAGCGCGCACCGTCCTCGAAGCGGCTCGGCGATCGGTCAGCGGCGAGCGCACCACCTCGACCAGCTTCATCAGGGGCACGGGGTTGAAGAAGTGCAGCCCGACGAAGCGGCTCGGCCGCTTCGTGGTCGCCGCCATCTCGGTGATCGAGAGCGACGAGGTGTTGGAGGCGAAGATCGCCTCGCGGCCGCGCAGGCGCGCGTCGAGCGCCTGGAAGACCTCGCGCTTGACGTCGAGGTTCTCGATCGACCGCCTCGATCACGAGGTCGCAGCTCGCCAGCGTCGTCGAGGTCGGTCGTGCCCTTCGAGCGGCCCAGGACCTCCGGCCTTGCGCTCCGGCGGTGACCTTGCCCTTCTCGACGCCCTTCGCGAGGAACGTCTCGATGCTTGCCGAGGCCCTTCTTCAGGAAGCTCGTCGTTCACCTCGCGCACGATCGACCGCGTAGCCCGGCCTCCGCGCACACCTGCGCGATGCCCGAGCCCATGAGCCCGCAGCCCACGACGCCGACGCTTGCTTGATCGCCATCACTGACGTCCGTCCTCGCTCTCGATGATCATCGCGATGCCCTGCCCGCCGCCGATGCAGGCGGTGGCGAGCCGTAGCGTGCCGCCGCCGCCGCAGCTCGAGGCGCCAGCGTGAGGAGCAGCCGCGTGCCCGTGGCCGCCAGCGGATGGCCGAGCGCGATGGCGCCGCCGTTGACGTTGGTCTGCTCGCGGTCGAGGCCCAGCTCCTTCTCGCACCGCCAGGTACTGGCCGGCGAAGGCCTCGTTGACCTCGACGAGGTCGATGTCCTTGATGGACAGCGACGCCGCCTCCAGCGCCTTGCGCGACGCCGGGCACGGGCCCGATGCCCATGATCTCCGGCGGCACGCCCGACGACGCCCCACGGACACGATGCGCGCCGAGCGGCTTCAGGCCGCCGCCGCGCTTCGGCCTCGCGCGCGGCGACGACCAGCGCGGCCGCGCCGTCCACGATCCCGCTCGCGTTGCCCGCGGTGACGAAGCCGTCCTTGCCGAACGGCGGGCTGCAGCGCGGCCAGGCCCTCGAGCGTCGTGTCGGGCCGCAGGTGGTCGTCCTCCTCGACGCGCGACCGTCTTGCGCCCTGCGCGACACGTCGACCGGCACGATCTCCTCCGCGAACACGCCGCGCTCGCGCGGCCGCCGCCGCCGGCCTGCTGGCTGCGCAGCGCGTAGGCGTCCATGCTCCTCGCGCGTGATGCCGTGCTGCCGCGCCAGGTTGTCCGAGGTCTGGGCCATGTAGAGGCCGCAGTAGCGTGTCGAGCAGCGCGACCATCAGCGAGTCCTCGAGCTTGCCCTCGCCGAGCCGGAAGCCCGTGCGCGCGCCGCGGATCACGTGCGGCGCCTGCGTCATGTTCTCCATGCCGCCGGCCAGCGCGAGTCGCGACTCGCCGAGCCGGATCATCTGCGCGCGCTGAGACGACCGACTGGATGCCCGAGCCGCACAGGCGGTTGACGGTGAGGGCCGGGACCTCCGATCGGGCACGCCCGCCTTGAGCGCCACGTGGCGCGCGCCGTAGATCGCGTCGCCCGAGGTCTGCAGGGCGTTGCCCATCACGACGTGGTCGACCGCAGTCCGGCTGCACGCCCGCCGCGCTCGAGCGCGGCGCGCGGCGGCGCGCGCGCCCAGCTCGAGGGCGGAGACGTCCTTGAACGCGCCCACGTACTCGGCCATGGGCGTGCGCGCGCCGCCCACGATCACGATTTCGTGCTGGTGACATAAAACTCAACTATAACATGTGCTTGACGGGCTTCCGGGCGGGAGAATAGGCTCCGATCAGCGATGCTCTCCGGCCCGATACGCGTGCTCGCCGCACCTCCGGAGCAGGGCGCGCGCGGTGGCCGCACCATCCTGAGCTCTAGCACCTTCCCTCCGTGCAGCACCAGTATCCGAACCCGTTCGAGAACTCGAACCAGATGGTGCCGCCGCCCGCAGCGGCAAAGATCATCTTCAGCGCCAACACGTACGCGACGAAGGCGGGCGGGGGTCGACATCTTCGCCATGGAGGACACCGGCGCGGGCGTCACCCGCCTCGTTCTGCAATACCGCGGACCGACGCTGCGATTACCTCAGAAGCGATCCCGGCCCGGACCGCACGCGTCAGGCCGTGCGCCGTCTGCTCGACAGCAACGGCGACGGCTAGGTCACGTCGGCGGACGGCGAGGTCGCTGCGGATCGTGGACCTGAGCCGGGCCGTCGAGGGCAGAGCTCGTGCCCGGCAAGCGCGCACGTCTCCCGGGCGCGGACTGGTCGCCGGGCGAGGAGATCCCTATTACAGCGCGGCCGCCTCCGCCACGGACGACGACCTCTTCCAGATCACGAGCAACGGCCAGTCCAACCAGAACCTCACCTCGACCACGGTCCAGCGGGAGCGGCGGCCGCGATTCAGCCTGAGGCGGGACCGCGCTCGCCTTCGAGCGCATCGACGCCACTGCCCGCGGCGCAGATCTCAGCTCGCGACGTTCGCTCGGCCTGCGCACCCTGACCCCGGCCGCGCCGCGGGCGAGGCCTCGGCGAACACGCCGTACGTCGTGGGATCGGAAGCCGACCCCGTCTTCTCGCCCGACTCGAAGTTCCTGCTGTACCGGCGGCTGGTCGCGACCGGCAACGGCGGGCTCGGCCAGTGGGTCGCTCATGACCATCCGCACCGACATCGCGAACGCGACTCCGACGCCCTCCTGGCGAGCGGCGGCGGCGCCTACCGGGGCGCGGCGGACTGGAACAGCGACGGGATCGTCTTCGTGGAGACGGTCTCCGGCTCGGGCCCGCAGCTCGTCTTCGTCGACGCCACGCGGCGGAGCCGCCGCGTGCTCATGACCGCGGGCGCGGGGTTCGACATCGGGTTCCCACTGGCTGAAGTAGGTCAGGCGAAGCATCCCCTTCCGGTATTCGGCGATCTTGCCCGCCACCGCGGAGGCGGCCACGGTGAGCGGCGAGGCCAGGTAGAGCTGGCCCGGGCCCCGAGCGGTTCTGGTAGTTGCGGTTGATGGCGGAGACCGTCACCTGCTCGGCCGACGACGACACGCCCGGACCGCAGCCGATGCAGGCGCCGCAGCCGGGGTGGATGACGCGCACGCCCGTCTTCTCGAACACGTCCACGTAGCCGCGGCCGCGGGCGTACTCCTCGACCGCCTTCGAGCCGAACTGGATGAAGAACTCGACGCCCGTCCTTGACGCGACGCCCGGCGTCCAGCGCCTCGCGTCATGACCTGCGCGTACGAGGTCGAGGTCGGCTTCCTTGCCCGCGGTGCAGCGACCCGCCGTAGGCGATGTCGATCGCGCACCTCGCCGCAGGTCGGCGACGAGGCGCCGTTGGTCGGGATCGGAGGGGATGCCCTGGCCTGGATCGCCCGGGCGTCGCCACCATCGGGCGGATCTGCGCGAGGTCGATCGTGTGCACGCCGCCCGCGTACTGCGCGCCCGGGATCGGGCCGCACGACCCTGCCGCGCAGGGCGTCGAGCGACGTCGCCCGGCCGGCGGCGCCGCGATCCAGCGCAGCGTCTCGTCGTCCGCCTCCACCACGCCCGCCTTGGCCGAGCACTCGGTGGCCATGTTGGCGAGGGTGGCGCGCTCGTCGGGGCGAGCGACGCGAGGCCCGGCCCGCCGAACTCCATCACGCGGTCGAGCGTCTCCTGCCGCTTGGCGTGGTGTGGCCAGGATGTGGAGCATCACGTCCTTGGCCGTGACGCCCGGCGGCAGCGCGCCCGCCAGCTCGAAGCGGATCGACTCCGGCACCTCGACGAACGTGAAGCCCGACGTGCACGAGCGCCGCGTACTCGGTGGCGCCCACGCCGTAGGCCAGCGCGTTCGTTGGCGCCGCCCATGCAGGTGTGGCTGTCCGTGGCCTGGATGAAGTCGCCGGGCTCGATGATCCGCTCGCGGGCCACGCTGTGGCAGATGCCGGGCGAGACGCCGTTCGCGCGCGGAGTAGTCCTGCACGCCGGTGTTGCTGCTGGAAGACGCCGCTGCATGTCGCGCAGCGACCTGGATCTTCGGCGAGAAGGGCGCCATCTTCGGCGACGCCGTCCGCGTAGATGAGGTGGTCCTCGAACACCGCGAACTTCGCGCGGGTCGGCCAGGCGCGTAGTCCGTCGCCGTACTCCTGCTCCAGGAAGTAGTGCGACCTGCGCGGTCGTGAACTCGTGCGAGTAGCCGCCGTCCACGCGCACGCACACCGCGTCGCCGGGCTTCACGTAGACGGGCCCGTGCGCCGCCCACCACGTGCGCGGCCAGGATCTTCTCGGCGATGTTCATGGGCCGCGGCCGGTGTGCCGGCGCGGGCAGGCGCACCTCGCCCCGCGCGGTAGGCCTTCGGTGAACGGGAAGAGGCCGCCGTGCTCGATGATCATGCTGCGTGATGGGGTCGTAGCCCTTGGTGAACTCCGCGAGCGGCACCGCCTCGCCCGCCTGCAGCCGCCGCAGGCATCGCGTGGTCGCCCATGAGCACGCCCTGGCGATGTTGTTGCGCGCGTGGATGGGCGCGAACGAGGCGGCGATGGCGATGCCGGATGCCCGACCACTTCTCGGCCTGCACCGCCGTCTCGCGCGATGGAGCCGACGCCCTTGCGGTAGCCGGAGACGATCACCTCGAAGTTGCCGGCCATGAGCGCGCCCTCCGGGAAGAGCCGCTCCTTGCCGACGGTGATCCCGGCGTAGGCGTTGCGCGCGATGTCCTCCGGCCGGTAGTCGAAGCAGGCCCAGGCCGGCGTCATGGCGTCGGTGTTGATGTCGTCCATGAGGTCCTCGACCCGCAGGTCCTCCATGCGCGAGGTCCAGCTCGCCGCGCGAGCTGGCGGCGGATGAGCTCAGGGTCCTTGGTGAGGAAGAGGACGCGCTTGCCCGGAGGTCAGCGAAACCGTGCGCTCGCTCATGGGATCGATGGCAGCCTCCTTCACGATTCTACCGGCTTCGCGCTCAGCCGATCGTGATCACGACCTCCTGCCCTCGATGCGGGCGGGGAACGAAGGCAGGGGCCGGGCGGCGGGACCGTTCACCACGGAGCCCGACGTGGTGAAGCGGGAGCCGTGGCAGGGGCAGTCCAGCGTCTGCCCGGGGCGCCCGGAGACGAGCACTGCGTGCATCCCTCGTGCGTGCAGGTGCGGGAGACGGCCACGACGCTCGGTCGCGGAGACGCGCGGTCACGGCCAGGGCGAGGGTCGCCGTCGAACTCCGCCGCGTCTCCCCGATCGCGCAGGCAGGGCGGTGCGGATGGTCCGGGCGGCGGCGGGCGGTGGCGCCAAGGGGCCCGAGACCAGCGCCTCCCCCACCGCAGGCGAGCGCGCCCGTGCGCGGCGGCGCCGGCGGCCACCATCTTCATGAAAGCCGCGGCGGCAGACCATGAGTCCTCGATCCTAATGCCGTCTTTGGACCGGGAAGCGGCCTGAGGGGTTGAGGGTGTGAGCGCGCGCATTCAACCCTGGAGCGCGCGGCTGGTCCGAATGGCGCAGAGGAGAGCAGTGAGGACCTTATGACGCCTCCCCGATCCCGGCCCGCGCGTGGGCCCGCTTCGCTCTCGATCGACTGGGCTATGGCCCGCGACCGGACTCCATCGACGAGGTCCTCGGCCGCGGTGTCGAGCGGTGGATCGAGGACCGAGCTCGCACCGATCCGCCGACGGATCCCTGGACCACGCGCCTGCGTCCGCTCTCGACGCTGAGCTACAGCGTCCAGGAGACCCTGGCCCGCTACGAGGCGGACCAGCGCACCATCGGCACGTCGCCCTCCAGGAGCTGCGCACGGCGCACTTCATCCGCGCCGTCCATTCGACCGGAACCAGCTCCAGGGACTCCTCACCGATTTCTGGTTCAACCACTTCAACGTCTACGCAGGGCGACAGCCCCACGCGTTACGGCATCGCACGCTACGAGATGGACGCCATCCGGCCGCACGTGCTGGGCACGCTTCCGCGACCTCCTGGGCGCGGTCGCCGGACTCGTGGGCCGATGATGTCGACTACCTCCGACAACTACCTCAGACAGCGCGCATGCATCAACGAGAACTACGCCCGCGAGCTGATGGGCAGCTGCACACCCTGGGCGTGGACGGCGGCTACACACCGCAGTACCGGAGCGTGGCAGAAGTGGCACGCGTTCACGGCTGGGGCATCGACGCAGCGCGCGGGCGCGTTCGTCTACCGCGCCGCATCGCACGACCAGGCGGCGCAAGACGCGTCCTCGGCCAGCGCCTGCCCGCGAGCCAGGGCAAGAAGGACGGCGAGGATATCCTCGACCTCCTCGCCCGCCATCCCTCGACCGCCCGCTTCATCTCCACCAAGCTCGTGCCGGCGCCTCGTCTCCGACACGCCGTGCCGAAGCGGTCGTGACGCGTGGCGCGGACGCCTTCACGACCAGCAGCGGCGATCATCGCGCGAAGTCCTGCGCGCGATCATCGGCACCGCCGACTTCTGGAGCGAGGCCTTCGGTTCCGGAAAGATCAAGACGCCGCACGAATTCGTGGTGAGCGCGCTGCGCGCGCTCGGCGCCGAGGTCACGTCGGCCCGCGCCTTCGTCGAGGGCCCGGTCTCGTCCCCGACTTCCGATGGGCATGCCGACCTACGAAGCGCTCGACCCCACGGGGTGGAGCGATCGCGGCACCGACTGGCTGCCCCAATCCCGGCTCGCACCTCGCCGCGCATGAACTTCGTGCTCTCCCTGGTGAGCCAGACGACGCAGGGCGTGGCCGCGTCGACCTGCGAACGCTGATCGGCAGCGTGGACGCCGAGCGATGCGGCTGCGGTGACGGCGGCCGTGGATCAGCGGGATCTTCGAGGCACGATGCCGGCGGATGTGGCGAGCGCGTGCCGCTCGGTGGGCCGTCCGGCTCGCTGCAAAGCCGGATTCAAGGTGGTGGGCCCGGCCTGGCCAGCCCCGCCTTCCAGGCGGAGGTAGCCGCCATGCCCTTCGATCCCTCGCGCCGCATCTTCTCGAAGGGCGCGGGCGTGGCCGGCGGTCGCGGCTCGGCTTCGCGCCATCCGCCCTGCTCACGCGCGGCCGCAGGCCGCGCGGACGTGGGGTCGCGCGTCCTGGTGCAGGTGTTCCTCCGCGGCGGCGTGGACGGCCTCAATCTCTGCGCGTGCCGCATGGGGACGGCAGCTACTACGGGCTGCGGCCCACCATCGGTTTGCGCCTGGCCGACGGCGTGCGTGACCTCGACGGGTTCTTCGGCCTGCACCCGGGTCTGGCCGCCCTGCGCGATCTGTACAGCGAGGGGCTTCCGGCCCTGCACCCCGACCATCGGCAACGCGCAGCTCAGCCGGTCGCACTTCGACGCGCAGGACTTCATGGACAGCGCGGCCCCCGGGCGACAAGACCGTGCACGACGGCTGGCTCGACCGCGTGGCGCGGCAGATCCCGGGCGAAGACGTGATGCAGCTCGTGGCTCTGGCCTCGCGCACGCCGCGCTCCGTGCTGGGCCCTCATCCCGAGCTCGTGCTGCAGGACCTCACCACCTTCGCGGTGCGCGCGGGCACGGGCGGAGCGACCTGGTCTGCGGAGGCGGACCAGCTGCTGCGCGGCGATGCACACCAGCGGCTCCACGCCCGTCTACGAGAGCGGGCGCGCCGTCTTCAGCGCGATCGACCGCATTCGGACGACACCCGCCCTGCAGTCTTCCCGGCGAACGGAGCGGTGTATCCGGGGGCACGGCGGGCAGTGGGCTGCGCCAGGCCGCGCGGCTCATCCGCGCCGACATCGGGACGCGCGCCATCTACGTCAACGTGCCCGGCTCGTTCGACACGCACGCCAACCAGCTCGCCGCCAACAACCAGGAGTACCCGGCCCTGGCCGCGGCCCTGGTCGCCTTCCGCCGCGACCTGGGCACGCGCGATCGACGACGTGCTGCTCATGGTGACGATCGGAGTTCGGGCGCACCGGCCGCAGAACGGCTCCGCCGGCACCGACCACGGCTTCGCGCACTGCGGCCTGTTCCTGGGCGGGAGCGTGCGGAGGCCGCGTGCACGGTGTCTGGCGGGGCTCTCCTCGGGTGCCCTCAACGAGGGACGCGACCTGCAGTACACGCTCGATTTCCGGGACGTGTTCCTGTCGCGGCGCGGTGGCTCGGGGTGGACGATCCTCGCGCAGGTGGTGCCGCGGGGTACGCCAGCCGTCGATCCGGGGTTGTTCGCGTGATGCCCCGATCCTGCTCCCCGTTCCGCGGCGGCGTCGGTCGCTCCGCCTGCTCGCGATCGCGCAGGCACAGGGGACCGCGGAGGCCGAGAATCGCGCTCAGTACATTCGGCCTGCAGGCGGATCGGGAGCCTCACGCATGGTGGCGGGCTCGCCTCCGCTTCTCCGCGGGGCAGCGGCCATCTTCAGCCTCGTCGCCGACCTGTCCGCGCAATCGCAGCAGGCGCGCCGGCGGCGAGAGGCTGCGTGAGTTCAGGTCTCCGGCCGGCGCCGCTTTCCGCGCCGTGGCCCGAGCCAGGCGGCTCTCCCCGTTCGTCTCGTTGAAGGCCGGCGTGGTGAGCGCTGCACAAGGTCCCGTGACGGTGTTCGGGGTGTCGATCGCAGGCCGACGGCGTGTGCGATGGCGGCTTCGTATCAGAACGGGGCCGGCCGCGGAGGCTGGAGGCGGCCTCGACACTTCGCGTCGGCTGGGCGTTGGGCGCTGCGCCTCGTGCAGGCCGACTCATTCTGGATGACGCGCGCCTGGCGGGCGAGACGTGACCACGCGCTGCGGCTGCCGCGGGACTCGTGCGGCGCCCGCGTGGCCGCGACCTCGAGCACTCTTGAAGCGACTCGTTCCGAGCGAAGTGACGGGCTACGTCGCCAGGCGCTGCGCGATGGCCGCTCCGACCTCGCGCGTGCCAGCGTGCCGCCGATGTCGGACGTCGTGCGATCGTTCTCGACCGCCCAGCGCACCGCGGCTTCGATGCGCTGCGCCTCCGCCGTCCAGCCCAGGCGTTCGAGCATCAGGCCCGCGGTCAGGATCGCACCCATGGAGTTCGCGACGTTCTGGCCCGCGAACTTCAGGGCGCGGACCGTGCACCGGCTCGAACAGGCGTCAGGCGGCCGGGATGGATGTTGCCGGAGGCGCCATGCCCAGCCCGCCCTGCAGCGTCGGCGCCGCAGGTCGGTCAGGATGTCGCCGAACATGTTGCTGGTCACGATCACCTGGAACTGCGCAGGGTCGCGCACCATCTGCAGGAGCCAGCGTCGTCGACGTACAGGTGGCTGGCCTCGATCCCGGGGTACTGCCGGCCGCCACCTGCTTGAACACGCGCTGCCAGAGCTCGTGGGCGTGGATCAGCACGTTGCGACTTGTCCGCCATCACCACCTTCGTGCGCCCGCGGTCCTGCGCGTGCTCGAAGGCGTGCCGGATGATCCGCTCGACGCCCTTGCGGCGTGTTGAGGTCGATTGCCGGTCGCCACCTCGTCCGGCGGTCGTCCTTCTTGAAGTGGCCGCCCATCATCACGTAGAGCCCTTCGGTGTTCTCGCGGAAGACCACGAAGTCGACGTCCTTCGGCGCGACGTTCTTCAGCGGGCAGAGCTTCTCGTGGAAGAGCGCACCGGGCCGGTAGTTGACATAGAGATCGAGGCGGAAGCGCAGGCCGAGGAGGATGTCGCGCCGCGTGGCGGTTGTCGGGAACGCGCGGATCGCCCATGCGCGCCGAGGAGGATCGCGTCGAAGTTCGTCCGGCAGCATGGTGAGCGCGTCCGCGAGGCAGGGTGATGCCGGTCTTCAGGTAATGGTCCGCGCCCCACTCGAAGTGCTGGAGGCGCAGCCGGCACCGAGGCCGGAAGCGAGCACCGCCTCCAACGCCCGCACCGCTTCCGCCGTGACCTCGACCCTGATCCCGTCCCCGGGGACAGACCGCGATGCGAAGGTCGTGGCTGCATCGCACGGGCTCCGAGGGGCCGGCCGCCTCCCGGCTCGTCCGCCACCGGTAGAGCGCGCAGGCGGCGGCGGCGCCGGCCAGGTCCTTCACCACGTCCATGCGGATCGGCCGTGCGTCCGGGCACGAACGACTGGTGGTATTCGTCCGTAACCCCGTACGTGGTGGCCAGCAACGTCGCGGTCAAGGCGGTGGACGCGGGTCAGCGGCCGCCTCGCCGCCCTCGAGTGCGCGGCAGGAGGAGGACGGCCCCGCACGCCGCATTCGATCGGATGCGAGATCAACAGTCGGGCGCGCGGGCCGCCGGGCCGAGGTTCGAGATGGAAGAGAGCGCCGAACACCGCGGCCATCCAGGCGACGACCAGGGCCCAGCGGCCGGCCACGGCCTCAGCTCGGGAAGGGATACATCAGCCAGCCGACCACGACCGCCAGGAGACGACGAAGGCGCGCGAAGGCCAGCAGGCCGAAGCGCAGCCGGCCTGCGCGGATCGTCGCGCAGGAAGCGTCGCGAACACGGCCGAGGTGAGGACCGAGAACGTCAGCAAGGCCATCAGGTGGCGTGGCCGGCAGCGGGTGGGAGCGTCAATGCTTGCCGGCCCAGCGCAGTGTCGTAGGCATCGAGGATCACGAGGATGTTCAGAGGCCGGCCACCGCCGTGGAGGAAGGTGTTGCCGTATTCGAAGGTCACCGACCGCACGTCGGCCGTCGAATCCGAGGCCGCGCGCCGGCGCAAGTACGGCAGCCCGATCGCCATCTGGGCGAGGCTGAAGAGCGACGCCAGAGCAGGTCGTCGAGGCCGAGGTTCGTGGTCAGCCGGAGTCCATGGCCACGCCCAGCGCGAAGAGGGCGCCGATCGAGCCAGAGGAAGAGCAGGGCCTTGCCCGGACGGCGGAGAGTAGAGATGGCCGGCGCCCGGGGAGAAGCCAAGCGAAGATGGCGGCGGGCACGGCGCTCCTGCGCGTCTCGTCAAGGGGACGGTCATCTTAGCATGCCCGCCCGCCCGCCTTCGCAATTGCCTCCGCGAACGCGGGTGCTAATATCGAGTGGCCGGATGAGTGGGAGGCCCAAGCACATGCGATCGTCGATGACCGATCTTCGCCGCCGTTTCCGTAGCCGTCCTGGCCGGTACCGCGACCCTGTCCGTCCGGGCCGGGAGCCGACGCCCCGGCGAAGATCGTCCCCGTGCCTGCGCCCCGGCCCCAGCCACGCCCGGCGTCGAGACGATGCCCCTCGACCAGATCCGGCCCGGGATGGTCGGCGTCGGCGCGCACGGTGTTCGAGGGCACGAAGATCGAAGACTTCAAGGTCACGCGTCATCGGCGTGCCTCGAGAACGTGCGGGCCCAAGCAGAGCATGATCGTGGCCCGCCTCGAGGGCGGCCCTCTGAGAAGACGGGCGTCATCGCGGGCATGAGCGGCAGCCCCGTCTACATCGACGGCAAGCTCATCGGCGCGCGTCGCCTACGGGTTCCCGTTCTCCAAGGAGACGATCGGCGGGATCACGCCCATCTCGGACGATGATCGACGCCACGGCGGACGGCCGCGCGCGCGCGCCGCCGCGCTTCCCACACCCTTCGGCGCTTCCGGCCCCACAGGCCCCAGTCGGACCGTGACGCGCATGATGGCCGCGCTGCAAGCGGCCGTGCCGGCCATCCCGCTGGCGTCGGCGCACGATGCGTGGGCATGCCTGCCACGCCTCTCCGGCCAATCGCTCGCGCCGCTGTCCGCTGCCCCTGGTGTTCTCGGGCTTCGATCCCGCCACCTTCGAATGGGCGCGCGCGATCTTCGCCGGCATGCGGCTTCACGCCCGTGATGGGCACGGGCGGCAAGGCGTATCGCCCGCAGGCGCGCTGCCCGGACCTGCAGCCGGGCGGCGGCGGTGGGCGTCTCGCTCATCGAGGGCGACATGGACCTCAGCGCCACGGGGACGGTCACCCACATCGACAACGGCCGCGTCTACGCCTTCGGCCATCCCCTTCTACAACCTCGGGCCGCACGCAGTTCCCGATGCGCAAGGCCGTACGTGTATTCCGGTCTTCCCGAGCCTGTACCAGTCCTGGAAGATCAGCTCCGGCCGCGGACGCGGTGGGCACCATCGAGCAGGACCGCATCACCGCGGTGGCCGGCGTGCATCGGCAAGTCGCCGAGGATGATCCCGGTCGAAGTGAAGATCAAGACCAGCCGCGGCCAGGAGCGGCTCGTTCTACGTTCCGCATGGTGGAGGACGAGCTGTTCAGCCCCGTGCTCGCCTACGTCGCGCTGGCCTCCGTGCTGCAGAGCAACGAGCGCGCCTTCGGCACCTCGACCATCCGCGTCGACGCGGCCGCTGTCCGCTGACCGGCGGCGCGCGAAGTGCGACGTGCGAGGACCTGTTCACGCAGGAGCAGCCGGCCGTCCAGGCCGCCGGCGCATGGTGGCCGCGCCCCTCGCCTACCTCATGACCAACGACTTCCGAGCGCGTGAGGTCGAGAAGGCTCGATCATCGAGGTCGCCTCCGACGAGACCGATCGCAGAGCGCCACCCTGGACCGCGCTGGCTGCGAGCGCACCGGGGCCCGTGCGCGCAGGGCTCGCCACCGTGTCCCCTGAAGGTGCAGCTCCGGACACTACCGCGGGGAGACGCGCTGGCGAGACGATCCCGATCAGCATCCCGCCACCGCGCCTCCGGCGACCTACTCACCTGCTCGTGGCCGTACGCGGTCCGCTCGCTGACCGCGGTCGAGCAACGCGAGATGCGGCAGCAGTTGCGTGTCCACGCGACCTCGACCAAGCTCATCCGCGCCATCAACGGGCTGCGCCGCAACGCAGCCACGATCTACGTGCCGGATGACCCGGCCGGACGATGGCGCCATCGTGCGCGGCGAGTACATGCAGTCGCTGCCTCCCTCCGTCGTCCTCTCCGTCCTCGGGCGGGTCCGACGGCAGTGCCGAGCGTCATCCCCATGCGCGGCCGCGGTCGCTGGGACTTCGACCTCCCACCGATTACGCCGTCTCCGGCTCGAGGCTGCTCACCCTCACCGTCGAGCGTTGATCACTAGACCCGTCTCCTGATCTCATTGCGAGGTTCGATGCGCCACTCTCTTCCGCCGGGGCTGCTGGCCGTGGCTTGCCTCGCCGTTCCGCCGCCCTCGCGGCACAGCTAGTTCTCCCGGCGCTCGAAGGGGGCGCGCGATTTCCTCGAAGGAGACGCCGAAAGGGCTCTCCGTCGACTCCGAGGGCCGCGTGCGCCTTCGGCCACGCGTGGTCGTCAGGACCGGAGGCGCCCCTACGTCGTGGTCGCTCGCCCGGACGGCGACGGCCGTCTCTACGTGGGGACCGGCAACGACGGCAAGGTGTTCCGCATCGAGGGCTGGCGGCGGAGGCCTCGCTGCTCTTCGACGCGCCCGGGCTCGAGGTCCACGCCCTCAGCCATCGGCAAGGACGGCACGCATCTCACGCCGGGCACCGCTCCCGACGGCAAGGTCTACACCGATCGACCGGGCCGGGGCAAGTCGAGGTCATACTTCGATCCCACCCGGACAGTACCATCTGGCTCCCGCCTTCGACGGCCAGGGCCGCCTCCTCGTCGCCACCGGGGCCGAGGGGCGGATCCTGCCGCGTCAGCCGCCAAGGACAAAGTCGGCGTCGCTCTTCACGAGCCGGAAGGCCACCATCACGGCCGCTGGCCGTGGACAGCGAAGGCAACATCACGCCGGGCAAGCACGCCGGGCGGCGTCATCTACCGCATCGACCGCGCGGGCAAGGTGTTCGTCCTCCACGACTCGGCCTACCGCAGGTCAAGGCGGTGGACGCGTGAGGCCCCGACGACGGCGTCTACGCCGCCGCCTCATCGACGGCAGGACGGCGGCGACGCCGACCGGCCGAGCGTGCCCGTCTTCCACGCCGTCACCGCGCCCTGCCGCGGCGGCTGAGGTGATCGCACCGAGCTTCAGCCTGGCCGGGCCTCCTCCCCCGCCGTCGCCCTCCGCCGCGCCCGCTCGGAGCCGATCCGCAGCGGGTCCGCGAAGGGCGCGCGTCGTGGTCTCGCCACGGGCGAGGTCGACACCGTGGAGCTCGTCGGATGAATGCCGCACGCCCTGGCCGCCACGGACGACGGCGTGTTCGGTGGGCACAGGCAGCAAGGGCAAGGTCTATCGCGTGCGCAGCGACCGCTCGTGGACGATGGTCACCTCCTTCCCCGCCGAGCAGGTGACGAACCTCGTGCGCGCGCGGAGCACGGGCGAGTCTTCCTGGCCACTTCGAATCGGGCCGCGTCCACGTCCTGGAAGCGGCGGCGGGCACGCGACGGGACGTTCACCTCAAGGCCAGGACACCGACTTACCGTGTCGAGCTGGGGACGTGTGCGCTGGGAAGCGGAGCTGCCCGCGGGCACGGAGATCCAGGTCCAGACGCGCAGCGGCAGCGCACACGGGCACCCCGACAGCACCTGGTGCCGCCTGGTCGGCGCCGTCCACCGGGCCGCCAGGGGCGCCCCATCGCCAGCGAGCCCGCGCGCTTCCTCCAGGTGCGTACGAGTCCTCGATGGGCCCAGCAGGGCCGCTCGCCCCTCCTCGACACCCTGGTGGCCGCGCTACCTGCAGCGCACCTGCGGCCGCAGATCCAGTCCATCACCGTGCACCCGCCGGCGAGGTCTTCAAGCCCGATCTCGCTATCGGGCGGCGTGGTCGACATCCTCGAGCCTCGACGAGCCGCGCAATCCGGAGGGACGACCGCGCCGCCTGCGCGCGCATCCGAACATGCGCCATCACGCCACTGGCCTGGCTGACCAGCCTGCACCAGAAGGGCGATGCAGACATTCTCGTGGCGCGCGGACGATCCCAACGGCAGACACGCTCGTGTACGACGTGTACTCTACCGTCCCGCTGTCGGACGCAGCGCCGTTTCCGCCCCGCTCAAGAGAGGCGGTGTACGGACGCCGTGCTGGCCTGGGACACCACCACGCGTGCCCCCAACGGACGCCGTCATCAAGGTGACGGCCAGCGACGCGCCCAGCAACCCGTCCCGGGTCGCGCTCAGCGGTGACAAGGAGAGCGCGCCCCTTCGACGTGGACAACACGCCCCCGACGGTTGACCGTCACCGCCCGGTCCCCGGCAACACCGGGGCGCGTGCAGGTCACGGTCAAGGACGACTCCAGCATCGTGCGCAAAGACCGAATATTCCGTGGACGGCGGCAAGATGGCAGGAGGTGCACCCCACGGACGGCATCAACGACAGCGTCGAGGAGGGCTACGAGTTCGCGGTCGGCGAGCGGACCGGCCTGCCCGCGTCGTGGTGGTGCGCGCGTCTGATCTGCTGGGAACCTGTCCAGGGGCGAGATCGAGGATCCGCGTAGCTGGAAGGATCGCGCCGCTGAACGTCCTGCTCGTCCGCGCCGGGGCCCTCGGCGACCCCTCGTCCTGCTCGCAAGGCGTGTCGGCATTCTGCGTGCTTCGAGGTCATTCCGTCTCGCTCCGCGCCTTCGCCCGCGGCGCCGCCCTGAAGGACGCTGGACCGTGTGACGTCGACTCCGTCCTGCCGTGGGAATCGCGCGACTTCGCCACGCTGCTCACGGGACGACGCGAAGCGTCTCTGCCGAGCTGTCTGCGACGACGCTGGCGCCGTTCAGGCCGTGATCGCGTACACCGCGTCCGGCGGATCTCTTGTGCGCGGCCGCGCGGCTCGCGCGCCGATCGTCGCGCCGAACGCCACCCCAGCCGCCGCCCGCGGGCCGCATGCGGCACTGGCTGGCCCCGTGGCCGGAGGCTCAGGGTAATCCGGCGTCACCGCCGCCGACCTGGCGCATCTGAGCGTCGAGACGGCACTGCCCGCGCGGCCTGCAGCTCGATCGGCTGGAGCCGGCGCTTCCTCGCGATCCATCCGGGTAGCGGCGCGCCGCCAGAACTGGCCGGCGGATCGGTTCGCGCGCGCGTCAGTTCGCGGGTCGGGCGCGACGGCCTTCCTGCTGCCGCCAGAGGCCGGCGGACGCGGATGCCGCCGGCCGCGCATGCGCCTTCGCGCGGTGCATGCACGCGACCTCCGGCGCGCGTGCTCGGCGCCCGTCGCTCGCGCACGCCGGCTCTACCGTGGGCAACGATTCCGGCGTGAGCCATCTGGCGCGACGCAGGGGCGCCCGTCCTCGCGCTCTTCAGCCCTACCCGACCGCCCTATGGGGCCGGTGAACCCGCGCGTCAACGTCCTGCGCGCGAAGGACGAGAAGATGGAGAGTCTGGAACTCCAGGACGTCGAACAGAGCCGCGCGAGAGAGCTCGAGACGATATCAGCGGAAATCGCTGATCGACGCGATTACCGGGGGTACAAGGCAGCGAGGCGCCGATTCACTCGGCACCGAGCGAGCGCCCGAGGGTGTAGGCGGAGTGGGCAACCCCTGCATCAGCCGTCCCCCAGACCTCCATCCGGCTGATCAAGCGGTAGATGCTGACCGCGACCGGGCGTCCACGCGGAACCGTCCCGGCTCGTAGCGCTCACGGCGCAGCGCGTGCCACCATCGGACGCGCGAGCTCGGAATCCCACCGAGCACGGTCACCGCGGACACGCTGCCGTCCCGCGCGATCACGGCCTCCACGAACACGCTTCCTTCTCCCGGCTGATCGGAGGTACCGCGGCACCGCCTCTCCGAGCGCACGCGCGGCGCCCTCACTTCGGCGCTCGTGAAGGGGATTCGGCTGAGCCGGAGGGCGGAAGCAAGCGCGTCCCAGTTGGAGAGGGCGGCCGGGGTGCCGCGCGCTCGACACGCCGGCGCGGGCACCCGGTCGAGGGCGAGGGCCCGCTGGGCAGCCGAGCCTGAACGCGGCCGGCACCAGGCTGGAAGCATCAGGGGCCGCGCGCCGCGGGGACAGGCGAGAAGGGAGAGAGGCCGGGCTGACGCCCCTCCATGTCCCGAGCGATCCGAAGACGCGGGCCGCGAGCCTCGCCGCGTCGCTTCCAGCGGCGGCGCCGCGACAGCAGGTCGAGGTCGGCGTTGAAGGACCGCCACGCGGCCGCGCATTCGAAGCAGGCCTCGAGGTGCGCGCAGACGTCGCGCGCTTCGCTCGCGCGCAGCGCCTGGTCGCGATGCTCGGAAAACCGGCTGCCCGACGGCAGCTCATGGCTCTCCTCTCCCCCTGGACGCGAGCGCGCGTCTCAGGCCGTCGCGCCCACGCGCGAGCCGGCCTTGACCGTTCCGATGGGCAGGCGAGCGTGGTCGCGATCTCCTCGCAGGACAGGCCTTCCACCTCTCGACGCAGCAGCACCGCGCGGTGGTCGAACGAAGCGCGCGGAGCGCGGTCTCCATGCTCGCGCGCGCTCGCGGCGGTCAGCTCTCGAACGGTCCCTCCGCGGGCGAGACCGCGGACATCTTCGCCTCGTCCGCGGCCGTGATCTCGCTCGAGCCGGACAGGCGGCCGGCGCGCCGCCGCCGCCGCCACCACCGCTGCCGGTTGCAGCACTGGTTCACGACGATGCGGTAGATCCACGTCCGCACCGCGCTCGCGCCCCTCGAAGCGCCGGGGCGTGCGGTACACCTGCAGGAAGACGTCCTGCGCGATGTCCTTGGCCTCCTCCCGGGTCGCCGAGCAGGCGCGCGGCAGGTTGAGGACCATGCGCCTCGTGCAGGGAGACGAGCCGCGCGAACGCCTGCGGTCACCCCTGCCGGCAGCGCTCGACGAGGGCGGGTTCGGCGGCGGATGCCGCCGGAAAGAGCTTTCCGCGGACGAGAAAGCGAGCTCGCTCGAGGCCATCGCGACCTCCAAACCCACCGCCGCTCACTTGGACACCGGTCCCACGTCGCCGGTTCCCTTGGCGCCGGCGGGCGCTCCCGACCCGACAGAGATTGTACGCGCCGGGAGGCGAGCCTATTCCGAGCGAGGAATAAGCGTTGCTATATCAATGAGATACGACGATCAGGCGTGAGCGGGCTGGCTCTTGTCGGGCGTCCCCGAGGGGTCCCTTGGGTGGGGCCGCCGTCCGCGTGCTTGATCGGCCGCCGTCTTCTCCGCCTCCCAGTAGACGACCCGCTCCTTCAGGAGACGCCCCACATAGAGAAGAAGGATGAGGCTGGGCACGACCATCAGAGGGCCGTGATGACGAAGAAGAGCGCCCAGTTCCCGTGGAGGGCGTCGACCACGAGACCGCTGGCCCGGAGACGAGCGCGTTCGCCCGAGGGTCCCGATGGAGCCAGCATCGCGTACTGCGGTGCCGTGTAGGCGTGTGGCTGGTGAGAAGTACGAGATGAACGCCACGAAGGCGACGGTGGACATGGCGGACGTGAACCCGTCCACGAAGATGGTGGCGGCGTAGAGCTTCTCGTTCGGGGCCGACCATCGCGATCCACGGAGAACATCAGGTTCGAGGCGGCCATGGCGATGCCGCCCACGAAGAGGCCCGCTGATGATCCGATGCGCGCGTTGAGCAGGCCGCCCGCCATCGAGAAGAGGATCGTCACCCCCGCCGTCATCAGCTTCGAGTAATACGCGATCTGCGTGTCCGTGAACCCGACTTCCTTGTAGAAGACGATGGCCATCCGCCCAGGAGGGCCTCGCCGAGCCCGAACAGGAACAAGAACAGCGAGGACGCTCACCCCGAGCCGGACCCCGTGCGCGTCGAAGAACTCGCTTGAACGGCTCCACGACCGTCACCGCCAGCCAGGCCGTGACGCGCGCGCCCGAGGCCGGGGCGCACCGTCTCGGCCAGCGTCTTCTCGTATTTCTCTTCCGCTTCCTTGAACCGCTCGCGCCGCTGCTTGCCCTCGCGGGCCAGGATCACCGCGACCATGAGCGGGATCCACATCGCGGCCAGCAGCAGGTAGATGCGGTTCCAGGTCCAGCCGGGCATGTCGGCCAGGAAGAACGGGCACGGCGCCGAGCAGCGCGTAGCCCGTCCACCATCCTGCCGTCTCGCCGCCGGAAGCGTGCGCGATCTTAACCGGCTCTTCGCGCGGGATGATCTCGATGCGATAGGCGGAGATCGAGATGTCCTGGGTCGCCGAGCAGAAGGCGATGACGAGGGCGAGGATGCCCGTCCACTTCACGCTGTCCGCGGGGTGCGTGAACGCGATGGCGGCCGTCGCCAGGGCCAGCGGACCTGCATGCCGAGGATCCAGCCGCGCCTCTGGCCGAAGATGCGGCTGAGGATCGGGAAGGGAGGCGGTCCACGAACGGCGCCCACAGGAAGTGCGTCGAATAGGCAGCGGCCACCGTCCCGAACACGCCGATCGCCGACCGCGTGAGGCCCGACTCCTTCAGCCAGGCCGTCATGGCCGAGCCCACAGCACCCAGGGAGCCGCTGGCCATGCCGAAGATGAAGATGATGAGGATCCGGCGGTCCGAGGTACTCCCTTGAGAGCTCGCGGAAGGATGGAGCGGCCTTGTCGGGGTCGGGTACGTCGGCGGCCGTCGCGACCTCTTGCTGGCTGTCTCACGCCGGCCTCCTTGATGTCCCTTCAGCCACCATAGCAGGAACAGTGCCAGGCGAAGCCTAGTATGCTTTTAAGGGGAGGACCCCTTGGCCATCGTCGTCCAGAAATACGGCGGCTCGTCCGTGGCGGACGTGCAGAAGATGCAGAAAGTGGCGGATCGCATCGCCAACCGCCAAAGCCGCGGGCAAAGACGTCGTGGTCGTCGTCTCCGCCATGGGAGACACCACGGACGACCTCCTCGCTCTGGCCAAGCAGGTCTGCGAGAGCCCGGCCCGGCGCGAGACTCGACATGCTGCTCTCCGCGGGCGAGCGCATCT
>ERZ1370068.8430-contig-7284_pt1 | contig 42997 bp, 75 predicted proteins | sample MGYA00561227_ERZ1370068 | MGnify/ENA primary metagenome ERZ1370068 (study PRJEB38410, sample SAMEA6850437) | metagenome | study: Metagenomic assessment of the ecological functions of the soil: analysis of the soil microbiota associated with the... | reverse complement strand
GGTTACGTATTGCTAGCGCGAACCGGCTTCGGCATTGTCGCCGAGCGCATCAACGACGCCCACCAATTTCGCGACCAGGGTAACGTCGCTCTTCAGCCAAGTCGCCCTCGGCAAGATGCAGATCGGTCCGGCAGACCTCACAGCAGGGTGATCTTCACACGAACCTGCTCGCCGTGTGGACCGGCACATCCGCTCCACGAGCTCCAAAGGTCCACCGTCAACCGGCCCCGGCTGGGCTGATGCACTACCCAGGTATTCATCAAGCCATTGTGGGAAGAGGCCCGCCGCCCTGAGAGGAACCAGCCCAACTCAGCTCAGTCGTTCAAAACTCCGCAATGGGCTGGAAAACTCGAGCCGGGATCCGGCTTTCGTCAAGAACTCCGCAACGGTCGGATTTTCGAGCCGTTGAGGCGGCTTTCGTGCTCAAGAAGTCCGCAATGGTCGGGAATTGAGGTAGACCTGTGATGCTCTTACTAACGCTCCGGCAGGTGAAGCCGGAGTCTTGTACGTGAGCTTGATCAAGTCGTCGCGATCGATCTGAGGACCCGACCCCGCTGCGTTCTGAGCGATGACAGTGATCACCTCTGTGCCGCCGGGGCTGCATTGAACCTCGATGCCTTTTCGACGCGCGGGTCGATTCACCGAGCACCAACAAGTTGCCATCCACGAACTTGACGCGCGAAACAATGATTGGCGCGTGGTGGCACCGCAGCGCACCGAGAACTTCCGGCTGCTGGCGATCTGCAGATAGATTCCGTCGCGCCCTTGTCGAGCTGAAACATCTGAAAAGCCAACGCGCCACCCTCGCCGTGCCAGAAGCCCGGCGTGTCGCAGCGGATCGTCGGGAAGTTGTAGCCGAAGGCTGAAGTACTTTCCTTTGGGATCAGCTGGCGCTGACGATCCTGACCATCCGTAGCGCCACTTCAGCAGTGTGGATCCGCGCGGCATGTCGCGTCAGCCGGATCACAGCTGACCGGGCCGCGTACCGATCGGTGCCGATGCAGGGGCGGTCCGGCTTCAGGAGCCGGCTGGCGGGCCGCGATCAGCAGTACACCCGCAACCGCGACCAGCATCACTGCCACGAAAGTGCCGCGGCACCTTGCCAATCCAGCGATGGCGGCCAGCCGGCGTCCAGGCACCAGGTCGTGACTGATCCGTTGCTGTGGTGTCTTTCGCGTATCTCGTATGGAATTGCGTCCCTGAGCTCCTCCGCGCGCGTTGTCACTGCTGCGTGCTGGATTCCGGGCAGCCAAACACGTTCCCAGCTCGCTGGCCCAGGAGAAGCGACGTCAGCAACGTGCCGCCGCAGAATCTTTGAAGGATCTGCCCGCTGGCAACCTCGTGGACGTACCGCTCGAGACGATCGCGTATTCAAGTTGGTCGTGGCTCAGCAGCCGAAGGTCGGCCACGATCGGCTCTGCAGCTGAGGATGTAGCCAGGAAACCGTTGTCGATCAACTCGACACGCGGTCGGTGCTCCCACGGCAATATCGCCTGCCCACGCGCGATCGTGACCACGGCACGAATCGCTCTCAAAATGTGGACTTGGCACCCTGAGCCGACGGTCGTAAGAGCTGTGCGAAGGCCAGCTGGATGAGCCGCCCGGCCTGAACCGGATCGCCTGTCAGAGATAGGCCGTGGCCTGATGAGCGGGCGCTCCCGCTCGACTACGGCGGCATACTCCTCGTCGCGTCTCGCCGGCATGCTCACCTTGTGGCGCGATTTACCGACACTCATAGTGCATTCATTTGATAATTCGCACCCGCAGCCTGGCGGTCCGGTGGATTCGGCATCTCCGTCCGACGACAGGCAGAACTAGTCACAGACGGAGATGTTTAGGCGACACAAAGGTGGGTACCAGCCGTTCCACAGGTTGCCGAGGCAGGATCGATAAGCTACGACGTTCATCCAGCTGTTGATCACCGGCATCGTCATCGCCGGCGTCGTGGATGATTGGGCTGCTGGCAATCATTCCCGCCCTGCTGGAGTACCCTGGAAGGCCGCGACAAGGGCGAATCCGAGCTGCCGCCTCCGACTCCTCTCACAAGCCTGACACCTGCGACAACAATGGCTCGACCAGTCTGGCGGCCTGAGCTGCTGAGAGTGACTGGCGTGGAGATCGGCTAGCGCTTGGGCAGGTGAAGGCGGGATCCTGTACGTGAGCTTGATCAAGTCGCCGCGATCGATCTCGAGAACCTTCCACGCTGAGTGTTGTGGGCAATCACGGTGATTACCTCTGTTCCTGCGGGCGAGTACTGCACCTTCATGCCCTGACGGGACTGAGGTCGTCTCGGTCAGCAAGAAATTGCCGCCGTCCATGAAGCGCATTCTCGGCATGGCTGGCGCGTGGTGAAGCCACAGCTTGCGGCGTACTTACGGCTGGTCGCGATCTGCAGGTAGATCTCGGTAGCCCCTTTGCTTCCAGCCGGAACATTTTCGGAAGGCAAAGAGCGCCACCTCGCCATCCCAGAAGCCCGGTGTGTCGTAGCGACTGTCAGAGTGGAAGCCGAATCCGCTGAAATACCCCCCGTGATCCAGGTACGACGCTGCGACCGCAGCCATCTCCGGAACGCCAGCCGAATAACAGTTTCGCGCCGCATATGTCACTTCAGCGTATTGCAGGCCTGCTGGGATTTGGCGTCGCAACCGGCGCTGATGGTGCCAGTGGTGAACGGGCCTGGTCGGGACCAGCAGCACACCCGCTACGACAATCAGACCGCCGCGACCAGAGCGGCCGAGGCCCGCTGGATCCAGCGACGCGCGGATGAGACGGCGACCGTGAGCCAGATCGGCGCTGCCATGCGACTCGCGCATGTCGTACGGGATGGCTTCGCGTGAGTTCTTGGGTCAGCGCGGCATCGTTGCTCCGCGCCGGATGTCCCCGTAGAGAGCGCGCGGTACGGCTCGGAGAAGCGCCGGGAAACATGCTCGACCGGCCAGTCCAGAACCTCGGCTATGGCCGGGCTGGAGAGTCCGGCATAGCGCTCGAGCACGATGGCTGCCCGCTCGGTGAATCGCAGGTGAGCAAGTCGGCGATGATCGGCTCGCCCGCGGCCACCGGTGCGGGCCTGCCCATCAGCCTGATGCGATCGCGGACCTCCCACGGCAAATCCACGGGCGCCCGAGCGGAGTTCACACGCCCCGCAGTGCCTCGATGCGCACATTGAGCACTTCCCGGCCAACGCTCGTAGAGCTGCGCAACACCAATTGCGCGACTCCGCTCAGCTTGGGGCTGGATCGCCCGTGAGGAGGTAAGCCGTCGCCAGAGCTAGCGGCTGTTCCTGCGCTCGACAACGGCGGAGTACTCAATGCTCGCCGACATGCCTCACACCTCTTGAGCTGCTCGCGCATCGCGCGTGGTAGTCCGCCTACTTCGTCGTCGTTCGCCGAGGAAAGAGCGCCTCCAGCTCCCTCCTCCTCAGCACGGCGGCGCGCGATTTCGACGCTCGCACCGCATTCTCTTGTGGGCTACTCGTGCGATCGGGTCACACTCGCAGCGTGTTCCTTATGGTAATTGCAGCCGAGCGGCCGAATCGGTGCACGATTTAGATGATCTTGACAGCGGGAGAAGAATCTGCCTGTGACAACCTTTCGTCGCTATGTTGCGATCGGCGACTCCAGCACCGAAGGCCCAGAAGACCCCGACGGGCACGGCGGCTACCGGGCTGGGCTGATCGTGGTTGGCCCAGCACATTGCCGATGCTCAGGACGAGCCGTTGAGTACGCGAATCTGGCTATTCGGGGTTACCGAATGAAGGAGATGGTGGATCAGCCAGTTTGCCGATGCATCGGCCATGGAACCCGACCCGCTTTCGGTGTTCGGAGGCATGAACGACGCGTCATTGCGCCGCGTTGTGACTTCGATTCTCGATTCGCGCCCAGTACGTCATCATCTTCGGCCAGGCGCGCTGCCAAGGCGCAATGGTGATCAGCCCACTGTGCCTGATCTTTCGGCGATCAATCCGCTCGGCGTGACCTTCGGGATCGGGTCACCGCTGAACGACATCATCCGCACTGGAGTCCGAGCGGCGCGCGGCGTCGTGTGCAATGGATTTCGAGCAATATCCGATTACGCAGGATCCCCGCCTCTGGTTCGCGGACCGGAAGCCATGGCAACGAGCTCGGCCACCAGCAAAGGTGGCCGCCGCCTTGGCATGGCGCCTCGGCATCGACGGCTTCTGACGATAGTTGGGCCACGCCCCCGAGGGCGAGCCCATGAGGCGACGCGGTCGTGAGCTGCTGACGGGTGACATCGAGTGGGCGAGGCACTATTTAGCGCCGTGGCTGGGAAGGGGGCGTGGCATCAGACGGCTGCGAACTGGGTACGGGATCGAGCGCAAGCGTCCGATTCCAGCGTCCCGCCCAAGTCGAGAAGCCCCGAGGCCGACTTGCGCGCGAGCCTTAGAGAAGAGCGGCTCGCCGACGTACCCGCCTTGGGCGATACCCGGCGGGATCGCAAAAGAGCGCCGAACCGGTGTGCTGGATGTGGTCTGCTCACGCCATCACCGAGTCCGAGTTTCATCTGGATCGGAATGAAGCGGGTTACACACCGGGTCCCGGACGCCAGCGCGAGGAAGGTACGGTCCGGCGTCCAGCCGCCAGAACCGTCGCTCCCGTCCCACTGAAAGTTCTAGCTGCCGCGGCGCAGCATTTTCGCGCCGCCGTTGTGGTCTGGATGCACCATCCGCACGTGCCGCGTCGGGGGCGACCAAAGGCCTGCCATCGCTGCCCTTGACGTCGAAGTCCAGGCTGGCGCTGAACTCGCTGCCACGCAGACATCGGAATGCGCCCCCGCGGCCTTTGTCCGGCCGATGACCCGTCTCCACTGCCCGCTCAGCGCGGCTGCCGGTCCCAGATCTCAGTCATCCTCATTGTTGATCCGGACGCGCCGCGAGATACGAGCCGCCGGCCAGCCATTGCCCTTGCCGTCACTGCATCCAGCTCGGCACCCACTGCCATGCGCATCGATGCCCGGCGGGTTCCTCGGCATGTGAGGGTTTCGTCGCCCCGATCTTTTGGATCCCATCAGATTCCGCGCCGTGTCCTGACCCGTCTGAGGTTGGAGGACGTCCGGATCCAGAACCTAGCTGCTGACCAGCCAGCGGATGGCGGCGCGGCCAAAGGCGATCCGGGGCGAGATTGCGTACGGCGTGCACGGCGACCTGCGGGTCATCCGCACATGCCTGGATGCACAGATCACCATCGGATTTCAGCGGGTCGAGCTTGTCGGCGGGGAAGTGCGTGAGGCGCTGCAGGGCAGCCGGCCGCAGGTCGCCGAGTCCGAAACGATCCCTCTGCCTGCCTGGGAACAGTGTCGGACCAAAACCCAAGGTGATGGTCATCTCTGCGCGGCGGCAGGCCGATGGCCTCAGCCGGTGTCGTCTGGTGGCGCCCGTGCGACGGCCGGCCGTCGGCCCGAGCTCCCCAGCACCGAGACCCCGAGGTCATGCGTGCGGCCGCGATGGTCCAGTCCTTGAGGAGCTGCACCAACTCCGTACGGGAATCGGTGATCACGTCAAATGCGGCGAAGTGCAGTCGATCTTGCACCGGAGTGAGAATGCCCGCCTGGTGCTCCCCGCAGAAGGGATAGGTACGCGTTCCCTGCAGCCTGCGGCTGGCTCGAGGCTGCCTCCTGGCTCCCGAGCGCGAATCCACCAGCGGCGCCGGCAGCCAGCCCGGCCAGACCCAGCTCCGCAGCGGCCGAGCAGGCCGCCGCCGCGAGACCGGCGGCTCGCTGGCGCGTTTCGGGTCGGTGCCGTCGCGCTTCGGTTTCAGCGGGCTGATCGCGAACGTCCGGAGTTGATGTCATGTGTTTCCCTGATTCAGACGCACCGCCGCGGCCAGCCTTCGGACAATGGCTCAGACAGCGCATTGACTGCGTCGAGAGCTCCTTGACCTCCGCCTTCGTGAGCTTGTCATAGGTCTTGAACCCATCGCCAACCCGTTGAGCGTCGAGCAGCGCCTGGACTGTCGCGAACTTTGCCGCGATCGAGCTATCGAGATCCGGATTCCTTTCGCTTCAGCAATGGGCGAAGCCCTTCGAAGCCCACCACTGCGCCGTCGATGTTCGGCCTGGAAGTCCCACAAATCGGTACGCGACCAGTACTCCTCTTCGCCGGTGACCTTCCCGGTCGCAACCTCATCCAGCAGGCCGCGCGCGATCCGTTGGCGATCTCGTCCGCACTGAACTCCAGGTCAGCGACCCGTCCCATGGAGGACCTTGGTGTTCTTCATCAGATTGTCCGCGTACGACGCGCGCTGGGCCGGGCCGAGCTGCTGATAGTTCTTGGCGCGCGCGGGCCAGAGATCTTTCTCGAGCCGATGCCAGCCGGTCCACTTCTGACCGGGCTCAAGATCGGCCTCGCGCAAATCGAGCTTGGGATCAAGATCGCCAAAGGACTCCGCCACGGTCTCGATGCGCTCCCAGTGCATCCGGGCGACAGGGTAGAGGGCACGCGCCTCGTCGTCCTTGCCTGCCTTGTAGGCAGCCACAAATTTTGCGGTCATTGAGACCAGCTGATCGGTTTGGTCCTCGACGTACTTCTGGTAGTTCTGGTTCGCCTGCTCGACCAGCTCCACATCGTTGCCTGATGGACCCCTGCTCACCGGAATCAGAGACCGAGAATGGGGCCCGGATGCCGTCGCCGACCATGCCAGGTTTGCATGCCGAGATGTAGCTTCCGGGCTCGACCTTCAACACCAGCTCCCGCGTAATGCCCGGGCCGATATTCTCCACTTCGCCGACGATGCGCAGTCCGTCCTGGCCGTAGAGGTAGAACTCGTTCACCTTGCTGCCGCCGTTCGTCACCGCGAAGGTAAGAGCTCCTGACGGGGCGCTCGTGGCGGAAAGCTTGCACTCGGTGTCGGTTGCCTGGACGGTCAGGGCGCGAGGATTCGGAGCGCCGCCAGCACCCGGCCTCTCCGCTGGGGCGTTGTTGGTGCAGGCCGCCAGCAGCGGCAGGCCCAGCACGGCGCAGGTCGAGGTGCAGAGGAGTGCGCGTACGGGCAGGGCGAATCCGCCGGCCCGACGGCTTGGTCGAGTCATGATCATTTGCTTTCGGACGCTCCAACGGTCTCGGCGGCCGGACGGGGAGGCGCAGGTTGCGTGCGCTGCCGTTTCTGGTAGAGGAAGATCGCGAGCGTTGGGATGAAGTACAACAGCCACGCGAGCTGCCTGAAGGACCGTCGTCGCGGGCGAGAAATTGAAGACGCCCTTGAGTACCGTTCCGTACCACGAGGTCGGCGGGATGGCACTGGACACATCGAAGGCCAGGTTGTTCAGACCGGGCAGTAGTCCAGCCTCCTGGAGGTCGTGCACTCCGTACGCGAGGACGCCGCGCCGCAATCACGATCAAGAAGGCGCCCGTCCAGGTGAAGAAGCGACCCAAGTTGATCTTCAGGGCACCACGGTAGATCAGGTAGCCCAGCACGATCGCGAGGACAAGTCCGAGCGCGGCACCAAGCAGGGGACCTGCGGTCTTGCCGGTGCCACCAGCGGCGGCCTGTGTGGCGGCCCACAGGAACAGTGCGGTTTCCAGACCTTCGCGCCTGACAGCAAGCATCGCGACGATGGTTAGTGACCAGCGCCCGGCATCGGCTGCCTTATCGATTTGGGCGCGCAGTTCACCTGAGAGCGTGCGCGCCGCCTTTGCCATCCAGAAGATCATCCAGGTGACGAATCCGACCGCAATGATCGAGAGCAAGCCACCGATCAGCTCCTGGGCCTCGAACGTGAGGCCCTTGGGCCCGAAGGTCAGGCGCGGCACCAAAGGCAAGTGAGACCGCGACTGCGATACCCACGCCGATCCAGATCTGCGGCAGGAGATGACGGCGCTCTGATTTGACCAGATAGGCCACGAGAATGCTTACAATGAGCGCAGCCTCGAGGCCTTCGCGTAGGCCAATCAGGAAGTTGCCTAGCATGTCTCCTCGATCCCCCGCGCGTCCTTTCGCGGCCTGCCTCCCCGGTAGCGACGCCGTTCGCAATGTAGGTGAGGCTCACCTAACTTAAGTCAGGCTAGCCTTGCTTCGCAAGACACTTGGACAATTTGCTGCATCCACGTTGGACTCGCGTGTCGGCGCCCAGTCTGTCAGAAAACGTTCCGACTATCCGGGCCGTGCGACCGCGTGCAGAGACATCGCGACTCAGAAGGCGTCTCCGGTCCGCCAATCCATCTGTTGCAGGGTCAGGGTGTTGCCGTCGGGGTCGGACATCCAGGCGTACGTCACGCCGCCGCCGACCGGAGATAGATCGCCCACTGCGACGCCGCGGCCGAGCAGCTCCTCCCGAGCCTCGGCGATATCGCGTTCACCACCAGGTGTAGCCCCTTGATCGAACCCGGCGTCATCTCGGATAGCTCGTCCAGGCCGGTACTGATCACGATCGAGCAGGCTGATCCGGGTGGAGTCAGCTGTACGACCCGCACGCCGGGCGACGGGCTGACGTCGACATCGAGGGCGAACCCCAGCTTCTCGGTATAGAAGGCCATCGATCGGTCGATGTCTTTGACCGGGACGGGCACGAGTTCCAGCTTCATCTTCATGGCGGTTCTCTTTCTGTTTCGTCAGAGTCCTGACTCGGGTGCGGGCGATCCGTGATGCTGCGGTAGTGGTGCCGTTCGTCGGCGTCGAGGTGTTCGATGGCCGCATCCGGAGAGTCGTCCGTGGCATCCGGCCGGCGTACCGGTCAAGGAACGACCGGGAGGCGGCCGATATCGCGCTTGCCGGCCTCTCGGACCCAGCCGCCGACCGCAGTCTGCACGAAATGTTCGGATCGTCGATCAGGAGTTCGGCGATGCCGAACGTGTCGTCGAGTTGACCCTGCCGGATAAACGGCCAGGTGGCGGTGATCGCGGTGCGGCGTTCCCACCAGTGGGGTGATCGCGCCAGCTCGTAGAGCGGGTCGCGCGGCTTGTCGATCAAGTAACCCACGACCCATGGCGCGGCTCGGTCGACCATCGACCAGTCGTCGATTCGGTCGTGCCGACGCAAGTACAGCTCGTAAGAGGTCTCGCCGACGCGCGGGCGTCGTGGAACGGCGTCGGGCCTGGAAGTCCATGACACTCACCGCCCCCAGCCGAATCCGGGGTCGGGGTGTTCCAGCAACTCCTCGATCTGGTCGAGGTCCATGTCGATCGAGCGTTTGGCGAGCGCGAACACTTCCGCGGTGCGGGCGGTCCATCGCCGAATTCGTTGACGAAGCTGCGGGCGGTTGGTCCAGCAGCGGTCATGGTGATGCCTCCCTCCTGACGTGTTCCGATGCTTGAGACGACGGCGCTGAAATCATCGCTGAAAATCAACCGTTGACAAGCTCATTGGACGTCACCGGGGCGATAGGGATGCAGCGTACTGTCGCCACGGCCGCGCGAGTGTCTCGGGTACTACGAATGACTGCCGAATCGAGGCTGGCAAGGCAGAATGATGCACCCTCCGCCCGAAACTCAGCGCTAGCTGGGTCAGGGTAAGTAGCAGGCGGCGGCGGGCTTGCTGCCGGTTGGCGCTGGTGGGGGCAGACGCCACTGCCCAGTGTCGCGCGCCCTATCGGCCAACTGCCGGATAGCGTCGAGGCCCTCGAACGGAGTAGGGCGCCGGCGGCATGGTACGACCCAATGTCCTCGGTGAGCAAGGCGAAGGTGTGGCCTCGTCGTCCGCCGGCCTCGTACGCACCGCGATGTAGGCGTTCAGCACCTCACGCGTTTCGGCTTCGCTCGATGCCTCCGATGTCCATTCCTCGCGTTGCGATGTCGGCAGCTGGCTGCGCAGCGTCGTCCGACCGCGCTGCGGGGCGCTGTTCACCGCCGCCGTACTGAGGTCGAGCAGTTCGGGGTGCCGGCCTGCTGCAGAGGCGTTACCCGATTGGCCATTCTCACCGATCTTGTCAGTAGCCGGTCTCGCCGAGGGTGATCATGAGCAGCCGCTCGAGGCGCTCGCGTACTACCTCGCCAGTCAGATCCGGTCTGGCATGGATCAATGCAGCCATGATCACGGCGGGATCCGGCAGAAAGCCCAGGATGTCGCTCACTGACCAGAAGAGCTCCGCTTCTTGATCATCGTCGAGCACACCGCCTTGCCAGCGATAGGCATCGGAGAAGGCGACGGCGCTATCAAGGTCATGCAAGATCGCGAAGTTAGCTCGGGAGTGCATGACGTCGAGATCCGCAGGCCCCACGAGGTTTCCGCCCAATCGATCACGCCGGTGATCCGATCGCCTTCCCACAAGATGTTTCCGGGATGAAAGTCGCAGTGCACCAACCCTTGCTTGGTCGGCGGCGGATCTCGATCGAAGAGCTGGATGGCACGCTGCCACAGTCGTGGCCGGGACGTCCAGCTCGGCACATGAAGATCATCTGGCACCCAGAACACGTACGGGCGGGGCCGATGCTCATCGTCGATGGGGGTGCCGTGAATGATCACCGCGATCTTCGCCAGCTCATCGATCGCGCTCAGGCTCAACGGATCGAGCGCGCACGCGGCCTGGGAGCCAGCTGGTGAGATTGGCATACGCTCCGGATTGGCTGCCATCCGGGTCGGACGCAATGAGACGTGGCACAGGAAGATCGGAATTCTCCATCAGACGGCAGCCCAACGCCTCGCAGACCACATGCTGCCGGCCAATCTCACCCCAGCGTTCGATGGAGACGCAGCGCAGGATGACCCGTTCGCCATGGCGGAGATGCACCGCTGAGATGGTGTCCTGTTCGGCCGCCGCCGACGGGCTCGATCGCCGTGATCTGGGACTCGAGATGCTCTTGAGCCCAGGCGCGCACCTGCGCAGGATTCACGCGAGCAGGATAGATGCCCCGGATGTGGGGTTCCTGCTGCTATGACGGGCGGCCGCTTCGGCGACTGCAGGAGCCTGGGTGTTGGGGTTCGGCAACTGGGAGCCTGGGGTGTTGGGTTCGGCTACTGCAGGAGCCTGCGGTTGGGGTGGGTGATGGCTTGGCGGATGTGCAGGCGACGAAGGAGGCGAATCTGGCGGCGGCCCGTCAGAGTGCAGTGAAACGCTGCGACTATGACGGACGGCCGCTTCGGCGACTGCAGGAGCCTGCTGGTTGGGGTTTGGTGATGGCTTGAGCGGATGTGTGCAGGCGACGAAGGGAGGCGAATCTGGCGGCGGCCCGTCAGAGTGCAATGAAACGCTGCGACTATGCCGGACGGCCGCTTCGGCGACTGCAGGAGCCTGCGGTTGAGGGTTTGGCGATGGCTTGGCGGATGTGTGCAGGCGACGAAGGAGGCGGAATCTGGCGGCGGCCCGTCAGAGTGCAATGAAACGCTGCTGCTAATTCACCAGCGCCCGACGCTTGAGCAACTCACCGGTCGCGTATCGGCCGATCTGGTAAGTCGCGAAGCCATCCATCACCGCACTGACGCCCCCGCCCATCAGTGGAACGCGCTTGACGATCGCCAAAGCCAGGTTCTTGCCGCCGATCCGAGCAGCAAGGTCGGTGATCACTTCGTCGGCGACCTGCTTGTCGAGCTCGGGATCGAACACGGGCGCAGTCGCCACCGCCATAGGCGACGTTGGCAGGGTTCCCTCGCGCGATGTGTTTGGCCACCTGCTCTCCACCCATCAAGCACATCACGAGTGCGGTACGGACCCGATGGTCATCGAGGTCGTAGCCGCGCAGATGAGCGAATCGCGGCAACCATGCGAACCTGCACAATGGCGACGCCGGTGATATTGGCGGGTATCTGCTACCGGCAACGCAGCCAGGCCGCCGATGTTGGTGACAAATCCTTGGGCGGAGGCGAGGCCGGATGTGATGGTCGATGATCGATGACATGGCGTCGTCAATCGAGCCGCCTTGCCGCTGCAGATGGCGGGCGGCGACGGCCTTCGCGCTAGGCATCCGGCCGTAGCCGTCGATGGCGATCTCGATGACCTGGCGCAGTGCGCCGCCGGCTCCTTGCGCCGTCACGATATTCGCCACTGGGATCATGACCGTCGCGATCCTTCGGCGCACGTCCTGCGCTGACGCCATCAGGCCTCCAACCACTCTGCTCCGGGTCTGGGCTCCCAGTGCGATCAGCTACCCACGGGGCAGCGTCCGACCCCAGCCTACGTGGCTGCATGTGGTAGCGGATGATCACCTGACTCCGGGACAACCCGGACCGGCCCTTACCGGAGCTTGATTGCTCGCTCCGCTCGCTGCGGATCGCGCCTGGCAGCAAACCGAATATTGATTCTGGTGGGAGTATGCCGAAATGGGCTCCCGTTCGGCTCGCCGGAGATGTGGCGGCATGACGACCTGATCGGGGTGTCGCGCGTCTTCGACGAAGAGCTGGCGCTGGCGGCGTACGAGTGCGGCGCCTTTCCGATGCCTGCAAAGCCCGGCCTGATGGGCTGGTATTCGCCGCTGGAGCGGGCCATTCTGCCGCTCGACGGGATGCGGATCAGCCGCTCACTACGCAAATCCATCCGGCACTACGACGTGCGGATCGATACCGCGTTCGACGATGTGCTCGATGGGTGTGCCGACCGCCGGCGACCTAGCGGATGGATCAACCGCGAGATCCGCCGGGTATATCGGCGGCTCTACAAACGTGGTGTCGTGCACTCGGTGGAAGCGTGGACCCTCGACGGCGACCTGGCCGGCGGCCTCTACGGGGTGAGCATCGGTGGTCTCTTTGCGGGCGAGTCGATGTTCTACCGACCTGATATCGGACGTGATGCGTCCAAGGTTGCGCTCGTTGCGCTGGTCAATCTGCTTCAGCGCGCGGGTTCACAGGATCGGCTGCTCGACGTGCAATGGCTTACGCCGCATCTGGAATCGCTCGGGGCGGTCGCGGTGCCGCGCCAGGAGTATCTCGAGCGCCTTCCGCCAGCTCTCCGGCTGCCGGCGCCTGACTGGTCAAGCGCCTGAATTCTCGGCCACGATGACGGGCGGCCCGCTTCGCCGACTGCAGGCGGCCGTCAGAGTGCCATCGATACCTGCGCGCTATGACGGGTGGTCCGCTTCGCCGACTGCAGGAGCTCGCGGCTGGGCTTGGTTGGCGGGCTGGCATCCGTTTGCGGGCGACAGAAGGAGGCGAATTGGCGGACGCCCGTCAGAGTGCCATCGATACCTGCGCGCTATGACGGGTGGTCCGCTTCGCCGACTGCAGGAGCTCGCGGCTGGGCTTGGTTGGCGGGCTGGCATCCGTTTGCGGGCGACGAAGGAGGCGAATTGGCGGACGCCCGTCAGAGTGCCATCAATACCGCGCCGTTCATAATGGGCCCATGCCTGAGATGCCTGAGGTGGAATCGCTCGCGCGATTCCTCACCGAGAAGTGTGTCGGGCATGCGATTGAACGCATTGACCTCCTCGCGTTCAGCGCACTCAAAACCTACGATCCACCGCTGTCCGCGCTGAACGGCTTGGAAATCGAGTCGGTGACCCGGCGCGGGAAGTTCCTCGACATCTCGGCCCAAGGTCTGCATCTGGTGTTCCACCTGGCCAGGGCAGGTTGGCTGCGCTGGCGTGATTCCCTTCCGGACGCAGCCCCCGCGGCCAGGCAGGGGGCCACTTGCCTTGCGCGTACGGCTGGATGATTCGTCTGGCTTCGACCTGACCGAGGCAGGAACCCAACGCAAGCTCGCCGTTTACGTGGTGAGCGATCCCATGTCCATTCCCATGGTCGCGACGTTGGGGCCCGATCCACTCACCGACGACTTCGATGAGCCCGCGCTTGCCGGATTGCTCGCCAAGGCCGGCCGGGCGCAGTTGAAGGGAGTACTGAAAGATCAGCGGACTATCGCCGGAATCGGCAACGCGTACTCCGATGAGATCTTGCATGCAGCCAAACTCAGCCCGTTCAAGCCGTCCAACTCTCTCACTCAATCAGAGCTCGACACACTGTTCGAGGCGATCAAGGGCGAGCTGTCCGCATGCAATCCAGCGAGCCGACGGGTTGGCCGCCAAAGACTTGAAGGGTGAGAAGAAGTCAGGCCTTCGAGTGCACGGGCGTACCGGCGAGAAGTGTGATGTTTGCGGTGACACCATCGCCGAAGTGTCGTTCGCGGATTCTTCGCTGCAGTACTGCCCGACCTGCCAGACCGGCGGCAAGAAGCTCGCCGACCGTCGTCTCTCGAAGCTGCTGAAATAGATCATGCCCGCTGGCCAGAATCCGTCAGCATTGTTCGAGTCGCTCTGCGATGAGTACGCCAGCGTGAGCGGGGTTGCCGTACCGACCGGCGGCAGCGGTTTCGGCTCCAACGCGATCAAGATCAACAAGTCGATCTTCGCGATGCTGGTCGACGACCGGATCGTCGTGAAGTTGCCAGCCGCCCGGGTCACGCAATTGATCTCTGCAGGTGACGGGGTGCCTTTCGATGCCGGCAAAGGCAAGCCCATGAAGGAGTGGGTGGGGCTGACCGTGGACGATCAGTCTTCTCGGGAACTGGTTGCCGGGCGATGACATTCGTCGGGCATCGCTGACGAGGTCCGGTCGGCGCCTTCGCGTCGTTACTCCGCACAAAGCCGCAAATCAGCGCAATGTCAGGGGATTGGGACCGCATTCGTGGCTTGTGCGGAGACACGATCCGAGCGCGGATGAGACTAGGGTTGATCGTGTGTTTGGGAACCAGGTGCCAACCGTTCAGCCCGGCGATGTCGCTGCCCGAGTGGCCGACGGCTGGATGCTGCTTGACGTTCGCACCGACGACGAGTGGGCGGCTGGACGGATCGCGGGCTCGGTCCACATTCCGATGGATCAGCTGATGCAGCGCATGGACGAGCTGGACGATCGGAGTCGTCTGCGTCTGCGCCGTCGGTGCCCGCTTCAGCCCGAGTCGCCCAGTTCCTCAACGCCCAAGGCCGCGAGGCAGTCAACCTTGACGGCGGCCTGTACGCCTGGGAGGGCAGCGGGCTCCCGGTCGAGGCTGACCGGATTGCCGCGGCGGATTCTGCCGCCATACTCGCGGAATAGTCCGCCCCAATGTCTTCGACTCACCTCGCGGCGGCTGGGCATTCGCCCGGTGTTAGCGTGAGAAACTAATCGAAACCTTCGGGAGCTCACACCTCATTGGTGGGCTGAGAGGGCGGAGTGCGTACGACAGCGCAGGTCCGCCGACCGACCGAACCTGACCGGGTAATGCCGGCGTAGGGAGCCTGTGATGTCCGTCTCACATCAACTCCAACGATCACCGACCGCGGCCTCCGAGCGGCCGCGACGAGGCGCCGCTCACCCTCACCACCGAGCCGCCGCGGCCGCTGCGGATTCATCGACCAGCTGGCCCTGTGGGGCAACCTCGGCATCAGCCTGTTCGGGCCGCTGACCGGACGCGCTGATCGCGACGACGGCTGGATCGGTCGGGCTGGCGCTAGCGGCGATCGTCGTCGGCTGCGGCGCTCGGGGCGATCGCTGCTCGGCGCCTCGCCGCGATTCGGCGCCGCCACCGGGGCACCAGCCATGGTCACGCTCCGCGGCCTGGTCGGTCGCCGCGGCTCGGTGCTGCCGACACTGCTCAACATCGCGCAAAACATCGGCTGGGCGACGATGGAGATCATCGTGATCTCCGACCGCCGCCGTCGCGGTGGTCGGCGACGCCTGGCGCTGGCCGTTCGTGATCTTGGCCGGCGCGGCCGCCGACCATCATGGCGATACGGCCGCTGGGCAGCGTACGGCTGCTGCGCAAGGTCATGGTGTGGCTGGTGCTCGCGGCCTCGGTCTTCTTGTTCGTCCAGGTGCTGCTGCAGCCGCGCCAGTCGATTCCGCAGAAGTCGGTGCTCGGCTTCTGGCCGGCTGTTGATCTTGCCGTCGCCGGCGTGGTCTCCTTCGCGCCCCTGGCGGCGGACTACAGCCGGCACTCGCGGACCCGCAGGGCGGCCTTCTGGGGCGCGTCTCTCGGCTACGGCCTGGCGGCCGATCGCCTATTACGCCCTTGGCGTCTTCGCAGTGGTCAATCTCGGCGCCAGCGACGTGATCACTGCGCTGGTCACCCTGCCGGCCGGCGCCATTGCCATCGCGATCTTGCTGGTCGACGAGGTGGACGAGGCCTTCGCCAACGTCTACTCGACGACCATGTCGGTGCACAACATCGTTGCCCCAGCTGGATCGCCGGATCGTCGCGGTGATCATCGGCGTCACGGCGACGCTGCTGGCCGGCCTGCTCGAACTTCGGTCAGTACCAGTCCTTCCTCTTCTTGATCGGCTCGGTCTTCGTCCCGCTGTACGCCGTCGCGGCCGTGGACTTCTTCGTTGTCAGCAGGCAGCGCTGGGATGTCTCGACAACGTCCCGGCTCCGGGTCGCGCCGGTCATCGCATGGGCCTGCGGGTTCGTCGGCCTACCAGCTGGTCTACCCCGGTACCGTCCCTGGATGGGCAGACTTCTGGACGTGGCTCGACAGCGGCGCATCGGATTCGTACCGCCCGGCTGGCTGGGCTCCTCGGTGGCGGCCATCGCGGTGAGCGGGTTCGTGATGTTGGTCAGCGGTTTGCTGCTGCGTTACCGTCGCGTCGTCCGCGGCGTGACAGCTTCGCCGATCGTGTCAGGTGTCGATGTGACGCGCTGCGCCGGTGTTGATCCGCGCATCGCGGCTTCTCCTCGCGACATCCGGAGATGACCGCGGGCGGCCTATCAGGCGGCGATCGAGTGGGTCTCCGAGACACGAGGCATCGCCCTCGGCCTGGAGTGTGACGTGCATTTCAGCGCCGACGACGAGCTCGTCTGCCTGCACGATCTGACCTCTGGACCGGACCTCGACCAGCACCGGACCGGGCGTACCAGCGCACGGTCGCGGAGCTGAAACAGCTCGACTTCGGCTCTCGGAGGGTGCTCGATCCACAACCCGAGCAACGCGAGCTGATGACTCTGCGCGAGCTGATGATCATGGTCCGGGATGCGCGGCGAGGATCACGTGCCGGTCAGCCTGGTGGTCGAAACCAAGCACCCCAACGATCGCGGCCGCGAGGTCGAGGAACGGGTTGCACGCGATGCTTACCGAGTTCGGCTGGGACCACCCTGGTGCGCCCGTTCGGCTGCTGTCCTTCTCAGTGAAGGCGGTCAAGCGATTCGGCTGGCTGCTGCCGGGGCTGGAACGCACGCTGCTCATCGAAGATGATCTTGGCACGGTGGCGTGATGGCAGGCTGCCGGACGGGCGTACGCGTCGTCGGGCCGGATCTGGCGTTGATCAAGGAGGATCCGGAGTTCGTCGACGCGGTCCCGCCGCAACGGATCACGCACGTACACGTCTGGACCGTGAACGAGCCGGACGACATCAGGTTCTGCCGCGATCTTGGGGTGAGCCGGGTTTCACCACCGACTTCCCGGAGCGCGTGGCCGCGATTCTCGCGCGAGTGAGGCGGCTGGGCTTGTCAAGCGTGCGCCTCGACAGGCTTCGGGCACTATGCAATGCGACACCGCGTCGCGGGCGATCGGACACGACATGCAGCGCGGCCCGCCGCGGCCGGAACCGAGCTCCGAGCCGGCGATAGGGATCACCTCGATTCCGGCCTCGACGAGGCGCTGGTTCGTCTCGACGTTCCGCTCGTACGCCACCGCAACCTTCGGCTCGATGGCGAGGGTGTTGTTGCCGTCGTCCCACTGCTCGCGCTCGGCGGTCACCGGGTCGAGCCCGGTGTCGATCAGCCGCAGTTGATCAATGCCCATCGCTCGAGCAGCGGCCTCGAGAAAGGGTGCCGGTCGGATCGACGATGAGGTCGGAGCCGTTGCCGGAGCGCACGGCAGATCGGCCGACAGCTGGTGCGCAACGTTCGGGTACATCACGACCGCGTCGACGTCGACCATGGTGCAGATGGTGTCGAGGTGCATGGTGGCGCGATCCTGATCGATCGGCACCACCAGCACCGTGTGCGCGCGAGGCCCAGCCGGAACGCCGTCCGCGCCAAACGCTCGGCTCCGGACGGTTGAGTCCGCTCGCCGACCCCAACCGCCAGCACGCCGTCGGCCATGGCCAAGACGTCGCCGCCCTCCAGGTACTCCTCCCGCCAGCCGTGAATCCGCTCGACTCCTGCTGAAGCGCGGATGGAAGGCGTAGATCAGCTCGGTGAGTTGGGTTTCCCGCCGGCGCGCCGGCATGGCCAGTGAAGTGATCGTGACCCGGTCTCCGATCCAAACGCTCGAGTCGCGGGTGAAGAGCAGGTTGGGCAGCGGGTCGATCAAGAAGTCGTCGGGCTCGGTAGAGCGCAGCAACCAGGCTGCCGGTGCCGCAGCACCTCGTCGTTGCGCAAGCCCGGCCATCATGATCTCGGCCAGCTCATCAGGACCAAGATCAGCAAGATACCGCCGCAGAAACATCCGCAGCGTCTCACCCAACCGGATGTCGGAGACGAGATCTTCGAACAGCCTTCGCATGCGCAGCCGGGTCGGCCAGCGTCTCGACCAGCAGCTCGCCCAGATACAGCGACCTCAACCCCGCGGCTGCGGAGCGTCCTCGGCGAAACCGTCGTGCTCCTCCTGCGCTCGGTCGACCCAGGGCAGCCCGTCGAAGAGCAAAGCATCGTTGTTACGCGGCGTCAGCCGCCTCAGCTCGTTGCCCGGACGATGCAGCAGCACCGTACGCAACCGGCCAACCTCGGAGCGAACCTCCGGCGCCGTCACCGCCTCTACCGACATGACGGTGAGATTACCGATTCCCAGAACGCGCCGGGCAGCGCCGCGTTGCCGGACTAGCCTTGGCGGGTGAGCTCCGACCTGTCCCGCGTCGCGTGCGTCATCCCGGCCAAGGACGAGGAGCAACGAATCGCCGCCACCGTTACCGCAGCAAGAGATCTTCCGGGGGTTGAGATTGTGATCGTCTGCGATGACGGCAGCAGTGATCGTACGTCGGAGTATGCCGCCGGCGCCGGGGCGATCGTCGTCTCCCACACGCGCAACCGAGGCAAGGCCGCAGCTGTGGAGTCGGCGGTCAACGGGCTGGGCGTGATCGAGCAGCGCGACAAGCGCCCGGAAGCGGGAACTCTGCTGCTGCTCGATGCCGACCTCGCCGAATCCGCCGCCAACTGCGCACCCCTGATCGTCGCCGGTGGTCGAAGGTGAGGCCGACCTGACGATCGCCGTGCTGCCGGCTCAGTTCACCGCCGACGGTGGCAGCTCCAGGCGGCTTCGGCCTGGTCGTGAACACCGGCCAGGCGAGGGATCGCGGAGCTGACCGGCTGGACGCCGCGGGCGCCGCTCTCAGGCCAGCGCTGTCATCACCCGGCGAGGCGTTCGAACTCGCCAGCCCGCTGGCCGCCGGTTGGGGCATGGAGGTGGGTATGACCATCGACGTGCTGCGGGCGGGGTTGAAGGTCGTCGAGGTCGAGATCGACCTGCGCCATCGCGCCACCGGCAGCCGATCTCGGTGCGCAGCTGCATCGGGCGGCCCAGCTGCGCGACGTGACTCGGGCGCTCGCAGCCCGCGGCCTGGTGCAGGCCGGGCTCAAGGATTTGAAGGACTCCGGTGGTGTGACCGGCGTGTTCAAGCGACTCCGAGGTAAGCAGGCATGAATCGATGACGGCGACCAAGCACAAGCGCCGGAGCGGCAATCCGGCCAAGCCGCCGAAGCCCCGATACCGGCCCGCGATCTGGCATCGGAACCACCAGTTCGCCCTGTTCGGCATCATCGGTGCCACCGCACTGACGCTGCTTGTCGGTTTCCTCGGTCCCTCCGCCGTCACCTTGACACTCGGTCCACGGCACTCCTATCTGCCGCCCTGGTACCTCCCGGCCGGCGTGATCAAGCCCAACGAGTGGTTCGTCTCGATCCTGATCTGGGCCGCGATCGTCCTCGGCGCACTCGGACTGTGGGTCGGGCTGCGGGCAATGGCTGATGGCTGGAAACCGAAATCAAGAAGCTCTTTGCGCTCGGCTACGGTACTCAGCCTGCTGACCATCTGCGTGCCGCCGATGACCTCGGCCGACGTTTTGATGTACGCGGCGTACGGGCGGCTGCAGGCGATCGGGCAGGACCCGTACGAGATCACGCCTGCGGAGGTGTTCCGCGGCCAGTTCGATCCGGTGCTGCCGCTGGACCGAGCGGCCGTGGCAGGACACCCCAGCGTGTACGGGCCGATCACCTCCTGGACGCAGCTCCTCGCCAACAAGCTCGGTGGCGAGAACATGCACGACATCGTGTTCTGGCTGCAGGTGTTCTCGGTGGTGCCCTTCATCCTGGCCTGCGCCGGCGTGCATTGATGCTGGCGCACGGCGATCCCCGGCGGCAGGGGCGCGCGGCGCTGTTGACGATCGCCAATCCGCTGTTGATCTGGGCTGTGGTCGCCGGCGCGCACAACGAGCCGCTGGCGGTGATGTTTGCAGTCGCCGGCCTGCTCTTCATGCGCAAGAACCCGTTCGTTGCCGGGCTCGGCATCGGGCTTGCCGGCTGCGCGAAGGTGAGCATCGGGCTTTGGGGACTCGCCATGCTGTGGGCGTACCGGCGAGAACCGAAGAAGGCGCTGCTGCTCTGCCTCGGCACTGCGGTCCCGATGGGGCTGGCGTACGTGGTCTGGCAGCCCACCGCCTTTCTTCAGGCACTGCGCAACGGTGGGTACGTCTCCGGTCGGGTCGTGGGCCAATCCGCTCTATCGCTTCCTTGACGTCTTCATGACCGGGTACCACGCCAAGGTCATTGTCGGCGTCATCTCCTATATCGGCTTGATCGTGATCGCCTGGATGCTCTCCCGGGTGGTGCCCTGGACCGCGGCTCCCGGGCTGGACAAGGATGCCGACCTGCGGCGGGATCCACTCACCATCGCGCTTGCGAACCGCGCTGGTGCTGTCGGTCGCGTGGCTGATCACCTCGATGTACACACTCTCCTGGTACGACCTGCTCGCCTGGATGCCGCTAGCCGTGCTGGCGGCCAGCAAGCTCGACCAGATCATGCTGATCGGAGGCGCTGCACTGTCGCTGGCCTACGTGCCGGACGGGCGATCGATATGGGGCCGGCCCTGGACTTCACCGCGACTCGGATGCGGGACACCGTGTCGCCGATCGTCCAGATGGCGATGGTGCTCGCGGTGATCTTGTGGTGGCGACAGCCCGATCGCCCGGAGCTCTTTCCCTTCAAGAAGCCGAAAGCTCCCGCCAGCCGCAGTCGCGCCACCGACGGCGTCTCCGAGACGCGGCTGCAGGCGCCGAGAAAGGCCTCGTCCGCCACGCAGCTCGCCGCCGAAGGCGGCGCGTTCGCCAGGCTGCCGGTCCCGATCAAGGAGCTGGCGTCGCGGCGTAGGAGCTGATCTCGGCGACGCAGCGCTGCTTCGGCTTCCGCGCAGGCAAAGGATGGCGTCGACGGCCGTCAGCGCCAGACTCGGTCACGCCGCGCTCATCGAGGTCCAGCAGCCGAGCCGCGATCGCGTACTCGGTGTTCAGGTCGGTGCCGAACATCGGCGGATCGTCGGTGTTGATCGTCACCGTGACGCCGGCCGCGACCAGCTCGCGGATCGGATGATGATCAAGGTCGGGGCACGACCCGTAGCGCCACGTTGGACGTCAGACAGACGTCCAACGCGATCTCGTGCTCAGCCAGGTGCTCGAGCAGGCGCGGATCACCGACCGCGCCGATGCCGTGCTCGATCCGCTCGGCACCGAGGCTGGTCAGGGCATCCCAGACGCTCTCGGGCCCGGTCGGTCTCTCCCGCGTGCGGCACGCTGTGCAGCCCGGCTGCCCGGGCGCGATCGAACTGATCACGGAACATCGAACGCGGAAAGCCCCGCTCCGATCCGCCGAGCGCCGAAGCCGACCAGTCCGGGCACGTCATGATCAAGAGCGGCCGAGGCCGTCAGCTCGGCCGCCGGCAGTCCGAAGTCGGCCGGAATGTCGAAGATCCAGCGCAGCTCGAGACCATGATCGCGGCGTGCAGCCAGTGCGGGCGTCCTCGATGGCCTCCAGGAACGCCTCGGCCGGCAGCTCGTCGGTGATCGAGATGTAGGGCGTCACCGTCAGCTCGGCGTAGCGGATGCTGCTGGGCGGCCATGTCGGCCGCGACCTCGTAGGTCATGCAGCCGTACGTCCTCGGCGGTCTTGATCAGGTCGACCACGGCGAGATAGTTCCGGATGAAGTGCGGGCAAGTCGTCGAAGACGAAGAACCTCGGCGAGCTCGGTCCGGATCGCTCGGGACGGTGCCCGGATGCCGGCTGGCCAGTTCGGCAACGACGCGTTGGGACACCGAGCCGACGTGGTGGACGTGCAACTCAAGCCTTGGGAAGACCCGCGATGAAGCTCTCGGAGATCGCCACGCGGGCCAGTCTCCCAGGCTGTGCAGAAAGTCGTGCCGTTCGACCCCGGCCGGTCAAACGCGCACGATCTTCCGCGATCAGCGAAGCGGCGAGCCGAGGCCTCTTCCTCCGCCGCTCGACGGAGTGCCAGGATCACCGGTTCGAGTAGCACAGTCCCGAGGACCACGTACCGTACCGCCGCGGATGGCGACTCGGTAGGCGTATTGTCGATCTCGAATTCCGCGATCTGGCGCATGTGGTCCTGATAGAGGTCAAGTGCACCCTCAGGGAGCGTGAAGCCCGGCCTCATCGAGCGCCCGGAGTGCGTCCTCCAGATTCGGTCCAGCCACCGCGACTGGCGGCAACCGCCAAGCAGCTCGTGGACAGACTCAGGAGGTTCCTCAATCGCCTGGATGACCTGATGTGCGGCTGCGACGGACAGCCCACCCAGACCTAGCAGCGCACGGATCAGCCGGAGTCGTGCCACGTGGCTCTGGTCGTATTGAGCCTGCGTGGCCGCGGTACGTACGCCCTCAGTGCAGCAACCTCTCCCGCAGATAGAACTTGATCGTCGCGACCGGGACGCCGGTCTGCGATGACAGTTCGGAAATTCGCACCGCACACCTCACTTGACATTGGATAGTGCTACTCTCCAATATTGGAGAGTAGCACTATCTAGTAGGAGGATCTCATGACTGACGTGATTCCGGGTCGTATGACTCATGACTATGACGGCGATCTTGTCGTATACCTGGTCGGCATGCGCATCAACAAGCCGTGGCGGCCAGATCTATGGCTGCCGGTGTTCTTCGCCATGCCGAAAATGCTGGCCGAGCTGTCAAAGGACAAGGACTCCGGGCCTGCTCGGCTACCGGCTGACCTTCGGGCGCCGGCGGACCGCTGGCTCGTCCAGTACTGGAACTCCCACGAGAAGCTGTACGCATACGCGAGTGATCGGGATGCGGCCCACCGTCCGGCCTGGACCGCGTTCAACCGCCGTGTCCGCAAGGCTCCAGGCGCGGTCGGCATCTGGCACGAGACCTATCTAGTGGAGCGGGCGAGCATCCGTCTACTTCGGCATGCCCGTTTCGGGCCTGGCTGCGGCTACGTCCTCGGTCCCGGTGGCACGGCGCGGCGAGAGGCGACCGAGCGGCTGGAGCGCGACAGGCTGCGAGGCTGCACCCTTCGACAGGCTCAGGCGCAGTTGCGACAGGTTCAGGGCAGGTGCCCGGTGCCCACTTCGACAGGCTCATGGCGCAGGTGCGAGGCTACGGTCGCTGGTGCGACAGGGCTCAGAGCGCAGCGACGACTCGGGTGAAAATGTGCAGACTGCCGCTGCAGAGATAGCCTGTGGCCGGTGCTCGCAGTCCCGCCTTCCCACTACGGCTATTTCGGACCGGTCGGAACCTTCACTCATCAGGCGCTGCTCACCCTGCCCCGTTGCGAGACGAGCCCACGCCGTACGCGACTGTCGGCCTGGCGCTGCAGGCCGTGCCGTGACGGTGACGTCGCCGCCGCCCTGGTGCCAATCGAGAACTCCGGTCGAAGGCGGCGTCTCCGGCGACCCTGGACAACCTGGCCTACTGGAGAACCGCTGAGGATCACCCGCGAGGTCGTGCTGCCGGTTCAGTTCACCCTCTTTGCACGCAACGGCACACAGCTCCACGACGTACGCCGGGTGCTGACCCACCCACACGCGGCGGCCCAGTGTCGCGACTGGCTGGCACGGCACCTGGCCGATGCGGTCATCACCGAGGGCGGCTCGACCGCGGCTGCCGCGGCGGAGGTGGCCGATCCTCGCTCGCGATTCGATGCGGCGATCTGTGCCGATATCGCCGGCGAGCTGAACCGACTCGATACCGCTGGCGACAGGCATTGCTGACAATCCCGACGCGGTCACCCGATTCGTGTTGGTCTCGCGGCCCGGCTCCGGTCGGTCCCTCAACCGGCGCCGACAAGACCACGATGGTCTTGTTCATGCGCGACAACCACCCGGGTGCCCTACTCGAGATCCTCGAGCAGTTCGCCAGTCGAGGGGTCAACCTGTGCCGGATCGAGTCGCGGCCGACCAAGCGCAGCCTTGGCGACTACTGCTTCAGCGTCGACGCCGAGGGTCACATCGACGACGCCCGGCTCGCCGAGGCGATGATGGGACTTCATCGGGTCTGCGGCGACGTGGTCTTCCTCGGCAGCTACCCTCGGGCTGATCTGACGGAGCCGACCATTCCGGCATGGCACCTCTAACGAGGACTACGCCGCAGCCGCGACCTGGCTGCAGAAGTTGCGCGGCTGACCGCGGTACCTGCTTCTGGCACGCTGAGCGCGCCAGCGGCGCGTCGCCTGCGCCGGTGCACGGCTGGTTACGCTGGCTCGCTGGCCGGCCTCGGTACCCGCAGGCGCAGCGCGGCCGGTACCACCTCGGCGGTCAACGTGTAGCACTCACCGACCGTGTCGCCGTCCAGCTGAACCTGATCACGCTCCTCTACCGTGATGGTGACCCTGCGCCCCGTCAGCCGATCCAGCTGGTCGTCGGGCTGCCTGCGCCGGGCCAAGACGCGAGCCGTCAGCCTGACCCAGTCGCGGAGACGTACGCGGTGAGGCGACGAGCACATCCAGCAACCCGTCATCGGCACGAGCGCCCGGAATCAGCTGAATGTTGGCCATCAAGGAAACCGACGTTGCCAACCACGATGACGTGGCGCGGCGCCTGAACGGCGGCTCATCGTCGACGGAGATCGTGGCGTGCAGGGCAGGATGATTCGCGTTTCTGGGCCGCAGAGACGAAGTAGGCAGCCGAGCCGACGGCCTTCTTCATCTTCGGGTCGGCACCTTCCATGATCACCGCGTCCGAGGCCGATGCCTGCCATCACCGCAAAATGATCTGGTGGCTGGTCGTCAACTGTGAGCCCGCACCAGGTCGATGGCCTTGTCGACCCCGTCGAAGGCGACGTCGAGCGCAGCAACTTCGTCCAGCGGAATGCCGATGTTGCGGGCCAGCAGATTGCCGGTGCCGGCCGGGATCAGGCCGAACGGGAATCCCGGTGTGGGCCAGACCGGAGCAGATGACGCGGATGGTGCCGTCGCCGCCAGCGCCGAGCACCGAGGTCGACCTTCTCGCGTACGGCCTGCTCGGTCATCGCGCGACCGGGATCCTCCGCTCGTGGTCTCGAGCCAGAGAGCGCGCTCCCAGCCGCGATTCTTCAGCTCGTAGTCCACGTGGCGCCGGAAAGTGGTCCAATCGGTGACCTTGGCCGGGTTGAAGATGACCGCGGCCCGCTTTGTCGGGTAACGGCATCGGCCCCTCGGCGACAGCCCGACTGCGGACGATCTCGCCGACGCAGATCGTGCGGGAGTCGGCTACCGTGATCCCGGCCACGAGCAGGGCGACCGTCGCAGCGAGTGCGCCATACAATGCGCCGCCCACGATGTCGGAGATGTAGTGGGCACCCGGTGATCCAGCGATCAACGGCGACGGCGAGTACCAGCAAACCTGAGCCCACATGCCAGAAGATCCGGGCGCGGAACGCTCTGCCTGGTCACGGCGAAGGTCGCTGCAACCGCGATCGACAGCGCGACGACGCCGGTCATATGGCCGGACGGATAGGCGTAGCCGGTCGCGGTCAAGCAGGTCGAGCGCCTGCTCCGGTCGCGGCCGTCTGGAAAGATGATCTTGAGGAGAGCAGCGCCGCCCCAACGCAAGGATGATCACCAGGAGCAGTGCCACCGCCAGCTGACGCAACCGGTGTCGCACCGCCCAGATGGCGATTGCCGCCAGAGCGGCGTACTCGAGTCCTGGCCAGGTGAGCAGCGCGAAGGCACCGGCGATCTCTGCCGTTGTCGAGTCCGGATCCAACGGAGGCGCCAGGGTACGCATGTCGAAGGCCGCGAGGGCAGCCGAGTTGAAGGTGAGCCAGGTCCAGACGACGAAAGCCACCAGCAGCGAGATCGCGATCAGGACCGACGATCGGCTCGGGGGGCGGCGGACCATAACCGCATCATCATCGCAGCAGGACCCAACACGGATGTCCGTTTTCCCTGGTTAGGCTTGCCCGGTGATTGATGTCAAGGTGCTCCGCCTCGATCCGACCGGTACGGGCCTCCCAGCGCGCCCGCGGCGAGTCGGTGTCTCTGGTCGACGACCTGGTCGCTGCCGACGAGGCGCGTCGCAACGCGATCGCTCAGTTCGAAGAGCTGCGGGCCGAGCAGAAGGCGCTCGGCAAGCGGGTGGCGCAGGCCGACGGTGCGGATCGTGCCGCGCTGCTGAGCCGCACCAAGGAGCTTGCCGACATGGTCAAGAAGGCGGAGGCGGCGCAGAACGGATCAGCATCGCCTTCGACCAGATGCTGCGTCAGGTCGGGAACCTGGTGTTCGAAGACGTTCCGCCCGGCGGCGAGGACGATTACGCGGTGGTGGAGACCCTCGGTACGCCCCGGACTTCGCCGCAGAGGGCTTCCGTCCCAAAGATCATCTGGAGCTCGGCCAGTTGCTCGGCGCAATCGACGTGGAACGCGGCGCCAAGGTCTCCGGGTCCCGCTTCTACTACCTGACCGGGCAGGGCGCGGAGCTTGAACTGGCCTTGATCAACCTCGCAATGAGCACCGCCATCGCGAACGGCCTCATCCCGTTCATCCCGCCCGTCGCTGGTCAAACCGCAAGCGATGGAAGGCACCGGTTTCTCGGCCAGGCCGCGCAGGACGTCTACCATCTCGAGCAAGATGATCTCTACCTGGTCGGCACCGCGGAGGTCCCGCTCGCGGCCTACCACGCCGACGAGATCCTCGATCCGGACACGCTGCCGCGCCGCTACGTCGGCTTGAGCCCGAGCTATCGGCGGGAGGCCGGCTCCCACGGCAAGGACACCAGAGGCATCTTTCGCGTGCACTGGTTCGACAAGGTCGAGATGTTCGTCTTCTGCGCGCCAGAAGATGCCGACGGCAGAGCACCAGCGGCTGCTGCAGTGGGAGAAGGACTTCATCAGCGCGCTCGAGATCCCGTTCCAGGTGATCGAGCTGGCCGCTGGTGATCTTGGTCTGAGCGCCGCCCGCAAGTACGACTGCATACGGCTGGCTGCCAACCCAAGATCGTTATCGGGAAATCACCTCGGCCTCCAATTGCACCGATTTCCAGGCGCGGCGGCTCAACATCCGGAGCTCGATTCGACTCCGGCACCGCTCCGGTCGCAACCTTGAACGGGACGCTGTGCGCGATGACCAGGACCATCATCATGATCTTGGAAAATCACCAGCAGGCTGATGGATCAGTACGCGTTCCCCAGGCGCTGCGGCCTTACCTGGGAGGCCGGAGACGTTGCTCTGATCCCCGCGTTGAACAGACTCAGCTGCTCGGGCCTGGCGTCCGCGCCTGGTCGCGCTGGACATTGACGGCACCGTCGTGGACCGCGACGGCCTGCGTGCTGCCTGACGCGTGGCCGAGGCCGTCCGCGCTGGTCGTGCGAGGCTCGGCGTGCCGGTGGTGCTGTCAACTGGCCGATCTTGGCACGGCACCCAGGCCGGTCTTCGACGAGCTCGGGCTGCCGCCTGGGTCCGACGGTCTGCTCCAACGGTGCCGTGATCGTCCGCTATCCGCCGCAGGAGATCATCAAGGCGATCACCTTCGACCCGCGGCCGGTGATCGCCCAGGTTGAGGACTTTGCGCCAGGCACGTTGATCGCGGTCGAGGAGATCGGCCGCGGATACCGGCTCAATGATCATTTTCCGGGCGATGACCTGACCGGAGAGTTGATCATCGAGGACGCCGAGCAGCTCAGCTCACGGCCGGTGACTCGGGTGATCGTGCGAGATCCGACCCGCTCCGAGGAGGACTTCGTCGCGCTGGCGCGCCACCTCGGTCTGCAGGGCGTCACCTACTTCGTCGGCTGGAGAGCCTGGCTCGACATCGCACCAGATGGCGTGAACAAGGCAACGGCGCTCGCCGAGGTCGCAGCGGGCTTCGGCGTACTCGGCTGCCGACGTACTGGCGTTCGGTGACGGCCGCAATGACATCGAAATGCTGCGCTGGGCCGGTCGCGGCGTCGCCATCGGCGATGCGCCGGATGGAGGTCAAGGCAGCCGCAGACGACGTGACCAAGACCATTGACGACGGTGGACCGGCTGCGGAGTTACGTGAGTGGTTCGGTTAGAGCGAGCGGCTTCGCAACTCCCACATGTGAGGTGATCAGCGGGATGAGCTGCGCGGACCCTGGTTCCTCTCATCGACTGCGGGGTCTGCTCACATCATCGCGGCTGACGTCGTCGCGGCCGGACATCGCCGCGGTCAACGTCGTCTCGGACTCCTCGTCCCCTGACATCGCGCCCAGTCCACACGTACGTCGTCGTCGTGCAACGCCGCGATCCGCATCGACATCGTCTGGCTGGCGCGTCATCCGCGGCCCGCCTCGGATCGGCGTCGGCCGCGCGGCGGCCGCCCGCGTCAGGGTCAAGACGGTCGGCCTTGCGCAGTGCATTCCTCAACATCGGTTCGGGCCTCCGCGGTGCGCTCGCGTTCTTCCGCCGACACCGACTCAAGCCGGTCCGCTTCCGCGCGAGCGTCCTGAGCCTGCGCGGCCATGGCGTTAGCCTCGGCCTCTTTCCGATCGAGTCTCTGCAGCCCGCTCAGTTGCCTCTTGCCTGATCTTCTCAGCGCGAGCACGGCGTGCCGTTGAGCGGCGATTCATGAAACACGAACGCCAGTACGGCCACGACCACGACAACGACGATCACGATGATGATCCATGCGGTGGTACTCATCCGAGTTCCCTTCTGCTTGGCGGACTCGGGGCTCGGGGTCCCGTTGCACGCCGTTGCCGCGCAACTGTCCGCTTGATAGGGTACTCGCCGGGCGATACATCCTGAAACTGCGCGCCGCGCCGGGCACGTGAGCGTCGATTCACAGGTGCGCGATGCGGAACGTCCCCAAGAAGGGCGCGCTACGCAGCTTGGGGGCGGCGGCTGCCGGTCGACGAGCTGGTGACGGTGGCGGCAGCGGCCAGCACCGTCGGCGACGGTGGGCTTGGGCTTGGTCGTAGTGGGCGGTGGGCTCGCGACGTTCGCGGCGCAGGTGACGTTTGACAGTAGAAGCGGAGCAGCCGAGTCGCTGCGCCAATTGGTCCAGGCTCGTGCGGATTGGCGTTCCGAAGGCGTACGACCTCGCTGTGATTGACCTGGCGATTCCCGCGCGTAATCCCGGCCAGGGTGTCGAAGTTCTCCGGTTCCACCGTGATGTCCAGCCGCCGCCGAATCAGAGCACGCTGGGGCGGCGTGGTGCCGCCGACATAGCCTCGCAACGTCATACTCGACGACCGCGCGGTAAAGACAGCCAGTGATCAGCGGGCATTCGCGGCAGGCGGCCTTGGCGAGGGTGATCAAGGCCAGCTGTCGGCGCCGTAGAGCTGCGCGAGGCGCCGGCCGTCAGCGGCTCCTCCAGCAGTTGATCTTGGAACACCGCGGCGAGCTCGACGCAGCGGGGGATCCTCCGATTGCATGCGGGGCTGGTGATCGATGTGGGGCTCGTGATCGATGTTGGGCTGGTGATCGATGTGGCATGAGCTCTCTTCCGAGGTTTCCGGTCTCAACAGACCTCGCCTCGGACGGCAGCCGGCGATGCTCGGTTCCCACTAATCCGGGTTCTCAGTGAACTTCCCCGGTCTTATTTGCCGGGGCTCAGGTCTCAACGACCAGCGCAGCTACAGGTACATCCCAGCCGTGCCCCTCGCGCCGACCCTCCTGCTGCGGCGTCGAAGGCATCGGGCCTGCACGGTAGCGCCCGCCGCATCTGCTCGAGCTGCGCCCGCGGCAGCCATCTGCTGGGCGAACAGGGCCGTCTGAATGCCGTGGAACAGACCCTCCAGCCAGCCGACCAACTGAGCCTGGGCAATCCGCAGCTCTGCGTCGCTCGGCGTGGTGTCATCGCTGAAGGGCAAGGTGATCCGTTCCAGCTCCTCGGCCAGCTCCGGCGCAAGACCCTGCTTCAGTTCGGTGATCGAGGTTTCATGGATGGCCCGCAGCCGCTGCCGGCTGGCGTCATCGAGGGGAGCTGATTTCACCTCGGCGAGGAGCTGCCGAATCATGTTGCCGATGCGCATGACCTTGGCGGGCTGCTCGACAAGCTCGGTCACCGATCTCGGCTCGTCCCCCGCTGCCTCCTCGCGTGGCGGACCCTCGACGGCCATAGCCTGCGGCGTCACGACATAGACCTGTCCGTCATCAGTCGCTCCGGCGACGGGGGCATCTCTTGCTCTTCATTGCCAGCTGTCGAGTCAGTTGTCATGTTTCTAGATCCTAGATAGGGATGTGTCTCCAGGACCGCTGTACCCATCGTCGGTTCTGGCGAAAACCGGTGGAGTCGATCAGCAGCCACGTCCTGCGCTGACCAGGTCATGCATGACTTCCCGCCGCTGGTCCCGGACATGGCGGGGCTGAACTCTCCACGTACACCACTCTCACTCCAAGCGGGCCGGCGGTGGTGCGAGGCGGCTGCCCAAGCGCGATTTTCGCAACGTTGATACCCGCAGCGCATCGCGTTTCCTCGGCTGGCTGATGTGGCAGCAGCTTGCCGGCGCTGGTGCTGAGCTCATTGATCGCGGTGGTCGAATGGCTACCCGGCTCCGTTGGGCCCTACATTGTCCGGCAAGATCGTGGACGACGGGATCGTGCCGCACGACATGGCAACCGTCGCGCGGCTCAGCTTGATCATGTTCGGCCTCGTCATCGCTGGGATCATCGCCGGCGTGCTGGGTCATACCTTTGTGGTTGCGGACTTGGCTGGTCGCCATGTACGGCACGATGAAGCTGGTCACCCGCAAGGTGACCCAGATGGGGCACGTGCTGCCGCAGCGCACGCCGACTGGCGAGGTGCTCAGCGTCTCGGCCGGGGACTCCGATGAGTTCGGCGCGCTGACCGAGATCGTGTCACGCTTCGCCGGCGCATTGATCGCGTATCTGGTGATCGCCGGCCTGGTGCTCTCCACCTCGCTCAAGCTCGGCATCGTGGTGCTGGTCACCGCGCCGTTGATCGTTTCTGTTCGCGATGCCGCTGCTCCGCCCGCTGCAGCGGCGCGAGGAGATCGAGCGAACCAGGACCTCGGAACTGACGTCGATGGCTACCGACATCGTTGCCGGGCTGCGGATCCTGCGAGGCATTGGTGGCGAGGAGACCTTTCTCACAACTACGCGGAGCAGTCTCAGCGAACCCGGCAGTCCGCCGTCTCGGCCGGTATCTGGCAGAGCGCGGTGGACGCCACCAGCGTCTTGTTCTCGGGCATGTTCCTCGTCGCTCTGACCTGGCTCGGCTCCCGAGAGGTGGTTGCCGGCGAACTCAGCGTCGGCCAGCTGATCAGCTTCTTCGGCTACGCGATCTTCATGGTGTGGCCTATTCAGACCTTCTTCGAGTTGGCGCAGAAATGGGTCCGAGCGGTGGTCTCGGCGCGTAAGACGATTGCGGTGCTGGAGCAGCAGCCGCCGTGGCGAACTCCGCAGCCGTCCGTTGACACTGCCCTGAGGAAGGCGTCCTGCATGATCAAGAGTCGGGGTTCGTCGCTCAGCCCGGAGAGTTCACCATCGTCGGTCAGTGCGGTCCCGGACGACTCTGCCGCGCTGGCCGATCGGCTGGGCCGCTACCTGCCGAGTGATCACGAACCGGTGAGCCTCGAAGTCGCGGACGGTCTCAAGGGCCGCGCCGCGCGACGGGCTCGGAAGCGGCAACGTCTCGAGCAGGCGCGGCTGGTCGAGCGAGATCAACAGCTCGCCGGACAGAAGTGGGGCGTGAGTCTGGGCACCGTCGATCTCGCCGGACGTTCCCATTGATCAAGTACGGGATCGGATCGTGGTCAGCGACACCGCAGAGCCAGGTGTTTGCCGGCACCTTGCAGTCGGTCGTTGATCCGCATGGACGGCTCAGCCTGAGCGAGGCCGAGACTGCGCTGCGGGTCGCCGCCGCCGAGGACGTGTTCGCTGGCATGTCACGGAGGCTGGCAGGGTCGGATCGACGAACGCGGCCGGGGCCTGTCGGGAGGGCAGCGACAGCGGGTCGTACTGGCGCGGGCGCTGGGCCTTGATCCGAAGATCTTGATCTTGATCGAGCCCACCTCCGCAGTCGATGCGCACACCGAGGCGCTGATCGCCGAGCGGCTGGTGACTCACCGCCGCGGCAAAACGACGATCGTGACCACGCGCCTCGCCACTCTTGCTCCATCACGCGGACCGGGTGGCGTTCTTGTTGGACAAGAAGATCACCGCGTACGGAACGCCACGAGGAACTGCTGCAGGAGCAACGCCGGACTACCGGCGTACGGTGGCCCGCGCGCTCGACGAGCCGGCGGAGGCATCCGATGGCTGATCTGCAGACCGGCCTGCGAGGGTCGGCCGAGACCTGGCGGTCGAATCCTCCCGCGCCGGAAGTGCCTGAGGAGCTGCTGCCGCCGAGGCAGCGGATCGGTCAGGTCGAGGCTTCGGGCCTGGCGGCAACGCCACCTGCTGCGCGCAGCGACGGGCGGAGGAGTTCTTCGCGGCCTCCCGCAAGCCCGGATCGGGGACTTCCGGTAGCCGATCGGCGTGAGGTCGGTGCCTTCGCATCCCGGCTGCTGCGGACCCGGCGCGCCCATGATCACCGCGTTGCTGGTGTTGCACGCGCTGGCCGCTCTGGCTGGCCTGGTGGTGCCGCGCATTCTCGGCTCGCTGGTTGATCAAGCTGCTCGCCGGCGGCACTCTGGCAGCCACGCTGAACGGGCTCGCGTTGGCAGTCGCTGGTGTTGTCGTGCTGCAGGCAATCCTGACCTTCTTTGCGCTGTGGATGTCGACGCTGTTCGGCCAAGATCTGCTCTCGGAGGCCCGCGAGCATGTGGTGCGGACCGTGCTCGGGCTGCCTCTCGGGAAGGTCGAGAGCGCGAGCACGGGCGATCTGGTCACGCGGGTAACCCGCGACGTGAGCACGATGAGCATGAGCGTCCGCTTCGGCTTGCCTGAGATCGGTGATCGCGAGTGTGACAACCCTGCTGACCGTCGTCGCGATGCTGCTGAACTCTCTGCTACTGACGCTGCCGCTGCTGGTCACGGCGCCATTGTTGATCATCTGCCGCGAGGCGCTATCTGAAGCGGGCACCGAAGCGGCTACATCACCGAGGGCGGCACCTACTCTGAGATCAACTCGACGTTCACCGAGACGGTCGAGGGGGCGCGTACGGTCGAGGCCCTGGGACTGCAGCGGAACCGTATCGAGCACGGCGACGTGGACATCGCCGTCTCCGGACAAGCCGAGCGCTACACCATGGCGCTGCGCAACCTGCTGTTCGCGGTCATCGGGCTTGGCGTACGACACACCAGTGGTCATGGTGTTGATCTTGGGCGCCGTCGGCTATGTGCACAAGGCTGGGTGACTTTAGGCCAGGTGACCGCGGCGACCCTGTACGTGCAGGCGCTGGTCGAGCCTCTTGATCGGCTGATCCGCAACGTTGACCGGCTGCAGGTTGGCATCGCCTCGACGCTCGCGGCTACTGGGCATTGCGTCCGTACCGCAAGATCGCGAGCCGGGCGACGAACTGCCAGTCGGCAATCGGTTGGTCGGGCGTAACCTGCGCTTCGCCTACTTCGACGCTGACGACGTGCTGCACGGCATTGATCTGGCACTGCGTCCTGGGGAGCGGCTGGCCATTGTCGGGCCGAGCGGATCGGGCAAGTCAACGCTGGGCCGGCTGCTCGCCGGCATCAACAGGCCGCGTACGGGATCGGTCACGGTAGGCGACGTGGAGCTCACCGAGCTGCCGCTGCCGGTGCTGCGGACCGAGGTCGCCTTGGTGACCCAAGAGCACCACGTGTTTGTGGGTACGGTCCGGGACAACATCATCTTGGCTCGCGAGTCCTCCGCCGATGATGCACGTTGTGATCGAGGCGTTGCAGACGGTCGATGCCTGGGACTGGGTCGCAACGGCTGCCGGAGCAGCTTGGCACCATGCTGGGTTCCGGCCATCAGAAGCTGACTCCTGCTCAAGCGCAGCAGATCGCGTTGGCCCGGCTGGTGGTCGCCGACCCGCACACACTGGTGCTGGATGAGGCCAACCTCGTTGATCGATCCGCGGACGGCTCGGCATCTCGAGGGCTCGATGGCGGCGTTACTCGCAAGGTCGTACCGTCGTGGCGATTGCGCATCGGCTGCACACCGCACACGATGCCGACCGAATTGCGGTAGTGATCGACGGCCGGATTGCCGAGCTCGGGAGCCACCACGAGCTGGTGGCGGCGGATGGTGAGTACGCCCGCCTGTGGCGGCGCTTGGACCTCGTAACTGCGTCTGAACCTGCTTGCTTCGACAGCTTCTGGCATCAGTAGCTCGGACATGGTATCGAGCTGCAGCCGATGCCAAGACCAAGGACGTGATGCCAAGTGAATGAGGAGCAAGATACAGCAAGGACTCTAGCGCGCAACGAGAGGATGATCTTGCCGATGTTGTCGCCGGATTCCAGGCGGGCGTGGGCTGCGGCAGCGTCCGCGAGCGGGTAACACAGTCAGCGGTGGCTGCTTGATCGTGTCGTCAGCGATCAGCGGCCAGACATGCTGCACCAGGCCGCGGCAGATCGCGGCCTTCTCGTCGATCGTTCGGGCGCGCAGCGAGTTTGAGGTGATGAGACCACGTTTCCCCATCAATGTCGCCAGGTCGAGTGTCCCGCTCCGACCGCCTTGTAGGCCGATGATCACCAGAGATCCGTCGACTGCCAGCAGCTGAACATGATCAGTCAGATATTTGGCGCCCATGTTGTCCAAGATCATGTGTACGCCGTCACCGGCGACCTCGCGTACGGCTGCCGGCCAGTCGCCGCGGTAGGAGATCGCGTGATCTGCCCCGATCGAGCGGCAATAGTCGAGCTTGTCGTCGCTGCCTGCGGTGGCGATCACGATCGCCCCGACGCTCTTGGCGTACTGAATGGCGAATGAGCCGATCCTCCGGCGCCACCGTGCACCAGGAAAGGTCTCACCGTCTGCAAGACCGATCATTTCGACGTTGGAGTAGACAGTCGCCGCGACCTCGATGACAGCCGCTGCCGCCACGAGCTCCACCCCGAGCGGCGGCGGTACGACCTGCCCGGCAGGCGCGACCGCGTATTCCGCATAACCGCCACCTGCTAACAGTGCGACGCAGGTGTCCTCGACTGCCCAGTTGGTAACGTCCGCACCCGCGGCGGCGATCGTTCCGGAAACCTCGAGACCAATGAGCGGGCTGGACACCGCGAAGCGGCCGATAGTGCCCCTGCCGCTGCAGCAGATCGGCACGGTTGACGCCCGCGGCGGCGACCTTGATCAACACCTCGTTCGGCCCGGGACTGGGAGTGTCGACCTCACGGAGCTCCAGCACCTCCGGGGCCCAGGTTCACGGGCAACTATCGCTTTCACTCGCCACAGCGTGCCATACCCTCACGTACGGGTCGGCTAGGGATCTGGATGCTCGCCGCGCTCGCGAGCGTAGGAAACCGTGCCGGGCGAGGTCGCATAGTGGACTCAGTGCAGGCGCCTTGAAAGCGCCCGAGCGGGAGACCGTTCCGTGGGTTCGAATCCCACCCTCGCCGCTGTCGGAAACTCACGTGCCCCGCTGGGTTTGCTCAGTGTGGATCGGCTGCGACGCGCGCGGTGTTGCGAGCGCAAGAGGACGTAGGGTGCAGCGGTGAGCGAATCGGGCAGGTTGCGCCCTCAGCAAACGCAGTTTGTGCTGACGCCACCGCCGCCGGTGCGCTCGCTTGCGATTAGCGCAGTGGCGGCTGTGATCGCCGCAGCTGTGCTTGTCGCTGGCGAGCGCCCTCCAGCTGCCTCGGGCAGTTGGCAATTGCGGGGATTGTCATCATGGCCTTCGCGATCGCGCTCGCCGTGGTCGCGCTCGTGCTGACCGTACGGCTGCGCACGACTTTGATCTTGGATTCGAAATCGATCACGATCATCAAGGGTCGCCATCGCCGAGTCTTGGACTGGTCCATGATCGACAGCGTCAGGCTGCAGGGACCTCGGTTGAAGTTGATCACGAAACCACAGGGTGGCGCGGATGCGACAGTGCTGAACCCGCGAAGTGCTACCGATGCTAGGTTCGCTGCGCTTGTCGCGGATATCGGCAGGCGTCCTGACGCCGACCGCGGCTACCGACGACTTCAGTAAGAACATTGCAGTGTGTCCCGCAGCCGAGTGCCGACCAGCAAGCTCAGCGGTAGGGCCGAGCAGTCGCAGCGATCTTGGGTCGTACGCGCACGCGTCGTTGACGCTCTCGCTCTGAGTCGTGCCGCCGCCGGCCTTCTTCGCCGCCTTAGATTCTTGCTCTCACCGATAGCCGCCTTGACCCGCTTCCGCATCAAGCGAAAGTCCGGATTGGACGAGGTGAATCCGGCAACTCCGGACTTGAAGACGACGCTGCGTACGTTGCCGTCCTTCACCCGCAGGCTCAGCTCGACCATAAGCGGCAGAACCTCTCGCGGCATGTCGGTGTAGACGAGCTGCTTGCCGGCCTTCACGACGTCCTCATAGCGGGCCAGCATGTTGGTGGGGTTGGCCTGCTTGATGATCGCGTTGATCACACAGCGTTGCCGGTCCATCCGCGCGAAGTCATCCGAACCGTAGCGACCCCGGGCGTACCACAGCGCGCTGCGTCCGTTGAGCTTCTGATTCGGTCCTGGCTTGAGGTATTCCTTCGGCGGGATGTGCGCTGTCGGTGTCACCGCCGATCGGGATGTAGGTGTTGATGTTGAGCGCGGATGCCGCCCAGGGCGTTGATCATCTTGCTGAAGCCCTCCAAGTTGATCAACACGTAATAGTCCACCCGCAGGCCGAGTTGCCTCGCCTACTGAGAGTTTGAGTACGTCGGCACCAAGATTGTCCGTCGGGCCGAGGACGTCCTTGGGCACGGCACGCGGCACATTGCGATACATGGCGTTGAGGAAGTACTCGGCGTTTCCGCCATTACCATCGGTGAACCCGTATGGGTAGTACTTATGCAGTGGCGAACGCGACGGGAAAGGCATGTGGGTCGCGTTGCGTGGCAGGCTGATCAGCGCCGTATCGCCGGTCTTGGTGTTGATGCTCGCCAAGATCACGGTGTCAGTACGGGTGCCGACCCGGCCGGGTCCGGCGTCGCCGCCCAGCAGCAGGATGTTCAACCGTGGCTTGCCGGCCCAGGGGTCCTGCGCTTTCGGCTGGCCAGGCGTCGTTTGAGTGTTCTCCAGCGTTGGCGACGGTCCCGCTCTTTATGTCGTCCTTACTCCTGAACACCGAGCCGACCGAGCTTGCAGTGACGTAGAGTAGCGCGCAGCAACGGCCATGGGCGCGGCGACGGCGAACGAGAGCAAACCGACAAGGATGCCGCCGGCAACCCGCTGGCCCGGTGTAGGTCGACCGCGAAGACTCAGGTGACTGGCGATGATGATGGCGACCCAGCACGAGCGCGATGATCACCAGGGCGAGCGCGGCCCGGCGCAGCGTCTTGGGATCCAGCGCGTATCCGAGAAGGTCCTGGCGATCAACAGTGCCGTAGATGCCGAGGGCCAGGACAGATGCGGCGAACAGGCCGAGGATGATGCTGCCGATGATGCGGCGCCGGCCGGCGATGAGGCCGAGCCCAGGGATAGCCGTTCCAGCGATGTGTGTACACCACGGCACGCCGGAAGCTGGGCCTCCTTCTACCGGATCATCCGGCTTCGCGCGTGCGGGCGCACGACGACCATCGGGGAGCCGCCAGCTCCACGATCTGCTGCTCAGGTTGATCAGGCATCAACATCCCTCTACGCGCGCCCTGGAAGTGAAAACCCGCTCAACAATACGTGCGAAGCCGGATCAATATGCGATTCTCGCACGGAATGCGGACATGGCGGGCGAGGTCGGGCGGCGGACGGTTGACACTTCGACCAGCTCGGCGCGCATCGTGAGGCGTTCGCCCTTCTACATGCTCAACGCGCATCGTGAGGCGTTCGCCCTTCCACATCCTCAGCGCCGATCCTGAGGCGTTGGCGCTTCGACATGCTCAGCCCAGTATCAGGCACCAGAACGAATGGCTTTGCTTCGCGTACTGTCTCGCTCGGTAGTCTTGCCCAGCGCTCTGCCGCGGCCGTGCGTTGGTTATGGGGAGGCGTCGCCTAGTCCGGTCTATGGCGCCCGCCTGCTAAGCGGGTTGAGGGCACAACCCTCTCGCGGGTTCAAATCCCGCCGCCTCCGCCACCTGTCCTCCTCAGGTCCACAGCTTGTAAACAAGCGATGGACCAGCCAATCTAGGGTTATCGAATGTGAGATTCGGTCGGCAGCCCAGCCGCCGACCTCTTCACAGAAATCAGCAGTGATCCGGATGCCTGGAGTCAGCGAGTGGTTGGCGATAGTTGCGCTGTTCGTTCTGCTTCCGGTGTTGACCTGGCCGGAAGCCGTTCGCGCGCTCGGCCGGCTAGCCACCCGCGTCAACGATTGGGGCACCGCGCGGGCTGCGGCGCGCGAGGTACCTGACGTAGACGAAGAACAGCTATGGCTGGTGCACCGGAGGCGCCAGCTCTGTGCCGATCTTGCCCGCCTCGAGCACCTGATCGCCACCAGACACCTGGATGTCGGCAACGCGGCAACGCGGCAACCGACTCGCCTACGCCCAGCTTCTCGACGACCTTCGTCGTACGCCGGACGTGCTCGAACCTCACTCCTTCGATCCATGGGACGCCGCCGCAGGTGATTTCCGATCCGTGAGGCTCGCTGGCACGGGCTACACGCAGCAACCATCCACGGTCGAAGTGCTCGAGATCGGGTGGCAGCGGCATCGCCGCCACTGATGCAGTCCTGCCGTCGCTGACGACTAGCCGCGTGGGCGGCAATTACGAGGTCTGATCTTGTCAGGCCTTGGAGCCCGCCGAGACGGCTTCCTTGAACTGGTGAGCCCGCCTGCGGGCAATCTCGCTCGGCGATTCCTCCGAGCTGATCCATCCACTTCATAGCGGCCTTAGCCAACGCAGCAGCGGACAACGCCGCTCCGACCCACCACAGGAAGAAGCCAACGAAGAGCAAGACCACTCCTGGACTCATCAAGCTTTTGTTGATTTCGAACGCCGGTCGAGTGGAGTTGCTCATGGATGGTCCTCCTCGTCGAACGCATCGCAGCGGGCGATGGACTGGATCCCATCATGCTCTTGCCCTGCGCCGTTTGGGAATCACCCAGCTCGGGTGAATGGTCACGATCTAGACGTCAGTGAGGACGTGATCATTCCTTCGGAGCCAGCGTCGATCCGGCACTACGCATGTTGATCAGTTGCCGATGCCGGCTGTACCGACCAGCTAGCGGGCTCGTCGTCGGTGTCGGCGGCTGCGTCGGCCGCAGTGCTGTGCACCTTGCCGGGCTTGTGGTGGGCAGGCGCATAGATCGCGTAGAGCTGCATCGGTTCGCTGCCGATGTTGATCACGTTGTGCCACGTTCCGGCCGGCACGAAGATGCACCATCCGTCGGACACCTCCTGATTGAACTCCAGGTTCTGTTTCGTCGGTCCCATCTGCACTCGGCCGCGGCCAGCATCCAGCCGGAGAAACTGATCCGTCTCGGGATGCATCTCGAGACCAACGTCTGCGCCCTCCGGGATGGACATCAACGTCAGCTGCAGGTATTTGCCGCTCCAGGCGACGGTGCGGTAAGTTGGTGTTGTCCACAGTCTCTTGTTCAAGATCGAACGACTGAGGCTCCGGTCCAATGTCCTTGATCGTCATCTGCTGCTCTTTCTGTTCGCGGTTGTTCAGCTGGTGCTAAGTGTTGCCGATTCACGACACCGTAGACGCGGCGGGCATTGTCGTGGGTGATCAGCGAGGCGACGTGATCAACGTCGCTGTTGGCCATCTCGCCGGCCTCGACAAGATCACCGAGGACCGCTGACAGGCCGTGCCGGAACAGCGCGGCACCGAGGTGGAAGAGCTCGGCGAGCCTGTACGCGTCAGTGGAGAACAGCAGCTTGCCGAAAGGCGCCAGCTCCAACGACTCCCGAAATCAGTGTCCGGCTGAGAGCGCCGGTGTTGTGGACCGCCAGACCAATATCGATGAACGCATGGCTGTAGACCTGCGCCAGATACGCGGCTTGGCGGTGGAACGGATAGCCGTGCAGCAGCAGCACCGGCACTCCGCGCTGCTCGGTCGCTCGCAGGAAGCGGAGTGAGCAGCAGCGGATCTGCACGGAGCAAGTCGATGTCGCTGTCGCCGTAGCCGACATGGATCTGGAGCGGTATCCCTAGCTCAACGGCTGTCCAGGCCAGCCAGCAGCTGATCACTGGGTGCGCGATTCGATGGTGAGCAGCGGCCGTCCGGACGCAGGCTGGCGAGGGCCGCGGCGAGGGCATCAGCTCTGCGCTTGCTCCGCCGCAAGGTCGAGGCCGACCCGATAGGCCGCGATGCTCTTTGCGGCAACCGGCGCTGGACTCCTGCAGCGCGTTCTGCAGAGTCTCTGCGAAGTCGGCCGCTTTCGTTCCCGTCGTTGATCAGCTCCTCGGCCAGTGCTTCCAGCCGGATCACCTCGTAGCTCCGACCGCCGCTCAGCGCGGCGAGCTGCGCCGGCGAGCACAGCCGGTTATCGGGGAGGCCCGTGTCCACCAAGAACGTCTCGATGCCGGCGGACGCCACCAGCAGCCTGCTCGCCTCCACGCCCAGCTCGCGGCGCCGAGCCAGATAGTCCTCGGCCGGCGCGTGCGGCTCCAGGCCAAGAACCGGAGCGCACCACCTGCGAATCGCCAGCCCCAGCATCGAATCAAAGAAGGTACGTCCCCAGCCGCGAAGGGCCGGCCGCCTCGTTCATCAAGGCCTCGAAGGACAAGCGGTCAAGATCACGCGGAGCAGCAGCCCGTGACAGTGGTGATCAACCAGCGGCCGGAGATCAGCTGACGCAGCAGACATCTATCGTTCCTCCCGGTCCTACCAGGCGTTCCGCTTCAGCCTTATTCTGTGGTCCCGTGGATGTCCCCGAGCGGCAGGCCCGCAGCGCGCATGCCGAACAGCTCCTGCCCAGCCTTGCCGAGCAGGGCGTCAGCATGGTGGCGACCACATTCGTCGACAACGCTGGCCTGACCCGCGTCAAGAGTGTCCCGTTGTACCGACTGCCGCAGCTGGCCGCGTGGGGGTGGGTGCCTCAACCAGCTTCGACTACTTCCGATTTGATGACTGGCTCGCCGCGCCGCCGGGCGGGACGGCACCGGTGGGTGATCTTCGCATTATCCCGGACCTGCGGCGGCTCGTTGCGCCTGGCCGCACAGCCGGGCTGGGCTTGGGCCCCGGGAGATCGGTATCGCCAGGACGGTGAGCCGCATGAGCGTTGCAGCAGACTCCTGTTGCAACGGCTAGTTGATCATGCTGTCGGTGACGGTCTGGAGATCAAGGCGGCACATCGAAATCGAATGGGTAGTTTCGGCTGGTGAGGGCGAGGACTTCGTGTCAGCTGCCCCCGGTGCCGCGTACGGCATGTCGCGCCTGATCGGCGTGTCGGGACTACGTACGCGATGTCGTCGATGCGCTCAGCGCGCAGGGGATCACGGTCGATCAGTTCCATCCGGAGTACGCGGCTGGCCAGCTTGAAATCTCCGTTGCGGCCGAGTCTCCGGTCAAGGAAGCCGCCGACACCTCGGTGCTGGTACGCAGCACCATCCGTGCCGTTGGGCCGGCGATACAGCTACTGCACGTCCTTCTCTCCAAAAGTCGAGGTGGAGGGCGTCGGCAACGGCGGTCATGTCCATCTCAGCGTGTGGCGGGACGGAGCAGAACCTGATGACCGGGGACGGTGGGCCGGTACGGGCTCGCTCCTGTCGGCGAGGCCTTTGCCGCGGGCATCCTGACCCATCTGCCGGCGCTGCTCGCCATCGGAGCGCCATCGATGACGTCGTACCTGAGGCTGATCCCGTCCCACTGGGCCGGCGTGTACGCGTGCTGGGGTCTGGAGAACCGTGAGGCGGCGCTGCGCATGATCACTGGGTCGATGGGCAGCGCCGAAGTGGGCGGCCAACCTCGAGGTGAAATGCCTCGACCTGACAACCAACCCCTACCTCCTGCTGGCCGGACTGCTGGCTGCCGGTTTTGACGGCATTGCTCGCGGCGGGCGGCTGCCGGAGCCGATTGACGTGGACCCGGCAGCGCTGACACCGGAAGAGCTGGTGGAGCGTGGCATTCGGCGGCTGCCAACGAGCTTGCGGCAGTCCACCGATGCACTGGCAGGTGATCAGGTATTGCGCGATGGGCTGGGGTCAGCACTGGTCGATTCAGTAGTCGCCGTCCGTGACTCAGAGATTGAACTCTTCGCCGATGCAACGCCTGAGGAGGTGGTCCGGGCGCAGCGGTGGACGCACTGAGTTTCGCATCGGCGATTGCCAGCTGACGGCTGACGCCTGACGATACCGGCTGGACGCCTCTGAGGGCGAGCTCGGCGTGACGATCACAGGGCGGCACTCCGAAAGTGGCGACGTCCTGAAGTCCGACCGCGTCCCGCTCCCAGGTGCCACGAATTCGACAATCTGCTGGTCGCGGCCAGCTGGGGCATATCGCGCAATGTCGGACAATTGCAACGGAAATCGCGCATATGAGCATGTCGGGCTGATCAAGGATGAGCCGGTGGGCTGACCGGCGAAGGGATTGAGAAGCTATGCACCAGGTTGATCAAACCACCGAACAGATGGTGCAGGTGTCCTCGCGCGTACGCGGAGAACCGACTGCGGATGGACCGGTACCCTCGACAAGGGAACGCAGCCGGCCGCTGATCTGTACAAGGCGCTCAACGGTGTCATCCGAGACCGCGGTCGGGTGCCGACGAGGTGCTGGGCATCTATTCGTCGGTGATCGCGCTGGCGCCATCTCCGCCGATAGCCCCACTCGGTTCCGCAAGGTTTCCGGCCGCACCAGCAATACGAAGAACTG
>ERZ1370068.3004-contig-2128_pt1 | contig 42999 bp, 53 predicted proteins | sample MGYA00561227_ERZ1370068 | MGnify/ENA primary metagenome ERZ1370068 (study PRJEB38410, sample SAMEA6850437) | metagenome | study: Metagenomic assessment of the ecological functions of the soil: analysis of the soil microbiota associated with the... | reverse complement strand
TGCCCGTCCCCGACCTGCCGCCCTGGCCGACCGGATCCTGATCTGCCGCTGGCGCTGCTGGCCGGGCCTCGTGCTGCCACGGCGGCGCCCGTCCGTGGCGGCGGTCGCCCGGGCGGGTCGTCACCGCTGCCGGTGCCGCTTATGCCGGGCAGGAAACCGCTGTCGTCGCCCTCCGCCCAGCCGCTGTGCACGCCGGTGGTCCTCGTACCAGCCCTCGCGGTCAGGATAGCCACCGCCGTCACGGCTTACGGCGGGCTCGCCGTACCGCAGGTACTCATCCCCGGCCGGGTAGTCGCCGTCGTCGGGATACCGGCCCGCGCCATCGGTGAACGGGCCGTCGGCGTAGGCCGGGTCGGCATAGCCCGCGCCCGTGTCGGTGAAGTCCCCGGTGACGGCCGGAACCCGCCCTCCGTGGCCGGGAATCCGGTGCCCGCGTCGTCGTAGCCCGGCGGCGTATCGGGCCTCCGGGTAACTGCCGGGGTCGTACCCGGTGCCGGTGGTGGACCGTGTAACCCGCAGCCGGTGTCGCTCGGGCGATCGCGACGTGGCCGCCGTCGGCGTAGCCGCCGTCGGTGTCACCGGCATCGCTGGGGTAGCTGGTGCCGTGGTAAGCCGGGCTCGTGGCCGGGCTCGCCTACGTACTCGTACGCCTGCGGCCTCGGCCCAGTCGCCCTCCGGCAGCAGCGGCGGGGCAGCGAGGGCAGCGGCTCCGATGGGTGCTTCCCGGCCAGGCCGGCTGGCTCCGGCGGCAGGCTGCCGGTGTCGTCTCCCAGCCCGGCTGCTCCCAGGGCGGGGAGGTCGGCCGTCGCTGCCCAGCGACGCCTGCGCGGACCCATCGGGCTGGTATGGCGGGTTCGGCTGCGTGCCGGGGCCGACTGGCGCCGCCTTCCGCCGCCATCTTCCGGGGGTCATGCGGACGACCCGGCCGGGCAGCCACGTCTCGTCCCCGTACGCCCCCGTCTGTCCCCGGTGCGCTGTGGCGGCTCATCCTCCGGCTCCGGCCGGGATCCGACCAGCTCACCGGCGGGCCTACCGCGGCCCGCTCGGTGTCCAGTGCCCCCGCAGGATCAGTGCGGCCGCGGCCTGGTCCACCACCGGGCGCCGCGCGCGCGACCTCGCGCCCGCCCTGCCGCAGCGCGTCGTGCGCGATGCACGGTGGTGAAACGCTCGTCCACCAGCCGGCACCGGGCAGCGGTGCCAGCCGGCCGCCAGCGCGGCCGGCGAACGCCTGGCCTGCGCCGCCGCGGCGGCCGTCGCGGCCGGACAGGCCCGGTCGGGCAGCCCGACGATGACCTCGATGCGCGCCTGCTCACGCGGCCGGCGAGCGAGCCCAGGCTGTCCAGGTCGCCGCGGCCCCGGCGGCACGGTGGTCGAGCGGGCTGGCCAGCAGGCCGTCCGGGATCGCTGCGTGCGACGCCGATCCGCGCCGACCCGACGTCGACGGCGAGCCGGGTCCCGGCCTCGGACAACCAGCCCCGTGCGCGGTGGGTCTCATCAGCACGGAGCGGTCTCGCATGCGCTACGAAATGGCTGCAGCACGGTCTCACGCTACGCCACCCGCCCCACCATGTCTCTGCACAACGGCACGAACTGCATCAAACGCCTCGTCGATCAGCGGCCGGGGTACGGTCAGCCGAGCGGCGCGCCGCCGCCCTGGGCGATGTCGTCGCGGCCGCCGCCGCCGCCGCCGAGGCGGCCTGCGCCGCCGGCGGACCAGCGATCCCGGCGGTCAGGCCCAGCTTCGCGGGCACGGTCGTTGACCGCGAGCACCACCGTCGGCCGGTCGGCCGGGCACGCCGATCACCACCACCACGCACCGGCCGCCCGGCGGGCAGCCGCCCCGCATGTCCAGCGCCAGCTTGCGCGATGCCGTCGGCGGTGGTGCCGTCGGCCACCCGGTGGGCGACCGCGACGCCGCCCCGCCGATGTCCCTCGGCGCCGCTGGCCAGTTCCGCGGCCATGCCGAGCAGCTGCGCGACCGCAGCCGGTCCAGCTCCCGCTCGGCGTCGTGACCCGGCGTGACCAGCGCCGCCACCCGCTCGGGCAGCTCTTCCCGCCGCGCCTTGAGCTGCTCGGACGAGCTGGCTCACCAGCACGCTCTCGGTGGCGAGGAACCGGAACGCGTCCAGTGCCGACGAGCGCCTCGACCCGGCGGACGCCGGAGCCGATGGACGACTCGCCGAGGATCTTGACCAGCCCGAGCTGGCCGGACCTGGCCACGTGCGTGCCGCCGCACAGCTCGCGCGAGTAGTCGCCGACCTCGACCACCCGGACCTGGTCGCCGTACTTCTCGCCGAACAGCGCCATCGCGCCCATCGCGCCGCGCCTCGTCGATCGAGGTGATGAACGCGCGCACGTCGAGGTCGTCGATGAGCACCTGTTGACCTCGTCCTCGGCGTCGCGCAGCACCGACGTGCGGCACCGCGCCGCTGGCGTGTGAAGTCGAAACGCAGCCGGCCCGGCGCGTTCTCAGCGAGCCTGCCTGCGCGGCCGACTCGCCGAGCGCGCCGCGGAACGCCCGGTGCACCAGGTGGGTCGCGGTGTGCGAGCGGGAGATGGCCCGCCGCCGCTCGACGTCGATCTCCGCGTACGCCGGCGTCGCCGACCGCGATCTCGCCGTGCAGTGACCCGGCCGCGGTGCACGATCAGGCCGGGCACCGGCCGCTGCACGTCGAGCACCTCGACTCGCCGCGCCGTCCGCGACCGTGATCATGCCGGTGTCGGCCAGCTGGCCGCCGCCCTCGGCGTAGAACGGCGTGCGGTCGAGCACCAGCTCGACCTCGTCAGCCCGCAGTGGCCACCGGCTCCGACCGGCCGCCGCCGGCCAGCAGCGCCGCGTTACCGTCGCCTCGCTGACCACCTGCGTCGTACCCGGTGAACTCGACCGGGCCGGACTGATCGCAGCACCGCGGCGAACGCCGAGATGTCCGGCGTTGCCGGTCTCTTCGCGGCCGCGTCCGCCTTGGCCCGCTGCCGCTGCTCCGCCATCAGCCGCCGGAAGCTCGTCCTCGTCGACCGCCAGGCCCTGCTCGGCAGCCATCTCCAGGGTCAGGTCGATCGGGAAGCCGTAGGTGTCGTGCAGCTGGAACGCCTGGCCGCCAGTGATGACTGCGCTGCGCGGCGGCGTGGTCTCCTCGACCGCGGCGTCGAAGATCGCCGTGCCCGGTCCGCAGCGTGCTGAGGAAGGCCGCCTCCTCGGCGTCGATCACGTGTGGATGTTCGGGCGCGTCCCGGCGCAGCTCGGGGTACTGGTCGACCGAGCGCGTCGATCGCCGAGCCGGTCAGCTCGTGCAGGTAGCGCTCCGTGCCCGCCGCGGTCCTGGGAGCCGCCGGACCCGCCGCGCTGCCAGCCGGCCAGCAGCCGCAGGTTGCGCGGACGCTGCGCCGCAGGATCCGGCGCAGCACGTAGCCGCGCGCCCTCGTTGGACGGCAGCACCCCGTCGCCGACCAGCATCACCGCGGTGCGGACGTGGTCGGCGACGACCCGCAGCGCGCACGTCCGTGCGCTGGTCGTCGGCCGTACTTCTGCTCGGTCAGCTCCGCGCGCCCGGTCGAGCACCGGCCGACATGGTCGTCGATCTCGTAGATGTTGTCGACGCCCTGCAGGACGCCGCCATCCGCTCCAGGCCCATGCCGGTGTCGATGTTCTTGCGCCGGCAGCTCGCCGAGGATCGTCGAAGTCCTCCTTGCCCGGACCGTCGCCGCGGCACGTACTGCATGAAGACGAGGTTCCAGACCTCCAGGTAGCGGTCCTCGTCGACGACCGGGCCGCCCTCGCGGCCGTACTCGGGGCCGCGGTCGTAGTAGATCTCCGAGCACGGGCCGCACGGCCCGGGCACGCCCATCGTACCAGTAGTTGTCGTCCATGCCGCGGCGCTGGATCCGGCTCCGTCGGCACGCCGACGTCCGGTGCCAGATGTCCGACGGCCTCGTCGTCGTCGCGGTAGCACGGTGACCCACAGCCGGTCCTCGGTCGAAGCCGTAACCGCCGTCCGCTCGCGGCCTGGTCAGCAGCTCCCAGGCGTACGGGATCGCCGTCTTCCTTGAAGTAGTCGCCGAACGAGAAGTTGCCCAGCCATCTGGAAGAACGTGCGCGTGCCGGGTGGTCTTGCCGACCTCTTCGATGTCCGGCGTGCGGACGCACTTCTGCACGCGGTCGCCCGCGCGGAACGGCGGGGTCTGCTGGCCGAGGAAGTACGGCTTGAACGGCACCATGCCCGGCGTTCACGAGCAGCAGGGTCGGGTCGTCGGCGATCAGGCTGGCCGACGGGACGACGGTGTGCCCGTGCTGCTCGAAGTAAGCCAGGAAACGGCGGACGATCTCTGCCGACTCCATCAGTTGCCATCCTTAACGTCGTCAGTGGCCGTGGTCAGCGGCCTGGTGGTCTGCTGGCCGGCGTACTGGGGGTGACCGCAGGTGGCAGTGGCCCGGGTCGCTCAGCCGCGTCCCGTAGGCCGTGGCCAACGGCCCGGTAGCTCAGCCGCCGGGGCCAGCCCGCGCCCGATGCCGGGAGTTCCTGCGCCCCTGCTGGCCTTCGAGGGTAGACGGTCGGTCGCCGGGCTGTCGCTCCAGCATAGAGCTGCATGCCCTGCGCGTACATCGGCGGCGAACCGGCCCAGCGCCTGGGCCCGGCCCGCGGGCGAGACCGAGCGGGCGAGCGCGGTCAGCCGCCGGTAGCTAAGCCACCCCGAGAACGGCGCCCAGCACCAGCCAGAACAGCCTAGCCGATCATGGCGCCGCCTCATCGCGCTGGCCGCTGACGGCAGCCCGCCGCCAGCCGGGGCCGCCGGGCGCGTGGAGCGTCCTTCACGCCGGGAGCTGGGACGCGCCGCGGCGGGCCGCGGCGCCGGGGGCCGTGATCCCGCTGCGCGCCGTACGACGTAGCGCATCCACAGCGCCCTGTTCACGCCGTAGGCGAGCGCCGCGACCTGGCCGCATGCAGCAGCTCGGCGCTGGCCGCGATCACCCGGGCCAGCGGCGCCAGCGCGGTCATCCGCCCGGTCAGTTCTCGGCCATGTTGGCGGTGACCTCGTCCATGCTGGCGGGTGATCGCAGTCGGTTCTGCGCCAGCTGCTCGCTGGCGCGGTCGATGGTGGCGCTGCGCGCTCGATGAGCGCATCCTGGCGCTCGCGCAGGCTGGCCACCGCGTCGGTGGTCTGCGACATGAGCCGGGCGGCCTTGGCCATCACGTACACGGCGGCGCACACCCCGACAACCCAGAACGCCGCGGCGACGATCACCGCCACCCAGACCGCGTTCAGCATGGCTGCTCCTCCGAAAGGCTGTCACGGGCCCCTTGCCCGACCCTACCGTGTGCCCCGCGGCCGCCATCTCAGGGCTCTTCGGCGTCGCGGGCGCGCCCAGGATCGTCTGATGTCGCTCGGCCCGGTCCGCGTACCGCGCCTCGGCCCCGTGCCGGGTTGGCTCGGTAGTACTCGACGGCTGGCCACAGGCGTCGGGGGCGTACTGCTGCGCGACGACGCGCTCGTCGTAGAGTCGTGCGGGTACTCGTATCCCCGGCCGTGGCCGAGCCGCGCCGCCCCCGGTAGGAGGCGTCGCGCAGATGCGGCAGGCACCGGACCGGCGAGCCCGGCCCGCACGTCGGCGCTGGCCGCGTCGATCGCCTTGATCGACCGCGTTCGACTTGGGCGCCAGCGCCAGGTGGATCGTGGCCTGCGCGAGGTTGATCCTGGCCTCGGGCAGGCCGATCGAGCTGCGACCGCCTGGCGCGGCCGCGACCGCCGCCTGCAGCGCCGTCGGGTCGGCCAGCCCGATGTCCTCGCTGGCGTGGATCGATGAGCCGCCGGGCGATGAACCGCGGGTCCTCCCCGCCTCGATCATCCGGGCCAGGTAGTGCAGCGCGGCGTCGGCGTCGCGGCCCCGGATGCGACTTGATGAACGCGCTGATCACGTCGTAGTGCTGGTCGCCGCCGCCGGTCGTAGCGCACGGCGGCCCGGTCCACCGCCCGCTCCAGGCTGGCTGAGGTCGATCCTCGGCCGCCGTCGGAGCGGCCGAGCGCGGCCGCCTCCAGGTAGGTCAGCGCCCGGCGGGCGTCCCCGCCGGCCAGCCGGACCAGGTGGTCGGCGGCGTCGGCGGCCAGCGTGAACGTGCCCGCCGAGCCCGCGCTCGTCGGCGCAGCGCCCGGCGCGATCACCGCGCGGACGTCGTCGTCGGTCAGCGGCTCCAGGGTCAGCAGCAGCGACCGGGACAGCAGCGGGCCGACCACCGAGAAGAACGGGTTCTCGGTGGTCGCGCCGATGAACGACACCCAGCGGTTCTCCACCGCGGGCAGCAGGGCGTCCTGCTGGGCCTTGTTGAACCGGTGCACCTCGTCGATGAACAGGACGGTCTGGCGTGCCGGTCAGGCCCAGTTCGCGGCGGGCCGCGTCGATGGCCGCGCGCGACGTCCTTGACCCCGGCGGTGACCGCCGACAGCTCGGTGAAGCGGCGCTTGGTCACCTCGCTGACGACATGGGCGAGGGTGGTCTTGCCGGTTCCCGGCGGCCCCCACAGCAGCAGCGACATCGCGGCGTCATGATCAATCAGCTTGCGGAACGGGGTGCCCGGCGCCGGTCAGGTGCCGCTGGCCGATCACCTCGTCCAGGCTGTGCGGGCGCATCCGCACCGCGCAGCGGGCGCGGCGGCAGCCGCGCAGCCTCCTCACCGGCCTCGTCAGAAGAGACTGGCCGCCTGCCCCGCCGTCACGTCGCCACGCCACACAGTATCCTCGGCTGGCGCCCGGCCATGCGGCCCGGCGGCAGGCTGGCTCAGCGAGCTGGGCGGATCGGCACCGACGTCGATGCCGCCTCCTTGCGCTGCGCCTGCGGTGATCGGGAGTGGGCGCGCCGGTCAGCGGGTCGAGGCCGGATGCCGCCTTGGGGAAGGCGATCACGTCGCGGATGCTGTGCGGCGCCGGACAGCAGCATGAGCGATCCGGTCCCAGCCGAACGCGATCCCGCCGTGCGGCGGCGGCCCGTACTGGAAGGCGTCGAGCAGGAACCCGAACTGTGACTGTCGCCTCTTCCGGGCTCATCCCGATCACGTCGAAGACCTGCTCCTGAACGGCCGGCTGGTGGATACGCAGCGAGCCGCCGCCGATCTCGGTGCCGTTGAGGACGAGGTCGTAGGCGTCGGCGAGGGCGTCGTCCGGTTCGACTGGCGAACTTGTCCGCCCACTGCGGCAGCGGTGCGGTGAACGGGTGGTGGACCGCGGTCCAGCCGCCCGCGCCGTCTCTCCACTCGAACATCGGGGCGTCCGACCACCCACAGGAACGACCACTGGCCGGCGATCGATGAGCCCGCAGCCGCTGGCCGATCTCCAGCCGGGCCGCGCCGAGCAGCGCCCGGGCCTGGGCGCCGAGGTCGCAGCGGCGAAGAAGACGCAGTCACCGGGCGCGGCGCCGGCCGCGCCGGCCAGCCCGGCCCGCTCGGTGTCCGACAGGTGCCTGCGCGACCGGCCCCGACTCCGAGCACCGCCCCGTCCTGGCCGATCAGCACGTAGGCCAGGCCGCGCGCGCCGCGCGGCTTGGCCCACTCCTGCCAGCCGTCGAGCTCCCGGCGCGGTCTGGCGCCGCGCCGCCCGGCATGACCACCGCCCCGACGTGCGGGGCCTGGAACACCCGGAACGAGGTCTGGCTGGAAGTAGCCGGTGCAGGTCGGCCAGCTCGCAGCCGAACCGCAGATCGGGTTTGTCGGAGCCGAACCTGCGTCATCGCCTCGGCGTAGGTCATCCGCGGGATCGGCCGGGGCACCCGGTAGCCGACCAGGTCGGCCCACAGCCGCCCGACCAGGTCCTCGGCGACCGTCGATGACGTCCTCCCGGGTCGACGAAGCTCATCTCCGATGTCGATCTGGGTGAACTCCGGCTGCCGGTCGGCGCGGAAGTCCTCGTCGCGGAAGCAGCGCGCGATCTGGTAGTAGCGCTCCAGCCCGCCGACCATGAGCAGCTGCTTGAACAGCTGCGGGGACTGCGGCAGCGCGTACCAGCTGCCCGGCCGCAGCCGGACCGGGCACCAGGAAGTCGCGTGCGCCCTCCGGGGTGGACCGGGTCAGGTACGGGCGTTTCCACGTAGACGAAGCCGTGCGCGCGCAGGACCTCGCTGGCCAGGTACGTCGCCTCGGACCGGATGCGCAGGCCGCGGCCGTCTCCGCCCGCCGGATGTCCAGGTAGCGGTAACGCAGCCGGACGTCCTCGTTCAGCTCCCCGCCGCCCTCGACCGGGAACGGCAGCGGTTCGGCCTCGGACAGCACCTCCAGCCCGCCCGGCTCGTCGGCGACCACCTCCACCTCGCCGGTGGGCAGTTCCGGGTTCTCGTTGCCGGTCGGCCGCAGCCGCGACCTCCCCGTCACCTGGATGCAGAACTCGGCGCGCAGCGCATGCTCGGGCCGGTCCTCGCCCTCGCCGCGGAACACGACCTGGACCACGCCGCTGGCGTCGCGCAGGTCGATGAAGACCACGCCGCCGTGGTCGCGGCGGCGCGCGACCCAGCCCGCCAGCCGTCACATGCTCGCCCGCCTGGGCCGGGCGCAGGGTGCCCGCCTCGTGGGTACGGATCATCGCCTTGGTCAGCCTCTCCGGTCACAATCCTGGCTTAGCCGACGCCCGGTGAGCCGTCCGGGCGGCCGCGGCGGGGTCCGGCGGCGCGGCATCCGGTGGCGGCCCGGGAGGCCGCGGGGCCAGGCCAGCCAGGAACGGGTTGCTGGCCCGCTCGGCGCCGATGGTCGTGCCGGGCCCGTGCCCGGGCAGCACCTGGACGTCATCCGGGAGGGTCAGGCACACCCGCGCCAGGCTGTCCAGCGATGGTCGGGGTAGTCGCCGCCGGGCAGGTCGGTGCCGCCGATCGAGCCGAGCGAACAGCAGATCGCCCGAGAACATCACCTGCCCGGCGCGGCGCGGAAGGTCACCGATCCGGGCGTGTGCCCGGGCGCATGGTCAACCATCGAGCTCCACTCCCGCCAGCCGCACCGTCATCCCGTCGGCGAGTTCGGCCACGTCGTCGGGCTCGGTGAAGGTCAGGCCCCGAACAGCTGCTGCCCCACCGGCAGGCCGCAGGCCCCGGGCGGGGTCGGAGAGCAGCGCCCGGTCGGATGGGTGGATGTAGGCGCGGGATGTCCCGGGCGCCGCATACCGGCGCCACCGACCAGACGTGGTCGATGTGGCCGTGGGTGAGCAGGACCGCCACCGGCTGAGCCGGTGCTCCGCGAGGATCTCGGCGATGCCCGCCTCGGCGTCCTGGCCAGGGTCGATGATCACGCACTCCTCCCCGGGCCGGGCGCCACCACGTAGCAGTTGGCGGCGAATGAGCCAGCCGGGAACCCGGCGATGAGCACGGGCCATCCTCCCCTGGAGAAGCACAATGGTTCGACGGGCACTGCTGGTACAGGCTACCGATCTATCACCAACGCGACGAACCGATAACAGAGCCGTCGCAACCGGCAACGTCCAGGTACGATTCGCGAAGTTTCGCTGATCAGCAGTGGTGGCACCCACTGGCGAGGAGGACAACAGGCGTGGCGGGGAAGAAGGAACGCCAGCGCAGGCTTGCCCGCGAGAAGTACGAGCGCCAGCAGGCCAGACGCGTCCACCATGCCAGGCGCTGGCGCAGCGGCCTGATCATCGCCCTGGTCTGCCTCACCGTCGTCGGGACCGGCACCGGTGCCTACTTCCTCTCTCCGGCGGCGGCAGCAAGTCCGCGTCCGCCGCGGCGGCCAGCCCCGCATCGCCCACCGCCAGCCCGTCCCGGCGCCGCCTCCGCGGCGGCTGGCCGCCGAGCCCGCCACCCACTGCACCTATCAGGCCAGCCCGCTCCGCCGCCCGCAAGGTCGGGCGTCCCGCCACTACACGCCCGACGGCAAGGCCAGCTACCAGGCGACGATCGTGACCAACCGCGGCGATGTCGTCATCCACCTGCTGAACGCCAAGGCCACCTGCACCGTCAACTCGTTCGTCTACCTGGCCGCGAAGAAATACTTCAACAACACCCGCTGCCACCGGCTCACCACCTCGGCGATCTACGTGCTGCAGTGCGGGGACCCGACCGGGACCGGCAGCGGCGGCCCCGGCTACAAGTTCGCCGATGAGAACCTGTCTGGCGCCAGGTACACCGCGGGCACCGTGGCCATGGCCAACGCCGGGCCCGGGCACCAACGGCAGCCAGTTCTTCCTGGTGTACCGCGACTCCTCGTCGCTGCACCCCGACTACACACCTTTCGGCACAGTCGTCAAAGGACTGAGAATCATCCAGAATGTGGCCAAGGCGGGCACAGATAACGCCAACGGCCCTGGTGACGGCCATCCCAAGGAGAAGGTCGTCATAGAAAGGGTCATCATCAAGAAGACCTGACCCTGCCTCATCACCAGGGTCAGGCCGAGCAGGAGGTTCAGGGTGAGCACCGCCAACGATCCGTGGGGCCGGGTAGACGCCGACGGCACGGTCTACGTGCGTACCGCCGAGGGTGAGCGGGTGATCGGCTCGTGGCAGGCTGGCAGCCCCGAGGAGGCGCTCGCGTTCTACCGGCGCAAGTTCGAGGCGCTGAACACCGAGATCACGCCTGCTCGAGCAGCGGGTCACCACCACGGACCTGTCCCCGGCCCAGGCGCGCGGCGAGCATCGAGCGGCTGCGGGGGCGGTGACGGACGCCCACGCGATCGGCGACCTGGGCCAGCTCCAGGCCAGGCTGGACGCGCTGTCCGGGAAGGTCGACCACCGCCAGGAAGAGGTCCGTGCGGCCCGCGACCAGGCCCGCACCGAGGCCAGGACGTCAAGGAGCGGATCGTCGCCGAGGCCGAGCGGCTGGCGGCCGAGGCGACCCACTGGAAGATCAGTGGTGAGCGGCTGCGCCAGCTGCTGGAGAGTGGAAGGCGGCGCCGCGGGCCGACCGGGCGGTGGAGGCCGCCCTGTGGAAGCGGCTGTCGGCGGCGCGCAACGCCTTCAACAAGCGCCGCAAGGCGTACGTCGCCGAGCTGGAAGGGGAGCGGGAAACCGCGCGGGCCCGCAAGGAGCAGCTGTGCACCGAGGCCGAGGCGCTGGCGTCCTCCACCGACTGGGCCGCCACCGCCGCCGCCTTCCGCGAGCTGATGCGGTCCTGGAAGCTGGCCGGGCGGGCCGCCGCGCCGACGAGGACGCGCTCTGGAGCGGGTTCAAGACCGCGCAGGACACCTTCTTCCAGGCCCGGGCGGAGGTGTACTCGGCGAAGGACGCGGCGCTGCGCGAGCACGCGGCGGTCAAGTCCCAGCTGCTGGAGGAGGCGGCCAAGCTGGTCCCGGTCACCGACGTCCGGGCGGCCCGGGCCGCGCTGCGGGGCATCCAGGAGCGCTGGGAGCAGGCGGGCCCGGTGCCGCGGCAGGACGCATGAGCGGCTCGAGTCGGGCCTGCGGCGGATCGAGGACGCGGTCCGCAAGGCGGAGGACGCCCAGTGGCGGCGGTCGAACCCGAGGCGCTCGCCCGCGCCCGGGGCACCGTCGAGCAGATCCGGTCCGCGATCGCCGCCCTGGAGGCCCAGCTGGCCAGGGCCAGGGAAAGCGGCGACGCCAAGGCGGTGGACCGAGGCTGAGGAGGCTCTCTGACGCCCGCCGTTCCTGGCTCACCGAGGCCGAGCGGACGCTGGCCGAGCTCTCCGGTCTAGGGCGCGTCCCGGCGCGCTCAGTTGGTGACGCGGTAGACGTCGTACACGCCGTCGATCGCGCGCACCGCGCGCAGCACGTGCCCAGGTGCTTGGGGTCGCCCATCTCGAAGGTGAACTTGCTGACCGCGACCCGGTCCCTGGCTGGTGGTCACCGACGCCGACAGGATGTTGACGCGGTGCGTCGGAGATGGCCCGGGTGACGTCGGACAGCAGGCCGGTGCGGTCGAGCGCCTCCACCTGGATGCCCACCAGGAACAGCGAATCCTCGGTCGGCGACCAGCGCACCTCCACCAGCCGCTCGGGCTCGGAGTCGAGCAGGTGGCGCAGGTTGGCGCAGTCGGACCGGTGCACCGAAACGCCGTGGCCCCGGGTGACGAACCCGGTGATCTCGTCCCCGGGCACCGGCGTGCAGCAGCGGGACAGCCTGGCCCACACGTCGGCGTCGCCCTCCGACCACGACACCGGAATCCCCGGCGGTGCGCGGCCGGGGCGGCGGGCGGCAGGTCGGCAGCGTGGTTTCCGCCGAGGTCTCCTGCGCGCCCGCGGCGCCGCCGACGGAGGCGACCAGCTTAGTGACCACCGACTGCGCGCTGACGTGGCCCTCCCCCACCGCCGCGTAGAGCGCGGACACGTCCGGGTAGCGCAGCTCGGTCGCGATGGCCTGCAGCGCGTCCCCGGTGGCGAGCCGCTGCAGCGGCAGTTCCTGCTTGCGCATCGTCCGGGCGATCGCGGTCTTGCCGGCCTCGGCGGCCGCCTCCCGGCGCTCCTTGGAGAACCAGTGCCGGATCTTGTTCCGCGCCCGCGCGCTCTTGACGAAGCCCAGCCAGTCCCGGCTCGGCGCCGCGTCCGGCGCCTTGGACGTGAAGATCTCGACGGTGTCCCCGTTGTCGAGCGTGGACTCCAGCGCGACCAGCCTGCCGTTCACCCGGGCGCCGATCGTGCGGTGCCCCACCTCGGTGTGGATCGCGTAGGCGAAGTCCACCGGCGTCGCGCCCGGTGGGCAGCGCGATCACTTCCCCGCGCGGGGTGAAGACGTAGACCTCGGCCGCGCCGAGGTCGAACCGGAGCGACTCGAGGAACTCGGCCGGGTCGGCGGTCTCCCGCTGCCAGTCGACCAGCTGCCGGAGCCAGGCCATCTCGCTGACGTCCGGCGCGCGCTGCCGCGTCCGCGCGGGACGGTCTCCTCCTTGTACTTCCAGTGCGCCGCCACGCCGTACTCCGACCGCCGGTGCATGCCCCAGGTCCTGATCTGGAGCTCGACCGGCTTGCCCTCCGGGCCGATCACGGTCGTGTGCAGCGACTGGTACATGTTGAACTTCGGCATCGCGATGTAGTCCTTGAACCGCCCGGGAATCGGGTTCCACCGGGCGTGCACCGTGCCGAGCACCGCGTAGCAGTCCCGCACCGAGTCGACCAGGACGCGGATGCCGACGAGGTCGTAGATCTCGTCGAAGCTGACGTTGCGGGCGATCATCTTCTGGTAGATCGGAGTAGTAGTGCTTCGGGCGCCCGGTCACCTGCGCCTTCACCTTGGCGTCGCGCAGGTCCGCGTCGACCTGCTCGACGACCTCCTGCAGGAACACGTCCCGGCGCGGCGCACGCTCGGACACCATCCGCGCGATCTCGTCGTAGCGCTTGGGGTAGAGGCGTGGCGAAGGCCAGGTCCTCGAGCTCCCACTTCACGGTGTTCATGCCCAGCCGGTGGGCCAGCGGCGCGAAGATCTCCAGCACCTCGCGCGACTTGCGCTCCTGCTTCTCGCGCGGCAGGTAGCGCAGCGTGCGCATGTTGTGCAGCCGGTCGGCCAGCTTGATGACCAGGACCCGGATGTCGCGCGACATGGCGACGACCATCTTGCGGACGGTCTCGGCCGCGGCGGCCTCGCCGTACTTGACCTTGTCCAGCTTGGTGACCCCGTCGACCAGCGCGGCCACGTCGTCGCCGAACTCGCGGCGCAGCTCCGCCAGCGTGTAGGCGGTGTCCTCGACCGTGTCGTGCAGCAGCGCCGCGCAGATGGTCTCGTGGTTCATGCCCAGCTCGGCCAGGATGGTGGCCACCGCGAGCGGGTGGGTGATGTAGGGGTCGCCGCTCAGGCGCTTCTGGCTCAGCGTGCCAGTGGGCGGCCACCTCGTAGGCACGCTCGATGAGCCTGATGTCCGCCTTGGGATGTGTCGCCCGCACGGTCTTGGTCAGTGGCTCGAGCACCGGGTTCATCCGCCGCCGCGGGGCGCGCCGAGGCGCGCCAGCCGCCGCCGGACCGCGGCGCCCCGCTGGTCCCGACGGCGGGCGTGGGCGATGGCGCGGCGTGGCGGCCGAGGCCGCGGGCCGGGGGAAGCCTCGCGGACGGCTGACGGGCGGCTGGCTCGGCGGGCTGCGTGGCGGCGCCGGCAGGGCTGGCTGGCGAGGCGCCGGATCGGCCGGGGCTGGCGCGGCGGGGCACGGCTCGGCAGAGCCGCGCGGCTGCGTCCGCGCCACCTCGCCGTCGTCCCCGGGCGGCCGGGAGATCCTGCTGTCCCGGGGCGGACGAGGTGACGTCGGCGCCGGCCCTGCCGGTCATCGCCACGTCACCGGCCACTTGCGCTCCTGTTATCCGCCAAGACACCCATTCTATCGGCGCTTGTCCGAGCGGTCCCTGGTTACCGCCGCCAGGGCACAGCGCGCGTGCGCACCAGTCCGCTATTCCTGCGCCGTTACGGCGGCCAGGCGGCGGGACCGCCGGGCCGGACACGCTGGCGGTCAGACCACCACGCAGCGACCGCAGGTTCCCTGGCGGCAGCTCGGCCCGGCCGCCGAGGAACGTGCAGTTCCAGGATGACCGCGATCGCCGGCGACCTCCGCCCCGGCGCTGGCGCACCAGGTCCGGCGGTCGCCTCGGCCGTGCCGCCGGTGGCCAGCACGTCGTCGACGATGAGCACCCGCTCCCCGGGCGTGAACGCGTCCTGGTGCACCTCGATGGTGGCGGTCCCGTACTCGAGCTCGTAGCTCCGCGCGTAGGTCGGGCCGGGCAGCCGCCCCTGCTTGCGGACCGGCACGAATCCCGAGCCCGAGCTGGCAGGCGACCGAGGCCGCGAGGATGAAACCGCGGGCCTCGATCCCCACCACCTTGTCCACCGGCCCGTGCCCGCTGGCCAGTGCGCTCACCACCGCGGCCAGCGCCTGGCCGTCGGCCAGCAGCGGGGTGATGTCCTTGAACACGACGCCCGGCTGGGGTAGTCGGGGACGTCCCGGATCCTTGCATGTGATCAGGTCGGCCAGGCGCGGCTGTCCGCGGCCGCCGCGTCTCGCCCGGCACAGGCGGCTACCGCCGCCTGCTTCTTAGCCGCTCGGGTAGGCGCTTGGCCGCGCTGGTGCGCCGCGGCTGCTGCGCGCGGCGCCCGGCCGCGGCCCGCTACGGGACGTGGGCTGGCCCGCGCGCCGCGGCCGACGGGCTCCGCGGCCGCAGCGGTGTCCTCGACGGCGTCCGCACCCGGCTGGCGTCTGCCACGCTCGCATCGGCATCATCGGCGGCCAGGCCCGGTTCGGGCGCAGGCGCCTCGGCGCGGCCAGCCTCGTCCAGGTCGCCGCACGGCCAGGTGCCGTCCGGCCGGCCGTGCCGTCCTGGCGCCCGCCTGGCGGCCGCCTGGCGCGCGCGCCCGCCGGCGGCGCGCTGGGCGACCCGCTTGGCGAGCGCCTTGTACTGCGGCTCGCGCTCCTTCAGGTCGGCCAGGACCGGGGTGGCGATGCAGATGGAGGAGTAGGTGCCGGACAGCATGCCGACGAACAGCACCAGCGCCAGGTCCTTCAGCTCACCGGCGCCGAGCAAGCCCGGCGCCGACGAACAGGATCGACGGCCACCGGCAGCAGCGCGATCAGCGAGGTGTTGATCGACCGGACCAGGGTCTGGTTGAGCGCCTGGTTGGCCGCCTGGCTGTAGGTGGACGCGGCTGGAGCCGAGCAGCCCGGCGGTGTTCTCCCTGACCTTGTCGAACACCACCACCGTGTCATAGAGCGAGTAACCCAGGATGGTCAGCAGGCCGATCACCGAGGCGGGGCTGACCTGGAAGCCGAGCGAGCGCGTACACGCCGATCGTGATGACGATGTCGTGCGCGAGGCGCGATCAGCGCGGCGACGGCCATCTTCCACTCGAACGCGATCGACGAGGTAGATGACGATCACGACCAGGAACGCGATCAGCGCCTGCACGCCGCCTTCTGGGAGATCTGGCTGCCCCAGCTGGCGCCGACGAGGTCTGGTGCTGATCTGGTTCGGCGGCAGGCGGAACGCGCGGGCTGATCGCGCTCTCCACGCTGTCTTGCTGCTGGGCCGGAGTCAGCTGGTGCGGTCTGCACCGTGCCAGCTGGCGCTGCTGCCGCCCAGCGGTCGTGATCTGCTGGACGATGGCGTCGCTGCCGCCGCTCGCCGCGCTCGACCGTCGGTGCGCACCTGCGAGATGCGTGGCGGTACCCGGCCGCGAACTGGAAGACCGAGCCGCCCTTGAAGTCGACGCTGAAGTTCAGCCCGAAGACAGCCAGCGGCGATGACGCTGATCGCCAGGATCACGCCCGAGATGGAGTACCAGAGCCGCTTGCGGCCTACGAACTCGACCGAGACCTCGCCCCGGTAGAGCCTGCCGCCGATACCGCCGAGCGCGCGACCATCACGCCTCCTTCGCCGTAGCTGGCCTGCCCGGGCCGTGGACTGCTGGGGCCGCGGGTGCGGGGCGTGCCCCGCCAGGGCGCTCGGGCCCCCAGCCGGGCCGGGTCGAGGCCGGACAGGGGATGCCCGCCGCCGTAGAACTTGGTCCGGGCGAGCAGCGTCATCATCGGCTTGGTGAAGGTGAACACCACCACCACGTCGATGATCGTGGTCGAGGCCGAGGGTGAACGCGAAGCCCCGGACGCCGCCGATCGCGAAGTAATACAGCAGCGCGGCGGCCAGGAACGACACCGTGTCGGAGACCAGGATGGTCCGCCGGGCCCGGCTCCAGCCACGCTCCACCGCCGCCCGCAGCGAGCGCCGCTGTCCCGCACCTCGTCACGGAGCCGTTCGAAGAAGACCACGAACGAGTCCGCGGTGATGCCGATCGCCACGATCAGGCCCGCGATGCCTAGCCAGCGACAGCGCGAAGCCCTGGTACTTGCCGAGCACGACCACCGACAGGTAGGCGAGCAGCGCCGGCGATCACCAGGCTGCACACCGCGACCATGGCCAGGCCCCGGTAGTAGAGCAGCAGGTAGATGCACGACCAGGAGCAGGCCGAGCGCGGCCGCGATCAGGCTAGCGGTGAGCTGGTCCCGGCCCAGCTGCGGGCGAGATCGACTGCGACCGACTCCTGGCGGAAGGTCAGCGGCAGCGCGCCGTAGGACAGCTGGTTCGCGAGGTTGGTGGCATCGGCCTGGCTGAAGTTGCCGATGATCTGGGCCGAGCCGCCGACGATGGGGCCCTGGTTGATCGTCGGGAACGAGACACCACGCGCCGTCCAGCACCACCGCCAGGTCAGTCCAGCGGCGAGGCGCTCTGCCGTACTGGTCGTACATCTGGGTGGTGAGGTCGCCGAACGCCTTCGTGCCCGTCGCCGTTGAAGTTGATGTTGACCTGCCAGGACGTTGCTGGTAGGTCTGCGGGGTCGGCGCTGGCCGAGGCGACCTGGCTGCCGAGCCACCATGGCCTGGTCGAGCACGAACTTGTACATCGCTGGTCCCGCTGACAGGCCGCAGGACACGATCTGGATCTTCGGGTTGTCCCGGACTGCCCGTGGTGTAGCCGACCTGCCTTGCTGCCAGTCCTTGTTCGCGCAGTTGAGCTTGTCGAACAGGGCCTTGACCGGCGGCGCTGACCAGCGCGGCGTCGCCGCTGGGCCTGCTGCCAGGTGGACGTGGTGCTGGCGCGGACGTCGGCGTACGGCGACGGCGCGTGGCGCTGGCGAGGACGAGTGCGGCGGGGCCGACGCCGCTGGCCTGCGACGGCGACGGCGCTGGCCTGCGCTGCGGGCCGCACCGGGTCGGACTCGCCGCGCCTGACCCGCCTTGGTGGTGGCCGACGCGGGGCTGAGCTGAGCGCTCGCTGGCGATGCGGCGACGGGGTCGGGACTGGCGGGCGCCGTGGCCGCGCTGGCCGCGTTCGGCGCGACCAGCAGCACCTGGCGGAACAGCAGTTCGGCGGTCTGGCTGACCAGCTTGACCACCTGCTGCGCGCTCTGGCCCGGGCACCGAGACGTTGATGATGTCGTGCCCTGCTGCACGACCTGTGCCTCGGTGAAGCCCGCGCCGTTCACCCGGTTGTCCATGATCTGGATGTGCCTGCTGCATCTCGGCCTGCTGTCGGACGTTCGCCGCCGGCACTGACACGGCCTGCAGCGCCACGGTCGTGCCGCTGGTGAGGTCGAGGCCCAGGTGCACCCTGAAGTGCCTGGGACCACTTGCCGGGGCTGGCCAGATCGCCGCCGACGATGGCCAGGAGCAGCACCACGATGAGCGCTGCCAGCACGGCCAGCGTCCGGCCCGGCCGTGAGGCGTTACTGCTTGGGGGAGCCACTTCTCGCCTGTCCTTCGATTCTCATGCCGGTGGGCCCGCCGGCCAGCGGACCCGGCGGCATGGCGGCGGCAGACCCGTCCTCGGTGGCGCCGGCTTCGGTCTCGTCGCTGGCTCCCTCTGGGCTCCGGCTGACTCCGTCCTCCTCGGCCTCATCTGGCCGTATGTCCCGGCTGGCGTCGGGCACCACGTCCATGATCGCCCGCCGCATGTAGCGGACGTTGACGCCGGGAGCGACCTCCAGCACCACGTCCTGCGTCCTCGATCGCAGACCACGGTCGCGTACATCGCCGGCTGGTGGTGCGGACCCGCTGGCCCGGCACGATCTGGCTCTGTGTCTGCGCCGCCGCGCGCTGCCGGTTCCGCTGCGGCCGGATCATCACGAAGTACAGCAGGCCGAACAGCGCCACGATGCACTGATCGGGAACGAGGTAGCCGCTGCCCGAAGACTTTGTGCTCGCCGCCGCGAGAATTCCACGTTCCCCATCGCCGGGCATCCTTCCGTCGACATGCTTCTGCGCTCGGTCACGCGACCGAGCCGCGAGTGCTGCGCTGGCGCACCAGCACATGGGGACAGTTGGCTACTCATATGGCCAACTGCCGAAGTGTAGCGGCGCATCGGCAGCGCACCAACAGGCTATGGCCTCATCGCGACCGATCGTGACATCGTCGCGACCAAACCCTGGCCGGCACCGCCTGCCTGGCCTGCTGTTCAGACAAGGCTCCGCACCGGATGTTCGGGAACGCTGACCGCTACCTCGAAGTTGCCTGACCGCCCGCTGGCGCCGGACGGGTGCGGTCAGGCGGGCGGCGCTCGAAGAGTCCGGGGCCGGTCACCCGGCGGCGCTGGCCGGGTCCGGCGGGAGGCCCAGGTGCTCCCAGGCGAGCGGGGTGGCCACCCGGCCCCGCGGCGTCCGCGCCGATCAGGCCCTCCCGCACCAGGAACGGCTCGGCGACCACCTCGACCGTCTCGGCTTCCTCCCCGACCGCGACCGCCAGGGTGGACAGCCCGACTGGCCCGCCGCCGAACCGGGTGCACCAGCGCGCGCGAGCACCGCCCGGTCGAGCCGGTCCAGGCCCGTGGCTCGTCCACCTCGTACAGCTCCAGCGCGGCCCGGGCGATCTCCCGGGTGACCACGCCGTCGGCGCGGACCTCGGCGAAGTCGCGCACCCGGCGCAGCAGCCGGTTGGCGATCCGCGGGGTGCCGCGCGAGCGGCGCGCGATCTCCTCGGCGCCGTCGTCGCGCGAGTGCCACGCCGAGCAGCGAGGCCGACCGGCGGATGATGCACCTCCAGCTCGGCCGGCTCGTAGAAGTCCAGGTGGGCGGTGAAGCCGAACCGGTCCCGCAGCGGCGCCGGGCAGCAGCCCGGCCCGGGTGGTCGCCCCGACCAGCGTGAACGGCGCGATGTCGAGCGGGATCGCGGTCGCGCCCGGGCCCCTTGCCGACCACCACGTCGACCCGGAAGTCCTCCATCGCGCAGGTAGAGCATCTCCTCGGCGGGGCGGGCCATCCGGTGGATCTCGTCGATGAACAGCACCTCGCCCGTCGCCCAGGGTGGACAGCACCGCGGCCAGGTCGCCGGCGCGCTCGATGGCCGGACCGCTGGTGATGCCGCAGCGGCGCGCCGAGCTCGGCCGCGATGATCATGGCGATGGTGGTCTTGCCCAGCCCGGGCGGGCCGGACAGCAGCACGTGGTCGGGCGCGCTTGCCGCGGCGCAGCGCACCGGCGAGCACGCAGCGACAGCTGCTCGCGCACCCGGGCCTGCCCGATGAAGTCGTTCAGCCGCTTGGGCCGCAGCGTGCCCTCGATCACCCCGCTCGTCTGCGTCGGCGCAGCGGCGCGAGCGCGCGGACTCAGCCGGTCGTCATCGCCGCGGCCGTGCGGCGCGCGGGCGGCTGGCCCCGGCCCCGGCGTCTGCGGGCGCGTCGGCTCATGCGCGCGCTCAGCATTGCCGCAGCGCGGCCCGCAGCATCGCGCCGCGACATGCGGCTCACAGCGGCGCGTCATCCTCGGCCGGGTCCGAAGCGCGGCGCGCAGCATCACCGCGGGTCGGCTTCCGGCTGGCAGCGGCCGTACTCGCCGTCCGGTGGCCGCCTCGGCCAGGTCGGCCTCGACCGCGGCGATGGCCTGGTCGGCATCGCGTGGCCTGCCAGCCCAGGCCGACCAGGCCGGCCCGCACCTGCTCGCGCCACGGCGGCGCTGCGCCGCGCGGCACGGCCACCGGCCGATCGGCCTGCTCCTGGGCTCCCCGTGCCGGGCGCGCCCAGGCGGCCCGCGAGTTCGAGGACGATCCGTTGCGCACCTTTCCGGCCGATACCGGGCGACCCGGGTCAGCGCGCGCGACGTCCTCGGCTGAGCACGCGCGCGCCGCAGCGCGTCGGGTGGTGAACACGGCCAGCATGGCCAGCGCCAGCCGGGGCCCGACGCCGCTGGCGGTCTGGAGCAGCTCGAAGACGTCCCGCTCGTCGTCGGTAGGCGAAACCGTAACAGGGTGAGCGCGTCCTCGCGGACCACCAGCGAGGTGGCCACCCGTGGCGTGCTCCCCGGTGCGCAGCGTGGCCAGTGTGCCGGGCGTGCACTGCACCAGCAGCCCGACGCCGCCCACCTCGATGACCGCGCCGTCCGGCGCGAGCCCGCACGACCATGCCGCTCAGATGGGAGATCATCGCGCACCTGAGCCCTGTTCCGCTGCCGGCGCGCGGCCGCGGCTGGCCTGCAGCCCGTGCGGGCGGCCGCCAGCCGTTGCGCCATCGGCCCCCGCGGCCGCTCAGCCGGTCCTGGGTGCCGCCCCGCCACAGGTGGCAGATGGCCAGCGCCAGCGCGTCCGGCGGTGTCCGGCCGGCCGGCGGCGGGTCCGTCATCCGCAGCAGCCGCATCACCATGGCCGTGACCTGGGCCTTGTCCGCCCGCCCGCTGCCGGTGACCGCCGCCTTCACCTCGCTCGGGGTGTGCAGCGCCGACCGGCAGGCCGCGCCGGGCCGCGCACACGATCGCCACCGCCCCCGCCTGCGCCGTGCCCATCACCGTCCGCACGTTGTGCTGGCTGAACACCCGCTCCACCGCGACCGCAGTCGGGCCGGTACTCCGGCCAGCCAGGTGTCGATCTCTTCCTCGAGCGCCAGCAGCCGCGCCGCGATGTCCGCGCTGGCCGCGGCGTGCAGGATCAGCCGGCGTGCCACCAGCACTGGGCGGGCGGCCCGGCGTGCCGTCCACGACGCCCGATGCCCGCACCGGGTCAGGCCGGGATCGACGCCCAGCACACGCACCGTGTCACCATCCCGGGCCACCATCCCCGGCTGACCGTCGACGAACATATATTCGGTGCGACACTACCGGGCCACCGTCGCGCACGGCCGCGAGGCCGCCCGGCGTGTCGCGGCCAGGGCGCCCAGCATTGGCCTCCGCGGCCTCCGGGCGATGCAGCCGGGTCCGCGTGCCGGCGGCCGATGCGCCCGCGTAGCGCCTCAGGTCGGCCCAGCTTCTCCATGATGTCGTCGGACACCGAGTAGTTGGCGTACACGTCCTGCACGTCGTCGGAGTCCTCGAGCGCCTCGATCAGCCGGAACACCCGCTTGGCCTGCTCCTCGTCCAGGTCGACCTCGACCGTGGGCAGGAACGCCGCCTCGGCGGAGTCGTACTCCAGCCCGGCGTCGCTCACCGCGGTCCGCACCGTCACCAGGTCGGTGGGCTCGCTGATCACCTCGAACGACTCGCCGAGGTCGTTGACCTCCTCGGCGCCCGCGTCCAGCACCGCGGTGAGCACGTCGTCCTCGGTCACCGCCGTCGGCCTTGCTCACGACGCACCACGCCCTTGCGGTGGAACAGGTAGGACACCGAGCCGGGGTCGGCCATCGACCCGCCGTTGCGGGTGAGCGCGGTCCGCACGTCGGCGGCGGCCCGGTTCCGGTTGTCGGTGAGGCACTCCACCAGCACCGCGACGCCGCCGGGGGCGTAGCCCTCGTAGGTGATCGTTCTCGTAGGTCGGCGCCGCCTGCTTCCGCGCCGGCGCCGCGGCGGATCGCGCGGTCGATGTTGTCGTTCGGGACCGAGCTCTTCTTGGCCTTCTGGACCGCGTCGTACAGGGTCGGGTTGCCCGCCGGGTCGCCGCCGCCGGTGCGCGCCGCCACCTCGACGTTCTTGATCAGCTTGGCGAAAAGCTTGCCGCGCCGGGCGTCCACGACCGCCTTCTTGTGCTTGGTCGTCGCCCACTTCGAATGGCCACTCATGTCCGTTCCCTCACCATGTCAACGAAGAGCCGGTGGATACGCACGATCACCCGGTCAGCTCAGGGTGGAAGGACGTGGCGAGCAGCGGCCCCTGCCGGACCGCGACGATCCTACCGGTGGCTCAGCTCGGTCCCGAGGATCTCCACCTGCCTCGCCGGTCTGCTCCACCCACGGAGCCCGGATGAACACCGCGCGGAACGGGCCTGTCCGGGCCGCCGGGCCAGCGATCCCGGCCAGGCCGATGTCGCTCTCGAAGGAGTCCACCTGGCGGCCGAACGCGTTCCGCCGCACCGTCATGTCGATGCCGCCCACGGTCTCCTGGCCATCGATGCCATCCAGCAGGCGGTCCGCCAGCATGATCATCCCGGCGCAGGACCCGAACGCCGGCAGGCCTTCGCCGATCACCGCTTGCGCAGCGGGTCCATCGAGGTCGAAGATCGACCGCCAGCTTCCACATCGTGGTGGACTCGCCGCCGGGGATCACCAGCCCGTCGACGTCGTCAAGCTCGTCCGCCCGGCGCACGGTGACCGGCTGGCAGCCGCAGCGGCCGACAGCGCCCGCAGGTGCTCGGCCACATCGCCCTGCAGGCCGAGCACGCCGACAACCGGACCCGACCCCACGAGACTACCTCCACCGACATGATCATCTGCCCCTGGCCGCGCCCGCGGTGACCGCCCGGCGGCCCGGACCCGACGCGATCATGGTTTCAACCACGCGCTCACCCGGCGGGCATTCCCTACCCGCCGCTAGGCCGCCTCGTCAGCACCCGGTTCCTCGCTCCGCCTGCCGGTGCGGCTTCCTCCGAGCGCGGCCCCGGCCGGGCCCGGTTGCCTCCCGAGGCCGAGCGTGGCGCTCGATGGCGGCCAGCCGGGCGGCGATCGTGTCCAGCCGCTCGACTGATGGCGGCCAGCTGGTCGGTGACGGCCTTCCAGCGACGCGCCGGCGGCGGAGCCGCAGCCGCTCGGTGAACTCGGCGTCCTCGGCCGGCCGCGGGGACGAGTTCGATCACCTTCGCCCGCACCCGGCCAGGCTCCCGCCCAGCTTGGCGAGCACCTGGGCGGCCACCCCTCGCTCCTCTCTGATCAGGCCGAGCAGGATGTGCTCGGTCCCGATGTGAGTTGTGGCCGAGCTGCAGCGCCTCCCGCAGCAGAGCTCGAGTACCTTCTTGGCCCGCGGGGTGAACGGGATGTGGCCCGACGGCGGCTGCTGGCCCCGGCCGACGATCTGGACGACCTGCTCGCGCACCGCCTCCTGGCTGATCTTCCAGCTCCTGCAGCGCCCGCGCCGCCGGCGCTCTCCGGCTCGCGCATCAGCCCGAGCAGGAGGTGCTCGGTGCCGATGTAGTTGTGGCTGAGCTCCTGGCCTCTTCCTGCGCGTTGGACGACGACCCGCCGCGCCTGCTCGGTGAACCGCTCGAACATCTCGCTCACTCCCTCGGGGTGGGGTCGGTGGCGGTCCACGCAGGCCCGGGCGGGCGGGAGCCGCCGTGGTGGTTACCAGCCGCGGTCGGCGTAGTGCTGCTCGGCTGGCAGCGTGTCCAGGTTGATGCCGACCATGGCCTCGCCCAGGCCGCGGGAGACCTTGGCGACGACGTCCGGGTCGTCGTGGAAGGTGGTGGCCTTGACGATCGCCGCGGCGCGCTGGCGCCGGGTCGCCGGACTTGAAGATGCCCGAGCCGACGAACACGCCCTCGGCGCCGAGCTGCATCATCATCGCGGCGTCGGCCGGGGTGGCGATGCCGCCGGCGGTGAACAGCACGACCGGCAGCTTGCCCAGCCCGGGCGACCTCGGCGACCAGCTCGTAGGGCGCCTGCAGCTCCTTGGCGGCGGCGAACAGCTCGTCGTCGCGCAGCGCGGCCAGCCGGCGCGATCTCGGCCGGATCGTGCCGCATGTGCCGGGTGGCCTCGACCACGTTGCCGGTGCCGGCCTCGCCCTTCGACCTGATCATCGCCGCGCCCTCGGCGATGCGGCGCAGCGCCTCGCCCAGGTTGGTGGCGCCGCACACGAACGGCACGGTGAACGCCCACTTGTCGACGTGGTGCGCCTCGTCGGCGGGGGTGAGGACCTCCGGACTCGTCGACGTAGTCGACGCCGATCGCCTGCAGCACCTGCGCCTCGGCGAAGTGGCCGATCCGGCACTTGGCCATCACCGGGATGGACACCGCGCGCGATGATGCTCCTCGATCATGTCGGGGTCGCTCATCCGGGCGACGCCGCCCTGCGGCGCGGATGTCGGCGGGCACGCGCTCGAGCGCCATCACCGCGACCGCGCCGGCGTCCTCGGCGATCTTGGCCTGCTCCGGCGGTGACCACGTCCATGATCACGCCGCCCTTGAGCATGTCGGCCATGCCGCGCTTCACCGCGCGCGGTCCCGGTCGCGGCTGTGGCTGGATCCCGCCGGTCCGCTGGCAGCCATGGCAGTGTCCCGGCACTGGCGGCGGCATTGCTGACTGACACGATGAACCTCACTCGGTCGCTGCTGTGGCTCATCCCATGGTAGGCGCTCCCGGCCCACGCATCCGGCCCGTGCCGCGCACGACGCTCCGAGCCGGGGCCACGCGGCTCGAGGCGACTGCCCGTGCGGGTAGGCTGCGTCACCTCCGCTGGTGAAGTGGGGCATGTCGGCCCCGACTGGCTTCCGCCCCCGGCCACGATCGAGTCGTCGATCTCGAAGAACTCGGCAGCGGCGCGCCCCGCCAGCCGGAGCAGCGCGGACCAGCCAGCGGCGGCGCGCGGCGCGGGTGACGGCCACCGCGTCGTTGTAGAACCTGCGCGCCAGGAACACCTGATGGGCGGCGGCCTCCGACCTCGGCGAGCAGCTCGTCGCACCGGCCTAGGCTCGGCCGGGGCGGCGCGGAAGCCGGGCTGGCCCGAGCGCCGCCCGCAGCGCCGGGTCAGGTCGCTCTCGGCCAGCTCGTTCGGCTCACCGGCGGCCTGCGCGTCGTGCGCCGCCCCGGCGACCAGCAGGCTGGTCGCCGGGTCGAGCAGCCCGCAGGCGGCGAGCTCCAGCGCCACCGAACTGCGCCGCACCAGCGCCGCGTCAAGAGCGGCGCGGGCCGTCTCCACCCGCGCGTGCAGGCGGTCGATCCTGCCCGCGCGCCAGGACACGTAGACCCCGACCAGGATCGCGACGCGCGATGACGATGGCTGACGGTCAGGGCGCTCACGGCACTCACCTCCACCTGTGCCGACGCGGCTGGCGAGGCGACGGCCTGGTACACCTTGACCACGTCGCGGGCCACCACCGGCCAGTCGTAGGCGCGCACCGCCTCGCTGGCGGCAGCCGACAGCCGGCCCGCAGCGGCGGGTCGTCCAGCAGGCGGCCCGCCGCCGCCGCCAGGACGTCAGGGTCGCCGGTGGTGAACAGCTCACCCGCCCGCCCGCCGCGCAGCACCTGCCGGAAGGCGTCAGGTCGCTGGCGACGATGGGCGCCCCGCCGCCATCGCCTCGGCCAGTCACGATGCCGAAGCTCGCCGCCGGTGTTCGGCGCGCAGAACACGTCGACCGAGTGGTAGACCCGGGCCTTGTCCTCCTCGCTCACCTGGCCCGAGCAGCACCACCCGCGCCCGCAGCGGCGCGGGCACCGGTCGATGACGTCGTCGGCGTCCCCCGGGCCCGCGATGAGCAGCCGCAGCCGCGGGCCGGTCCTGGCCAGCACCTCGAACGCGCGCAGCAGCACGTCCAGGCCCTTGCGCGGCTCGTCCATCCGGCCCAGGAAGCCGAGCGCGCCGCCGGGGCCCGGCCACCCGGGCAGCGGGTTCGCCTTCTCGTACCTGCGCACGGTGACCCCGTTCGGGATGAGCACGGCGTCGCCGCCCATGTGCTCGACCAGCGTGGTCCGCGCCGCCTCGGACACGGCGATCCGGCCGCTGATCTTCTCCAGCGCCGTCTGCAGCACCGGGTGAGGTCGCGTGGATCAGCCGGGAGCGCGGGATCGCGGTGTGCAACGGTGGCCACGATCGGCCCGTCAGCGACCCAGCAGGCCAGCAGGGACAGGCTGGGAGCGGTCGGCTCGTGCACGTGCAGCACGTCGAAGTTGCCCTCCTTGACCCAGCGGCGGACCCGGGCCGCGGACAGGAACCCGAACGCGAGCCGGGCGACCGACCCGTTGTAGGGCACCGGGACGGCCCGCCCGGCAGGCACCACGTAGTCCGGCAGCGGCGTGTCGTCGTCGGCCGGGGAGATCACCGAGACCTCGTGGCCCAGCCCGATCAGCGCCTCGGCGAGGTCCCTGATGTGCTGCTGCACCCCGCCCGGCACGTCCCAGGTGTACGGGCAGACGATGCCGATCCTCATGATGGGTCACCGCCGCCGCCCGCGCCGTTCCCGCTGACGGGACCTTCATCTCCTCCCCAGTGCAGCGGCCGCGGGCAGCCGGGCCGGGTCGAGGTCGGCGGCGAAGACCCGCTGGAGCATGTGCCAGTCCTGCCGGGTGGGCCGCGATGCCCGCCTCGAAGATGCGCGCCAGCTGCTGCGTCATCGACGGCGATCTTGTCCCGCTGAGCCTCCGTCGGTGTACGCACCGGGATCTCGGGGTAGATGTGGACGCCCCAGCCCGAGCCGCTCGAACCACAGCGCGACCGGCATCAGCGCGGCGCCGGTCTGGACGGCGAGCGCCGCCGCGCCGCCCATCATCCGCGCCTTCTGCCCGAAGAACTCCGACCTCGATCCCGCCGCCGGTGACGTCGCGGTCGGCGGGCAGGCAGACCATCCCGCCGGCCGCGCAGCCGCTGCGCCAGGACCCCGAACCTGCTGTTGCCGCCGGTCGCGGGCAGCACCTCGAAGCCGAGCGACTCCCGGAAGGCGAGGAACCGCAGGTACACCGACTCGGGCTTGAGCCGCTCGGCGACGGTGGTGAACTTCCCGCCCCGCGGGCGATGATCCAGACGCCGAGCCACCTCCCAGTTGCCCATGTGCGGCAGCGCGAAGACGACGCCGCGGTCCGCGGCCAGTCTGGGCGAAGGCGGCCTGTTCCGCGCCCCGACGGAGGTCGTGCTGACCAGGATCTGCTCCCGGGTGATCACCGGCAGCCGGAACACCTCCATCCAGTAGCGGGCGTAGGAGCGCATCCGCGGCCCGGGACAGGGCCCGCAGTTCCTTGCCGGACGCCTGCGGGCCGATGACCCGGCGCAGGTTGGCCTCCAGCCGCTGCACCCCCGGCCCTGCGGCTGCCAGGCGATGTCGCCGACGAACCGGAACGCCCAGCGGGCCCAGGATTCGGGCACGCGGCAGACCAGCGCCCAGCCCAGGCGCGTAGGCGCGATCCACAAGCCAGTCCCTCGCCGTGGCCAGCGTGCCGCTTCATCGCGTTCCTCTCAGCCGGTGCTGACGGTCCCCGGCGCTACCGCGCCCTGCTCCGTCGCCCGGCGCGGTGAGCAGCCTGTCCCGCCGGGCTGGCGGCGTGCACGGCGAGCACCCGCTGGCCGAACGTCACCGCGCTCAGCACCGCCAGCACCCACAGCCCGATGGCGAGCACGTACGGCACCCCGAGCCCGGCCAGGTGCCGGCGGAGGTCAGGCGCGATCAGCAGCCGCTCGGTGCGCTCGGCGATGCCGACGTCGCAGCGCAGCCCCAGGCCCCTCCGGCCCTGGCCTTGGCGTACGAGACCAGGCCGCCGGCCACCAGGCAGAACAGGGCCACCGCGGCGAGCAGCGCCCTGGCCGGTGCGGTGCCAGCCAGATCGACCAGGCCTGCGAACACCGCCGCGTCGCTGATCCGGTCCAGGGTGGAGTCGAGGAACGCGCCCCAGGTGCCGCTGGTGCCCTTCATCCGGGCCAGCACGCCGTCGAGCATGTCGACAAGGACGAAGATCCGTGCACACGCATGGTGCCGGCGAACAGGTGGCCCGGTGGGGAAGAGCCACAGCGCCCCGGCTACCATCCGGCACGTGCCGGTGATGGTGACCGCGTTCGGGGTGACCGGCGTGCGCGCGAGGGCCTCCCCGGTACCAGGCGTCAGCAGGCGGGCCAGGAGGGTCGCAGCAGCATTCAGCATGGCGGTCCGAATCCTAGTGGTCTCGTGAGAACTGCGCGTGGCCGCGGTTCGGCTCCGGGGATCCGGCGCGGGCCTGACGGCCTTGCCGGCAACCGCCGGGCGATTCCGCCTGGGGGTTGTGGTGACGGTGGCCGTGAGGTAAAGGCTGGTCGTGACGCAGCCGAACGGAGCCGGGCAGGAGGCAGATGATGGCAGACAGGAAAGGATCGGCCGCCGCGGGCGGTGCCGCACGGCACCGCCAGCACAGCAGCGTGCGCAACGTGGTGCTGGTCGGCCATTCCGGGGCCGGGCAAGACCACGCTGGTGGAGGCGCTGCTGGTCGCGACCGGCACCATCCAGCGGGCCGGGCGCGTGGAGGACGGCACCACGGTCAGCGACTTCGACGAGGTCGAGGTCAGGCAGCAGCGGTCGGTCAACCTGACGCTCGCGCCGCTCGTCCACGCCGGGGTCAAGGTCAACCTGCTCGACACGCCCGGGTACGCCGACTTCACCGGGGACCTGCGGGCCGGGCCTGCGCGGCCGCGGACGCGGCGCTGTTCGCCGTCGCGGCGACCGACGGCGATCGACGGCGTCACCAGGATGCTCTGGGAGGAGTGCGCCGCGGTCGGCATGCCGCGCGCCGTCGTCATCACCAAGATCGACCACCAGCGGGCCGACTTCGACGCAGGCCCTGTCCGCCTGCCGCGAGGCGCTTCGGCGACGCCGTCGCCCCGCTGTACCTGCCGGTGAGCGACGGCAAGGGCGAGGTGAGCGGGCTGATCGGGCTGCTGTCGCGGCAGCCTGTTCGACTACTCGGCGGCACCCGCGCCGAGGCGCGACCCCGATCCCGCGGACGCCGACCGGTGGCGGAGCCTGCGCGGCTCGCTGATCGAGGGGATCATCACAGGAGAGCGAGGACGAGTCCCTCATGGACGCGCTACCTCTCCGGCGAGGAGATCGACGTCAAGGTGCCTGATCGAGGACCTGGAGAAGGCGGTGGCGCGGGGCAGCTTCTACCCGGTGCTGGCCTCCTCCAGCCCGCAGAGCATCGGCATGGCCGAGCTGCTCGAGGTGATGACGCAGGCGTTCCCGTCGCCCGGCGAGCACCCGCTGCCGCCGGTCACGCACGCCGGACGGCAAGGCCGTGACCGGCCTCGGCCTCCGACCCGGACGGGCCCGCTGCTGGCCGAGGTCGTCAAGACCACCGCCGACCCGTACGTGGGCCGGATCAGCCTGGTCCGGGTGTTCTCCGGCACGCTGCGCGCCGGACGTCGCGTGATGCACGTGTCCGGGCACGGCCGCGCCGAGCGGGCACACGCCGACCACGACACCGACGAGCGGGTCGGCGCGCTCACCTCGCCGCTCGGGCAAGCAGCAGCGGCCGGTCACCCGGCCTGCCCGGCCGGTGACATCTGCGCCGTGGCCAAGCTGACCAGCGGCGGAGACCGGCGACACGCTGTCCGGACAAGGAGCAACCCGCTGCTGATGGAGCCCTGGGCGATGCCGGAGCCGCTGCTGCCGGTGGCGATCGCGGCCAAGTCCAAGGCGGACGAGGACAAGCTGTCGCAGGCGCTGGGCCGGCTGGTGGCCGAGGACCCGACGCTGCGGCTGGAGAATGAACGCCGAGACCCGCCAGCTGGTGCTGTGGTGCATGGGCGAGGCGCACGCCGACCGTGCTGCTCGACCGGCTGAGCTCGCGGTACGGCGTGGCGGTGGAGACGACCGAGCCTGCGGGTGGCGCTGCGGGAGACGGTCGCGGGCAAGGCCCAGGGGCTCGGCCGCAACGTCAAGCAGACCGGCGGCCACGGCGAGTACGGGATCGCCACATCGAGGTGGAGCCGCTGCCGTCCGGCAGCGGCTTCGAGTTCGTCGACAAGATCGTCGGCGGCGTGGTGCCACGGCAGTTCATCCCGTCGGTGGAAAAGGGCGTCCGCGCGCAGATGGAGCAGGGGTCACGGCGGGCTACCCGATGGTCGGACGTCCGGGTCACCCTGTACGACGGCAAGGCGCACTCGGTCGACTCCTCCGACATGGCCTTCCAGAAGGCGGGCCGGGCTGCGCTCTGCAGGACGCCGCCGACAAGGCCAGCAGGTGCTGCTGCTGGAGCCGGTGGACGAGCTGTCCGTGCTGGTGCGACGACGACTACGTGGGCGCGGTCATGTCCGACCTGTCGTCGCGGCGCGGGCGGGTGCTCGGCACCGAGCCGGTGGGCGGCGGGCGGACCCTGGTCAAGGCCGAGGTGCCCGAGCTCGAGATCACCGGTACGCGATCGACCTGCGGTCCATGTCCCACGGGACGGGCTCGTTCACCCGGTCCTACCTGCGTTACGAGCCGCTGCCCGCCAACCAGGCCGAGAAGGTCGTGAGCGCCGCGAAGGAAAAGTGAGTGCCCGGCGCAACGACGTGACCGCCCCAGGGTGAGCCGCCCTGGCTCAGGCTGATCGGCCGGGCCGGCCGGCTCGCCACCGAGCACCCAGGCGGCCGCGATCATCTCGCGGGTCTCGCTCAGCAGCTGGGGCAGCACCTTGGTGGCGCTGATCACCGGCAGGAAGTTGGTGTCGCCGCCCACCGGGGCACCACGTGCTGGTGCAGGTGCGCGGTGATGCCGGCCCCGGCGACGTTGCCCATGTTCATGCCGATGTTGAAGCCCTGCGCGCCGGACGCGGCGCGCAGGGCGCGTCATCGCGCAGCTTGGTGTGCTCGGCCAGCTCCGCGGTCTCGGCGCTCGTCGAGCTCGGTGTAGTCGGCGACGTGCCGGTAGGGGCAGACCATGAGATGGCCGGCGTTGTACGGGTACAGGTTCAGCACGGTGTACACCAGCGCGCCGCGGGCGACGATCAGGCCCTCGGCATCGCTCAGCCGGGGATCCGGCAGAACGGGCAGCCTTCCGGCTCGGTCCCGCTGACCCGGTTCTCTACCCTTGATGTAGGCCATCCGGTGCGGCATCCACAGCCGCCGGAACCCATCAGGCACACCAGCCCCGTCCTGCGGCACGGGCTTCTCTGGCACCGGGTAGGACATGGATGCAGCATAGGTCCCCGGCCGACCGGCACGGGCTAGCGGCGACGCCGGTCAGACCTGGATCGCGGTCGCGCACCGCGGCGACGATCTCGGCGACCGCGTCGTCCACCGGGCACGCCGTTCTTCTGCTCGCCGTTGCGGTAGCGGAACGACACCGCGCCCGCGGCCACGTCCTCGTCGCCGGCCAGCAGCATGAACGGCACCTTCTGCTGCTGCGCGTTGCGGATCTTCTTCTGCATCCGGTCGTCGCGCGCGTCGACCTCGACCCGGATGCCCTGCGCGCGCAGCGCTGCGCGGCGACCTCGTACAGGTAGGTCGACGTGGCGCGTCGGCGATCGGGATGCCGACCACCTGCACCGGGCGCCAGCCACGGCGGGAACGCGCCGGCGTAGTGCTCGACCAGGATCGCCGAAGAACCGCTCGATCGAGCCGAACAGCGCGCGGTGGATCATGATCGGCCGCTGCCGGGTGCCGTCGGCGGCCTGGTACTCGAGCTCGAACCGCTGCGGCAGGTTGAAGTCGACCTGGATGGTCGACAGCTGCCAGGTGCGGCCGATCGCGTCCGCGGCCTGCACGGAGATCTTCGGCCCGTAGAACGCGCCGCGCCGCCCGGGATCGATGACGCAGGCCGAGACTCTACCGGCGGCTGCCTGCGCAGCGCCTCGGTCGCCTCGTCCCAGTCCTCGTCGGTGCCGACGAACTTGCTCCGGGTCCTGGTCGACAGCTCGAGGTAGAAGTCGTCGAGGCCGTAGTCGCGCAGCAGGCCGAGCACGAAGCGCAGCAGCGACTGCGAGCTCGTCGCTGCATCTGCTCGCGGGTGCAGAAGATGTGCGCGTCGTCCTGGGTCAAGCCGCGGACCCGGGTCAGGCCGTGCACCACGCCCGGACTTCTCGTACCGGTAGACGGTGCCGAACTCGAACAGCCGCAGCGGCAGCTCCCGGTAGGACCGCCCGCGGGACCGGTAGATCAGGATGTGCATCGGGCAGTTCATCGGCTTGAGGTAGTAGTTGGCGCCCTCCAGCTCCATGGGCGGGAACATGCCGTCGGCGTACCAGTCGAGGTGCCCGGAGGTCTCGAACAGGTCCGCCTTGGTGATGTGCGGGGTGTTGACGAAGCTCGTAACCCGCCTCGCTCGTGCCGCTGGCGCGAGTAGTCCTCCATGCACCCGCCGGATGACGCCGCCCTTGGGGTGGAAGACCGGCCAGGCCGCGAGCCGATCTCGGTCGGGAAGGAGAACAGGTCGAGCTCGCGCGCCGAGCTTGCGGTGGTCGCGCTTCTCGGCCTCCTCGAGCAGGTGCAGGTACTCGTCCTGCGCGCTCGCGGGACTCCCAGGCGGTGCCGTAGATCCGCTGCAGCTGCGGGTTCTTCTCGCTGCCCCGCCAGTAGGCGCCGCCGCGGTGCGCATCAGCTTGAACGCCGGGATGGCGCCGGGTGGTGGGCAGGTGCGGGCCCCGGCACAGGTCCTTCCAGCACAGCTCGCCGGTCGCGGCGTCGAGGTTGTCGTAGATGGTCAGCTCGCCGCCGCCGACCTCGACGCTCGCGCGCTCGTCCGCGTCCGGACGCGCGGCCCTTGAGGCCGATCAGCTCGAGCTTGTACGGCTCGCCGGCGAGCTCGGCGCGGGCCTCGTCGTCGCTGACCGACCCGGCGGGAGAACCGCTGGCCCTGCCTTGACGATCTCGCGCATCGCGCTTCTCGATCGCCTGTCGAGGTCGTCGGGGCTGAACGGCTCGGTCGACGTCGAAGTCGTAGTAGAAGCCGTTCTCCGACCGGCGGGCCGATGCCCAGCTTGGCCTCGGGGAACAGGTCCTGCACCGCCTGCGCCATGCACGTGCGCGGTGGAGTGCCGCAGGATGTCACGGCCGTCCTCGCTGGCGATCGCCGACCGGCTCGACCGACGTCGCCGTCGGCGAGCGGCGCGGCCAGGTCGCGCAGCTCCCGTTGACCCTGGCGGCGATCACCGGCGTGGCCGGGCCTGCCACCGGGTTCCGTTAGGCGTAGAAGCCTCTCGGCGGTCGTGCCCGCTTCCACCACGTGCTCGCGTCCGGCGAGGGTGATGCGAAGCTGCTGCGCTGAACTGGCGACCACGGTTCTCCCTGGTTCGGATACGCGCGCGGCACGACCGGCGCGGGGATGGGCGCCCCCGTGATCAGATGGTATCAGTATTCACGCCGCAGCGGGCGCTGCGCCGGCCATGACCCGCTCACAGCCATCCATGCGGCGGAAGATCACGGCACAGCGCGCAGGACCATGCCCGATGATCACCGTAGGAGGTCCAGAACCCGGCCACGTGCCCGAACCCGGGGTACGGCACGTTCACCGTAGAAGCCGGTTCACGTGCGGTGGGACGGCGATGATCGCGGCTGCCCAGCTGCTGACCTGCTTCGTGATCACGCCAAGCCGGTTGCCACGCGCGGTGAGCTGAAGGTCGCAGGATCGCGGTACCATCTCGCGCAGGCTCTCGGTCCACTCGATGACGCGCAGCACGTGGTCGTGTACAAATCCTGATAGTAGGGCGCGTCAGCTGCCGGGTCCCCAGGTCCACATCGCGGCGCATCCAGCGAGTTGACGCACCTCGCGCATCGGCAGAACCAGCCGGCGCAGCTTCGACCAGCGACTTTCGCACCGCGAGCGTGAGCGCCGCTGCACGTCGTCTCGCGGGTTGGTCATCGAATAGCTGATCTTCCAGCGCCTCGATCTCGCTATCCAGCGACTGCACCGCGTCGAAGTGGGTGTCGACCTCGTAGTCCAGCAGCCCGTAGAGCGGGAAGCGCCGCAGGTGACCTCTCGACGTTGGTATTGTCCCAGCGGCTGAGCACGTCGTCGATGTCGAATCCGCGGTCCTTGCGCACCGTGACCAGGGCATCAGTGGAGTGATGCGCGGCGACCTCGCGGGCGTCAGCTCCCCGGTGGGGCGTTCAGCGCGACCGATGGCGTGGCCGTCACGAGATGGGTCTTACAGCGCGGTCCAGCTGTGGCCGCTCGTCGCATTTCAGAGCGTCCTCGACCGCCAGCTCGTGCAGCCCCAGCTCCTCCTGATCGATTCAGGTCGGCATGCGGTGGGCTTCGCAAAAGTCGAACCAGACCACGGTGGCGGGTCCGCCAGGTGTCCGACACCTTGGCGACCGGGGAGTTCTCGGCCTCAGGACGCCGTTGCGGTAAACGCGGGTCCGTCCATGCCCGCCACGATAGGGCCGTGAGCCGGTTAGGTATCCGGCGGCCCCAGCGTCAACCGGTGAGCCGCTGCAGCTCGGCGGCGGCCGCCGCGTGGCGGGCGAGCACGTCGTCTACCCGCGGATGGCCAGCGCCGTCCCGGACGATCACCCGCCCGGCCCCGACCGTGTGCCGCGCGACACCGGGCCACAGCGCAGCCAGGCCTCCACTGGGTCGGTCAGCGCCCCGGCGAAGGCGAGCGCCGTCCTGCGGCCAGCACACCAGGTCGCGGTCCTCGGCACTGACGCTGAGCTCGCCGATCTCCCCGCCCGGCCGAGCGGCTAAGCGCCGCCCGATTACGCCATGTCGAGCCACCTCCCGCGCGGTCAGGCGCTCGGCTCGGTCCGCTAACGCCGCGAGCAGCAGCGCCGCCCGCGCCTCCGTCCACATCCAGGCGCTGTCGGCTGGCCGATGCCGAGCCGTCGCAGCCGAGCCCGACCGAGGCTGCCCGCCGCACCCCCGGCTCGCGTACCGGCGCGAGCCCGCCGCCCGCCAGCGGCATGTTCGAGCTGGGGCAGTGGGCCATCCCCGACATGGCGGCGCCGAGCCTGCCCGCCGCTCCGCAGGGCTGGGGAGCGCAGTTGCGCCACCCAGGACCGCCCGGTCGGCCAGCCGACCTCCTCGAGCTGCTCGACCGGGCGCCGAGCCGAAGCGCTCCAGCGCAGTAGGCGTCCTCGTCCGGGTCATCCGGCGAGATGGGTGTGCAGGCCGCACGTCGAGGCTCTCAGCAAGCTCGGCGGTGCGCCGCATGAGCTCAGGGGCTGACGCTGAACGGGGACACCGGGCGGGCGCCACCCGCACCATCGCGCCCCACCGAGGTCATCAGGGTTCTGACCAGGCGCTCGCTGTCCGCCAGCGCCTCGTCGTCGTCCTGGACCACCGAGTCGGGCGGCAGCCCGTCGTCCGTGACCGACAGGGTCATCGACTCCCGCGTGGGATGGAACCGCGGCCCCACCTGCGGCCTGGCGATCTCGACACCACGGTCGCCGCGCGCCCGCGGAAGCACGTAGAGATGGTCGGCTGCTGGTGGTGCAGCCGCCGATGCCAGCATCAGCCAGCCCACCCACGGCCGAGAATACACCGCCTCCTCGTCCAGGCCCGCCCACAGCGGGTACAGGCTGATCAGCCACTCGAACAGCGTGCCGCCGGGTGACGGGGGCATACGACCGGGTGAGGTTCTGGTACAGGTGGTGGTGGGTGTTGACGGAGCCCGGCGTGACCAGACGGTACCGCCGCGTCCGGGTCTGCCGCGGCGGCGCGGGCTCGGCGCGCGGCACCACCACTCACCCGCCCGGCTGATGGCCACCCAGCCACCCGGCAGCTCGCGCCGCCCGGCGTCACAGGTGGCGATCAGCTTGGCACTGGTGACCAGCAGGGTCGGCGCCCTCACTGCCGTGGTCATGGGCACCATCTTCCCTCCGCGCCCGGCTCACCATTGGTGCTCGGTTCGCCCGGCGGCGCGCCGGCCGGCTTTACCGTGCCTCCGATCAGCCCAGTAAGGACGGTCGGCCGCGTAGAACACCTCACCGGGGTTGTCGAGGCCGAACGGGACGAGGTCCACCAGAAGTGGTGCCTGTGGGAGCGAGAAGCGCCCTCGCACGCCTCGGGGCAGGCCGTCAGGACGGCCTCGCCCATCGCGGCCTCAGCGTCTGCTGGGGCGACCGGCTGTAGTTCGCGGCGAACGTCTCCGCCAGTGCCGCCCGCGCGCCAGCGAAGGAGGCATCCCACACCGCCTCCGTCCCGGCAAAGACGCCAGTCGGCCACACCGCCGTGGCCAGGATGCGGTCCGTGCGTGGGCTCGAGTGTGGGTGTAGCCATCGGTCAGAGACCCGCGCCGGAACTCCGAGCCCGACGACTTGAGCAGGACGAGGTCGTCCACGTGACCCACGATCTCGGTGCGCCGCCGTCGCGTACGTGGACGCTGGCGACCCGGGTTCCGGCCAGCCGCTCGGAAGGAATGCGGATGGGCTCGCCCCACATCGATACGCTGCCAGCCGTACTGCTCGATCGCACCTGCCCCGGCCCACAGACGGCACACCGCGAAGTGGCGGGCCAGCCGTAGGCCGAACTCCTCGACGGGGGTCACGCCGAACTGCCTGGCGAAGGGCGTAGACGGTGTTCTTCTGCGTGTCCGTGGTCAGGACCTTCGCGTTGTCGCCGCTCAGATAGGTTCCGCCGATGTCCCCGGCGAGGTGATGCTCACGTTCAGGTCGGTGATGCGGTGCCGAGGGGCCGCCCCGGTCCACGTGGAGCGGCCGGACCTCCGCGCTGCCGTACTGGGCCCCTGAGCACCACGCCAGCCCCGCCGCTCTCTCGCTCCCGGTGATCATGCCTGCCAGCCTCCCAGCGTGCCTAGGGCGAGGTGTCCTACCCTGGTACACGGAGTACCCGTACGGCGTCAGCAGCAAGCGGCACGTGGTAGTGCTCGCCTGGGCTCGGCGGCCAAGGCGACGGTTATTTCCGGAAGAACGCCGCCCCATGGTGGGCCACCAGGTGAGTCGCCGACCGCGAAGACCAGGCGGCGGGTCGCCGCCCGGCCTGGCGGAGGACGGGGAGGTCGAAGGCGGCAGGGCACCGGTCCGCCGTCGGCGCCGGTCACCGACTCGCCAGGCGCTGCCGGTCGCCGATCCGCCCAGGTGTCGAGGGCGATGGGGACGCCTGCATGGCCGGGCGGCCGCGCGTGGTGTCGAGGATGTGGTCGAGACGCTGGTCACGCGGCGGCCAGCTTCCGCAGGCGGAGGGCGTTGATCTTGCCGATCTCGGCCGCGGCCACCTCGAGCTCGGTGGCCGGATCGTGCGCCATGCGGCGGCGCAGCTCGGCCAGGATCTCATCGGGCCCGCGGCCGGTGGCGCAGATCAGGAACACGTGCCCGAAGCGGTCCTCGTAGGCGGCGTTCGCCTCCCGGCAGCGCCTGGACACGCCCGGGTCCGAGCCGACTCCCGACCTGCTCCTGCCGGGACTGCGCGGACAGGCCCCGCTCCCCGATCCGGGGATGACCAGCCATGGCCGCGTCCAGCTCATCCGGCTCCCGGGCCGCCCAGGCGGCGTCGGCGGCGGCCAGCAGGTCATCCACCGACCGGAAGGGGTCGCTGGCCGGCCACCCGCCGTGCCCAGCCGGGCGCGCTGCAGCACCCGAGCAGGAGCCGCGACGGCGTCGCCGTCCGGCAGCGCGTTGAGCCGGGCGAGGCCGGGCATCGCTCACGTCCTCTCCTGGTGAGGGCGCCGCTCGCGGCCAGCGCCGCCACCGTAGCGCCATGTTGACGTGCTTGTTGAAGCATCGGATTGGCTGTCGCAGCGGCATCTTCCGCCCGGGGCCCGCAGGCAGCCGGGTGGCACACTACCGGGCCGAGGGAGCGGACGCATGGCTGGAATATGAACTCGCGATCCGTGCCCGCCGCGCGGTCACCCCGATGGCATCCGGCTCAGCCACGGTGGCCGTACGGGACGGCCGGATCGCTGCGCTCGCCGGCTTCAGCGACTGCCCTCGACGCCGCTCGCGTCGAGGAGCTGCCCGGCCAGGAGATGCTGCTGCCCGGGCTGGTCGACACGCACGTCCACGTCAACGAGCCGGGCCGCACGGAGTGGGAGGGCTTCGCCAGCGCGACCCGGGCGGCCGCCGAGGGCGGGATCACCACGCTGATCGACATGCCGCTCAACTGCCTGCCGCCCACGACCACGCATCGGCGCGCTGCGCCGGCAAGCGCCGCCGCCCGCGGCGCGCTGGGTTGACGTCGGCTTCTGGGGCGGCGCCGTCCCCGGCAACCTCGGGGAGCTGGCGGGGCTGCACCACGGCGGGGTGTTCGGCTTCAAGGCGTTCCTCGTCGATTCCGGGGTGCCGGAGTTCGGCCACCTCGGTCCCGCCGATCTCGACGCCGCCCTCGGCCGAGATCGCGCGGCTGGACGCGCTGCTCATCGTGCACGCCGAGGATCCCGGCCGTCATCGCGGCCGCGCCCAGCCCGGCGCGGCCGGCCGCTACGCGCGCTTTCTCGCCTCGCGGCCGCCGGCCGCGGAGGACACCGCGATCGCGCGCCTGCTCGCCGCGGCCGGGCGCCACGCGCGCGCGCGTACACGTCCTGCACTCTCGCGTCGGCGAGCGCCCTGCCGCTCATCGCGGCGGCCCGGGCGGACGGCGTCCGGGTCTCGGTCGAGACCTGCCCGCACTACCTGACGTTCTGCGCCGAGGAGGATGCCCGACGGTGCGACGCGAGTACAAGTGCTGCCCGCCGATCCGCGGCTCGGCGCACCGGGACGGATTGTGGGCCGGGCTCGCGGACGGCGCTGATCGACGCGGTGGTGTCCGACCACTCGCCGTGCCCGCCCAGCCCTGAAGCAGCGGGACTCCGGCGACTTCGCCGCGGCGTGGGGCGGGATCTCCTCGCTTCAGCTCGGCCTGCCCGCGGTGTGGACGCAGGCGCGCCAGCGCGGCCACAGCCTCGCCGACGTGGCGCGGTGGATGGCCGCCGCGCTGACCACCGCTCGCCGGACGTGCCCGGCAAGGGCGCGATCGCCCCTGGCGTATGACGCCGACCTCGTGGCGTTCGATGACGCGGCGATCGTTCACCGTCGACCCCGCCCGCCTGCGTCACCGGCATCCGGTCACCCCCTACGCCGGCCGGACGCTCACCGGGGTCGTGCGCCGCACCTGGCTTCGCGGCCGCGTGGTCCGGCGACGGCCGCCGCCGACGGCTGCCGGTGGCCGGCGCAGGAGGGCGATGACAGAGTGCAACCGTGACCGACCCGATGCGCGCGTGAACTGGCCTCGCGCCGCCTCGGCGCGAGCTGTAACCGCGGCGAGCGACGAGTTCTTCGGCGAGAAAGAGAACTTGCTGCGGCCCGAGTCGCTCGGCCACAGTCCCCGCAGCACTTCGGCACAAAGGCCAGCTCGTGGACGGCTGGGAGACTCGGCGCCGCCGCGAGCCGGGCCACGACTACGCGCTGGTCCGGCTCGGCGCTGCCAGGCGTCATCAGCCAGGGTGGTGAGTGGACACCGCCCACTTCACGGCAACTTCCGGCGGCATCGTTGCGGTGGAGCGGCGTGCGCCGCCGAGGGCCACCGCCGCCGGCGCACCTGCTCGGCCCGTCTGGTCGTCGCCTGGGCGGAGATCTTGCCGCGTCAGCACGCTGGCGAGGCAGACAGCGAGAACTGCTTCGACCGGTGGCCGACGCCCGGCGGTTGTTCACGCACGGTGCCTGAGCATCTACCCCGACGGCCGGCGGGTGGCTCAGGTCGAGGTGGAAGGCGCTGACCCGGCCACCGGCTCGGGCTGCCGCTCGATCTCGTGGCGCGAGGAGAAACGGCGGCGCGGTCAGGTGGCGAGTGATCGGGCTTCTATTCCGCCCCGAGAACCACGGTGATCGGTCCCAGCGGGCGGCCGTGATGGAGACGGCTGGGAGACCCCGGCGCCGCCGGACGCGCCAGACTGGTGCATGTTCCGGCTGGCGTCGGCAGGCCGGATCAGCCAGGCGATCGTGGAGCACCTCTCGTGCTTCCGGCAACGCGCGACCACGGCCACACCCTTCAAGCCTAGAGCGCCGCGGCCACCGGCCTGGGCGCTGGCCGGTGGTTCCCGACGCTGCCTCCGACACCGCTGGCAGCCTCGGACACCCGTCGCGACTCCTGCACGACCCTCGCCGGACGGGTCCCGGCGACGCACGTCCGGCTGGAGATCCACCTGACGGCGGGCTCACCAGGCTGCGCCTGTTCAGCCGAGCTGACCACCGAAGGGCGGGCGGGCCTCGGCCTGCGCTGGTCTGACAGGCTCCCCGGCTCGACCACGCGCTCGCCGCTGGCTAGCAGAGTGCGGGCTGCTGGCGCCCGGCGGCCGTCGCCGAGCTGGCGGCCCGGCGCCCCTTCGAGCGGCCAGCCTCGTCCTGAATCGCGCTGCTCGCCGCACGGGAGATCCCCGGCCTGGGCGGCGCCGCGGATCGGGTGCGCGCCCTCATCCTCGGCAAGTCTGGCAGCGCGATTCGCTCTGGCGAGTCCCTGATCCAGCACCGCAGCAGCAGGGCCGCCTGGTCTTCCAGGGAGCGCGCGGTCACGGCCGGTCAGCTCCTGGATCCGGCGAATCCGGTAGCGGAGCGAGTTGACGTGGATGAACATCGCCTCCGCCGCCTTGCTCCACGACCCCGAACAGGCCAGGAACACCTGCAGCGTGCTGACCAGCTCCGTCCCATGATCCCGGTCGTAGGCCAGCAGCGGCGTCAGCAGCGCGCCCGGAATGACGCGCCGGGCCTCAGGCACGCCATGGCGAGCAGGAGCTCGCTGGAGCCAAACTCGGCGCTGTCCACCATGTGCACGCCCGCGCCGAGCAACTCCGCCAGCCGCCGCGCCTGCTGGGCCTCCGCCACCACCCGGCACACGTCGGCGACAGCCCAGCTCGTCCCGGACCGCCGACCGCCTCGCGGCCAGCCCCCGAGCCGCCGCCGCTAGCCCCCGCTTCGCCGTCGCCGCCGACCGCTTCGCCGCACTGGTTCTCGCCCCGGCACCTGGCACGCCGCTCACGCCGAACGGCAGGTCAAGCCCGGGCACGCGCTGCCAGCATCCCCACGGCGTCCCGGACCGGGCCCAGGACGCCTCCGGTCGGATGCCACGAGGGCGATCGCTGCCGTCCCGCTCACGCCGACCAGGGCGCCCGGCAGGATCTCCTCCAGCAGGCCCCGGGCAGCCTCCTGCGCCGCGTCCTCGGTGCGTCTCACTGGATGGCGCCGCCCTCGACTGCGCCAGCCGCGCTTGCGCCACCCGGCCTGCACCGCCTCGTGCGGCCCCGCTCCGGGCCGCGTCATTGGCTGGCGAGACCGCGTTGGGCGGATCCCCGTGTGCGGCGCCGTCACCGCGACAGCCACCACGGACCCTCCGGCGCCAGGCCGCACGCCGCAGCGCCATCGCGATCTCCCGCTCCCCGCGCTCGGCGGCATCTGGCCCGTCCGGCCCGCCCGGACTGCCACTCCAGCACCCGGTGCAGTGCCGCGTCAGCTGACCGGCGGACGGCGCTGTAGGCCTCCTCGTAGCGCGCGCCCGGTACCGGGCAACCAGCCCGGCTCAGCTCGAGCGGCGACCGCGCGCCGCTCGTCATCCCATGACCGCATGGTCGCCTAAGCCAGTCCCACGAACCAGCAGGTGTAGGCGGCGCGATGACGGGCCCGGCACGCCGAAGAGCGAGAACGGGGCCCCGTCCACGGTGACGGTGGCAGGAAGCCCCGGCCCGCCGAGGAAGGCGCGGGCCAGCGCCCACCGCAGCCGGCGCGTCAGGGGCAGGCTGCGTTCCGGCGACGAGCCGCCCTGCCGCCGAGCAAGACCCACCCGGCCACGCCGTACTCGGCGATCCGCCGCGGCGAACAGGGCGGCCATCGCCTCGGCCGGTTCCCGGCCGACGGCGGACGGCATGTCAGGCTCCACCGCGGCGAGCAGCCGGAGGCGTGCCACCGCCGGACCGGGTCGCGGCGGGCGGGAACGCCCGCATCACCCGTTCGGTGATGACCGCGAACGACACATCGACCGGCACCTCGAGCAGCGGCAGCCGGTGATCGCGGCATGCCTCGATCAGGTCGTGCGGGACCGACCTAGCGCGGCGTCCCCGCCAGCCAGCGCGGCCACCCCGCGACCCGCCAGCGCAGACACAAAGGCCCGCGAATCCGCCGGGGTCCGGCGCCACATCAATCCCGTCAGCACGATCTCGCCGCCCGACAAGTACCTGCGCGGGTCGAGCAGATCCGTGGTGAATACCCCCGCGACCGGCCGGTCCAGTGCCTCCTCACCCGCCAGCACGCGCAGAGCGCGGTTCAGGTGATTCCACCAGAGCGCGCAGCAACACGGCGGGCCTCCTCCACGGCGCGGTTCAGGACGCCGCAGCCTTCCGCGCGGCACTGCATGCGTCCGCGCGACCTGCTCCCTTACTTCTGCCAGGTTTCCGCCGGGCTCTCGGTTCCGCCGGTACTCTTCGCGCGGGCGCCCGGTCGGCCGTCACCACCGCGATCGCGGCTTACGGAGAGCGGAGCCAGCCGCGGCGCTATCGTTCAGCGTAAACCGGGGCTTTGGAGGAAGCTACCAAAAGGCTGTCCCCGACCGCAGCGGGTTTTGGCGTTTCTGTCCCCGGCCTGCTTCAGCGGGCGGGACTGTACTGTCCCCCATGGAGTTCTTCCGGCCCGACGACCTGGACGGATGCGCTCGCGGTCAAGGCCGCGCATCCGGGGCGCTGGCGCTAGCCGGGGGCACCGACGTGATGGTCGACATCAACTTCGACCGGGTGCGCCCGGCCGCGCTGCTCGACCTGACCGGGGTCCGCGACCTGGCCGAATGGTCGGCCGACGACGGGGTGATCAGGCTGGGCGCGGGCGTGCCGTACACCCGGGTGATCAACGAGCTGGGCGGCCGCCTGCCCGGCTGGCGCTGGCAGCAATAGCTGTAACTGGAACGAAGCGCGTACC
>ERZ1370068.8596-contig-7438_pt1 | contig 43000 bp, 67 predicted proteins | sample MGYA00561227_ERZ1370068 | MGnify/ENA primary metagenome ERZ1370068 (study PRJEB38410, sample SAMEA6850437) | metagenome | study: Metagenomic assessment of the ecological functions of the soil: analysis of the soil microbiota associated with the... | reverse complement strand
CTGGCGCATTGCCGTAGCCGCTTAGTTGGCGGTTCAGCCCCGCCCGGCTCCAGTCTTCTTTAGCCTTCCGGCACGGCCAACCGATAGTCCGTCGCCAGAAGGCACGCACGGCGTTGGGCGACTATGGAACCTGGGCATCGCACTCCAGTCGCTCCAAAGTCTTCCGATCAGAGCGCGTCGCCGGATCAGGAACGGAGTCGACGCAACCCGCGGTGCTCCAAAATTCGGCTAGTGGAGATACCGTTCACAAGTGCTCGTCTCCGCGGGATTCTTTGCTAGCCGAGAAGCACTGCTCAAAAGGAAATGGGGCTCTTTCGTGGAATCGTGTGGGTGAAAACGTGGGGATGAGAGGGGAAACCCGCTCTGGGCGCGGCGGGAAGCGCTGTCGAGGCAGCGCAGAAATCGGGCCATGATACGCGCATGCCGCCCGCGGGACGACGGCGCCGGCTGTGGGATGCGCATCGCGTTCCGGGATTCCGTCCGAGCTCGACCGCGCAGGTGATCTTCGGCGACCCGTACGCCCGGGCCCTATCCCTAACCTGCCGGTCAAAACAATGACCTGTGGGACGTGGGGGGCAGCGCAGCTGCCAGGTCTCGCGGACCCGTCAGCGCCGCGCCGCCGAGCTCCGCGATCAAGAGTTTGCCCCCGGCCTAAGGTCCTGACCTGCATGCTTCCGAGGTTCTGACCTGGCCGCGATCGCCAGAATCGGCCCCAAATCACCCACACGATTCCACGAAGAGCCGGAAATGATTGTGGCCAGCCGGAACGCAAAGATGAGCGGCGGGCCCCGTCGCCGTCCGCTCCATCGCTGGAAGTTCGGCGTCGTGGCTCGTCACGCTCGCTCCGTTCAGGTGACGCCAGCCGCATCCGTCTCGCGATGGGTCCTACTCGATCACCTTGGTGGCCTGTACCAGGACCGACTGCGGAATGGTCAGGCCGAGAGCTCGTGGCGGTCTTCAGGTTGACGACCAGGTCGAACTTCGTGGGCTGCTCCATCGGCAGGTCGGCCGGATTGGCCCCCTTCAGGATCTTGTCCACGTGGGTTGCGGCCCGCCGGTACGAATCGACGAGGTCCGGCCCGAAGGACAGCAGGCCCCCGGCTTCCGCAAACTCCTTGAAATCCGTCATCGCCGGCAGTCGGTATTTGAGCGCGAGGTCCGCGACCATTCTTGGCCGATTGGTGACCAGCGGGTCGCCCGGCACGAATCAGCGCACCGGCGCGCTGCCTGGTCGCGGCCTTGAAGGCGCCCTCGAAGTCCTCCGGGACCCGCACTTCCAGGCGCTGAAGCTTCACCCCCAGCGTTGGAGCCGCCGCCTCGAGCTCCTTCAAGACCGGCCCGTAGGCGGGATTGGGCGGATTCCAGAAGACCGCCACCCGCGCAAGACGCGGGCACGATCTGCTTGAGCAGCTCCAGCCGCTTCGCGCCGAGCTCCGAGGCCATCTCAGTCATCCCCGTGATGTTGCCGCCCGGGCGCGCCAGGCTGGCGATGAGTCCGGTCTCGACCGGATCGGCGGCGAGGCTCCCATGACGATCGGGATCGTGCGCGTGGCCTGCTTGGCCGCGAAGCTCGCCGGCGAGCCGGAGGCTAGGATGAGCTCCACCTTCAGGTCGACCAGCTCGGCCGCGAGCTCGGGTAGCCGATCGTTGCGGTCCTCCGAGAAGCGGTACTCGATGACAATGTTCTGCCCTCGACGTAGCCGCGCTCGCGCAGCCCCTGGAGAAAGCCCTCGATCAAGAACGCCCGGCCTCGCGCGAGCCGACCGCCAAAAGCCGATTCGGGGTGCTTCCCGGGCTTCACAGCCAGACAGAAAGCTGGAGAGGGCCAGGGCCAGAGCGCCCTGCAGAAGCCGCCGACGACTGAGGCGATGTCGCCGACGCACAGCACTGAGGACTATCCGACATCACGCCTTCTCAGACGCCGGGATGACCACGCTCAGCGGCGGGGGCGAGCAGCGCGGACCCCCGTCCGCTGCAGCGGCGTGTTGGGCGGTTGCCACCACTCAATCGCCGTGCTGTCATTGAGGCGTGGGAATCCTGCCTTTACGATGTCGGCGCACCACACCGCTCCCGCCCCCGGCTTGAGCACGAGCGTCCTCGGCCCGCTCCAGGTAGGCACGGAGCAGCGGCGAAAATCACGTGAAGCCATGCGTCACGAGCACACGAGGGTTCCTGGTCCGCGCCAACCGGCCACCATTGCCTTGAGCTTTCGAGGAGCCGGAGCGCGAGCGAAGCTGGGATCCCGTCGGTTGAAGGCGCCGCCGGCTTCTCGACCGGGCTCACGCGCCATCAGCTCTCGGCTGTGTCCACGCAGCGGCAAACGGGCGAGGCCAGGGATCCGGCCAACGCGCACGCCGCCGCTGCCGGAAGGCCGGGCCGCCAGAGCGCCTGGGCTTGCTGGCGTCCCAGCAGCCTCATCGAGGGTTTCGGCTGAGTCGCGCAGTCATCCATCCTGAACCCGGGCGGATCGCCGCCGTAGCCGGGCGTAGGGCGCTGGGCACGGCGAACCAGCGCGACATGACTCTCGCGATGAGCGCAGCCCAGGCCTGCTCGAACTGCGGCCGCCGCCGCGGACGCCACGAGGCAAGAAGCGAGCGCGAAGGAGCGCAACACGACTCAGCCGAGAAGCCATTTCCACCAAGAGCGCAATCCCCCATCGGAAGAGGTCGGCGCCATCATAGCCTGTCCGGAAGCCGGAGGCCCGCACAGCCCATGCAGCTGGGCAAGCTGTATAGCACGTATCCGCGCCCGAAGCGTGCTCCACGGGAAGCCCGGCCTACACTGCAAATATCCGCCGACCAGGGCTGCTGTTCCGTCGCACCCTGCCAGAGCGACGAGCGTCCGAGGAGGAGATCATGTCGCGGGGAGGACCACGAGGGGGGCGAGCGCTTGCCGGAGGGTGTTCGCTCAGGTACGCCCCGGCGCGGAGGCGCTGATCTCGCTACCGGGGTTTATACCGAGAACTGCCTCAACGTCCCACAGCCGGAGCTTCAAGGTCGTGATGACGCCAAGCGCGCATTTTTTCTGCGCCAGTGCCAGAAGCGTGCTGGAGGGCGTGCAGGCTGGTTACACGTGGCTCATAACCCAAGGTCACTGGTTCAAATCCAGCTTCCCGGCACCGAAAAAAGAAGGGCTTCTGAGAGCGCAATCCCAAGAAGCCTCGGCTCTCGGGGCGAGATTGGGGCGAGAACGGCTAGTACTTGGGCAGTGTTTCAGTTTGACAGAACAAGCTCGCGGGAGGCGTCCTGGATGACCTGAACGGCCGAGTGTCCGAACACACCAGCGACCAGAAGCCTGACAATGATATCGGGCCACGGCTGAGCCAGTCAGGGCACGCAGCCGCTGCCAGCAGCACGCCCGCGTTCCCGGAGCACATCGTTACGCGAACACACCCAGGCCGAACGCGATATTGATATCGTCGCTGCGGTGGCGTCGCAGCAGAACCAGGCAGAACAGATTAGCGGCGAAGGCCACGAGGCCTACGGCGCCCATCACCTCGGGATTCGGCCCGAGCCCTGGCGAGCTTGAGCGCGCGACCTGACGAGTACGCGCGAAACCGAACGGCGCCATGATGACGCCCTTGAGGAGGGCGGCGCGCGCCTTCCAGGCGACCCCACGCTCGATCGCATAGAGGCTGAAGCCGTAGACGATCGCACGCCGGAGCATATCCACCGAATCAGCAAAGAGCGCCAGTGGAGGAGCGAGGAGACCGGCGACGGACTCGGCAAGGAACAGCGACGACGTTGACCAAAAGCAGCAGCACGTAGCAGGTGCGGCGTTGTGCGATCGGAATCTCACGGATTGCGCAGCACTCGTCCACTGGCTCTATCTTAGGCGAGCCTCGAAAGCCTTGCTAGATCAAATCCTTCCTCGCCCTCCTTCCGGCCGGAGTCCACGCGGGCCATGGCTCCCGCGGGTGTCGCCGCTCGCTCGTAATGTTGTAGCCCCGTCAAGCACGGATTCAGGCCGTTACCCTCGAACTGGAACACCAGCAGACCCATCCGCCTGCAGATAAATGCGGTGCCCCCGCAACCATCCGTAGGATGTCGCGCTTTTGCACGGCCGCGGATCCCGGCGCACCGCTGATGACCTTGACAACGGATACGTGGGGCACCTATCGTCTCCGCATCACCCGTGACCGTCGGCGGACCGTCTGCCTGAGAGGACGCAGCGTGCGCGCGACCGATCGCCACGGGCTCGACTCGCTCCGTCGATGGTCTCCAGTATCTTGTCGGAGCGCGCGCGCAGTCCGCTGTTCTCTTTCGCTCATCATCATGCTCGCCCTCGTCGTTCTGCTTGCCGACGTCACTCTTCCCGATGCCGCAAGTCTCGGTATCTACAGTGCAGAGGACGGGGACGACGTCAGCCTTGACGGGCCCTTCCCCGACGAGTACTCCTCCATTGCGGGAGCCGGACGCCGGGCCGCCGCTCTGGGGGACTCTTGGTCAGCCCGCGTGGCTCTGACGCTGATGACCGTTCGAGACCGGGCGCCACCCGCAGAGGGCTCTGACCGGCGTATCACGATTCCCGCGCCTCCTTCGGTCCCCCTTGACTCGATGTGCCCGCCCGCGTGGGTAGCCACCGATCCTGTCGTAGCTTCCTTCACCAAGCTGCTGCACCAATTCGGAGACGGGCTCGAAATGACGCAAGAGGGATCTAGCCTCGTGACCGGGCGGGCAGAACCGGTTCCGCAGAGCTGGCGGAAGATCGCCTCCTTGCTCCGCCCATTGATGGTGGCGCAAAGCGCGGCGAAGAGCTGTTCACCGAACCATAGAGGAGGGGTGTACGAATGAACGAGGCAAAACTGCACGAGTTCATGGGCAAGGTCGTGACGGATATGGGCGGCGCGTGGATGATGGCCATGGTCCTGATCGGCGACGAACTGGGGCTCTACAAGGCCATGGCCGACGGCAAGCCGACGACTGCTGAGGCGCTCGCCGACGCGTTGCGGTTGCCATCCGCGTCTGGTGCGCGAGTGGCTCGACGCCAACGCCGCCTCGGGCTACCTCGAGGTCGCCGACGGCGCCTACCGACTGCCGCCGGAGCAAGCGATGGCCCTCGCGAACGAAGACTCTCCGGTGTTCGTGGCGCCCGGGCAGAGCGTCGTCGCTTCGTGCTTCATCGATCTCGACAAGGTGCTCGCAGGCATTCAGAGGCAGCGGCGCGTTTCCCTGGGGCGCACATCATCACCGGATGTTCCACGGCGTCGAGAAGTTCTTCCGCCCAGGCTACCAGGCGAACCTCACGACGGCTTGGCTGCCAGCCCTCGACGGAGTGGTCGACAAGCTCCAGACGTGGCGCCAAGGTGGCGGACGTCGGATGCGGCCATGGCGCGTCCTCCATCGTCATGGCGAAGGCCTATCCAAACTCGCGGTTCGTGGGCATCGACTTCCATGCGCCCTCGGTCGAGACCGCGCGGCCAGCGCGCCGTCGACGCCGGGCTCGGCGATCGCGTCAGCTTCACCACGGCGACGCGCGCAGGCGTACACTGAGCGGGACTTTGATCTGATCTGCTTCTTCGATTGCCTGCACGACATGGGTGATCCCGTCGGGGCCGCCCAGCACGCGCGGCAAGCGTTGAAGGATGACGGCACCGTGCTTCTGGTGGAGCCGTTCGCAGGCAACAATCTCGGCGAGAACTCGACGCCGGTCGGGCGCTTGTACTACGCAGCGTCCACCATGGTCTGCACGCCGAACTCGCTTTCGCAGGAGGTTGGCTTCGGCGCTCGGGGCCCAGGCCGGCGAAGCACGGCTCGCGCGGGTGTTCGCGGAGGCAGGCTTCACGCGGTTCCGGCGGGCGACGGAGACGCCGTTCAACCCGATACTGGAGGCCCGGAAGTAGCCGAGCCAGCCAGGCTGCTCGGACAGCATCCTGGACGGGCGGCCTCATACCACGGCACGTGTGCAGATGACGGAGGTGGAACACTCAGACGGATCAGTGCGGCCTTCTGTGCTGGGTGGTAGGACGGTTACGGAGGAAGATCGATCCAGAAAATATCTGGGATTGTGTAGCATTCTGGTTGCGGGCCCTGGATTTGAACCAGTTGCCGATAGAGAGATATCTCCCGGTTTTCCGTCGAAATACACTAGCGCCGGGCCTGGAAGTTCAGCATGTGGGCCGCTCCGTGGATCATCTAGGGTAGGTAATCCAGACACTTTCCCGAGGATGCTACCTACCTGATTCCAGACACATCGATTCGCTAGGATAGATCCCGTGCAGATTCATGTCTTCAGCCGGTGCCGCACGCGTAGCAGTTCCTCGTGGGCGTAGTATCGGTGAGCCCGATGGCCAGCGCGCTCGCAGCGCACGAAGCCGGTCGCTGTCCAGCGCAGGACGGATTTTGTGGAGACGCCCAGGAAGAGCGCGGCATCGCTCGCCCGGTACCAGCGCCTGGCCGGCGGTTCCGGCGTCGGCAACCCGAGCCGACGTCGAATACGCACGATGCGGTTGAGGAACTGGTGCTCGTAGGCCGTCCGTAGATGCGGCCAGAGCTTCCTGTTGGGCAGGGCGGTGAGCTGCTGCAAGCACGCGGTTGTATTCGTTGACGAGACGCTGGTAGGTGGCGTGGTGCAGTCCTCGAGGGGCAGGGAACCTCAAGGCGTTCCGTCGGGACCAAGAGATCGCGCCACAGACCAATGGAAGCTGCACTGCGTCTACGGCGTTGCCGCCGCTGGCCTTCCACGTCAAGCATAGAGAGCAAGGCGAACGCTGCACCTGGTGTCAGTGTCGCGGGGTTGGGCGCGCCTCATTGACTGGCGCAAAGAGTCGAATGAGCATGATTTTCGCGGCGTTTGCACTCTAAGCCGGCAAGGGCCAAGCCTTCGAAGGGAATAACTCAGTCCTATGTGTGCGCTTCCCGTTGGGGCCACCACGGTGATTCTGTGGTGTTTTTCGCCCCGAAATTTCATTCCCCTGGGGGAGGGATGTGAATCCTTTTTCACTCCCCTCGTCGTCGAGCGTTTCCAAAGCCTGCCGAACATCCTGCTGCGTGAGTCTGGTGTAGCCCGTGGTCGTCTGCACGTCGACGTGCCGCAGCTGTTCCTGCACGACACGCAGGTTCTTCGTGCGACGCAGTAACTCTGCGCCACACGCATGCCGGAGCGCGTGCGGATGCAATGCCGGCAGCCCCGCTCGCGCCCCGACGGCCTTGGCGACCTTCCAGATCCTTTGGCCCGTGATCCGACGCTCGATGCGCTGGCCCACTCTGTTCTCGTACGTGACCACGAAAAGCGGCGCCGTGGCTGGCAGCCCGGCTCGCTCGGTGGTCATGTAGTCGCGCAGGATGGCTCGCGCCGGAGCCGGCAGGGCCACCGGCACCTCGTGACCGCCCTTACCCATGACCCGTCGAAGCCCGAAGTCAGGGGCAACATCTCCTACGTCCAGCGCCGCCACTTCACCGCGACGAAGCCCTCCATAGGCCATGAGGGCGAGGATCGCGCGCTCCCGAGGATCACACAGCCGTAGCAGCTTCTTGACCGTATCCCAGGTGGGCACGGCCGGGACCCGCGCCTTGCGGCGCGGGCGCGTCAGCCGATCCACAGGATTGCGGACCAGCTTGTCGCGGCGGACCATCCACTTGCCGAAGCTCCCAAGCGTGGCCACGCGGACGCGGATCGTCCCGCTCTTGAGCTCGCGCCCCGCGAGGTCGTACTGGTAGCTCCGACAGGTCTCTTCGGTGAAATGCGTCAGCAGCACCGTGCCTCCCACCTGCTTCATGACGAACGCCACGAAATCTCCGAAACACCACCGATATGTTGCGATTGTCGCTGGGGTCGCCCCCTTTTCGACCCGGAGAAACTGCGTAGAACTCCTCGAACAAGGCGGACAAGCGCATAGGGTGCCTCCGCGTGTCCGCCACGCGCGGGTAGTGCGAGCCCGCCCGAGTGAGCGACCTTTGGGGCAGTGATCCACAGGTCGGGCCGTAGGAGGAAGCGAGCGGGTTCACGGACGTCGCGGTGCGAGACGTCATTTCCGGCCTCACGCGCTTGGCGACCGCTCGGAAGCCGGCGTAGCCCGCGCGGAGCTCACTTGAAGCGGGGCAGACCGGAGAGCGCTCCCTGATAGAGCCGGGCGCCCGCGACGGTGATCGTCACCGTCGGATCGGATGACCGGGGCGCGAGCATCGAGACGAAGTATCCGCCGTCGCCCAGGTCCGTGATCTCCTTTGGCCACCTTGCCGTGGGACAGCGTGACGTCGATCAGGTCCGCGGCGTCGGGGCCGAGGTAGTTGCCGTGGGTGTCGCGCGGGCGGAGGCGGATGGCGATCTCGGCTCCGCCCATGGTCTCGACCGAGAGCGCGGAGGCCCGAGCGTCCGCCGCCCCGAAGCGCACGAATGTCGACAGCGTTTCCGTCCGCCGGATCGTTCCGCCCTTCGCGCTCTGCCCGTCGACCTGGAAGACCACGGTGTAGATCCCGGGCACCGTGACGCCGCGCACTGACGCGCGGTACAGGCCGTCGCCGCGCTCGCTCAAAGCAAGGGTCTGCACAACCGGACGCAGGGCGGCGCGGCCGTCCTTGTCCAGCAACAGCGCCTCGATCCGGCGCTGTCCCGTGGTCAGGCCCGGCTCGGTGCGCCCTGCCCGCTCGCCCGCGCGCTCGGGCTTCGTGGCGAGGAGCGTGCCTACACTCTGCCGGGGCACGAGCACCGTGGCCAGCACCTTCGCGCCCGTGACCGCCTTGCCGTCCGCGCCGAGCCGCAACGCCAGCTCCAGATCGTCGCCCACGCGATATGTCCGCTTGCCGAGCGAGGCCTCGACGCGCAGGCTCGGCTCGTCGACGATGGCCGCGGCTTCGTAGGCGTCGCCGTTCGCGCCCTTGATCCGCATCGTCCATGTCCCGCCCGATCGCACGTCGGGTGTCCCTCGCGGCGTCGAAAGCGACGAAGCGGTAGAAGCGGGCCGTCGACCACGGTGCCTGCGCTCGTCACGTCGACGCCGTTCCGCTCTACGCGAAACCCCAGCTTGCGCGGCGCCTTCCAGCTCAGCTTGAGCACGAGCCGGCGGACGCCGGCATTGATGGCGAACGACTCGCTGGCCGACGCGGTGGCGACGGCGGCGCGCCGATAGGCGACGAGCTGGGGACTGAAGCCGCGGAGGGCATTGATCAGCGCCTCGACGAAGAAGCGACGCAGGTCCTCGTCGGGCGCGATGGTGAAGCGCGTCACGCCGCCGGTCGCTGTGGCGATGTCCTGCAGCAGGCTCACGAACGCGGGCGCGGCACCGATCCCGATGACGCTCACCTTGATGCCGAGGTTCTGATCGAGCCGGGTGGGCGGCGACGTTGCTCCGACATTGGACTGCGGCGTGCCGGTGCCCGCGATCTCGAGTTGGGAGCCCGTCGCCGTCACCTTCGGGAAGACGTTCTGCATGCCGTCGGTGAACAGGACGATGTGACGGCCAGCGGTGACGCTCGCGAGATCGCCGATGGCGGACTGCAGGCCGCCGCCCATCGCCGTCAGGCTCGACGCCGTCGTTTGCTGCGCGCGGAGGTCCGTCACGACCGTCGTCACGCTGGGGGCGAGCGGCGCGAGGGCGGCTCCGGCCGGAGGCAGCGGCAGTGTCGCGATGTTCGTCTTGAAGTACGACACGCCGATATTGTCCTGGGAAGCGCCCACGAGGGCCCAGAGCTGCACGAAGAGCTCGGCGGACTCGCGCAAGACCTGGAGCCGCGACGCGCAGCCCGCCGGGCAGGCCGGCGCGAGCATGCTGCCCGAGAGATCGAGCACCAGCGCCACCGTCGCGCGCGGCGGGAGCGGCACGATGGGGACGCCGTCCTGCTCCGGGCACGTAGTGGCCGCGGCCGGCGCGCGATGGTTGACGGCCGTGAAGAGCGCGAGGCACATCACCGCGGGAGTGTGGACGGTATTCTCGTGAGCCTCCGCATCGGTGCCCAGCACGGCCGCGACGGGCAGGTTTTCGCGTGCGCCGCCAGGTTTCGCGCGAGCTTCCTGCCCTGCCGCTGGGTACCCGCGGTGCAATCGTCCTGTGGCGTGTCGCCGCCGACCAGATCGCGGTCGCCGTCGGCATAGAGGGTGACATAGAGCACGCCCTCGGTGGGCGGCCGGCCGTCCTCGCGACTGCCCGGCGCCTCCGAAGCGTAGTTGGCCAACGGGGTTAGCATCCACGTGGCTGTCGCCCATCAGGATGCCCGTTCAGTGTCTGGATGAAATCCGTGGCGGCGGTGTCACCGTACGAGATGACAGAAGTTTCCGCTGTAGCCATTGTTCATCTGCTTGACGGCCATGGCTCTGCGTCGGCAGCGGCCACCGCAGGCCGTGATTCGGAGGCGCGATGGCCACGAACTCCGAGACCGGGCGGAATCCGGCAACGGGTGCGGGCAGGCCGAAATCCGTCGAAAGATCCGTGGTGAGGCTCTTCAGGTAGAGGCGCGAGCTGAGCGTGCCCTTGCTGTAGCCGATGAGGCACGACCTGCACATTGGTCGGATGCTGCGGATCCCCGGGCACGTAGGCGGGGTCGTGGCGCTGGAGGATGAGCTGCACCGCCTCGCCGATCTCGCGGGCATCGTCGGCGATCGAGCGGTTGTGATCCGTGAAGCTGATGTAGTACGCCTCGATCCCCAGCCCGCGTTCTGGGGATGGGTCAGCGCCTGCGCGAACGAGGGCAGACTGCCGAGCGCGGCCTGCCACGTCGTCCGGTAGTGCGGCTCCGTGCTCGTGTCGGTGTCGGGTTTGTGGCCGTGGACGAACAGAACGGGCAGCGTCTGGAGCCGGACGCGTGGTGTTCCCCGCGAGGGGCACATCGCCCGCGAGGAATACCTGCGGCACGGCCAGCACGGACGCCGGCGACAGCGCAGAAAGGGACAGGGCCACGATGAACGCAGCGACGAATTCGGTGGGAACGCTCGGCTTATGGCGATCCTCCTCGCTGCAGTCTCGCGCGTCTGGTGCGGAGGCGCGGATAAGATAGCACCTGTGAGCGCGGCGTGTCGGCGGCGGGAGTAAGGGCTGGACGCTGCGACGGCCATGACGGCCGTGGAAGGCTACGCCACGTCCGGCACTCTCGCCGCCGGAAGGTCATCGATCGCTCTCCCTACGGTGAGCGCTCGCCGCAGAGTCGGGTCGAGACCATTGGAAGCTCGAGTCAGGCTGCACACCCATAGCGTCGAGGAGCTTGCTGAAGAAGCATCGGGCGGCCGCCACGGCGGCGCCACGTCGAAGATCTCCTCGTCCTTGTATCCGTGAGATCGCAGCGCCTTCGACGTCGTCGGCGCTGACCTGATCTGCGCTGCGGGCCACCTTCTCCGCGAACGCCATCATGACCCGCTCGCCGGGCTCGAGTGGGCTCCCGGGGCGTCCGTGGCGATCGAGGCTACCGTCGCCGCGTCCGAAGACCTTGTCGGCCAGCACGCTGCCGTGCGCGAGGGCGCAGTAGGAGGACCTGAGCGCGCGCGGGCGGCCGCTAGCGTGGCGAGCTCGTAGCTCGGCGGCGCCGGCAGATTGCCCTGAATGGAGCGGAGCAGCGCGGTCCAGCCGTCCAGCACTCCCGGCCTGGAGGCTGAAGGCCTGCGCCCAGTTGGGCACGTAGCCGAATCGCTTCTGCGCCTGCTGATACTGCTCACGCACCGGCCCGTGCGCCTCGGCCGGCGGGATCGTGCGAATGAACGCCATATGAGCCTCCTCCTGTCGCGACGAGAAATTCTTATGACACTTGCTTCAGGAGCCGACGCTGAGTCCCGTCGCTCCACTCGTACTCGAGCTCGATGGCCTGCTCGACCCGCCCGTCCGCCCTGGGCAGGACCACCTCGAGCCGGTAGTCGGCCTGTTCGATTGGGCTCGAGTCGCGAGCGCTCCCCCTCGAAGACCGGCATCCCTGACCCGTGGGTGCCGCCGCCGGAGACCGAGACCCTTCCTCGCTGTTCCGGAACCTTGGCGATGGGCCGCCGGAAATCCGGCGAGATCCTGCCGAGAACGCCCTCGAGGGCCCGCATCGCCTTGACCCGCGCATCGTCGAGCCCGAGGACCACGGAGCGCACCGTCGAGGCGATCCACGCCATGGCTCCCGCCCACGCCGGCTGGCGCTGCACGAAGTAGATGCGGTCCACATAGAGCGGCTCCGTGGCCCTGTTCGATATGGAGAACCGGACGAGCATCCCACGGTGATCGGGGAGGCGGAGTGAACTCGCGCACGACGATCACGGGCGTCCGGGTGGCCGGCGGCGAAGAACCACTGGGCAGCCGTCACGACCGTGGTGACGATGGTCAGGACGGCGACCACGATCGCCAGGATCTTCCCGATACGCTCGAGGCGCTTCAGGCTGAATGGAGTCTTCCGGCGCTCCGTCTTCGTCACCCGAGCCTCTCTCCTCGCCGGCTCTCTCGCGCTGAACAGAGCGTGCGCGCCCGCACCATCCAATGGCGAGACGCAGTCTGCGTTGGGCGACGGGAAGCGTCAATCACGCGGATGGCCCGGGTGCGGATCGGCGCCATGCGCGGCGGAGAGAAAGCGTGATAGGGTTTCGCTGGCTGCGTGCGCAGGACTACGGAGGACTGGAGATCATGACCAAGCGAGAAAGTGGCCGCGGTCACCGGGGCGGCCTCGGGCATCGGGCGCGCCACCGCGCTCGCGCTGAGCCGCCGGGGGTTGCGCGTCGCGCTTGTGCGACCGCAACGCCGGCCGGGCTCGCCGAGGTGGCGAAGCTCGTCCAGGGCGAGCACGGTGGTCAGGCGCGCGTGGTCGATGCTGGACGTCTCCGGATCAGGGCGCAGGCCGCGCGGGCCATCGACGGGATCGTCCGGGAGTGGGGACGCCTCGACGTGCTGGTGAACGCCGCGGGCATCATCAGCTCGGGCCAGACGAGCCGCGGTCCCGTGCTCGGCATCGCGGAAGCGGACTGGGATCGCATCCTCGACGTCAATCTGCTGGGCACGGTCTACTGCGCGCAGGCGGCGGCGCGCACATGATGCGGCAGCGCGCGGCCGCATCGTCAACTATCGCCTCTATCGCGGGCGCGGTGCCGCGGATCAACGCGGCGCGGCCTACGGGGTCTCCAAGGCCGGCGTGCGCATGTTCACCAAGTGCCTGGCCCTGGAGCTTGCGCTCCCACGCGATCACCGTGAACGCCGTGGCCCCGGGGCCCATCGACACGCCCATGCTGGGTGCCCGAGTCGCGACGAGACGATGCGCGAACGCTTCGTGGTGGGCAGCCCGGAGATCTTCCGCCTCGGCGTGCCGCTGGGGAAGCTCGGCAAGCCGGAAGACGTGGCCTCCGCCATCGCGTATCTGGTGTCCGACGAGGCGCACCACATCACCGGGGCCATTCTGAACGTCGACGGCATGGCGCAGCTCTCCTGAGGAGGACGGAGCGATGCCTGGTCGAGGCCAGAACGGTACTCGATCACGGGCGCGGGCTCGGGCATCAGGCCGCGCCGCCGCCGAAACCTTCGCGAGGCAAGGCGCGCGCGTGGCGGTGGCCGACATCAACGAGAAGGGCCGCGAGGAGACGGTGCAGGCCATCCGTCAGGCTGGGGCGAGGCGACGGGCTTCGCGGTGGACGTGAGCCGGCGCGCCTCAGTCGACGCGATGGCGCGCGGCAGTGCGCCAGGCCTACGGGCCGGTCCAGCGTGCTGGTCAATAACGCCGGGATCGCGCTGCCCTCGATGTCCATCGTCGACGTCGGACGCGGCGGCCTGGCGGCGCGTGCTCGACGTGAATCTCAAGAGCATGCTCTTCTGCTGTCAGGCCGATCGTGCCCGCGAATGATCGAGGCGCGCGGCGGACGCATCGTCAATACCGGCTCGACCGCGGCCAAGGTGCCGCGCTGGGAGATCGGCGCGTACTGCGTGTCGAAGGCCGCCGTGCATCACTTCACGCGCTGTCTCGCGCATGGAGCTGGCGCAGTACGGCATCACGGTGAACGCGGTGGGTCCGGGCGCGACCGTCACCAACCTTCGGCAGAACTCCGGCGTGCCCGAGCCGGTGGGCAGCGGCGGAGGCGCGGCGGCAGGCGCAGCTCAAGGGCGACATGTCGACCTTCCGCATCGGCGTGCCGCTCGGCCGGCTGGGCGAGGCGCAGGACCAGGCCAACGCCATCGCGTTCCTGGCCTCCGACAGGGGCCAGCTACATCTCCGGCGAGTGCCTCTACGTCGACGGATTGCAGGCCACAGTGCTAGGCCGTATGAAGAAGGGGCCCATCTGCGTCATATAGCAACGGTAGTGCGGGCGCCCTCTGCCGCACGCTCAATGCACAGAGAGGTACGCCTCGCGTGCGGCCGTCGGGCGCAGCCTCGCATCCGGACCTTTTGAGCGGCCTGCAGAGGGAGCCATCATGTCGATAAGGCTTGTCGTGACGATCAGCGCCGCTCCGGGAAGGGCGCGGAGCTGGCCCAGGCGTACAAGGTCCGCTGCGCGAGGCGGCCAAGGAGCCCGGCTGCGAGCAGTTCGAGATCTTCCAGAGCGTGGCGGACCCCGACCGGCTGGTGCTGCTGGAGCGTTGGGTCGATCAGGACCGCTCTGGACGTGCACGCGAAGCTGAACAGCACGCGCCCGGCCCTTCGGCCGGAGCTCCGGGCGAGGATCCGGCGAGCGCGCGTAGGACTACGAGTACAAGCGGACGCGCTAGTTGTGAAGTCTCACGAGGTTGTCCGAAGAGAAGACGATCCGGGTGATCGGAGGCTGACCGCCAACGGCGTTGTGCGGCCGGTGCCAGGTGTGAGTGGTGCAGCCAGGTGCGATCGAGGCCTGAGCGCGCTCGTCAGAGTGGCATAGAGCCGCATGATCGCGGGCCTGTGATTTGAACCGGCGGTGCCGGTCTACTCGGTGCAGGGGACTGAAGGTCGCGTTTCAATGCGCTTTGAACGTCGCTTTGGATGGCGTCGGCAGAGGTTGGAGGATTTGGGGTCCGGAACGCAACGCCGAGGGAACCGAAGAAGTTGGCCCACCGGGTGGCAAATCACGGCTGGGGCCACCACGGTGATGTCGTGGCGTATTGCCGCCCCGAAATTTTCATTCCCTGGGGAGGGATGTGGATCACTTTTTTACTCCCCTCGTCGTCGGCGCGTTTCCAACGCCTCGCCGAACGTCCTGTTGCGTCAGTCTCGTATCGCCCGTGGTCGTCTGAATGTCGACGTGCCGCAGCATAGCTCTCTGCACTTGACCGCGGGTTCTTCGCAGAGCTCGGCGTGTCGCCAGGACGAGGTAGCCAGGTACGACGATTGCGGTAGGACGTTGTACGCCAACGACTTCGGCTGCGCGGTGACCTCCGTATCCCTTTCCTTCGCTGGGAGGAGCGATATCCCCTCGTTCATTGAGTAAAGACACGATGGCGAGTTTCGTGGGTGTCCAGGTTGGGGCCCATCGACCGAAGCCTTCCCCGCAACGACCGAGCCGCGCAGGTCGGCGCCCACCGACTCATGGCCAGGGATGGGCCTGATATGGGCACCGGCCTAATGCCCGAGCGCGCCGCGAGGACCGGAAATCGACGCGTGACAGAGTGCTATCGAGGTGTGGATCTTCTGCAGCGCTGCCCTATTCAGAAGTACCGTCGTTGTCCAGCCTTCGGCGGATCGGTGCATGACCGGCAGCCGCGCACACATCTCCGGAGCCACGGCTTGACCAAACCATCGAAGCCGGCCTCTCGCGCACGCTGACGGTCCGTAATCGGCTGGCAACCCGGTCAGGCGACCAGGAGGGTTCGCCCAGGTGGCACACCCTGTCAAGCTGCGTGGCCGTCTCTGTAACCATCTTGTCTGGGCATCCTTCGACGTCGAGAAAGATGACTAAACGGCGAGGCAGTCGCTATTCTTTTACCGTCTGATTGGATCGCCATGCGACGCGGACGCCCGACCATGCGAAGACCATGGCGAGGGTTTCTGGCGCCATCAATATTGTCATCGGTCACCATGATGTTAATGGGAGGCGGTCGGGGACTCGGTGTGTCGCCTCATGGGTGCGTCAGCGCCTTCCGCTGCCCCTCCACATGCAAAGGGTACCCGCACCACGAAATGCTGCCCCGTCCAATGCCGCCGCTGGAGGCCGTCACGCTGCCTCCGCGGCTCTACGAGATGTCGCACCAGCACAGCTCCGATATTCCAGCTCCTCCGTCAGAGCGGATGGCGCGTCATTTTGCATGAACAGCTCGAAGATACAGGGAAGCTGTTCCGCGGCAATCCTGGATGCTGGTATCCTTCACGGCGATCACGACGGCGTCCATGTTCGGCGGTGGAGCCTGACCGCCAGCGTGATCTGGCTGCCCTGTTCGCTGAATTTTGACGCATTGTTGAGCAAGTTGCCCAGCACCTGCTCGATCTCGTAGAGGGTCCACCTCGAGGTCAACGTCTCCGGTCGGAAGGAGAGCGTCACGGCTTGTCCCCGGCGTCCATGGTGCTGACTCCGTCGAGCGCCCGCTCGACGAGCGCTGGGTGAAGCGTCACTCTCGCCCTTGATGAGCGCGATCCTCCCCTGGGTCATTCCGATACGTCGAGCAGATCGTCGATCATGCGCGAGATGTTGCCGATCTGGCGGCGCGACGCTCCCCGCTCGCTCCGCCATGGCGGGGGACGTCCCCGTGCCAGACCGCCAGGGCACTCGTGAGCGTCTGAGGGATTGCAGTGAAGCCGTGCGCGAGCAAAGAAACGTGTCCTTGTTCCGATCCGCCACTGAGCTCGTCAGCCCGCCGCGTAGTTTCAGCCGCTTGTGCTCGGTGACGACGTGATCGCTCTCGAACACCAACGAGCGCCGCTCCCACCCCGCTCCATGCTCATCCGGCCATCGACCACAATGCGCTGCTGTCAGGCCCACATGCGTGAGCCCCCGTCCACTGACCGTCTCTTCGTCAACGCTTCCAGAACACGCGCGGGGCGCGGGACAGCGGCCAACAGCTCATAGCTCGTCCGCCCCAGCACTCATCCTTCGTGAAGCTGCGCGGCCCTCGGCGCCCGGTTCCAGTAGGTAATGCCGTCGGCGAGCTCCCACATGAAGATCGGTTCGTGCGCCTGCCCAGCAGCTCGGCTCGCTGGCGGAGCACCGCCGCGCTTCGTGGGTATCCACGTCGTGAAACACGGCATCACGCCGTCGATCCGATTGTCCAGGTCCGGTAGGGTGATGCGGAGGACATACTTCAGCGTCCGTCCTTATCGTGAACCTCGCACTCCCGCTCGCTGACCGTGTCCATGACCTCGGAGCTGTTCCAGCTCGGGGACCTCGACGCCGAGCTGGATATCGCGAGGACGGCCCAGTCGGCCGCAATCAGATGCAGCAGCTTCTCCGCCATGGGTGTGAACCGTCGGATCCGGAAAATCCGGGCCGAGCATCACGATGGCGAGCTGGACGCTGTTCAACAGATTGGCGAAGTCATCGCTGACTAGGCCGAGCTCGAGGTTGCGCGTGTGCAGCTCCTCGTTGAGGGTGGCCAGCTCTTCGTTGCTCGACTGGATCTCCTGAGGTTTCCAGCTCCTCGTTGAGGCTCTGCAGTTCCCTTGGCCGACTGCACTTCTCGCTGGCCGACTGCAGCCCCCGCTGGCGGCTTCCGTTGCTCGATTACTGATTGCAGGTACTGCGGGTGGCTGCCAGCTCCTGTCGGACGCGGGTGGTCTCTCGCCTGCTGGATTCCTGCATCTCTTGGTGCGCACGACGCCTGGCGGAGCCTTTCTGAACCGCGGTCTTCGTCGACGCGCGGTCGCGCCGGCCGAGGCGGCCGTGCCTTCAAAGAGCACCAGGATAGTGTGGCTCCGCGCCAGCCTTGGGGGCCGCAATGGGGATCACCTGGATGGTCACCGCCCGGGACCCCCATGAACGTGGACGCGCAAGCTCTCCTCGCGGACCTCCTCGTTCTCCCGTTTCGCCTTTGTTAGCGGCATCGCACGCCTGCCCCAGACCCTCCCGCAAACATCTTTAGCAGGTTGAGGCTGGCTTTTGCCCGGCGCCGGCCCGAGTAGCGATCGGTCTCGCCGCGGAAGTGCACGATGTCCAGATCGCCGGTGACGAGCACGCTCGCCGGGGCATTACCGTCAGGAGAATCCGATCGGCTTCTCGATGCACATCCGGGCGTCCAAGTGTGCGTCTCGCCGTGGGTGCCCTGCCCGGGAGCTCGTGGCGCGGGGGCCGCCAGACGGACCGAGTACAGCAGTGGCCGCGCCGGACCAATCTTCTTCACATACATCCTGCTGCTTTCGCGTCGTCGACTCGAAGAGGTCGCGCGATGCCTGTTATATCTTGAGCTGCCAACCAGAGTGACGCCGCCGGGTTTGAGCGCGTAGTGCATGGCGCTGATGACCTGTTGCTGCAGCGGCGGTTCCAGGTAGATGAGCAGGTTGCGACAGTTAACGAGATCCATACGGGAAAACGGCGGGTCGGTCAGCACATTGTGCCGGGCAAACACCGTGGTCTCCGAATGGCCTGCTGGACCGGTACGTGTCCTGACTCGAGAAGAAGTGCCGGAGTCGCTCGGGCGAGACATCCTGCGCAATCGTCTTGGGATGAGGCCGGCCCGGGCTTTGCCGACACCCGCCAGGTTCACATCCGTCGCAAAGATCTGGAGCGGCACCGGCGGGCGGGTCAGGCTCGTGAATTGAGGAAGGCCATGGCGACTTAACAGCCTCCTCGCCGGTCGAACAGCCCAAGACCAGATGCGGACCGGGTCATGGAGGCTCGATCACGGATCAACCGGGGAAACACCTTGCTCTTCAGACCTCAAAGGCCCGGGTTTCGGAAGAAGCTTGTCACGCTGATCAGCACATCCCGATAGGAGGGCGTCCACCTCGGCTTCTCTCTTCGGTGCTGCCCTGCAGGAATCCGGCGTAGTCCGCAGCTCGTCCATCCGGCGAAGCACGGAGTGCGCCAGACGCGTCACCCGACGAGAAGTGAGCGCAGTCTCGCTTGTACTGGGCGAAATCCACCCCCGCGGTAGGGATGCGGAGCCTGGTTCAGTGACATGGCTCAGGTGCCGGTCGCCCGCACGATTCTCGGACTGCGGCGCTCGGCGCGATATAGGGTGCCGGCTGATTCGGGTGATTTCCTGAGCGATCTCGGTCGCGCCAGCACGAATCCACGCAGCCGGCAGCGCCACCGGCGCGTTGCGGGGCATGCTTCGGTGCTGCGCGGGTCGGCTCCTGCGCGAAGGTAATGCCGCCTTCGGCCTTGATGGCCTCGAGGCCGAGGGTCCCGTCGCTGGCACTGCCGGAGAGAATCACGCCCATGGCCCGATGCCCCTGATCGTCCGCCAACGACTGCAAGAACTGATCGATCGAGTGGTGTGGGCTTTTGGTGTTCGCGCGGCGACAGACGCAACAGCCCCCGGCCAGCCCCATGGTCATCCCAGGCGGAATCACGTAGACACGATTGGCCTCCACCGGCATGTGGTCCGTCACCTCGACGACCGGCATAGCGGTGGCGCGGGACAGGATCTCGGTCAACATGCTGGCGTGCGTCGGGTCAAGATGCTGGACTAGAACAGCGGCCATGCCGGTATCGGGCGGCAGACCGCCGAGGAGCCAGTGAACGCTTCGAGGCCGCCGGCCGACGCCCCGATGCCGACAATCGGAAACGCGGGCACGTGTCCCGGCGCTGTGTGTCTCGTCGCCCGGCACCGTGGGCGTGGGCACCATCGACAACGCGTGTCGGGAGGCCGTGCGGGACCCCCTTGGTTTCCTCTCCTCGCCATGGTCAGCTTCCTCCTCAGCCCGCCACGGTCCCTGTGTCTGAAGTCTTGGCTGGCGAATTGCCGACAGTTAGGACGCCCCTGTGCACCGTTCCGGAACCAGGATGACCAACAATCGCTCGACTCTCGACCGCCCTCTAGGTTGGTACCTGGGTACCTGGGCCAGTTTCCCCCGCGATATGTCCCAGGTGCGACAGTGGTCAGGCAGCTGTGTTCGGACGTGGCGCGGCCCGCTCGCGTGGATAGTAAGAGTTTTCGAGCCGCCACCGACGTTTCGAGCACCCACGTCTGAGGCATCACGGCCCCACCCTCACGCGAAGAGCGTCGCGACCAAGCGCCGCATTCTTCTCGGCGGCACAGGCTTCGGCTCGCTCGCGGGCTTCGAAACCGCAGAACAGGACTGACCGAAGGAGAGTCGCCGTCAGCGAGGTCCACCGCTTCGACAATCCAGGCACCTGGGAACTCCCTTGCTCTCCCTGGACTGATATCGCATCCGCCCCCCGGGCGACTAAGCGCGAAAGAAGCGATCGAACTCGCCTTTGACAATGCGGTAGCACTCACAGGCCGCCGCTTCCAAACCGCGAGCGATCGAGGATGGTGATCCGGCCACGCCGGTAGCTGATCAGCCCCGCCCTTTGCAAGGCGCTGGCCGCTTGACTGGCGCTCCCGCGATTGACTCCCAGCGTCTGCGACAGGAGTTCTTGAGTGGACTGGATCTCGCTGGATCGCGCGCGATCCTGGGACGTCAGCAGCCAGCGACAGAGGCGTTGCTGAATGGCTGTGAAACCGGTTACAGGCGCCCGACTGAGACAACACCACGATCAAGGCATGCAGGTAGTGCAGCACTAACCTATGAAGCGGACCGCATCGATCAAACTCTCGTCGCAGCACAGTCAGCGTTCATCCTCCAGGCGATACCGGGTGCCTGCACGATGATCTTTGTAGGGAGCCCGTGAGTCCGCAGGACGATGGGTAGCCCGATCAGCCCTTCGTCGCCGACCACACTCACCTCGATGGACGTTCCGTCTTCGGCCACGGAAAGGATCGAGGCGATGGCCGTACTCGAGGAAGTAGTGCCGAGTGCATGACGCCGCCGGGTTCATACAGCACTCTGGCGCTACCTTCAATGTGACAGACGTCAGATTGGGAGGATCTGTGCGCAACTCTCGCGCGTCATGACCGAGCCAGAATGCGATTCCGAACCAGAACGTGAGTCTCGGCGCCGGCGGCCAGAGTGTCCTCCTCCTATAAGTCTCGACGGATCCTGATCCGCGCGTGCGGTCGATCGCAGCGCGCGTAAACACATATATGCTGGCACGATCCAAACAGGGAATGTCTGTCGGGTACCTGACATACGAAACGAGGCGGCAGCGGGGGCGTGATGCGGTGGATCGGAACGCGGGCGGTGACTGGAGCCCCGGTCAGAGGTGACGGCGACGGGGCGGGTGAACACCGCCTCGCGTATCCTGGATAGCGTGCTGGCCCTGGTTGCCCTGCGCCACGGCGTGGTTCCCGGCGTGGCGACCCTGCGCGAGCTGGATCCCGACCTCGGGAATTTACCGGTGTCCGCACGGCCACAGGGCGCCGCAGTGATGTGGCGCTTGTCCTGAACCGGGGCTTCGGCGGGTCCAATACAGCGCTCGTCCTCCGAGCCGTAGCCAGCGAAGCACCGCGATGGCGTTCGCATCCCCAGCGCTCACCTGAGGTGGCAAAGGTCCCTGGGTCGGTTCTTGATCCAGACCCGCCTTCCCGACGCGACGATTCCATCGCCACACCCCGACGACCAGCAGCGCCGCAAGCGCCAGGAGGCCGACGAGACCGAGCCAGCGTTCTGCTCGGTGCACATCGGCCGCGATGGCTTTGATCTGATCGGTGAAGAAATAGGCCAGACCGAACGCCAACGGGACGCCGACCAAGGCGGCGCCCGCGTCCGCCACCACGAACTTCCAGAACGGCACGCGCGCAATGCCCGCCGTCAGAAACGCGGCAGCGCGGAGTCCCATGACGTGCCGCGCCGTGACCACCGTCTTCAGGGCATGCCGTCGATACGCTGCCTTCAGCCACTGCTCGCGCGCGGGCGACAGTACCAGCCGGGCCAGTCGCCAGTTGAGGACCTGTTCACCCCAGTGCCGGCCGACCCAGTAGAGCACCATATCGCCTGATAGCACCCCAGCAGGCAGAGGGCAGCGCAAGCCACCACCGGACGATACCCTCGTGGCTCAACACGGCGGCCGCGATGATCGGCATTTCCTCGGGGATGGGCACTCCCAGGCTCCCGAGCAGGAGTACGGCAAGAATGCCGAGGTAGGTAAAGTTGTTGACGAATTCTTGAAGTGCCTCCACGGCGTCCTCGCGTCCAATGGGAGTCGAACCCGTGTTCGCAGACAACATCATGATCGACCGTCCTAGGAGCCGGATCTAGTCCCGACCGCGCGTGGCCTATTCGTGGATATGGGTACCGGCCCCGCCGGCTGCCGCCCCGACTCCGCCGAGCCGTGGAAGCGGATGCCAGCCCGGAGCGCCGGGTCCCATGGGCGCAACCTTCTGAGGTCGCCCGGCTCAGCGGCGAGGGATTCGCGCGGGGACGGCCCTACTGCTTCGGGACGATGATGCGCCCCTCAGCGTTCGCGAAGACGCGATAGCGATTGCCGTCGACCACACTGCCGTGAAGCAGGGCAAGCTCCGAGCTGGCCTTCCTCAGAGCCCCAGACGGGGACCACTCTTCGGCCCAGCGGGCTGACTGGCTCCGGAGCTCATACCTATAATGACGTCCTGCTGGTCGCTCAGTCCACCGTCCGAGCACTTCGGTAACGGTCCCATCGGTGATGCCAAGACGGAGGGGATGACCCGTAGCTTCCCACCGGGGTCGGCCACCCAGACTTGCCCGGCCGATCCAGGTTGGGCGCCTAAGCCGGATCGTGGCCCACTACCCGGAGCGGCTGCCGGTCCGGCCGCCTGGGTCTGGCCTTGTCCGGTCTCCACTCCCGGTGGGCGGAAGCGCAGTGCGGCGTTCGGCACCTTGAGCGCGGTGTCCTTCTGGTCGGTGATGATCTGGACGTTGGCCGTCATGCCCGGCAGGAGCTTGAGGTCGGGGTTCGCGGCCGAGACGACCACATCGTACGTGACGACATTCTGCAGAACGAGGGAGCCTTCCGCACTTGCACGACCTGGCCCCGAGAAGGCCCGACCAGAGATCGAGCCCACGGTGAAGGTCGACCGGCTGGGCCACGCGGACACGCTCGACGTCGGACTCATCAATGCTGGTGTCCACCTGCATTTTCGTGAGGTCCTGGGCAATCAGGAACAGGGTCGGGGCCTGGAGGCTCGCGGCGACGGTCTGCCCCACATCCACGTTGCGGGCGATCACGACTCCATCGGCGGGTGACCGGATGATGCTGTGATCCAGATTGAGCTGAGCCTGGCGCAGCGCCGCTTCGTACTGCCCCACTTGGGCCGCACTGCTTTGTAGCTGTGCCTCGACCACCTTGAGTTGCGCCTCCGCAGACTGCACCAGCGCCGCCTGCGCGCTCTCTTGCGCCGTGGTCGCGGTGTGCTGGGCCACGTTCGAGTCGGACGCAACCTGAGCCGCATCCACGTCCGCCTGGGCGATGAGCTGGCGCTGGAGGAGCTGCGCGCTGACGATCGAGGTCCGCTGGCCGTCCACCACGGTCACCTGGGCCTTGGCCGTCTGCGCCTGCGCGACCGCGACCGCCGCCCGCTCGCTCGCGAGGTCTGCGCGGGTCTTGGCCACCATCGCCTGCTGGCTCAGCACTGACGCGCGGGCGGCCAGGACCTGCGCCTGCGCCTCGTCCACCTGGGCCTGGAAGAGCGCGGGATCGATTCGCGCGATGATCTGCCCCTTGGTCACCTGCGAGTTGAAGTCCGCGTAGAGCTCCTTGATCTGGCCCGACACCTGCGAGCCTACCTGTACCGTGATCGACGGCGTTCAGGGTGCCCGTCGCGGACACTCGGGCAATCAGCGGTCCCCGGGTCACCCGCGCCGTCTGGAACACAGTCGAGCCGCTCCCATGTCGCGTGTAGAAATAGGCCCCCGATCCCGGCGGCGATGACCAAGAGTCCGAGGACGGCAAGGCGGCGCCGGCTCACGCCCCAGCGGCGCCGCGGCGTCCGCCAGCTCGTCGATACCAACTACGGCGGGCACAGACGGAAGCGGTGACGGTTCGGGCTCACTCATATCGGAAGGGCCTCGATGGGCTTCAAGCGGGAAGCCTTCCGCGCTGGATAGTAGCCAAAGAAAATGCCGATGGCGCCGGCGAACAGAAAGGCGGGCAGAATGGCCGTGACGGAAACCAGGATGCTCCATTGGAACACGTAGCCGATGACGTACGATCCAATGACGCCTACGGCGACTCCGATCAGTCCGCCCGCCAGGGACACGACCACCGCTTCCACGAGGAACTGATTGAGAATGTCGCGGCGGTGCGCTCCGACGGCGCGCCGCACGCCGATCTCCCGGGTGCGCTCCGTCACCGACACGAACATGATGTTCATGATGCCGATACCGCCCACGACCAGGGACACCGCGGCCACCGCCGCCAGCAGCAGGCTCAGCACGTGAGACGTCGGCCTCCTGGCTCGCCAGGACTCTCCGAGAGGTTCTCTCATGGCCGAAGTCATCGTCCGCGTTGGGCTGCAGGCGATGGCGCTGCCGAAGCAGGTCATGAATCTGGCCTCTGCGCTTCCTTCATGCGTGCCGTATCACCCACCTTGATCAGAATGCTGTTCACCGCCCGGGCATTGGCCTGGCTGACGCCCAGGACCTTCTGCTTGGCGGTGGAGAGGGGAATGATGAGGGTATCGTCCTGGTCGTCGCCCTGCGTGCTCTGCCCCTTCCGGGCCAGGACCCCGACCACCGTGAACGGAACCTTCTTGACCCGGATCGTCTGGCCAAGCGGGTCGCTGCCGGCAAAGAGGTGCTCGACCACGGTCTGCCCGATCACGGCCACCTTGGCCGCCCCGTCCACTTCCTCCGGCGTGAGGAGCCGTCCGGCGGCCACGTCCCATTCCCTCGCCTGAAAGAACTCGGGCGTCACGCCTTGCAAGGCGGTCGACCAGTTGGCGTCCCCGAAGATGACCTGAACGCCTCCCCGCATCGTGGGGGCCGGCGGCCTGGACGCTCGACACTTCACGCTGAATCGCCCGCGCGTCGTCCTCCGTGATGGTGAGCTGGCTTCCGGAGCCGAGCCGGACTCCGCCGGAGGTGATGGACCCGGACAGCACGATGATGAGGTTCGCCCCGAGACTCCGGATCTGCGCGGCGACACGAGCCTGCGCGCCCGCCCCGATGGCCATCATCGTCGCACTACCGCCGCCACGCCGATGATCACGCCGAGCGCGGTGAGTCCCGTGCGAAGCTTGTTGGTCTGCAGCGCGCTCACGGCCATCGGAATGCTGGCCCATATCCTCATGCGGCCTGCCTCCGGGGCGTCAGGCCGTTCGAGCACGGCGCGCGCGTCGAGGCGATCCTGGACGGGCTCGTCACCTAGCAGGAGCCCGTCGCGGAACGTGAGGGTCCGCTGCGAGTACCGTGCGATGTCGGGCTCGTGGGTCACCAGCACGATGGTAAGGCCGCCGCGGTGGAGCTGCTGGAGCACGGCCATGATCTCCACGCTCGTGCGGGTGTCCAGGTTTCCGGTGGGTTCATCGGCCAGGAGCAGGCTCGGATCATTGACCAAGGCCCGCGCGATGGCCACGCGCTGCTGCTGACCGCCCGAGAGCTGAGAGGGTCGATGGCCCTCCCGGCCCTCGAGGTTGACCGCCACGAGCTTGCTCTGCGCCTTGGCCGCGCCGTTCGCTCGCCGGCAGATCTGTCGTAGAGCAGCGGCAGCTCGACGTTGGCCAGCGCGCTCATCCTCGGAAGCAAATTGAACTGCTGGAATACGAAGCCGATACGCTGGTTCCGGATGGTGGACAGCTCGTCGTCATTGAGATCCGAGACGTCCCGGCCTTCGAGGAAGTACGCGGCCGGCCGTCGGGGTATCGAGACAGCCAAGGATGGTCATGAACGTGGATTTCCCGGATCCCGACGGTCCCATGACCGTCACCATCTCGCCAGCCTGGATCGTGACGGACACGCCCTGGAGCGCATGAACCACATGCGCTCCAAGTATGTAGTCCTCTGACCAAGGCGTCGGTTCTGATCAGGCCATTCATGTTCATGTCCCTCGACAGGCACGGCGCGGCAAACTGAACCCAGGGTCCGAGTCTAGTTGATGCAATCGCGCAGTCACATTGGACCTTGGTCTCTACGGGGGCAGATCTCCCGCGTCGCCCGCGGCTTCACGATGCAGGTGACGCGTCTTGGCTCCACTCCAGTGCCCTGGTCGGGGCCGTGCGCGGAACGAGCTCGAGGGCCGGTGTCGGTCGTGACTCCGGGGCGAGGCGCTCGAGCGTAAGCCCCACCTGGACCAGCACCCGTTTTGTATCGAGCGCCGTCGTCTCGACGTGATCGGCGCCGGCCTCGAGGAGGATCTGGCGCTCGGCCTCTCCTCTTCGTCGTGGAGACCCCAGCGGCCGACCACGATCTTGAGCTCTGGACATTGCGAGCGCAGGCGCATGCAGAGATGTCGCGCCTGGTTCAAGCCGCCCGGAGCCACGGCCCCGATGCAGAAGAGCGCGGGCCGGTGCCGGTCGACCCAGGCGACCACTTCGGCCGTGAGCATCGAGGCTCCGATCACCTCGATCCGATACCGCGCAGGGTCAAGCAGCTGTCGCACCATCTCGAAGGCCACGGCATCCGCCTCGTCTCGAGCGGGACACCCTACGATCCGGATCCGGGCGTCGGCGCCCGCGTCGCTTCTGACGGGCAGGTCTCCGGTGTCCCTTTCGGAGAGGGCAGGCGCGTCCTGGGCGAGGCCATCGAGGATCTCTCGGGTCGCCTGTACCACGAACTGGGCGTCATCCTCGTTCAACAGACCGCGATCACGGTCCTGCCTGGCATAGTAGAGCGCGGGGAGGAGCACCCTGTCATAGACCGACTCCCGTCCGTCCGCGTTCACGTAGGTCTCGACGATGTCGGCCGCCTCGTCCTGGTCTCGCGCGAGCAGTCGCTGGTAATAGCGCGCCTTGGCCTCGATGACCGGCCGGTCACCCATGAGCACGACGATGAAACCCAGGGCGGGCAGGTGCTTGCCGAGAACGATGAGGCAAACCGTCAGGGGCGTCGCCAGCAGCAACCCCACCGGTCCCCAGAGCCACGTCCAGAAGATCACCGCTATCAGGAGCGCGACCTGCGATACTCCGGCACTTTGACCGTACAGCCACGGCTCCACCACCATGCTCGTGATGAGCGTCCAGCACGAGGAACAGACCGACGACCAGCGCCGGCTCGGAGCCACCCCGGGAAGACGGCCAGGCTGAGGGCAAGCGGCAGGAGCGCCGCGACTGAATGTCCCCGACGTACGGGATGAACCGAAGGGCGGCCGCCAGGGGACCCCCAGATGACGGCGTAGGGGACCCCGATCACGAATAGGCCGAGTCCCACGGCGACGCCGAGACTGCCGTTGATGATGGATTGCATGAGCAGGTACCGGCTGATGCGCGCTCCGGCCTCGTCGAGGGCTCTTGTCGTCGCCGTCATCCGCCGATAGCCGATCAGCAGGATCACCCGATCCCGGAGCTCCCGGCGCTCGAGCAGCATGAAGATCGCGAGCACCGTCACGACCCCCGCGCTCGCCAACCCCTGGAGGAGGGTTGGCAGGTGAGGCAAGGATGGACGGGGGCTCCAGGACGACGGCGATCGGCTTCTGACGCGTCACGCCCAGCTTGTCCGTCTTCTGAATCGCGCCGACGACGTCCTCCACGGTCTTCTGAAGCTTCTCCACGGAGCCGCCCTTGCTGGCCTCACGGAAGGTCCGCGATCCTCTGGTGGATGTTCAGGCTGTACTGCGGCAGCTCGTCGGCGAGCGTCACCAACTGGCGAGTGAGTGCGTCAGCCAATCCCACCCAGGACCGAGAGGGCGAGGGCAGACCGTCACGAGGACCGCCGGCACCCGACCCAGCCCCCGCCGCTGGAGGGTGCTCACGACGGGACTCAAGAGGAACGTCAGCAGGACGGCCAGCGCCAGCGGGATCAGCACGCCCTGCAGCCAATACAAGCCCGCGACCACGAGCGCCACCATCGCCCAACCCACGTTCATGTCCGGTTCTCCAGGAGTTGGTTTGATGGGCCACACACGGAGAAATGTTCCGTGGGGAGTCGTCCGCTTCCCGCTGTCATGTGAACAAGCTCACCCCTGCGGAAACATCTCGGCTACTCTGCGGCATGGGTTCCCCATACACTGGCCCTGCCGCCGGCGTGCGAAGTCTGCAGGTCAGGCTCCTCCGAGCACGCTACGCGCGCCAACGAGAGTATCCGTACTCGCCACCACCTGAGGACGGGCAAGACCAGCAGAATGATCGCGAGGCTGTTGGCGCCCATAGTCCACCTCACGCGCAAAGGTTGAGGCAGTCATGAATTGGCGGGGAGTGTCATAGCGTCCTCAGACTAGGCGCCATCAGCGCGGCTCACGCTATCGGACCTTCGTCCAATACGGAGAGGGAACTATTCCGGCCGAGGGGCGGAGAGGGGACAACCGGGCTCACGCGCTCGCGTACGAACTGAGTTACTCCCCCTGCTGACCGACTCGTCCGATCCCCTGACGTCGCTCCGCTTCGGGGATCGATCACAGAAGAGGAAGCGACAGAAACTCCTCATCCGAACTCGATCACTTAGCTGGCCTCACTCTAGTGGGCTGAATCCTCCTCGCCAAGTGGACCTTGGTCCAATAAGTGGGACCCTGCAGCACAGTGCCCACCGCCCTGCTCAGCGCAATCCGGATTCAGCGCGCGCGAGTCGCTCCGTCATATTAGCGCCATGCTCTCCAAACCGATCGTGCTGAGTGTCATAGCCTCTCCTTGTTGGGGTTCACCAGTTCACCCAGCGCCGCAGCAGCGATTGGATCGTCGGCGTCAGGCGCGTGCGGTTGTAGGCGTCCGCCGCCTTCTTGATCGCTTCGGCCTGGGTCGGATAGGCGTGGATGACGCGGGCCAGGGTGCGCAGACCAATCCCTGCGACCATCGCCAGGGTGATCTCGTTGATCATCTCGCCCGCATGACGGGCGACGATCGTCGCGCCGAGAATCCGGTCCGTCCGCTCCTTGACGGGATCTTCACGAACCCCATCTCCTCTGCCGTCGAGCGATCGCGCGATCCACGTCGTGCATCGGGATGGTGAAGGCTTCACCGGATGTCCCCGCTCGTGCGCCTGCCGCACGACTGAGCCGACGGGCGATCTCCGGATCGGTGTAGGTGCACCAAGGGAATCGTCAGCGCACTCAGCCGCTGACGTCCGAGGAACAGCGCGTTCTGAACCACGATGCGCGCCGACACGTCGGCCGTGTGGGTGAACTTGTGCTCGCAGGCAGGCATCGCTCGGCGCTATAGATGTGCTGATTGCTGGTTTGCGATGCCGCGGGCAGTAGGGCGCGCACACCCCGCCCGATATGCGTGTCGAGTTTCCCCGCCTCTCTATGCTCATCCTAGTCATGGCGGGCCGAGGCTCAGACTCTTACCGTGGCAACCTGAGCCACTAAGGCGTCCATCCTGCACGGCCGGCTTGTCAGGATGCGACCAGTCGGATTGTGACGCGGCGCCTAGTCTCGAATCGGCGGAAAGTGAGCCGGCGGCCTCATGCAATTGGGCTGACTAACGGAAGAGGGGTGTCAGCGTGCAACGGTCAACCGTCTTATTTTCCACGTCTCGTTCATGCATGAGCCTAGACCCGCACCCGCGCGGGATCGAATTCTCGCCAGAGCGGAGCTCCGCGCTGACGCCAATGCTCTCTCGCGGCCGTCGTCGATGATCGCGGGCCGCGCAACCAAAGAAACAGGGGACACAACCCGAGTGGACTAAGGTCCAACTGGCAAACCGGATGGCAGTCGATCAAAATTGACGACATGGGCACACTGGAGGTGCGAAGCAGCGCCTCAGACGTGGCCCGCGCGGAGCGCAGAAGAAGTCTTCGTGGTCGAGGCAACGTCTAAGGGAGAAGAACAATGAGCACGTGGATGAGCATCGGTTTTCATCCGGATCAAATGGACCTCACCACGGAGCCCACTACGCAGGCTGTCATCAGCGGGGCCCGGGATGACGCAACTCCGCGGCCGACCGCCGGCCTCGACCAGGCGACGCTCGAGCGAGTTCGGCGCCGTCAGCGGCCTGAACGACTCGAGCAAGCACTGGATCGCGGGAACCATCAAGCACCTGGTCGCACGTCACCGAATGCTGGTGTCCCAGAATGGAAACTTTGATGAAGCGCCTCGAACGGGACATCGTGTGCATGGCCCCGCTCCGCTGCTCGCATCCGGATTCGCCCTCGCTGCCGATGACTCGAAGGTTGAAGGCCGGGACGCGTCAGGTTGAAAACGGGACGAAGGAAGATTCCCGAGAGCAAGGTCGGGGAAGGCCTGAAGGAAACGGCCAAAGGGGTCGGCAAGACGGTTTCCGAAGGAGCGCGAAGTACAGTTGGAAAAAGGTAAAGGAAGCTGTGAAGTAGCGGGCACGCCGATGCTGGCGACACCGATCAAGAACACGACAAGGGGTCAGCCGAAGCAGAAGCACGAGCGGGATCTCGGCCGTTGAAATAGCCCGGCAAGCCAGAGGGATATGACATGAGCCTGATCGGACTCGTCATCACGTTGGTGGTTGTCGGAGTACTGCTCTGGCTGCTCAACAACTACGTGCCGATGGACGGCAAGATCAAGCAGATCATCAATGTCGTCGTCGTCATCGTGGTCGTCATCTGGCTACTGCAGGCATTCGGCGTCTTGGGCTCGCTACAGAACATCCGCATCCGATGATGCGCGGATGAAAAGCCTCGAAGTCCACTCTCGAGTGTTCGCAACCGTGCGGTTTCGAACAGCCCAGAGACAGAGTTTGGGGGCCGGATTCGAATCAGAAATACACGTATCAAACGTAATCATCGCCGCAGTATTTCTCCGGGTTCGTCAGTCAGCTGACCTTTGGGACAGTGATCCACGGGTCGGCCTGGTTACCTCGAGAGGCGCTCGCTTCGTCATGCGGTTTCCGTCCGAGGTCGGCGATCCGAACTATCGCGCGTCGGGTGATCGAGAACCTGCTCGCCATGCCGGCTCGGCATCAGATCACCCACGAAGGCGGACGCGTCGGCCGAGTCCGATCGTTTCCTGCGCCTCTGGCCCTTCATCTATTGGGGCAGCTATTTTTGGTGCCGCCTCGAGGAGGGAGCGTAGATGGTGCCGAGAGTGGAGCCGGGCGTCGAGTTCTTGCAAGAACCCTTTACGGCCGATGCGCTGAATCGAACGGTCCGAGAGGTACTCGATGGGTGGCACACTGGACGCGCCGACGGAGTCGCGGCTGGGGAGACGAAGGTCCAATAGACGACCTGGATGAGACCGAGTAGATTCAAGACGGTGATGGAGAGAGCATCTCGCACGCCCAGATCCTGTCAGAAGGGGAACTCCGATGAAACGACTCTTGTTGGCCACCGTGTTCGTGTTCCCGCTTTTTCTGCTCGCCGCCGGATTTGCCAGCGGCGCCGATGATTCGAAGGTGAAGGAGGCAACAGGTCATGTCGAGAGCGGCGCGAAGAAGATCCCCGAGGGCAAGATCGGGGAGGGCGTCGAAGAGACGGCCAAAGGTGTGGGGCACACGGTGACCGAGGGCGCGAAGTACAGTGGGGAGAAAGTGAAGGAGGCGGGTAAGGCGGCTGAGCCTCCGGCGAAGAGCGCGTGGGGCAACGCGCGAGATAGCGCCGTCGGGGTCGGAACGAGCGTCAAGCGCTTTTTACGAATCTCTTTGAGCAGCTCTATAGTCGTCTTGCTGGCATTGGCGAGCAACGTCGGCTCAGTCGTTCTGAGCGTGTCGGCCCTCTAGCCGCGGGGGCTGTCGTGGCCGTCATCGTGATCCGGATTGCGGGCCTTGTGTCGGGAGTCGATTGGTTCATCGGGTTGGCCATCCAGCGTTTCAGGCATCTATCGTCGCCCTCGCCCGGGGCTCCACCAAGACCGTAGAAGCAGGCAAGGTCCCGGCGAGGCTGAGACGCCAGCCGGGACATCTCCCGGTCGTGACTTCGATGCGGCCGATCTGACTACCGTCGACCGGTCGTCAGCTCGTCCCGACGATCACTCAATAGCCCGGCTGGCCGTAGTGGTCGTGCAGCTTCATCTCGTACTCGCGTTGCACGTGACCTGATGGATCGTACTCGGGGCTGTTCTTGATCTGCTCGCGCGTCATGTCGACGTGCAGCAGAGACTCGTTCCAGACCACCCTGGTGATCCACTCGGACGACACCAGCACCTTCTTGCCGAACCACCAGTTGCTCGTGTCCACCACCATGTAGCGGATCGACCACGTCGCATCGTCAACCAGGAAGTCCTCGACATGCCCCAGCTCGCCGTCGGTGGCCGCGATGTAGTATCCGATCACGGCGGCCGAGCTCCTGAGATGCCGATCCCCGCTTTCCTCGGTCCCCCACTCCCAGCGCCGCTCGTTCTCGAGGGTTGCCTGGTCCGAGGACATGACGGGAAAGGGATAGCCGCCCCACAGGTACGGTCCACTCCAGTACGACGGATACCCATAGTAACGGTAGTACTCGATCTCGTGCTGCCGCGAGACCGGCTGGTCGGTGTCGATGTTCGGGCTCTTCTCCACCTGCGCCTTGGTCAACGCGGCGTTGATGCGCCTGCCGTCCCAGTCGATGTCGCGCAGCGCCCTCGGCGAGATGAGGGACTTTCCGGCCGCCCAGCCAGCCGCCCGTGTCGACCACCAGGTGCCGGACCGTGAAGCTCGCGTCGTCGAAATAGAATGCCTCGACCTGTCCGATGTCACCATCAGTCGCGCCGATCGTAAACCCCTTTAGATCTGTCATGCTCCTCAGCACCGCTCTCTCCTTGTCGACTCTGCGAGTTGCTACACTCTTCGTCCATTCCAATTTAGCCGTCACGCAGAAGTCCCGGCTATTGGACATTGGTCTAACTTAGGTCATCCGAATAGCGTTTCCGGAGCGTGTACGACCCGATCCGTGGTGACTCCATACCGGTACGGACAGCGGGCGGCACGAGACCGCACCTGGACCGGTGTTCGGGAGGTGCACTAGTCTTGATCACCTCGACCAGGCCAGCCAGCGGCTGGTGAGTGCTTTCAGGAATGGGCTCAGACGCGTCCGGTTGTAGGCATCGCCGGCCTTTCGGATCGCCTCCGCCTGGGTCGGATAGGAATGGATCACTTGCGACACGGTCTTCAGACCGATTCCCGCCACCATGGCGAGCGAGATCTCGTTGATCATTTCCCCGCGTGCCGCGCGACGATGGTCGCTCCCAAGATGGTATCGGTGCCCTCGTGGACGTGGATCTTGACGAAACCCTCGTCCTCGCCGTCGAGGACTGCCCGATCCACGTCGCTCATCGGCACGGTGAAGGTCTTGAAGGGGAAGCCTCGCTCCCAGCATTCCTTGACATAGAGGCCTACGTGGGCGATCTCCGGGTCGGTATAGGTGCACCAGGGAATCGTGAGGGAGCTCAGCTTCTTGCGGCCCCAGAACAGCGCGTTCTGGATTACGATGCGCGCCGTGGCGTCCGCCATGTGGGTGTACTTCCGCTCCAAGGCCACGTCGCCCGCGGCGTAGATGCGCCGGTTGCTGGTCTGCAGGTAATCGTTTACCCGCACACCGTGCTCGTGATCGTAATCGACGCCCGCCGCTTCGAGGTTCAGTCGCTCGACGTTGGGGACCCGTCCGACCCCCACCAGAATCTCGTCCACCGCCACCGTCGCTTCCTGGTTGTCGTTGACGAGGCGCACGCGCTTCTCGCTGTTGCGCTGGGTGACGCTCTTCACCTCCGTGTTGAGCCGCACCTCGATGCCGTCTCTCCGCAACGCGTCGGCGAGGATCTCCGCGGCGTCCCGCTCTTCGCCGGGGAGGAAGTACGGCTCCCGGTTGGCAATGATCACCTCGCAGCCCAGGCGCGCGAAGGCCTGAGCCAGCTCGCAGCCCAGGGGCCCGCCGCCGATCACCAGCAGCCGCCGGGGGCGCTCGGTCAAGTTGAAGGCCGTTTCGTTGGTGAGATACCCGGCTTCTGCGAGACCCTCGATGGCGGGCGGGCGGCGCGGGTGCCGGTGGCCACCACGGCCTTCTTGAACTTGAGCGTGGCGCCGGCGACCTCGACCGTGCGGCGATCGGCGAACGCCGCGTCCCCCAGGAACACGTCGACGCCGAGGGCCTGGAACCGCTGGGCCGAGTCGTGGCGACTGATATGGGCGCGGAGGCGGCGCATGCGCTCCATGGCCGCAGCGAAATTCGCTTCCGAGGGCACCGGCGCGCTCCCGGTGAATCTCGGCCCGTGGTGGAGATCGGCGTAGAACCGCGCGGCGCGCAGGAGTGCCTTGGAAGGTACGCAGCCGAAGTTCAGGCAATCGCCGCCGAGGAGGTTCCTTTCCACCAGCGCTACCTTGGCGCCGAGGGCGGCGGCGCCGGCGGCGGTGACCAGCCCGGCGGTGCCGGCACCGAGGACCACGAGGTTGTAGCTGGGGAGCGGGTTGCGGGTTCGTCCAGCCTGCCGGCCGCGTATTGGCCAGCAGCTGGGCGTCGTAGGCGTCGTTCGGCAACAGCTCGGCGAGTGGCTCGGTGCGGTCGGTCGCCTTCACCGGGTGCTCGATCCCAGCCAGCCCTTGCGGAATCCCGCACGGCGGAGCCCGGTCACGATGGCGGGGCACTCGCGCATGAGGCGCCAGAGGAGCCCCGAGCGGAAATTCTCGATCATCAGGACCACCGGTCCCTGGTCCAGCCCGAGGTGCTCCGGGCAGAGCCAACCGTGGTGCGCCCGGTCACCGGTGTCGAAGCTGGGGTTGAAGCTGGTCAGCAGCCCAGTCCTCGCTGAGGACTTCCGGATATGCGTCCCGAAAGTGTCGAAGCGCGGGCAAGACGATCTCCGGTGCGAACGGCAGCGAGGCGACGACCGCCCAGGGCGCCAAGGTCCCATCATCGGGTCCGAAGGGCACTCCCGGCCCACATAGCCGTAGAATTGCCGCTCGATGTCCCCTTCGGCGCGCTGCTTCACGAAGCCGGGGCCGGGCCCGCAGAGATGCCCCAGCAGTTCTCACCGTATCCCTTGAACCATAGTGGGTTGCGCAGAGCGTACTGCTGCTGGACGGCGGTCGCCCGGCGGCTGTTCTCGAAGTAGTCGGAGCGCTTCTCCCGCATGAACGCATCCTGGATGCCGCGAAAGTCGATCCAGACGTGCGAGAGCTGATGGATGAACAGCGGCGCCGCGAAGAGGAAATCGATGTCGTAGAGGTTCTCCCACTGATACGTCCCGGTCCACGCGCCGTAGCTCTCCGCGGGCAGCGGGTGCGTGGGCGAGCCCAGGCCGAGGATGTAGAGCAACATCGCCTCGCTGTATCCCTCCCAGCCGTAGTTCAGGAATCCGGCCTCGGCCTTCCATCCCATGCGCACCACGGGACCGTCGTGCGGCGGCCCAAGGCCAGTCGATCCGCTCGTAGAGGAACTCCGCGAGTTCCCGGATCTCTCGTTCGTCGTCCGTCGCGGCCGAGAAGTATCTCCCGCTGGTGAGGGCGCCGGCGATCAGGATCGCGGTGTCGATCATCGACAGCTCGCACTGCCAGATGCGTCGGCCGGTCTTCATGTCGAGGAAGTGGTAGTAGAAGCCCCGGTGGCCGGTGGCGTCCGGACCCTCGCCCTGGGGACTGTCGCGGAAGAACCGAAGCGCGGCCAGCGTCCGTTCGGCCGCCTCGCGACGCGGGAGGAAGCCTCGCTCGGCACCCACGATGTAGGCGGCGAGACCGAGCCCGGTGGCGGCGATGCTGCACGGGCACCTTCCCTCGAGCTGTCGGCGATCAGGCCATTGTCCGGATTCGCGGCGCGGAAGAAGTACCCGACAGCATCCTGCTGAAGTCTTTGGAGTTCGTCCATCCTCGGGGGCGGTTCGCTCATCTGCGCCGCGCGCAGGCAGCGCCCGAGGCCGGGGCGGCGATGAGCAGATCCAGAGGTGCGAGCCTCATGGAGCGGCGCCTCAGGCTGACAGGTCGAGTGCGGGATCGAGCGTGACGGCCGCGATCGAGTGTGGAGGGAGGTCAACGTGGAAGCGGACCGTACCACCCTCGTACGAAGAGGCCGAGCGGTTCCTTGACAAGACGGGAGGCCACCTCGAGCTCGCTCTACCTGCTCGCGGCTCGGATACTCGGGCTCGCCCATCTCCCGCCACCGCCTTCGCGGGTTCGCGTGATCCTCGTCGATGCGCTCGACGTAAGGCGATAAGCCTGGTCGGGCGTCGGTGCAGACAGACTTCCACGAGCTGCGTCACGATGTCGTGGCGCGGCTGGGCGTGGTTCGTGAGAATCACCTGTGATCGACCGACCGTTGCGAACGACCCAGGCATCGACCGTGTCGTGCGTGCCGTCAACCGGGAACAGCTCGTTGCCGAGTCCATGCAGGAGCTGGAAGGCGCGGTAGACCGGCTTAGGGACGCCGTAGAGATTGAGCAGGCCAGAACCCGCCATGGAACGGGATCGATGGGAAGTAGTTCTCCTCGAAGATGTCCGTGAAGGTCCAGAAGCTGTAGCCGTCCACGAAAGCGATCGGTCTCGAGCGCGATCTTTGGCGGCGTAGGCTGCGCGCGAACGGCTCGTCGTGGTAATGGATCCCGCGGATTCGAGGAGATGTTCCATTCCGTGAAGTAGACGGGCCGTTCGCGCGAGTGCTTCGCGCACGAGTTTCGCCCGATCGCGCATGAAGTCGCGCGGGCTGTTGGCGAGCTGCTCCTCCGTGTTCGCGCCCTCGAAGCCGAGAGGATCGGTCGGGTAGATGTGGGTGCTGATGAAGTCCACGGGGAGGCGCCTGCTCTCGCAGTAGGCGAGGCAGCTCGTCGATCCACGCGGTCATCGCTGTGGCCGGGCCGCCGACGCGGAGCGACGCGTCGACAGTCTTGATGGCCTGAGCAGTGTGACCGTAGAGCTTGAAGTAGTCGCCCTGCGTCCCCGTCCAGAACGCCGGGAAGGTTGGGCTCGTTCCAAACTTCGAAGAACCATTGGCCCACCTCGGCAACGCCGTAGCGCTCGACCCAGTGGGCGACCAGCTTGCGGACGAGCATCGCCCAGGCGTCGTAGTCCGTGGGTGGGGTGACATTCCCCGGTAGTGGAAAACGGTCGCGTGACCTGAGGCCAGCACTCTCCGGCATGAAGCTCAGCTCAACGAATGGTCGCATCCCGATCGACAGAAGGAAATCCCAGATGCGGTCCGCGTTGAAGAAAGGAGTAAAGAGGCTTTCCTTGGTGACAGATCAGCGTGCCCATATCGTCCGTGAGGAGTGCGTGGAAGCGAACGTGTCGGAAGCCGAGCTCGTCGTGGCAGCGGCGGAGCTGCTCCTGCCAATCCGAGCGAAGCGCGAGGAGCGCATGATCGCTTCCGACCGTGTGCTCCCAGGCGTGCTTCAGCGGCGTGGTCGCCGCCGACAGACGGGAGGTGAAGCTCGCGGTCAGACGAGCTTAGTCGCCATCCCTCTGCGTGCGACAGCGGCGCACGTAGGCCGAATCGGCAGCGGCACGGACTTCAATCTTCATGCGAGCGTGCTCCACTTCGGATCCACCAGTGACGACCGGGTCGTGCCAGCCGGATAAGGCGCTGTCGCAGGTAATTGATACCCCAAGTAATGCTGGCGAGAAAACGTCAATCTGTAATACGCTGAATCAACAAAGCTTTTGCGACATATTTTGGGCAGAGCATTATCTGGATAGCACTATCACAAAACTGGCGAGTGCGGATCCACGACGATTTCTTTGACGAGGCGATAGCGGCCCTCGCGGTCGGTGGTGAGCCGGTAAAAATGCGCGTTTATCTGGGCGTTCGGTTTTGGTGGAGCAGGTCGCGCCAGTTCTCATGGCGAAAACGTTCGCCGTCGGTGATGGCTTCGCAGTCGCAGGTGTTCGGCGAATCTACATGTGGGGAAAATGGTTTTACCGTTCCGACAATGCCATGGCTGATCGTGAACCAAACGCAGGAACTGCTATGACACGTAGTGCCGATGCCGTCCTTGGCGCTGGACGTCCAGCTTGGCTCAATCCCTGGCGCCCCAAAGCGATAGAGTGTTTATCCATAGTAGTCATAAAGTCAAAAGTCTCCGTCCTTGACGGGGGTAGCAGCAAGGCTGGGCTGTGGCGCACACAAGTCGCCGCCGCGAGCTTCTCGGCCTCGGCGGGCTGGGTGCCTGGCTCAGTAATCATGCACCGGGCGTCTGGCCAGGACGGGTTCGAACGACCGCCCGCAGCGCCTCCACGCCGTCCTGGCCAGCGAAGGGTGCCGTCGCCTACTATGGCGTCGCCCAAAGAGACGCTCGTAGGCACTGCATCTCATCCCGTGCGGGTGGCTGACCACTTTGAGTTCCGTCGAATCGCTCAATCGCTCCGCGCCAGGCGCCACAGGCGCCAGTCACCGTCGTCGCGTCGGGGCTCAGCCGGAAGCGCACATAGTTCGCTGGCGCAGGCACAGATTGCCGAGCCTGGGCAGTTTGAGCATGACGAGCACTTCGGTCATCATCCCGTGCGTAAGGCGGGCTGCCCGCCCGGATGACGAAGGGAACGCCGCGTTCCAGCGCCGGAGATTCAGAATGCAGGCCGGGCGGCGGCGGAATGTTTCTGTTCATCGAGTCGCCAGGCCACACCGTCCTCTTGACGGTAGCCGCGGAATTGCCCGCGCACCGTCCTCGGGGGTGAGCGGGCGGCTCCATCAAGCCACCGCACCACCATGGAGCGCCCTGAGCAAGCGAAACCATAGCCGAAACGCATGCGCGGAGCAGAGCGGTTTGCTGGCTACGGCCTTGCCGCCGAGGGTTCGTTGCTGCGCTGGAGCCTCCGGCAACGGCGCGAGGAGCAATCCTGCGTGCGCTCCGCAAATTACAGTGCAAACAATTCGTCTGCGGATCTCCAATGCCGTCATCATGGCCAGGCGCATCGTCATCGGCGCTTTGGTCGCTTGTGCCCGTGCGTGCAGCTTGTAGCTCGACATACGTGAAGCCACGGCGTTGATCGTAACTCGGCTCCCGCGCTCATGCGCTCCCTGCCAGGGCTGTCCACCCACTGTCACCTCCTAATACTGCACGGCCGTCCTCCTTCACTCCTGTTCCTTGGCGAGTGTTGGAGCCTATCGTACGGCACGCCTACGCACTGGAGACTAGGGATGCTCGCAGGCAGGCGAAATTGTTTGTTCGGCCGTTACTTTTCGCAGCAATTCTCCCTGCTCCTCCGCCAGCTCGGGGGTAGTGTTCTCGGAATTCGTCGATGAGGGTGTTTAGACAAAGTTGCCGCACCTCCATGGCGATTCACTCAAAACCGCTCGTTTCTGCGACTGTCCTGTTGGCAGCCCTAAGCGAGGGGAAAACGAGGAACGAAACGTGTCAAAATTCGTCTCCACATCAAAAATCTCAAATCCCTGAGGCTGGCTGGCGAGCGAGACAAAGAAAATTGCACTCTACCACAAACAAGCCAGGGGACAGCATGCAGTGCTCACAATGTCCCTTATCAGACGTGGGAAAAGAGTAGAGAACGGCTGGGGCATTCGAATGGGAGTTGGGGTGCCGCCTCTCCTGGGTGAAAGTGGAGAGTAATTTCATCGTGAGAACGGAAAGTTGGTTATCGCTGCCCACCCGGCAAAGAATCGCAGACGGCGGGCGGGGAAAAATTCTCCACCTGCAGCACACTCACCCAGTTTTTCCGGTGCTGTCCTGGGCAAAACGGCACCTGTCTTACCGTTGAGCGCGGGCGCAATCCAGCGGTAGTGCTATCGCAGTAAGGCCGAGCGAACAAATATTAATCTGCAGCGCGCTGAATGAACAAGCTTTTTTGGTGAGATGCATCGTGCATTGAGCATTATCCAGGATAGCACTATCCACTCTCCTCCTCGCCTTGATAGGACGTCTCCTCTTAGCTATGAGGATGGAGCCCGAAAGGATGTTGCCAAGAGTTGGCACCAAAACTGGTACGGGTCCGCTTTTGCAGCTCCTCGCGAAGTGGGAGAGGGCTGTTCTCCCTCCAGTTTCTTGAGGCGGAGAGCCTGGAGACGAGCGGCCGCTTAAGAATCATAGACAGCAGAGTCCCATGCGGCGCTGTGCCAGCTACTTCCCAGCCTTCTTGCTGCTTGGCACCGACAAACTCGGTCAGTGGGGAGCGCCGGGCTTTGGGGCTCCAGATTGACACGCACCACTGTATGCGGCGCGACCTCACGGCTCCACAATCGCTTGCGATGTGCGAGACAGACTGGTTCATGGCACGTCCACCAGGATCTTCCTCCCTTCCTCTTCCCGCCACCCGCTTCCCAGAGCAGCAGAAAGCCGTGAATATACACGTGATCCCTGGTGCAGAGACTGGGATGGACTCAATGCCGTTAACTGATCTCGTTGCTCACAGCACGCGTCTTTAGCCTTAACGTTCGCTCGGATTGCCATCCTGTTGCCCTGCTCCTTTGAGATGGTTCCATATTACCGACATTTTGATCATCAAAATTCATTAGGGGGCGGTCATAACGCTCTGACCACAGGGTGTCCGCCTGTGTGGTGGCATCGATCAACTGCGCCGTGATCCGCACCTGGTTGTCAGCCCTGCGCACACTGCCGTCCAGCTACATACCGCACGCCCAACTCCTTGCTCACGTCTTGTACTTTCACCGCTTTGCCTTTGTAGGTGAAGGCCGAGTTGCGAGCGATGACGAACAGGCTGGAGATCTTCGAGAGATCGGAGGTGAGATCTTCAGTGATGCCATCGCTGAAATACTCCTGCTCGGGATCTTTGCTCATGTTGACGAATGGCAACACGACGATGGAAGGTTTGTCGGGCAGCGCGAAGCGCCAGGCTGCGCTTCTTGAGATCAACGAGGCCTGAGGACTAAGTGGGGGACGAGAATGATACCAGCTGGCTATACGATGGATCTGTCAGAATTCGCCCCAAGAATTCACGCAGCCACTATTCATAGAGGATTTAAAAACTTTCGTGACTACCATAATTTGTGTCAAAAGAGCAAAATTGGGGCGGAGTTCTCGACACAACCACCTGACAGTACCCTCTGGAGCGAATGCAGCCACTATATTGGCGGTGTTCCCAGAGGGGAAGGGTATCGTCAATATGCAAAAAGAATTTGGAGAAGAATTAGTGTCGATTGGGGATGAGACGTTTGGCGGCAAAAATACCATGCCAGTTGCCACTGTCAGGCCGTGCAATACGAAGCGGGCATACAGATCCGGTGGAACCCGAAAATATGTCATTGCGTGGTATGCAGAAGCTGCACGGCGCGCCAATGCAGTGGGTAGCCATCTTTCACAAACGCCACGTGAGAATCACGCAAGGCATCCCGATCACCTCCGCTTCTACAATAGCGAGCTGCCTGGCAGCATGAGCGCGCATTTCTGCCGTGCAAAGTCAGCTGTGCTGCGTGTGGAACGCTGATTTGCGGATGAAGGACGCAAGATGTGGCTGGCGTTTCCATCCCTGTTTGACTTTGGTGCGCCCCGCCCCAGGTTCCACCGAGCTTCAAACCAACTTTTGCCTATATTTTTCTATGGGATGCGCGTGATTGATATGAACGATGATCTGCCGAAGTGGTCGGCCCACGACTACACAAGAATAAGTCCGTCCAAATGCGAGAGCCTCGATAAGAAGTCGATTCATCCGCACTGTTGATGAAGACAGGATTTTGAGGCGTCTTCTCTTAAGCGTACCGGCTCGTGCACCTCAGAATTTTAGTGGCTGCGGCACAAAGTCCTGATGAAGCACGTCGCGAATTCCACCTTGTCGCCGTGATCTGCGGGAGAGCCTGGTTTTTGCAGACTCCATGCGCCGTGGCTCGCAACCCTCTACCGATACGCTTCAGAGCCCATGACCCCCGATGACGAAAGAATCCGGAACGAGCAGCACCAGGAGGAGCAGAAACAAGACCAACTGGAACGCGAACCAATAGAAGCGCCGCGAGAGGTTTAGGGAGTCAGCCATGTAGCTAATGGTGGATGTTGCACCTGTTGAGGAGAAATCGCAGCGTTGAAGCCGTAGTGGGTGCGTTGGCGTGAGAGCAAGGGGATATGTTTCCGCACTTTCAGGGATTTCCTTATAGGGTTGAGGAAAAAAGATGAAGCGGCACAGGACGCTTCACGCCCTCCGTCTTATGCGTCATGCTGCTCAATCAAGATTCGCGAAATATCGCTCACCGAAGAGAATACCGAGGAGCGTCTCCCCTTCAGTCACTAATAACGCGCTGACATGGTGCTTATACCATCAGCGTGATTGCTACTCAAGAAGCGCCGCCTGCGGATTAGTGCTCACCGGCTCCAACGTCATTGCCGCCGCAACCGTTAACTCCCGCAAAGCTCCTGACGGGGAGTTCACTCCAGATCTTGGAAGCAGAGGAAAAAGCCGGCGTAAAGAACTTGAGATCACCACCGGTCACAATACTACTGATGAGTCGCCCTTGTTCAAGCGACAGTAGGAGTTCGTGTACCTGATACTTCTCGAGCAAACTCAAAGGCGTGCTGCCAATGAGTCTCCCGAGCTAACTTTCACGTCACTACGGAGTTCACCATGACTTCGCTCACTCTGTATTGTTCGGAAAGCTGCGCTGCATTGACAGACCTCCTCGTTTAGCCAGGGCCATAGTATGCGAGTGTGGAAGTTTTTCTTGCACACAGCAAGACCGGGATGATTAGCCTTAAGCTATCAGAAAAATGTGTGGTTGCAATTTCAGGGAGAATGCTACAAACAATCAATCTTCGTTCCTGGACTTTACGGTTTGTCACCTAGCTAGGGCCAGCGAGAGGGACGCCGGAGATAGTCCGCAATAGAGAAGGTCGGTTTGCTGCCAGTTTTACCTTGCACAAAGGTGTTTCAGTCGGTTCGCAATCAGCAACATTTTCGTAAATGGCCAGAACCGGCAATTTTCGGCTCGCCTCGAGTGCGGATAAAGAGTGGCGGAGCGGCAAGGGTGGACATGGCCTCAATGGGGCGGCATCCGCGCTACCGCTCGAGGCGACTGAAGGGCGAAGTTTAGTGTCGCCGTGGAGTCGCTCAACGCCAACTATTCCTTCAAGTATCTCGGGCAAGGACCTGGGGTGAGTGTCTACACCTTTCTCGATGAACGCCACTCTCTTCTGGCAACACGCCGTCATCAGCGCGGCCGAACGGGAGGCCGCCTATGTCATCGATGGCCTCCTGCATAATGAGGTGGTCAAGAGTGATATCCATTCGACGGATACCCATGGGTATAGTGAAGTCATCTTTGGCGCACTCCATTTACTGGGCTTTGCCTTTGCCCCCGGCTGGCCAACCTCAAGCATCGCCAGCTCTATGCGTTCCGGCCGTCGC
>ERZ1370068.9163-contig-7961_pt1 | contig 43004 bp, 65 predicted proteins | sample MGYA00561227_ERZ1370068 | MGnify/ENA primary metagenome ERZ1370068 (study PRJEB38410, sample SAMEA6850437) | metagenome | study: Metagenomic assessment of the ecological functions of the soil: analysis of the soil microbiota associated with the... | reverse complement strand
TGTACTTCGTTCAATTTACGTATTGCGCACGATCGCGGCAACGGTCAGTTCCTCTGGGCGAATCCACTTCCGCTCGACACGCCGGACTTTCTGATCTCGAATGTCGACGGCAAGACCGGGCGATGTCTCGCTCAACAAGAACAAGCTGTTCACGGGACCGTCCGACCGTCGCGTGATCTGCTACCGGAGACACGCGCGGAGCTACTGGCCGACGGCGTATCACCCGGGCGTCAACTCTGTTCGTGCCGTATGTCGGAGAACTGCCTCGACATGACGGTCCGCGAAGGGCCGAATGGTGAGCCACGCGAGCAGCGCGGCGGCATTCCCCGACCGGGGTCGGATCCGAACACGTGGTCCGGCCTGATGAAGATCAACGATGGCGACCGGTGAGATGAAGCCGATCTTCACCGGGCGTGCGCCGAGCAATGGCGCCGTGCTGACGACTGCCGGGAATGTCGTATTCTGGGGCGATCTCGATCAGAAGTTTCGCGCCTTCGATGCGCTGAGAGCGGGAAACTGCTGTGGGAGCAGACGCTCGGCGGTCCAGTGCAGAACAGCACGATTACCCTGCTCGGTCAACGGAAGCAGCACATTGCCGTGCTCTACTGGCAGCGGGGCGCTCGAGTGGCGGATTGATGGACCAGGCCGGGATCAAGCCGAATCGGGCTTACAACGCGCTGTATGTCTTCGCTCTTCCGTCAGGCACGCATCGATCTGGTAGGGCGAGTCTTTAGATTTCGCCTTCCATCAGAGCAAGCACTCGCCGCCAGTTCATCGTCGCGTCTCGTGTGGCGCGGCGGCAGTCCGCGCGGTCGCTGTCTGCCCTGGCTCGCGTGTGGCGCGGGGCGGGGGGCGGCTGCGCCCGACACGCTCGTCGAGAGATCTGGTCGCGGGAACCGCATCCTCGCGATGGAAGGCGTGCTCGACGCGATGGGGCACGTCAGCGTGCGCCACAGCACGAGGCCGATCGCTTCCTGCTCGCACGGTCGATGGCCGCCGGAGCCGTCACCGCCGCTGACATCCTGGAATACGACCTCGATGGCAACGCATCGACGCGCGCGGACCGCAGCGTCGTACCCGAGCGTTTCATCCACAGCGAGATCTATCGGGTTCGCCCTGACGGCGCGCCGTCGTCCACCTGTCACACCGCGTCGCTGATTCCGTTCGCCGATTCCGATGTGCCGCTGCGCGCGATGTATCACACGTGGCCGCATTCCGTCGCCGACGGCGTGCCGGTCGTTCGACATCAGGAAGGCCGCCGGCCTGACCGACTTGCTGGTGAGGGATGCCGCGCTTGGGGTGCGCTGGCGAAGAAGTCTCGGTCAAAAACCAGCTGCGCTGATGCGCCAGCCACGGTGCCGTCGTCGTCGCCAGCTCGATCTCGCAACGTCGTCGGCCGCAGCATCTACCTCGATGTCAACGCGAAGGCACAGGCGCAAGCCATCGCACTCGGGGGAGAGATCACCTACGTCGAAGCCGACGAAGCGAAGCTGCGCATGAGCGATACGGGCGATACTCCGCGCGTGGGATCTGTGGAAGCGCAAGGTCTGCGTTGGCGCTCCGCTCATGGACTCCGAGGACGAACGGGCGGCGGCGTTAGCGAAGAGGGCCTGCAACTCTGGGAAGAGGGAAGGCTCGAGGACGCGCTGCTCCAAATACGTCGCCGCGCTCGCTGCCGCAGGGCCAATCACAGCGCGCCGGCCCGACTATCATGGAGAGTTCGCCGGGTATCCGCGACGCTCGGTCGTGACGCAGAGGCGTTCGAGCAGTATCAGATCTCACTCACGCACGCGCTTCGTCAGGATCTGACGGAAGAGGGCCGGCGGTTGCCGGTCGCTCGATACAGCCTTGGCGAGCAGTTGCTGAAGATGAAGCAGCCGCAGCGCGCGCTCCATGTCATCACGCTAGGCGTGCGTCTGGCGGGCGATCAGGAGTGGTTGCTGCGCGTGGTCGAAGCGCGCGCATTGTGGGATCTCGAGCGCCGATCCGAGTCAGAAGCAATCCGCGGAGCTCGCCGGTGCTCCACGCGCCATCTGAAACAAAGGCGGACGATCTCCGCGGGCAGTGCCTCGCCGAGATCCTCGCCGTCTCCGGCTAGCGTCGCTGCGCGACGATGCGCGTCGCGGCGCTCTGTGACATCCATGCGAATCTGCCAGCACTCGATGCCGTGCTGGTCGGACGTTCGTGCGGCCGAAGTCGACCTCATCGTGTTCGGTGGCGACGTCGTTCCGGGCCCGATGATGCGCGAGACGCTACGCGCATCCTGAGCCTCGATATCCCGACGCAGTTCATTCATGGCAACGGCGAGCTGGGCGTGCTGGCTCGATGATCGATGCGCCCGATCCGGGCGCCGTCACCTATTGGGGCACGACATCAGGCGCGCCGCTGCGGAACCGCTGGGAGGTCGTGCGGTGGAGCGCACGGCAGGTGCCGCCGGATCACGCCCGTGAGTTAGCGACGCTGGCCGAGGACCGTGCGACTCGGGATTCCTAGTCTCGGGAACGTCTTGCTCTGTCACGGCACGCCGCACAGTGAGACCGACGCCTTTACCCGTCTCACCCCTGAAGATGTTCTGCTGCCAGTCTTCGACGGACTCGAGTCGATGTCGTCGTCTGCGGGCACACACACATGCAGTTCGATCGCACGATTGGCGCCACGCGGGTCGTGAACGCCGGGAGTGTGGGAATGCCTTTTGGGCGGACGGCGCCGATTGGCTGCTCCTCGGTCCTGGCGTCGAGCTGCGGAACACGTCCTACGATCTGCAACGCGCGCGGAGCAGGTTCGTCAAACGGAATATCCTCAGGCACGCCAGCTTGCCGGTCGCTCCTGGAGCCGCCGTCCGAAGACTCGATTCTCGAGGTGTTCACGCGGATTTCATTCTGAGCGGCCAGAGCACCATGTTTGTCATCGCATCTCAAGGTGGACTCGCGCGGATCTGCGCACATGCGGCGCATGTGGCTTGTTAACCGGAACTTGCTGCACGTTGTCGTAGATGGGCCACATATCCGCACCGATTCCTCCGGCGATCCACCGCCGCTTCGCGCGCGCCCCGGCGTTCACGGCGATCGCCCTCATCACCCCTGGCGATTGGAGATCGGCGCCAACAACGGCGGTGTTCAGCGTCGCCAGATGGCGTGCTGATCAAGCCGCTGCCGTATGCCAACGCGGACGAACTCGTCGGCATCTGGCAGCTCCGCGGCGGGGCTCCCGGAGCCTGCCCAAGCTGAACGATCTCGCCGACCGTATGCATTTCACCTACCGGGAGAACGGTCCAGACCTTCCGCGTGAGCTCGGCCTCTGGCAGAGGGTGGCGTCACCGTGACCGGGCACGGCGAGCCCGGGACTGGTGCGCAGCTTGCCGGAGTCGCAGCACCCTGCAGACGCTCGGCGTGCCGGCAGCCCGCTGGGTCGATGGTTTTCGGTCGAGGACGACACGCCCGGTGGGGCCAGTACACCGTCATCCCACTCATGCCGGGATACTGGCATCCGCCGTTTCGGCGGCGATTCGTCGATCGTCGGTCCGGACAGAAGCGACGATCGACGCCAGGTCCCCACACCGTCGATTGGTGTGATGCCGGACGGAGTTCCGGTTCCTGGGCGGAGCGCTGGACGTCATCCTTCCGATGCGGTTCGACCGCCAGTCGACTGTTCCTTGGCAGCTTCAGCTACCAGGGCGTGGCACTTTGGCTCAAGCCCGGTGCGACGCTGGAGCAGGCCAACGCCGACGTCGGCCGCATGCTTCGTCCCGCGTGGTGGGCAGGCGTGGCCCGCGCCGCAGGGCTCGTCGAAAGGTCTTCCAGGCCGCAGCGCGAATCGGGCCGGCAGCTCACGCCGCTGAAACAGGACGTCGTGGGCGACATCAGAGACACGCTCTGGGGTGCTGATGGGGACGATCGGCGTCGTCCTCCTGATCGCCTGCGCGAACGTCGCCGATCTTCTTGCTCGTGCGCGTCGAAGGACGGCGGCGGGGGCTGGCTACGCGTGGCGGCGCTCACGGCGCCGGCGCTGGTGGCGAATCGGCACGCAGAGACTGCTGCGCGAAAGCCTCGTGCCTGGAGTCGCGCTGGCGGCGTGCTGGGGCTCGCCGTCGCCGTATGGCGCGCTGAAGACTGCTCGTCGCCATCGGTCCGGAGACGCTGCCTCGACTTCGGGACATCACGATCGATCCCGCGGTCGCCCGGCTTCACGCTGGCTGGCGTCACTCGTGTCGCAGGAGCTGCTCTTCGGTGTCGTTTTCCCGTGCTGGTCAGCGGCCCGGGCGCGATCGCCGAACGGGCTTCACGCCGAAGGCGCCGACTCGGAATATCCAGGCCACAGCCACCGCGAACGCCATCGCGCGCAACACTGCTGGTCGTCGTTATGGTCGCTCTCGCGCTCGTGTTGCTCGTGGCGTCGGAGCCTGATGATTCGGACGTTCCAGACGTTGCGGAACTGTGCATCCCGGCTTCGACCGCCCGGGCGAAGTGCAGAGACGCTGGGGTCTCGATACCGCAGATCCGTCGGGGCCGATCCCGAGCTGCGTGGCGCGGCTCTACAACGGGATCTGTCGAAAGATCTGCCGCCGTCCCGGACGCTGAAGGCAGCGGCCGTGGTCAGCTCGGCACCCGCTCGAAGAGGATTCAACCAGCACCGATCCCGTCACGGCCGAAGATAAGGCGTATACGCCTATGGGCAGAATCCGCCGCTGCGGCGATTCAGGATTCGTCTCTGCCGAACTGCTTTCACACCTGGTCAGGCAGCGCCAGCTCGATCGCCGGACGCGACTTCACGTGGACCGACGTGTTCGATGACCGGCGCGTGGCGGTGGTCTCCGAGGACATGGCCCGCGAGATGGCGTGGGGCGGCACCCAGCCGGCCTTGGGCAAAACGCATCCGCGTCGGCAATGCCGACCACTGGCGCGAGGTCGTCGGCGTCGTCGGCGACGTGTGCGACGACGAGCGTGACACTACGAACCCCGCTCCGGGGATCGTGTAATGGCGCGGCCGATCCTGATGTCGCCAGTTCTGGGGCCAGCCACACCGATTCGTCTCGCGCAGGTTGACCTATGTCGTGCGCAGCGATCCGCACGAACACCGAGCGAACTTCCTCACGCAAGTGCGCCAGGCCGTCTGGTCCGGTGGACGGCAGTCTCCGAGTCGCTCTCGTTCGCACGCTGCGAAGGAGGGTATGACGGCGATCGATGGCGCGCACCGACGTTCCGCGCTGGTGGTGCTGGCCATCGCCGGTGGCGTGGCCCTGCTGCTCGGCCTCGTCGGCATCTACGGCGTCGCTCTCGTGTCACGTCTCTCAGCGCACGCGCGAGATCGGGATCCCGCATGGCGTAACTCGGCGTCGGTCATGCGCATGTGCGTCGCATGTTCGTCCGCCACGGCCTGATGCTCTCCGGCATCGGCATCAGCGATCGGGATCGCTGTGGCCGCTGGCCTCGCGCAGGCTGATGGCCTCCGCTGCTCTTCCAGCGTCAGCCCGCTCGACGCCGTGACCTGCCGTGGCGGTGTCGGCTCGTCGCCGGCGTCTGCGGCCGTGCTGCAGCGAGCTACCTGCCGGCCCGCCGAGCAGACGGCCCTCAACCCGTGCAGGCGCTCCGTGCCGAATAAGATGTCGCAGGGGTTGCCGCGAACCATCGCGGTGAGGGCCTCCGTCCAACAGAGCGTGGAGGGGGCAATGGACTTGATAGTTCTGGCGTTTGGCATTCTGTCCTGATCGGGACCAGCTTCGCGTCCGCTGATCCATAAACTGCACACGATCGCTCGATGCAGGAGTCGCTGGACGGTGCTGAGAAATGCCCATACTGTAGCGACAGCTGGACGCGCGGTCGCGAGGGTTCGCCAGATCTGCTCGGTGCCGGTTGTCTCGTCGATCGCGACAGTGGCCTCGCTTGATTCTCGCCGTCGCGGCGGCGTTGCGGTAGTGGGCGGGTTGCGAAAGAGGCGCGGCTCAGGCGGGTCGAACCCGCATGCTACCTGCTCAGTTCGCCTTCGCTCTGCGGTCCAGGATCACCCTTGAGCGAACGGAACGCTTTGTCGGCATTCGGCGCGGCCTGCGGGATCGCGCGGATGTGCGCATGACACATCCCGCAGATCGCCTTCCCGGTATCGCACGACGAACGACGGCATGCCCTGCGTGGCTGGCTTCCGGACGTAGGCCAGGAACGCGTCTTCCGCTCGCGCCATCGGCACCAGGCGCGGCGATCCGGTCGCAGCCATCGAACCCGTGACAGGCATAGCGAAGCACGCGCAAAGGACGTCTCGAACGGCGTCTTGCCGCGCTGCGCGTTGCCCGTTGGCGCTGCAAGCGGAGCCGCCTGGCTCGAGTCTGGGCGAATGGCCCGCTGCTGTGGCGAGCGGCCAACGGTGCGCATGAGCGCGACCGACCGCCAACCACCCGGAAAGCCACTCAAATACCTCGTGTATGGGGCCGGGTCTTGCATTGTAGACCGGCATCGCCTGGCGGGTCCGCAAAAGCAGGACCGCCCTACGTTGACACGTCGCTGGTCAGCGCGGTTTTGAGATGACGTCAATCAGCGTGCCGGTTCTCCCGCTCTCACCTTCGCCAGCGCCCGCTTTGATACGCCCCCGCCAGATCCTTCGGGTTCTCGATCGGCCCCTCGCTGTACATCCCGTGCGCCTTCGCCATCTGCGCGTAGTTGATGTTCGGATCGGTGATCGACGTTGCCGATGTGCGCGTTGCTCGATTGCCGCGTCCGCGGCACGCCGCACATGCGCTGGATGATCATCACCTCGGCGTGATACGCGCGGTTGTTGTGGACGACGAGCAGCAGCGGGATCTGTGATGCGCCGCGGTCCACAGCACGCCGGGGCTGAAGTTGAGATCGCCGTCGCCGACGATCGCCGATCGAGAGGCGGCCGAGCTTCTTGTGCGCGAGCGCCGCCGCCGACCGACGCCGGCGAGTCGTAGCCGATGCCGAACCCGCCGCAGTCGCCGTTGTAGCGATACGGCTTGTCGTGAGTTCAGCAGCCGGCGCTGCCAGTCGCCCGTGAACTGATGGCCGGACGACGATCGCCCAGTCGTCGTTCGCGATCTGCGTCGCCGAGCTCCGCGATCAGCCGCGGCACGCTGACCGGGCTGGCGTCCCAGCCGTGCCGCGCCTCGCGGATGCCATCGAGCTGCACCTTCCTTGTGCGCGGCCGCGACCGCGTGACGCCGCGCGCCTGGATCGCGCTCTTGCGCGCGGGCGTCATCTGGCGGCGGACTTCCTCGATGAGCGAGGGCAGCGTTGCCTCGGCATCGGCGGCGATCGCCAGATCGACGTCGGCGTAGCGGCCGAAGTCGTGGATGTTGCTGTCCTGGAACAGATGCTCGGCCGAGATGCTGATCGTCTTGCGGCCGTTCGCTCGCGCCGTCGCGCGCCTGCGCCGACATGTCGGTGACCTCGAGGCCGAGCGTCACGTCCGGCGTGTAGCCCGCGGCCGCCGGTTCCGTAGAGCGGATGCCACGACGGGAACTTCTGCCACGACGAGTAGCCCATGACGTCGACCGGCGCCTGCAGCAGTTCAGCACAGCTCGATGAGGAGATCCCACGCCTTCGGCGTGCGTCCGAGCTTCAGCGATCTGAATCAGCGGCGTCTCGGCGTTCGACCAGCAGGCGCGCGGCTTCGCGCACGGCCGCCGCGTCGCCCTGCGGCGGCGCGGGCATCGTCGAGCTCCGGAATGCGCGGCTCGCTCGTGACCGATCGACTCCTGCAGTTCCGGCGGCCACCGTCGAGCAGCGACCGGTCCCATCGGCGGCGTCATCGCGATGCGGTACGCGCGCATCGCCGACTCCGCGAACCGCTTCGAGCGTCGTCGCCTCGTCGTCGAACTTGACGAAGCTCGCGAACGAGCAGGCCCATGTCCTGCGCGCTGTGCGGCCGGTTGATCACGCCGGACGGATTGCGGTGATGGCCGACGATGACGACGACCGGCACGCGATCGGCCCAGGCCTGGAAGAGCGCCATCGACGAGTGGAGCAGGCCGACCGTGCCGTGCACGCACGACGAGCATCGGCTTGCCCGCGGCCTTGGCGTAGCCGTGCGCCATCGCGACGGCCGCTTCCTCGTGCAGACAGGTCAGGAGCTCCGGCGCGCTGTTGCTTGCCGTAGTTGAGCAACGACTCGTGCAGTCCCTGGAACGTCGAGCCCGGGTTGATCGCGGCGTACTCCGAATCCAATCTTCTTGAGTCACGTCGACCATGAAGTCCGAGGCCGGCTTGCCCTGCGTCGCGGCGCGTGCCGGCGCCGGGCCGCTCGCCTGACCGGGCATCGCATGCGCGAGATCGTGCGAGAGCGTTGGCAGCTCGACGGCTGGAGCAGGTTGAATCGGCGGCGTCTCCGCGGCCGCGCCCTGTGTGCCGACGACGAGACCTAGCCGCACCCAGTGCACGCGCCGAAGAAGTCCCGGCGGTCGAGCGATCCGTTGCCTGCGTTGTCGTCTTTCTTATCAGCCGCGATGGCCTCCTGATGGGGCTACATGATACTCGGCACTGCTGGATGGTGGATGGTGGTTGGTGGGAGGTGGAACGAACCGGAATGGGCCTGAACCATAGAACAACCACCAGCCACTAACACGACCAACCAGATACCCCGTGCTACCATCCCCCGCGAGGTGCGTATGACCCGTCTTATTTCTCCACGAGTTCTGCTCGCGCTCCGGAGTGGTTGCGTTGCTCGGTGGCGCCATCAGTTCCGCGCAACGGACGTCATCCTCGGCCGCGATGGCGACGGCGGCTGAGAAATTTCTCGCGTCGCTGACACCCGAGCAGCGCCAGCAGGTGGCGTTCCAGTTCGATTCCGCTGAGAGGCTGCGATGGCATTTCGTTCCGCAGTTCGAGGCGCAATGGCCTGCAGCTGAAGGCGATGACGAGCCGCAGCGGAAGCTCGCGCAGGATCCTGCTGAAGACGGGACTCAGCGATCGCGGCTACACGACATGCTCCCAGATCATGCAGCTCGAAAACATCCTGAAGGTCGTGGAGAAGGGCAGCGGCCCGACGCGCGATCCTGAGGGTATCGGTTCTCCGTCTTCGGCACGCCGTCACCGAAGAGGCACGTGGGCATGGCGAGTCGAGTTCCATCACGTCTCGCTGCACTACACCATCGTGAATGGAACGGCGATCGCGAGCACGCCGTCATTTGCCGGCGCCAATCCGGCTGAAGTCAAGGACGGTCCCAGAAGGGACAGCGCACGCTCGGCGCGCTCGAGGACACGGCGCGCGTGCTGGTGAGACCGGGACTCGACGCCGCTCAGAAGAAGACGGCGGTCTTCAACGACGTTGCGCTCAACGACATCGTCACTGGCAACTCGCTCGACATCAACGCGTTGTCGCCGGCGGGACTGAAGGTGTCGGCGATGACCGCCGCGCAGCGCGGCCGGTTGATGAAGGTGCTCGATGCCTACACCGGTCTCATGGCGCCAGACATTGCCGCCGGAGCCGGATGACGAAGCTCAAGATCGCAGGCATCGAGAGCATCGGGTTCGCATGGGCGGGATCGATCGAGCGCGGCCAGAAGCACTACTACCGCGCTGCAGGGGCCGACGTTCCTGATCGAGGTTCGACAACTCGCAGAACGACGGCAACCACGTGCACTCGGTCTGGCGCGATTTCAGGCGGCGACTTCGGTCGCGATCTGCTCCGCGAGCATCTGAGAACTTCGCTCCATTGAGTCAACTCCCAACTCCCAGCTTCCACGATTCCCAAGTCGACTCCCATTGCTTTGGGAGTTGGGGCTGGGGTCAGGAAGTTTTCTGTGTTCAGAATCACATCGAGGCTCCGCGAATGAAATCGTTGGCATTACTGTCTTCTGGTTGGACTGGCAAGCGTCCCCCTTGTCGGCGATGACAGCGAACGCATCCTGACCATCGATCATTTCGTTCGCGTGCAGTCGTCGGTGCCGGCGATCTCGGGCCAACCGGCGCAGCTGTACGTGCGTGAACGTGTCCATGCCGGGACGCTCGCGCGCGGTTCGGCGCCTGGCGGATCGCGTCGTGTTGTTCGTCCACGGCGCGGGCACGCCCGCCGAAGTCGCGTTCGACGTGCCGTATCAGGACTACAGCTGGATGGCGTATCTCGCGCAGGCCGGGTTCGACACGTTCTCGGTCGACACTGACCGGCTACGGCCGCTCGACGCGACCTGCGGCCGATGAACGATCCCTGCAACCTGGCCTGCCAACAGGCGTTGTTCATCCCGCGTCTCATCCCGGCGCCATGTCCCGCCGACGCTACGGTCAGCAACCTGACGTCGATTGCGTCCGACTGGGCCGACGTTGGTGGCAGCCGTGGATTACATCCGCGCGCTTGCGCGGTGTCGAGCGTGTCAGCCTCGTCGCATGGTCGCTCGGTGGGCCGCGCTCAGGTGGCTACGCGGCCAGGAATCCGCAGAAGAGTTCACGCCTCGTGTTGCTCGCGCCTGGGTACAATCGCGAGGGCAGAGGACGGCGCCAGCCAAGGTTCCGGCGGATGGGTGTCGTGTTCAACACGCAGTCGCGTGCCGAGTTCGATGCGAACTGGGATCGTCAGGTTGGCTGTCCTGCACAGTGCGAGAAGGCCGCGGCAGACGGTGTCTGGTCGGCGATGATCGCATCCGATCCCGTGGGCGCCACGTGGGGCACCGGCGTCCGTCGCGCGCCGCAGACGACCTCGTGGGGATGGAACGCTGCCGTCGTCACCAAGACGCAGACGCCGACACTGATGGTGGCGGGCATCCACGACAAGCAGGTCGTGCCCGATCGCGTGAAAGAGCTTTACGACGATCTCGGCGCGTCCGGAGAAGGTGATGATCGATCTTGGCTGCTCCTCGCACAACGCGATGTGGGAGAAGAACCATACGACGCTGTTCCGCGCGTCGCTCGAGTGGCTCGAGAAGGGCACCGTGAACGGGTCGTCGACCGGCGTTCTTCGGATTGGGATACTAGTCGGGTGCCGGTTCGCGGACGGGACCATCGCAAGGCCGATCACGCGGTCGACGATCTCTTCGTCGATCGATGGTCACCGCGTGCGATGTCGGGCGAGCCGTCTCGCACGCAGAGATTTCCGGTGCTCTTCGAGGCCGCGCGGTGGGCACCGTCCGCCGGCAACACGCCATCCCTGGCGCATCCTCTACGCACATCGCGACACGGAGCAGTGGCCGCTCTTCTTCGACCTGCTGGTCGAGCGCAATCAGGTCTGGTGCCGCAACGCGGCCGCGCTCCTGCTCTTCATCTCGCGCACGACGAATAGGCACGAACGAGTCGTCCACCTCATCACGCACAGCTGACGACACAGGCGCCGGCGTGGGAGAACCTTGCCCTTCAGGCGCACGCTCAAAGAGACTCGTCGTTCACGGCATGGCCGGCTTCGACTACGCGCGCGCGCAGACGACGCTGAACATCCCTGACGATTTCCACCGTGGAGGCGATGGCTGCCGTCGGACAGCCGGGGCCGATGACGGTGTTGCCGGAATTTCAGACCAGCGAGATCACCGAGCACGCGCCGGCCGATCATGATCTGATCGTTGAGGCCGATAGCGATCCAGACCCAAGTCTCCCAGCTCCCGAATAGGCATTCGAGGTTCGTTGGAGTTAGGGTCGAAAGTTAGAGTTTGACGAGCACGCAGCTCGCTCAGTGCGTCGAGCGCGTACGACAGCGTGTTGATGCCGAACGCGTAGCCGGGAACTGACATCTGCGTAGAAATACTGCGGGTCGTCGGCCTCGCGCTCGAATGAGTCGCCGAGGTCGGTGTTGTGCGTCATCAGCACCATGATGTTGCCGTGCTTGTCGAGGACGGCGCGGGCGTCGGACATCGGCGCTGTCCTCGCAGCGCTCGGACGGTTCCGCCGCCGGTGCTGGCCCAGTGGCCGATCGAGGCGATCTGCGGCACCTTCGTGATCTGGAACTGCGCCGAGAACAGCGGGTGGTTCGGCGGCAGGTCGACGATCGGATACTCCGATGGTGGCAGCACCTTGCTGAACTGCGCCACCCACCAATCCCACGCGTGGTGCCCCAGAAGTCGTCGGCCCACAGGAAGCCGCCCTTCTGCAGATACAACGCGCAGGCGCGGCCGCCTCCTCGTCGTCTGATCGCTGCCGAGCCGACCTCCGTCATCATGATGAACGGGCACTCGAACATCACGTCGTCGGTGAGCCGGATGAGCAGCGGGATCGGTTCGCCCGCCGGGTCGCATGCTGACGTATGGCGCGCGTCAGCTCTGACAAGCGAATCGAGAGGTTGATGTCGGCGCGCGGGTAGTCGACGCTCCAGTTCGCCGCCGTCGCCACGGAAGTCGCTGTTGTAGGCGACGCGGCAGAATTGAAATCCGCCGACGAAGTCTTCGGGCTTGGCGACGCGGACGCCGAAGCCGCGCGGGAAGCCGCCGCCACCACCACCTCGGCGACGAAATTGTGCCTCGACGACGACCGACGCGGCGAGCAGCGCGAGAAGCGCCAACATCAGGATGGCCGATCGCCGCCGCGTCAGAAAAGCCGCGCACGGCCCAAGTCTAGCAGTTCGGCTGGCCCGGGCGATATGCCCCGAGCCTGACCAATTGTTCAGGAAGTGTTCAGGTTGCGTCCGACTGGAAACCGGGTATCGTATGAATCGAAATGCGCGGACGCCTTGTCTCGCTCGTCGGTTGTGATCGTGCTCGCTGCGTCGCGCCATCGTCCGCGCGATGTGCGAAGCTGTCGTGCGCTGGAAGGATCCGCATCGATTCTGATTCATGTTGCCCGCGCGCCCACACCACCTGCCGCGTCGACGCCACAACCATCACTCGGTGATGCACGACTCGAACGCGACGGCCGCAGCGGTCGTGCGCGGCACGCCGGGTGCTATCCGGCGTCATCGTGCTGCGCAGACGCGGAAAGATCTGCTGACCTCCGTTGGCGGCGACCGAAGCCTGGGATTGAAGCGCCTGCAATCGACGTGGGCTTCTTCGCTGTCGTCGATCCTCGAGCGAGAGATGTCTCTGATGGTCGCGATACGGTCGACCGTTCCGGCAGCCAGTCCCGCCTTCTCTGAACTACGCCTCTGCGCGTCTAGTCGGTTCTCCACGTCGCTTTGTACCGGAAGGCTTATACAGCGTGGGGAGCCATAGCAAAGTCCGTAGTGTATTCGAGCCTGATAAGCGCGTTACGGATTCATCATTCTATGTGTGCTGCTGGTGGAGCGAGTGTCGGCCGCCCAGGAACCGCACGATGCGCAACACGCAGGGCACGCGCAGATGGGAGAGCAGGACGTCCCAGCAACGCGCGATGGTTCAGGGGACGTCGTGGTTGCCCGACGAATCACCGATGTATGCGCTGCACGCGCAGGCCAGCGGCTGGATGCTCATGGGGCATGGCACCGCGTTCACTGCGAGTACTGCACGAGAGCGGAGAGCGCGGCAGCGAGCAGACCGGCAGCATGCAATTGGACTGATGGGCATGGCGCAGCGCCCGGTCGGCGGGCGGTCGTCATGACGTTGCGCGGGATGGTGAGCGTCGAGGCCATGGACGATCGGAGGATGCGAGGTACTCCTGATCTGCTCGGCCACTGGAGAGGTCTGCGAAGGCGAGGCGATTCACGATCGTCAGCACCCTGCACGATCTGTTCATGGAGCTCTGCCGCGCGATGCTAACCATCCGCTTGGAAAGGGATGTGCGGCTGGAACTATATGGTGGGCCCGATCGGCGAACCGGCGCTCGGCCCCGTTGCCTTCATGCATCGCGTATCTGGTCTGCCGAACCCCATCGCTCCGATGACCCATCACTGGTTCCGATTCCACGCACATTACGTAGGTGTCGCCACCGCGAGGCCTCTACTGGCCAACGATGGAAGATGGAAGGGTCCGTATTCAACGGGCAGAGAGCCTGATGAGACTCGCACGGACTTCGATTTCGCGGCGATGGACTCCTGGTCAGGGCGCGTCTGGCTTTCTTCCGTCCTCGCACTGGTCGCTGCAGTTTTCAGGGGGCCGATTGAACGAGGCTGAACCTGGACACGATGGCGAACTGCCGGTAGACATCAGTCGTCTGACGGCGTCGGCGACGTATCACCGGACTGACCGCTCGAGAATGTGATGTGGGCGACGACGTTTGGCTGGGGCCGCAATGGTGGAGCGGCGGAGACGCAACGAACGCGGTGCTGGTCGAGAGCAGTGTCAACGTTCGCGATCGCCACTCGTGGTATGCGGAGCGCTTCAGTGGGCGGAGAAGAGCGGGCACGATCTGGCTGTCAGGGAGCATGGCATCTTCAGCGTCGCCAAGCTTCAGGGCGGCTACACGCGATACGTGAATGCCTGGAAGGGACTCACTGCCCGGCTTCGGCGCTGCCGTGTCGGCCGGGCATTGTGCCGGACACCTTGCAGCCAGAATGCGGAGATCGATTCAATGCCGGGTTCAGCGTGTATCTGACGCTTCGTCCGGCGCAGCTTCGGATGTGGGAACATGCGCGCACTCGGCTACGTCCTGCTCGGCCTCGTTGGCGCCGCTCGTGATTTCTCGCCGGGCGCTGGATTCGCGTACCTGAAATCCAGCCGGGTTGAGCACACGGGGGAACCGGGTCGCGGTCGAAGCGATGATCGCGAGGACCGCGCGTTCGATGGCGATCCCGTCGTCGGCAAAAGCGCTGCGGAATCCGACTCCTGTTGTCGTCGGATGTGATCGCCGAGAGGCATGGCCCACTACGCCGATCATTGCGCGACGTGTCACGCCAACGACGGGAGCGGTCGAGACCGAGATGGGGCAGGGCCTCTATCCGAAGGCGCCCGACATGCGGCTTGTCGGCACACGCAAGATCTGTCGGATGGCGAGGACTGTTCTACGTCATCGAACATGGCATCCGGTTTACCGGAATGCCACGGATAGGCGAACAGGCACTGGCGGCTGGCGAGGAGGCCTCGTGGCACCTGGTGCATTTCATCCGCCACCTGCCGACGCTGACGTCCGCCAGAGCTCGATGCGATGAAGGATCGCACTCCTCGATCGCCGCAGGAAGATTCGTCTGGAACTCGAAGAAGGAACGCTTTCTTAACGAAGGAGCACCGCAATGAAAACGAACTGGATGGTCGCTCTGGCACCGCACTGCCGCTCTCGCCCTCCGGTCCTCGCGTTCGCCCATGAAGGACACGTGCACAAGGCGCTCGGCACCCATGCGCCACCATCAACGGCGAGCATGTCGAGATCAAGACGACCGACGGCAAAGAACCTGACCGTGATGCTCGACAAGAAGACGACGGTGACGCGAGGCAAGGAGAAACTCGATGCGGCGGCGTTGAAGGTGGGGAGCGGATCTCGGTCGATTCTACATCGGAACAGAACAAGATGATGATGGCGCAGGCGATCAAGCTCTGCGACGACGACTGCGGCGAAGAAGTAGGCGCAGCCGGCAGTCTCACCTCGCCGTGCACGGCCGCGGGTTCCAGCCGGTCGCGTCCGCCTGCTTCTCTGAAGTTCGAGCTCGTGCACGAAGGGCTCGGTGAGGTACTCGGGATCCTCCACGATCGGTCGTCACCGTGAACCAGACATCGCTGTTTCGCTCGGTTGACAGGTCGTAGATACTCGCGCACGGTCGTGCGACGGCGCTGTGACGGCACGCCGTTCTTGCGGAGATATCCGGCGACGCAGGATTCGTCGGTCGACGACCTCGAGCGACCTCGCCGCGGGTGCCTTCGCGCGGATTGAGCGCGATCGGAAGAAAGTCAGGCGCGCCGGTTCCGCGGACGATGCCCTCCCACTGCGCGACGGGTGGCCCTGCCACGTGCGGACGTGGATCAGGGCTTGTCGTCGCCGAGCCGCAGCGGGCGCGTCTGCGTGCCGGCATCCGTCTCAATCTTCAGCGTGTCATCGTCCTGCCAGGTGACGTGCAGCCGGCCTGGCGCCGCGCATGATCGCGGCCCGCGCCGTGCGCCACCGCACTGCTCCTTCGCCGCTTCGTCCTTCAGCCGGATCCCAGGCGAAGCCGAGTCTTGCGGAGACACGCGGGCGTCAGTGGGACACCCGCGAAAGTCGCCTTTCGGCCGGCGTCACCATTCGCCATCGCCAGTCCTCAGTGACGACCGAGACCCAGTAGCCGGTGAAATCCACCGGTGCGCCCTCGCGCGGCGACTTCGGCGGTGCCGCGCCCCGTCCGCCTGCCGGTGGTCCCTGTGCATCGACTCGCCCAGCGAGATGCACGAACAGGATGGCGCTCGCAAGATATCAGGATTACTGCCGCACGGCGTCTGACCCTTGACCTTGTCTCGCTTGGCCGTCAGGCTGCGATGAATGGCCTCGACGAAGGCATCCGGCGATGCGCCACCCGGCGCGTCGTATCCGTGTCAGTCAGTCGCGCGACGGACGCGCCGCTTCACCTGTTCCCACGTCAGTCCCTCGCCGATCAGGATCCTGCACGCGGTCGCGAATGATGGTGACCATGTCGCGATACTCGACGACGTCAGCTTCGTCCGAGAGGCGTCCGTGCCCCGGGATGACGTAGGTGCCGCCCTCCTGAAAGCGCGCCGGCACCGTGATCTCGAGGATGTGATTCAGCGCGGCGATCAGAGCCCTGGACGGATCCGCCGGTCGTGCGGTCGATGATCGGGTATGCGATCAGGAGCGAAGACGTCACCGACCGCGATCACGTCCGAGCTGCGGAAGTGCACCAGGCTATCGCCGTCGGTGTGCGCGGCGGGAGCGTGGTGAGATCATGACCGGCTCGCCGTTGAGGAAGAAGTCAGCTTCGTCGGCGTGTCGTAGCGTGTTGTTGATCGGTAAGGTGATCACGGCGTTCAGCCGAAAGCCGCCGGCCGATCCTGCCTACCGCGCTGCCGCAATCATCCGATCCTGCACTGTCTGATGCGCGATGACCCGCACGCCTGCGGAGCGCCCGGTGCCGCGCTGCTTGACCAGCGACTCGTTGCCACCCGTGCTGATCTGGCATGGACGTGCGTGTTGATGATCGTGTGAGATCGGTTTGGCCGACAGCGTTCGAATCGCCGCGATCACTTGCGGCGCGACGGCCGCCGTCGCCGCGTCCACCAGCAGCACGCCATCGTCGCCAACCTGCACGGCGATGTTCATGCCGTTGACCACGAGCATGTGCACGTTGCGCTGGACGTGCAGCACTCCGACGGCCGGCGGTGACGTTGCTCGGTGGTTGACCCTGCGCGATCGACGTGGCACGACGCCGATCGTGAGGCCACGGCAACGGCGATCGCAAGCGCGGTGAGATGTCGTGGCGAGCGGATCTGGGTCATGGGCCCGTCACAGAGAGACAGCCGCCAAACCCGACGCAGTTGCGGTAAGCGCTCACACTTGTCTTTGCGGCTTGTAGATCTTCTCGAGCTTCTGCTGATACTCAGGGTAGATCGTCTCGGCTCCGCCGCGAGCAGCCTCCGCCGGAAGACGCTGTGCCAGTCCACGGAATTCCTGCAGGTTCGGGTTGGTCCCGGGGAGGTGGTGCGGCACTGTTCCAGGCGCGCCGGTAGCTCAGGAACATGCTCGCACGGAAACGAGGCCTGCTCGTCTGGCCCTGGATCGAGGAACCGCGTCTGGCTTCGCACCAGCGGCTCAGTCAGGACCACTGGATCCTCGAGCACGCTCGTGATCGTCAGATAGGTCCTGTGGACGTTCCAGTGCTCGGTCAGGCGAGCCTTGTGCGCTGCGAGGCACACCGTTCCGTCGCAGGTAGTTCGCCTTGAGATGGCGTGGTCGTGATCGTCAGCGTGTTGCCTTCCCACGCCCGGTCGAGAAGCCCTGAAAGGTGTGAGCGGCGTAGTCAGGGGGGTGGGGGCGTCCGTCGAGATAGATCGTTCTCTTGTTCTCGTACGCGCCGATGTGCACGTGAAACGCGACGATACGCTGCGTCGCGTCGTCGTATTCCGCCGAGACGCGAATCGGCGCCAGACCACGAAAGTCCGTAGTCGACCGAGTGGGGCCCGGCACTGATACCCTGGACGACTGAGGATGCGATCGGCGTCCCAGCTGTCGGCGCGGAGACGGCCGGCTTCCGGTCAATGGCAGCCCGGTGTAGTCGCCGAGCTCAGGGCCGAGGACACGCTCGATCGTGCCGTCTTCCTGATACGGCAGGCGCCCACTGTCCCGTGAAGTCCACCTGCGCTTGCGCATCCGCGAACGCGCCTGCAAGTCGCCACGAGCAGGACCACCTGTTGCCGCGTGCGCGGCATTCGCGCTTCAGTGATTCCTCCGCACGGCGCATCTTACTCTGCTGCTCGTCGCTCACGTAGAATCGAGATGTGAACCGTCGCGTTCTCGCTATTGCGCACACTTTCTGTTTCGCGTTGGTTATTGGTCGCTCGTGATTCACAGGCTCGCGTCGTTCGAGCGTCGAGCCGGAGGACCAGCCGCCGCGCCCGCGACCACTGCGCCGCGCAGGCATCGCCAGCGCGCGACGCCCAGACAAACCCGCCGCAGCTCCACGCCCGGCGCGCGCGGCGAAACCAGCGTCGTCCGTCGGCTGCCTCCTGCTGCAGCCGGGGCCCCACTCGAATCAGGCACGCTGCGCATCGACGCCGACGTGCCGAAGGCGCAGGTCTTCATCGATCGACAGTTCGTCGGGACCACACCGCTGACCGCGGGAGAACGTGAAGCCGGGGACTATCAGGTGAACGTGACCGCAGAGGGTTTCGACGGGATCGCGCAGACGATCGACGTCGAGCCCGGGCCTCGCGATCTGACGTTCAGCTTTCCGCGAGGTTCGCCTCGACGCCACGGTTGCCGTGGTTCACAAGCACCGGATGGAGGCTCGTTGAGGGCCGGCTCGTGGCCGCCGCGGACGGTATTCGATACGAGACTGCCGACAAGAACGATGCGTTCACCGCGTCGTTGAGCGATCTCGAAGCCTTCCAGGTGGCTACTGAGGACAAGAACACTGCCGACTCAAACTCCGCAAGGGCAAGCAGTTCAACTTCACCGATCCCGACGGCTAAGCGCCGATCGGCTCTTCGCTGTTTCACCGCGACGTCGAAGGCGGGACAGAGACTCGCGCAGTGAGAGTGAGATACCGGGTTTACCCGATCGCTGAGGCGACGGTGTCCGGCGTGTCCGTCCACCCTGACGTTGTCCCACCGTTGCTCGACCTTGCCATCAGGTCCGGAGTGAGATACGTCGTGCGGACGATGCCCATGTATGCTGCGGCCGTAAGCGTGGTCTTCTCCTGCCACACGCCGTACTTCTCGGCGACCGCGTGGTCGGCGTCGGCGAGCAGCGGGAACGTGATCCCGTGCTTCGTCGCGAACTCAGCGCTTGCTCTTCTCGTCGAGGATGCTGACGCCGAGGACCACGGCCTTGGCTTCTTGCGAGCGCGGGCAGGCGCGCTTCGAAATCGCAGGTCTCCTGCTGTGCAGCCTGGCGAGTGTCGTCCTTGGGGTAGAAGTGCGGATCACCGGTTTGCCGGCGTAGTCCGATAACTTGTGCGCTTTGCACTGCTTCTGGTCTTTCAGGGTGAACGCCGGTGCCTTCTTGCCAGGATCAATCAACGACATGCACTACATAGTATCACGTGTCCTCAATGACGACTCCCTCGCCGCGCCATCATCGCCGCCGATGGCGTGTTCACGCTACGACGATCTGGACGATGCCTCGAAGCCGAGTCGCTAGGATCGCTGCTGGCTGACAACGACGATCTGAACCAGACGCGCGTCGGCGTTCCTCGTTGCACGCCAGCTTTGCGTACTGCGGCGGTGCAGCGCGCGGTATCTGGCGCGCCGGCGGCGGTGTGGCTGTCCCGCTCGCGGTGGTCGCATCCGCCTGCCGAACTCGATACAGTGATTCGCGACTCGGGCGCCGGCGGTTGTCGTCGCTGACAAGGCGTCGCGCACGCGACGCTCATGCCGACTCACGCGCGGGCGGTGCACTCTCGGTTCGTGGCGGTCGACGATGCACTGCGGCGGGCCAGGCGGATGGCTTGCCGCATCTCGGGTCGAATCGCCGCGCGATGATCATCTACGAGCGGGACGACGGGCCGGCCGAAGGGCGCTGTCTCGACGCATCAGATCATCGGCGCGCAGATCGCGCGTCGCTGGTCAGAAGCTGTGGCGCTGGACGCCCGCCGATCTGCCTGCTGCTCAGTACTCCCGCTGCATCACGTGCACGGCATCATCAACAGGCTCGGCTCGGCGCTGGCGGTGCGCGCGACCTGCGAGATTCTGCGCGGCGTTCGACGCCGAGCGCGTGTGAGGAGCGGCTCACGTCGGGTGAAGTGACCGTGTTCACGGCCAGTGCCGACGATCCTACGACCGGCTGATCTCCTCGCTGGGAGGCGGCGTCGCCCGAGAGTTACGACGCAACGCTCGGATGCTGTGCGCGGTCTGCGGCTCGATGATGTCGGGCTCGGCCGCGCTTCCGGTGAAGACGCTTCGAGCGCTGGCGCGAGATCGGCGGCGCACACGCTCTCTCGAGCGCTACGGCATGACGGAGATCGGCATGGCGCTCTCGAATCCGATCGCCGGAGAGGGCGATCCGGGATCTGTCGGCACGCCATTGCCTGATGTTGAGGTGAGGCTGGTTGACGAAGCAGCGCGCGATGTTGGAGAGCGGTACCTGGAGGCTCGAGGTGCGTGGGCCGTCCGTCTTCCTCGAATACTGGAAGCGCCCGGAAGAAACCACGCGCGGCATTTCTGACGGATGGTTCCGCACAGGGACGTCGCGTTCGAGAATGGGTCATACGCCTGCTCGGGCGGACGGCGTGGACATCATCAGACCGGCGGCTTCAAAGGTCTGCCAGTGGACCGAAGCGACGAGGGCAGATGGAGATCCGCGGCCCGAAGTACGGCAGCGAGCGCACAATCTTCTGCATTCCCGACGGACTCGTGACCGCGCATCGGCAGAGCACATCCGGATATACCAGCCGGGCGACGATCCTGACCGGTGGCTGTTCCCGGCAGTCAGGGACGCCAGCCTGCCCGTGCGGTGACGGTGGCGCCCGGTCCTGGCGCATCGTCCGCGCCAAGGTAAGCATCGAGCACCGACTGCTACGACCTGCAGGCACTTCTACGCCTCGGGGCTCATCGCGGCGGGCTGCGACGTGGTGACGGTGCAGCGTGCACTGGGGCACTCCTCGCCCCTCGGTCACCCTCGACACCTACAGCCACCTCTGGCCGGACGCCGACGACCGTACGCGTAAGGCCGCGAGGCTATTCGACGCGTCATCTCGGAGTTACTGCGGACGCACTGCGGACGGAGGCCGCAAAAACACCCTTCTGACTAGGGCTTGAACGGGTTCACCGCGAACTGGATGACCCGGTACGGCGACGTTGTCGCCCGGGCCGGTCTTCCACTGGCTGATGAACACCCGCAGCTCGTCGAGCGTCGAGCCGGGCGAGATGCTAGCCGCCGTACGGCTGCGCGAGCCGGTTGTCCTCCGGCGGCGGCAAATGCTCCGCGGGATCGGGCCATTCGCCTGGCGAAGACGACCGTCGTGACCGGCGCCGTGCCAAGGCCGGTCGGGTCGGCTGCGACGCGGACCTCCATGTTGCCGGTGCTGGCGTTGAAGTACGACAGCACCGTCTTGCCGTCGATCTGCCGCACGCTCATCTCGCCGACGCGATCCGGCCACAACGGCGTCGGTGGCTTGCCCCAGCCGCCCTGAGCAGACCAGCCCTGCCAACTGGCGCGGTCGGTGAACGTCTGCGGCTTCGCGCCGGTAGAGCACCACTGGTCCGCTGCGGTCGAAGTTGTTGGCGACGATGTACACCCAGCCGCGTCGGCGAATCCGGCTTCGGGATCGGGTCGTAGTAGCCGCTGATCTGCGACTGCTCGCCGCCGTCGTAGTCGCCGCGGCCGCTGCGAATTCGGCACCGTCGGCCAATTACCTTGTCGCCGGATTGGCTTTCACCAGTCGCGACGTCTGCGGCACCAGGTCCTTGACGGTGGTGACGAGCAGGTAGTTCTCCCGGTTGATCTGCACCACGCCCGCGGGCAGCTGCGACATGCCCGGCCGGCGTCGAGTCGGCGAGCAGTGGCTTGTCGTTGCCGGTAACGCCGGTCGTAGCGCACACCGGTCGGGTCGTCGATCGAGTCGGTTTCGACGTGCAGCGCGATCGGTGCATGCCAGCGGCCGAAGCCGACGCCCTGGCCGGCGAAGCTGTCACCGCAGACCTGCAGGATCCCGCTCGGGAAACTCCATGAACTCGCACAGATCGGTGGCGCCGATGTCGTAATCGCTTGTCGGCGTTCCAGTTCCGGCGGTCGGGCCCGATGCGGATCACCTGGCCCGGCGCCAGCGGCGGCAGCATGGGCTCAGGGATGGGCGCGGGCGGATCGGCGTGCGGCACGGACGGGCAACGCGGCAGCCAACGCCGAGATCGACGAAATGGCGCAAAACTACTGCACTTTCGCGCCCAAACGTCGGTTTCGGCGCAAGGGGATCACAGCTCGGCGGCCAGCAGCTCAGCGATCTGAATCGTGTTCAGCGCCGCACCTTTTCGCAGGTTGTCGCCGGACACGAACAAGGCGAGGCCACGACCGTCGGGCACACCGGGATCCTGGCGGATGCGGCCGACGAGTGATTCATCGACGCCGGCGGCGGCCAGCGGCGTCGGCACGTCGACCAGCTTCACGCCCGGGCGCTTCGGCCAACAGATGGCGCGTGCGCGTTCGACCGACAGCGGCCGGTCGAACTCGGCGTTGATCGACAGCGAGTGCCCGGTGTACACCGGCACCCGCACACACGTCCCGCTCACCAACAGGTCGGGAATGCCGAGGATCTTGCGGCTTTCGTTGCGCAGCTTCTGGTCTTCGTCGGTCTCGCCGGAATCGTCCTCGACATACGAACCGGCAAGCGGGACCACGTTGAACGCGATCGGCGCGACGTACTTGTTGGGCGCGGGAACTTCAGCGCGGAGCCGTCGTGCACCAGCTGCTCGCTGTCGTCGACCACTGCGCGCGCCTGACCGAACAGCTCCTGCACGCCGGCCAACCCGCTGCCGGACACCGCCTGATACGTCGACGCGATCATCCGGACCAGCCCGGCCTCGTCGTGCAGCGGCTTGAGCACCGGCATCGCGGCCATCGTCGTGCAATTCGGGTTGGCGATAATGCCTTTCGGGCGGTTGCGCGCGTCGCGCGAAGTTGACCTCGCTGACCACCAACGGCACATCAGGGTCCTTGCGCCACGCCGACGAGTTGTCGATGACCGTCACGCCGGCGGCGGCGAACCGCGGCGCCTGCACCCGCGACATCGTCGCGCCGGCGGAGAACACCGCGATGTCCAGGCCTGCGGGATCGGCGGTCGACGCGTCCTCGACCTCGATCTCCTGGCCGCGGAACGGCAGCTTCTTGCCCTGCGACCGCGCGGAGGCGAAGAACCGCACGCTGGTGGCCGGAAAGTCGCGTTCCTCCAGCAGCGTTCGCATCACCTGGCCGACCTGCCCGGTCGCGCCAACCACACCGATGTTGCACCGACTCTTGACCATCAACGTCCCGTTCCCGCGTAGACGACGGCTTCCTCGTCGCCGCCGAGGCGCGAACGCCTCGTGCAGGGCGACGACCGCCTTGTCCAGTTCAGTGTCCTTGATCAGCACCGAGATTCGGATCTCCGAGGTGGAGATCAGGTCGATGTTCACGCCCACCCCGGCCAGCGCCTCGCAGAACTTCGCGGTGACGCCGGGATGGGTGCGCATGCCCGCGCCGACCAGCGACACCTTGCCGATGTGATCGTCGTAGAGCACCTTGCTGAACCCGATCTCCTCCTGCAGCGACGTCAGCTTCTCCACCGCGCCCGGCCCGCTCTCCCGCGAGCAGGTGAACGTGATGTCGGTCTTGCCGTCCTCGATCTTGGAGATGTTCTGCAGCACCATGTCGATGTTCACGTCGGCGTCGGCGACCGCGCGGAACACCTTGGCGGCGTAGCCGGGAACGTCGGGGATGCCGACGATCGTCACCTTCGCCTCGCTGCGATCGTGGGCGACTCCGGTGATGATGGCGTCTTCCATGGGGATGTCCTCTATCGATCCGGTCACAATCGTGCCGGGCTTATCTGAATACGACGACCGGACGTGTACCGGAACGTTGTAGCGGCGGGCATATTCCACGCAGCGCAGCATCAGCACCTTGGCGCCGCACGCGGCGAGCTCGAGCATCTCCTCGAACGACACGGTGTCCATCCGCTGCGCGTTGGGCACGATGCGCGGGTCGGCGGTGAAGATGCCGTCGACGTCGGTGTAGATCTCGCAGACGTCGGCGTTCAGCGCCGCGGCCAGCGCGACGGCGGTGGTGTCCGACCCGCCGCGGCCGAGCGTGGTGACGTCCTTGCTGTCCTGGCTGACGCCCTGGAAGCCGGCGACGAGCACGATCAGGCCCTCGTCGAGCGCCGACTGCAGCCGGCCCGGCGTGACGTCGATGATCTTGGCGTTGCCGTGGGTGCTGGTGGTGATGACGCCCGCCTGCGACCCGGTGAACGAGCGGGCCTGCGCGCCCAGCGAGTCGATGGCCATCGCGACCAGCGCGTTGGAGATCCGCTCGCCGGCTGTCAGCAGCATGTCCATTCCCGCGCGCAGGCGGCGCCGGGCACACCTGCTTGGCCAGATCGAGCAGGTCGTCGGTGGTGTCGCCCATCGCCGAGACCACGACGACCACGTCGTTTCCTGCTTCTTGGTCTCGACGATGCGTTCGGCGACGCGGCGGATCCGCTCGGCGTCGGAGACCGAGGATCCACCGTACTTCTGTACGACGAGCGCCACTGCAGAACCTTTCATGCGCTGGGGTTCAACCAAGAATAAGGGGTCTGCGCACCCCATTTACTCCGCCGGTAGCGTCAAGATGTGGTCAAGACCGCGACGAGCGCTTGCGCGCGAGCCAGCGGCACGGCCCGCGCGCGCGCAGACCCGGTACCGATCCACCCCGACATCGCCGCGCGGTGGAGTCCGCGGATGTTCGACGGCGACGCCGTGCTCAAGGCGGACGACCTCGTCGCGGTCCTCGAGGCCGCACGCTGGGCCGCCACCTGGGGCCACCGCCAGCCGGTGCGCTTCCTCGTCGGGCTGCGCGGCGACGAGACCTTCACCGAGATCTCCGAGCTGCTCAAACGCGGCAACAGCTACGCCAAGGCCGCCGGAGCGCTGATCCTGGTCTGCGCCGACGAGGGCGAGGACGAGCGGACCGCGCGGTACGCCGCGGTCGACGCCGGTGCGGCGATCGCGCAGTTGACCATCGAGGCGGTGTCGCGCGGGTTGATCGCCCACCCGATGGCCGGGTTCAACGCCGACGGCGCCCGCGAGGTGTTCGGCATTCCCGAGGGCGTGCGGCCCATCGCCGTCGTCGCGGTCGGATCGCTGGGCGACTACGACAACGCGCCACCGGAGATCGTCGAGCGCGACGCGCAGGGCCGCGGCAGGCTGCCGCTGGAGGAAGCGCTGGCCGCTCGTCGCCGGTGGACGGCAGCCGCTGCCGCGGGGCCTGCACGACTCGAGCCGGCGTCGCCTGCTGACCGTCTTCTCGCCCCACCCAGGTCCAGCTGCTTGACCCGCGTCAGGAACAGGCCTTTGCCAGCTCGTCGAGGTTCTCGGAGATCCGGGCGTTCAGCGCCATCATCTCGTAGGCCGCCGGCGGCGCGGGCGCACCGGGAGCCCGCGACTCCGTTTGAGCGCGCAAGAACGGGAAGCTTTCCTGACGAACTCGTTGGCGAGGCTGGCGACCGTCGTACCCGTGCGAGCCAGGTCGGGCGCGTAACTTTCTGGGCACGTTCGGCCAGCCCGTCGGCCCACGCCTGATACGCGGCGTCCTCGGCGGCGCTGGGGACACCCTGCTCGTCACCGGTTTTCGACGCGATGTGCTCGGCCTGGGAGCGGCTGAAGTCCAGCAGGTCCTTGACCGGACGGCATTCCTCGGACGGACGGTCAAACACGGTGTAGGACAACACAAGCGCCACGGCTGCGATCGCCGCCACGCCGATGGCGGGCCACCATCGCCGATCGAGCTTCATCGCACGAACTGTAACCCGGCCGAAACACTCGAGCCTGTCCACGTAACAGAAACATCGGTTACTGGCAGTGAACGGCTCTCACCGGAGCCGCACCACTCCAGGAGATGTATATGGATACAGGAACCACAGCATTCATGCTGTGTTGCATCATCGGCCTGACGATGATGATCCCCGGCCTCGCGCTCTTCTACGGCGGCATGGTGTCCGTCAAGAGCTCGACCAACATGATGATGATGACGTTCGGCGCCGTGGCCGTCGTCGGCGTGCTGTGGGTGTTGTTCGGCTTCTCGATGGCGTTCGGCACGTCCTACGGCGGCTTCGTCGGCAGCTTCACCGAGTTCGCGGGCATGAAGAACCTCACCGAACCGATGACCACCATCAACGGCCTGCCGGTGAGCCTATTCGCGTTATTCCAAGCACTATTCGCGGCGATCACCGTTGCGCTGATATCCGGCGCGGCCGCCGACCGGATGAAGTTCGGCGCCTGGATGACGTTCGCGACCGCGTGGGCGATCCTCGTCTACTTCCCCGTCGCGCACTGGGTGTTCGCGTTCGACGGCGTGGTGACGCCGGACGCCAAGGGCGGCTGGATCGCCAACCAAGCTCAAGGCCATCGACTTCGCGGGCGGCACGGCGGTGCACATCAACTCCGGTGCCGCCGCACTGGCGCGTCGCCATCGTGCTGGGCAAGTCGCTCGGCTTCGGCAAGTTCCGTAAGCCGCACAACGTGCCCGCTGACGCTGCTCGGCGCAGGCCTGCTGTGGGCCGGCTGGTATGCGTTCAACGGCGGCTCGGCGCTGGCCGCGGGCACCTCGGCGGCGATCGTCATGGTCACGACGTTCACCGCCACCTGCGCGGCGACGCTGGCCTGGCTCGGCGTCGAGAAGATCAAGGACGGGCACGTCACCGGTGTCGGCGCGGCGTCGGGCGCGGTGGCCGGGCCTGGTCGCCATCACCCCGGCCTGCGGCGCGGTCACCCCGATCGGTGCGATCTTCGTCGGCTTGATCGCCGGCGCGATCTGCCCGCTTGCGGTCGGGCTCAAGTCCAGGTTCGGCTACGACGACTCGCTCGACGTGGTCGGCGTGCACCTGGTCGGCGGCGTGATCGGCACCCTGCTGATCGGTCTCTTCGCCAGCGCAGGCATGCCGAACAAGACCGACGGCCTGTTCTACGGCGGCGGGCTCGACCAACTGTGGAAGCAGGCGATCGCCGCCGGTGCGGTGATGGCCTACTCGTTCGTGGTCGCGTACCTCATCGCGCTTCGTCATCAAGAAGACGATGGGCATCCGCATCTCGACCGACGAAGAAGAAAAGGGCATCGACGCCAAGTTCCACCGGGACGCGGCGTACGAACTCCAGCCCGCCTGACGGACAGCGACGACGGCTCGCCGGAGGAGCCGACAACTCCGGCCGGCGCGGAACCACTCGCCCGCGCCGGCCGGCCTTCACTTCAACAGACAATGGTTTATTGGAATGATCCGACGCCATTTGACCTCGCCACCCTGGCCGAACAGTCAGGAACGAAGTTCATCCTCGCGCTGTTCGTCGACCTGCGAGGCAAGCCGTGCGCGAAGCTGGTGCCCGTCGAGGCCGTCGACCTGCTCGCCACCGAGGGCGTCGGCTTCGCCGGATACGCCGTCGGCGCCATGGGCCAGGAGCCCAAAGACCCTGACATGATGGCGATTCCGGATCCGGCGTCGTTCACGCCGATCCCGTTCATCAAGGACGGCCTGGCCATCGTCCACTGCGACCCGCACGTCAACGGTGAACCGTGGCCGTACGCGCCGCGCGTGATCCTCAAGGCACTGATCCAGCGGGCCGCCGACGCCGGCTTCGAGCCGTGGGTCGGGGCCGAGGTGGAGTACTTCCTGCTGCACCGCAACGCCGACGGCAGCCTCGTCGGTCGCGGACGCCGCCGACACCGCCGCGCAGCCCTGCTACGACGCCCGTGGCGTCACGCGGATGTACGACCACCTGACCGCGATCTCGGCGGCGATGAACACGCTCGGCTGGTCCAACTACGCCAACGACCACGAGGACGGCAACGGCCAGTTCGAGCAGAACTTCCAGTTCGCCGACGCACTCACCACCGCCGACCGCGTGGTCACGCTGCGCTACCTGCTGTCGATGATCGCGGCCGAACGCGGCATGGTGGCCACCTTCATGCCCAAGCCGTTCGCCGAGAAGACCGGCAGCGGTTTGCATCTGCATCTGTCGCTGACCAGCGGCGGCACTCCCGTCTTCCCCGCCGACGATGACTCCCGCGGCCTCGGCTTGTCCGAGACCGCCTATGCGTTCATCGGCGGGATCCTCGAAGCATGCCAGTGCGCTGCAGGCCGTGGTGGCGCCAACGGTCAACTCCTACAAGCGAACCGGCGCGACGACGACGGCGTCAGGCGCGTCGTGGGCGCCGAGGACCCCGACCTACGGCGGCAACGACCGCACTCACTACATCCGCGTGCCCGACTCGGCGCGCATCGAGCTTGCGCGGCAGCGACGGCTCCGCCAACCCGTACCTGGCGATCGCCGCGGCACTGGGTGCCGGCATCGATGGGATCAAGCGCAGCGCCGACCCCGGAGGCATTGGCGGCCAGGGACGTTCGCCGCTGCCGCCGACGCTGCTGCACGCGGTCGACGAGTTCGGAGGGCGACCCGGTGGTCGCGGGTGTGCTCGATGCCGCGGGCGACGGCGTGGCGGGCTACTTCGCCAACGTCAAGCGCGAGGAGTTCTTCGCCTACCACAGCGCCGTGACGCCGTGGGAGATCGACCACTACCTGACCGCGTTCTGAATGCGTCAAAAGTCAAAGGAGACAAGCCATGTGCGGGATCGTCGGGTTGCACCTGCGCACCCCGGAGCTGTATCCCCGGCTCGGGGAACTGCTCACCGGAATGCTGTGCGAGATGGGCGACCGCGGCAGCGACTCGGCCGGCGTCGCCGTCTACGGCGACCCGATCTGGTCACCCCCGGGACGGGGCTGCGTATCGGTGCTGGAGGTCGATCCGACGGCCGACGACCTCGGCCTTGACGTCAGCGTGACCCGGCATGGCGACACGTATCTCCTTACGGCAGAGGTATCTTCGGAGATGCTGCTGGATGCGGTCAAGGCGGCGTACCCGCAGGCGCTGATCGCCGGCTTCGGCTCGGACATGGCCGTGCTCAAGGGCGTCGGGCATCCGCGCACGCTGACCGACGCGTGGGGCCTGGCCAAGGCGCAGGGCTGGCAGGGTGTCGGTCACACCAGGATGGCGACGGAGTCCGCGGTGACGCCCGCGGGTTGCCATCCCTACGCGGTCGGGCCCGAGCAGTGCATGGTGCACAACGGCTCGTTCGCCAACCACGCCACGATCCGCCGCGAACTACGCGCCGCCGGTGTGCAATTCGACAGCGAGAACGACACCGAGGTGGGCGCGCGGTTCATCGCCGAAGCAGTTGGCCGATGGTCGCGACGTGGAAGCCGCGCTCAAGGAACTGTGTGCGACGCTTCGACGGGTTCTACACGCTGCTGGTGTCCAACCGCGACTCGTTCGCGGTGGTGCGCGACGCGATCGCGTGCAAACCCGGCCGTCATCGCCGAGACCGACGACTGGGTGGCGATGGGCAGCGAATACCGGGCGCTGGCAGGGCTTCCCGGCGCGTCGAGACCGCCGAGATCTGGGAGCCGGAGCCGGAGGTGATCTACGCATGGACACGATGACATGCGCACGGTGCGCTCATCGCGACCTTCGACCTACGAACGGTCCGCTGCGTGAGGTCAACACCGACGCTGCACGCGACCGGACCTGTCCGGTGAGTTCGTCATCGCACATCCCGACGGCGCGCACAACGTTGCCGTCGGCGTCGACGCGCCGGTGAAGGTGACGGTCGAGGGCCACGTCGGCTACTACGCCGCAGGCATGAACCAGCAGGCCGAGATCACCATCAACGGCAACGCAGGCACCGGCGTGGCCGAAGAACATGATGAGCGGCACGGTCTGGGTCAAGGGCAATGCGTCGCAGTCGGCAGGCGCAACCGCCCACGGCGGTCTGCTGGTGATCGAAGGCAACGCCGCCGCGCGGTGCGGGATCTCGATGAAAGGCGTCGACATCGTGGTGGGCGGCGACGTCGGCCACATGAGCGCGTTCATGGCGCAGGCCGGGCGGCTGGTGATCCGCGGCAACGCAGGCGAGGCGCTCGGCGACTCGATCTACGAGGCCCGCATCTACGTCCGCGGCGACGTCGCCTCGCTGGGCGCCGACTGCGTCGCCAAGGAGATGCGGTCCGAGCACCACAAGGAGCTCGAATACCTGCTCAAGGCGGCGGGTTTCGAGGGCGACGACACGGCTGCCTACACCCGCTACGGGTCGGCGCGAAACCTCTACCACTTCCACGTCGACAACGCTTCGAGCTACTGATGACATATACAACTGACGACCGCGCGCGCCTCGGCCTGCGCGAGTCCGCCACATTCGACCGACCGACGATCGCGGCCATCCAGCGGGCCGCGCGAAACCGGCATCTACGATATCCGCGGGTGGGGCGCCAAGCGGCCGCTACCGCATTTCGACGACCTGCTGTTCCTTGGCGCGTCGATGTCGCGCTACCCGCTGGAGGGATACCGCGAGAGGTGCGGCACCGACGTGGTTCTCGGCGACCGGTTCGCGAAACACCCACTGCACCTGGATATTCCGGTGACGATCGCCGGCATGTCGTTCGGTGCGCTGTCCGGGCCCGCCAAGGAGGCGTTGGGGCCGCGGCGCCAGCGAGGTCGGCACGTCGACCACCACCGGTGACGGCGGCATGACGCCCGAGGAGCGCGGCCAGAGCAAATACCTGGTGTACCAATACCTTCCGTCGCGATACGGGATGAACCCGGACGACCTGCGCAAGGCCGACGCGATCGAGGTGGTCCTCGGCCAGGGCGCCAAACCCGGCGGCGGTGGAATGCTGCTGGGCCAGAAGATCTCCGAACGCGTGGCAGGGATGCGCACCCTGCCCGAGGGCATCGACCAGCGTTCGGCCTGCAGGCACCCCGACTGGACCGGACCCGACGACCTGACCATCAAGATCAACGAACTGCGCGAGATCACCGACTGGGAGAAGCCGATCTACGTCAAGGTCGGCGCCACCCGCACGTACTACGACGTGAAACTGGCCGGTGCACGCCGGCGCTGATGTCGTGGTCGTCGACGGCATGCAGGGCGGCACCGCCGCCACCCAGGAGGGTGTTCATCGAGCACGTCGGCATCCCGACGCTGGCCGCGGTCCCGCAGGCGGTGCAGGCGCTGGCCGAGCTCGGTGTCCATCGGAAGCAGTGCAATTGATCGTCTCCGGCGGCATCCGCACCGGCGCCGACGTGGCCAAGGCGCTGGCGCTCGGCGCCGACGCCGTGGCGATCGGCACCGCCGCGCTGATCGCGTTGGGCGACAACCATCCTCGCTACGCCGCCGAGTACGAGAAGCTCGGCAGCGCCGCAGGCTTCTTCGACGACTTCCAGGACGGCACCGATCCGGCGGGGATCAGCACGCAGGATCCCGAGCTCGCCGCGCGGTTCGATCCCGTCGAGGGCGGCAGGCGGCTGGCCAACTACCTGCGGGTGCTGACCATGGAGGCCCAGACCATCGCCCGCGCCTGCGGCAAGGCGCACGTGCTGCACCTCGAGCCCGAGGACCTTGTCGCGGTGACCATCGAGGCGGCGGCGATGGCCAGGGTGCCGCTGGCCGGAACGGACTGGATTCCGGGCCGATGAGCGCTTGCGCGAAGAGCAGAGAGCACCGATGAGCGCTTGCGCGAAGAGCGAACGATGAGCGCACCGATGAGCCACCGCCCGGACGTCGTCATCGTCGGCGGCGGCATCGAGGGCGCGGCCGCCGCGTGGGCGCTGAGCCAGCGCGGCGTCACGGACGTCGTTGTGGCCGAGCGCAATACCGTCGCGTCGGGGATGACCGGCAAGTCCAGCGGCATCGTCCGCTGCCACTACGGGGTCACCTTCGCTGGCCGCGATGGCCACCGTCGGACTGGAGGTGTTCGAGAAGGCCGACGAGATCTTCGGCACCGACATCGGCTTCCGGCAGACCGGGTACGTCGTCGGCGTCGGCGAACCCAACGTCGAATCCCTGCGCAAGAGCCTGGCCGCCCAGCGGGCGGTCGGCGTGCAGACCGAGGAGATCGACCGGTCCGAGGTGGCCCGCATGTGGCCGTTCGCGGACCTCTCGCCGTTCGAGGCCTTCGGGTGGGAGGCGCGCGGCGGCTACGGCGATGCGTACATGACCGCGCAGGCGTTCGCGGCCTCGGCGCGCGCGGCCGGCATCCGAATCCGCCAGGGGACAACGGTCACCGAACTGGTCGGTGGTCGGCGATCGGGTCACCGGTGTCCGGCTCGCCGACGGCAGCGAGATCTCTGCAGGCACCGTCGTCGTCGCGACCGGAGTGTGGACTCGTCTCTCTCAGCCGTTCCTGCGCTCATATGGCGTCGACGTGCCGATCCGGGTGGTGCGTGAGCAGATCGTCACGATCGCGCCCGGCATCGCAGATCGGTTCCGTGCCCGTCTTCTCCGACCTGGTGTCGCTGCAGTACGTCAGGCCGGAAGTCGGCGGCGACATCCTGTTCGGCAACAGCGACCTGTCCGACGTCGAAGAGGCGGATCCCGACAACTACCTGAACCGCGCGACCGACGCGTTCGTCGACCTCACCGTCGACAAGGTCGGCACCCGCTTCCCCGGGTTCGCCGATGCGGCGATCAGCAGCAGCTACGCGGGCGTGCTACGACGTCACGCCGGACTGGAATCCGGTGATCTCCACGACCGGCGCTCGACGGCCTCGTCGTCGCGGCCGGTTTCAGCGGGCACGGGTTCAAGATCGCGCCTGCGGTGGGTCGGCTGGTCGCCGACCTCGTCGTCGACGGACACAGCAATGACCCGCGGATCCCGCATTCCGACTTCCGGCTGTCGCGGTTCGCAGAGGGCGACCTGCTGAAGAGCCCGTATCCGTATGTCGGTGCCGGGCAAATGCGATGATGGTGACCCAGTGACCGACGTTCCACTTCTTCGCAACAAGTCGGGCACGGCGCGAGACCGTGATCCCCACGAGCCCGTCGAGGAGCTCGAGTTCGAGGCCGCGATCGGCCGTAATGTGCGGCAGCTGCGGCAGCAGCAAGGGCTCACGGTCGCGGAAATGGCTGCCCGCGTTGGCATTTCCAAGGCGATGATGTCCAAGATCGAGAACGCCCAGACGTCGTGCAGCCTGGGCACACTTTGCGTTGCTGGCCAAGGGTTTCGACGTGCCGGTCACCAGCCTGTTCCGCGGCGCCGACGTCGAGCGCCCCGCGGCGTTCGTCAAGGCGGGCACCGGCGCGCGCATCGTGCGCAACGGCACCAAGGAAGGCCACGAGTATCAGCTGCTCGGGTCGTTGCGGGGCGAGCACAAGCGGCTCGAGTGCCTGCACGTCACGCTGTCCGAGAAGAGCCAGACCTATCCGTTGTTCCAGCATCCCGGCACCGAGTTCATCTTACATGCTCGGAAGGCGTCATGGATTACAGCCACAGCCGCTCGGTGTATCGACTGCATCCCGGGCGACTCGCTGCAGATCGACGGCGAGGGCGCGCATGGTCCGGTCGATCTGGTCGAGGTGCCGATCCGCTTCCCATCGGTGATCGCGTTCCCGGATTCTCAGGTGTAGAGCTTGGCCGCGGCCGACCGCCAGGTCGGTGACGACGTCGCAGTGCTCGCCGCCGCTGTCCACCACCACCGCGGGCCGGATGACGACCTCGCCCGGTTCCGACGAAATCGCCGCCGAGCAGCCTGCGCTGCATCGGAGCGCCGACGAACGCCACCGCCGAGCAGTAGGTCGGGTCGACGAGCAGCTCGACACCGTCGCGTTCGCGGTGCTGCCGGGTCTCGGTCGCCATGTCGTAGCTTCTTCGGCTGCAGCGACACCTGTATCGGCACGACGTCGTTGCCGCGCATGATCCCGAAGGTGCATTCGTATGGCCGGGAGCGAGTGACGTCCCACCGCTCGACCTCGCGTGCCGACCACGGACAGCACCTGGCACGGGTCCCGCTCGGCGAGCGCGTCCGGATAGACGGCGACCGCGTCGCGGACCGGCAGCCGCAACGACTCCACGGTCGGTGCGATGGCGCGGGCCAGGCGCTGCGCGAAGTCGCAGTTGCTCTCGGCGATGAGTCCGACGCGCACGAACGGCTGATCGAGTTGGCGCAGCGGCTGCGCGCCGGGCAGCAATGACGAGATTGAGCGGCAGCAGATAGTCACACGAGCCGGGATAGGTCTCGTACACCGGAAGGTCACCGGCCAAGAATGCGACGGGCTGGCCGGCCATGCGGTTGAGGATCACCTCGATGCTGGCGTAGCGGCGGTTGGCCTCGCCAGGCACCTTGATGTCGACGATCGCATTCGTCGAGCGCGAAAAGCGTTCCCACCGGAGCCGATTTCCGCCGATCTTGGCCATCGCGTCGCGGGTCAGCAGGCCGCACGGGTCGATCCGGCGCACCGCACGCAGATAGGCCAGCGCGGTGACGTCGCCGGGATTGACGCGCTGCCCGTGGTGGGGACGTCGCCCGCGAAGAAGTACGCGGGATCGACCTCGCGGGGACCCATCGCGGCGGTGCCGTCGAGGGACGCGGCTGCAGCCGCGAGCAGCAGCGCAGCGACGGCCAGCAGCGCCATCACCATGCCGGTCACGCCTCACCGCCAATCTTCCATCGACCGAGCCGGTGACGGGCGACGAGACCTGGGGTTTTGGCCTTGCAGCTGGGCTTGCTACAGTGGTCGCGTGCAGCGGGTGCTCCTTCTCGGCAGCCGCGACGGGGTCTGATCCAGACCGGCTTCCCGTCGCGGGTGTTCGCGATGCGCCGGTCTTGACCGTCCCGGTCTCAGCCAACTCCCGGAGCAATCACCGTGACTACCTTCTCGAAACCCACACCAGATTCGCCTGACGCCTTCGCGTCGGTACGCACCATCAACACAGCCGTCCGGCGCACCGCAACCCCGGCCAGCCCGCCTGGAACACCCAGCGGACCACGTCGATGCCGGTCAGCCGGTATCGCACCTTCGCCGAAGAGGTGCCGGGCGGCAGCCCGGCGTCAGGCGCAGTGCCCGTTCCGTTTGACCGCAGCTGGCCCGACAGTGTCGTCGACCGCGCACCGATGTGGTGTGCGGTGGACCTGCGCGACGGCAACCAGGCCCTGATCGACCCGATGAGCCCGGCGCGCAAGCGCCGCATGTTCGACCTGCTGGTCCGGATGGGCTACAAGGAGATCGAGGTCGGGTTCCCGTCGGCCAGCCAGACCGACTTCGACTTCGTCCGCGAGATCATCACCGAGGGCGCGATCCCCGACGACGTCACCATCCAGGTGCTGACGCAGTGCCGCCCGGAGCTGATCGAGCGGACGTTCGAGGCGTGCGAGGGCGCGCCGCGCGCGATCGTGCACTTCTACAACTCGACGTCGATCCTGCAGCGGCGGGTGGTGTTCCGCGCCGACCGCGAGGCGGTCAAGGCGATCGCCACCGACGGCGCCCGCAAGTGCGTCGAGGAAGCCGCGAAGTATCCCGGCACGCTGTGGCGGTTCGAGTACTCGCCGGAGTCCTACACCGGCACCGAGCTGGAGTACGCCAAGTGACGTGCGCGACGCCGTCGCCGACGTCATCCAGCCCACCCCCGACGTGGCCGCTGATCGTCAACCTGCCCGCGACCGTCGAGATGGCCACCGCCGAACGTCTACGCCGACTCGATCGAGTGGATGAGCCGCAACCTGGCCCGTCGGGACAGCATCATCCTGAGCCTGCACCCGCACAACGACCGCGGAACCGCCGTCGCCGCAGCGGAATTGGGCTATCAGGCCGGCGCCGACCGGATCGAGGGCTGCCTGTTCGGCAACGGCGAGCGCACCGGCAACGTCTGCATCGTGACGCTGGGGCTGAACCTGTTCTCCCGCGGCATCGACCCGCAGATCGACTTCTCCAACATCGACGAGATCCGTCGCACCGTCGAGTACTGCAACCAGCTGCCGGTACACGAACGCCACCCGTACGGCGGCGACCTGGTGTACACCGCGTTCTCCGGCAGCCACCAGGACGCCATCAACAAGGGCCTGGACGCGATGAAGGTTTCGGCCGACGAGCAGGACGCCGACGTTGATGACCTCCTGTGGCAGGTCCCGTATCTGCCGATCGACCCCAAGGACGTCGGCCGCACCTACGAGGCGGTCATCCGGGTCAACTCGCAGTCGGGCAAGGGCGGCGTGGCCTACATCATGAAGGCCGACCACGGCCTGGCGCTGCCGCGCCGGTTGCAGATCGAGTTCTCCCAGGCGATCCAGAAGATCACCGACGGCGAGGGCGGCGAGGTCTCGCCGAAGGAGATGTGGGACGTCTTCGCCGAGGAGTACCTGGCGCCGATCCGGCCGCTGGAACGCATCCGGCAGAAGGTCGATCGCCTCCGAGGTCGACGGCGGAACCGACATCATCGAGGCGACGGTCAAGATCGACGGCGTCGAGACGGAGATCCGCGGCTCGGGCAACGGCCCGCTCGCGGCGTTCGTCGACGCGCTGTGCAGCGTCGGCATCCAGGTCCACGTGCTGGACTACTCGGAGCACGCGCTGACGGCCGGTGAAAGCGCACAGGCCGCGGCATACGTCGAGGCGTCGGTGAACGGCAAGACGATCTGGGGCGTCGGCATCGCGACGTCGATCACCACCGCGTCGCTTCGCGCGGTGGTATCCGCTGTCAATCGAGCTTCGCGTGATTGACTGACGCTCGCGCACACTCGCGCATCCAACGTGCAAAGGAGTTGGCGTGGACTGGGGCTCGACGTGGGATTTCCTCTGGCACTTCCTGATCATCTTCGCGTGGATCGCGTATCTGTTGGTGCTGTTCCAGATCCTCGATGGACCTGTTCTGGCGCGACCACAAGACGTCGGGCTGGTCAAGGCGGTCTGGGTGGTCTTCCTGTTCGTGTTCCCGTGGCTGACGGCGTGTGATCTACCTGATCGCGCGCGGCAAGGGCATGAGCGAAGCGGGCCAGGGAGGCCGCCGCCGCCGCCAAGACAGGCAACCGACGCCTACATCACGCGAGGCGGCCGGACGCTCACCCGCACAGGGAGATCGCCGACGCCAAGGCCCTGCTCTCGCGATTCCGGCTCGATCACCCAGGCTGAGTTCGATTCGCTAAAGGCGAAGGCGCTCAGCTGAATTAGTCGAGGAAGGCGCTCAGCAGTCGGTCCACAAGACCGGCGGCATCTTGCGCGCCCGGCTCGGGTGCGATGGTGAGGTTGCTGAACACAAAGCCGTTGAGCAACCTGCTGAGCTCGTCCATCCTTTCCGGTGTCGGGGTGAAGCCGGCGGCCTCAATGATGAGCGTCGCCGACTTCACCGCGGCCGCCTGAAGCTCCGTCATCAGCGGCCGCAGCTCCGCACGCCGGGTGCTCTCCATGAACAGCTCAAACCGCGCCAGTGTCCAGCGCGCGAAACTGCTCATCGGGCTCGAGCATGCGAACCATCAACGCTTTCAAGCGCATCACGGCTTAGCGGGCCGATCGCCGACTGCAGTGCCTCGACGCGCTGCCAATGCAGATCCACCGTCCGGGCGCGCGGTCGCTTCCAGCAGCGCCTGGCGGGTCCGGAAGTAGTTCGACGTGGTGCCCGCGGGCACACCGGCGCGGCTGTCGACCTGCCGATGCGTCAGACCCCCGACGCCGTCGTCACACAGGATGTCGATCGCGGCGTCGAGGATCTGCGTCCGTCGTTCAGGATTGGTAGGCATCAGTTCTCATATTGCAGGCGCCTATTCGCCCCACTGCCACACCGCGTCCTCGTCCGGTGCGGGCGGGGGCGAGCTCGAGGGGCAAGCATGTCCGGCTCCGGGGTGGAAAGGGCAAGCCGCAGCAGATGCCTTGCGGGCGGCGCGGGCGGTTCATCGCGACGCCGAACGAGTGCGGTTTCGACCACCGGCACGTGCCGGGCAAGCGGCAGCACCAGCGACCTTGTCGCCGCGGACGGCTCGCACCGATGACGGCAGGATCGAGACGCCGAGGCCGGCACCGACCAACGCCACCACCGTGGGGACGAGTTTGACATCGCGCACGTTCGGCTCGAATCCGGCCTGCCGGCACGCCTCGACGAGGTGCCGGTGCAGCCCGCCCCACGCGCCGGGTGCCGGGGCCAGAAATTGCTGTGCGGCCAGCGCTGCGAGGTCGGCCCGCTCGCCGTGCTGCGTGGCGAGCGCCGCGGGCAGCACCGCAACCAGCGGCTCGCGATGCACAACTGCGAAGTCCAGCTGCGGGTCCCGGGTCCGCGCGACCGTCGGTGGCGGCAGGTGCACCAGCCCAAGGTCGGTGCGGCGCAAGCGAACTGCCTCCAGCACGCCGTCCGCGGTCTCCTCGCTGACGTCGAGCACCACATCGGGACGATCGACCCGGAAGCGTTCCAGGAGTTGCGGCAACAGCGCCCAAGCGGTCGCCGAGTCGAACGCGAGCGCAAGCCGCCCGCTGCGCCCCTCCCCAACTGCCGGACCGACTCCGCGAGCGCGTCGACCTCGGCGAGCAGCCGTCGCGCGTGGGTCGCAGGTACCGGCCGGCGTCGGTCAGGTCGACGCCGCGGCGATGCCGAATCAGCAGCGGGACCCCGAGCTCGCGTTCCAGGCGGGACAACTGCACCGTCAGTGGCGGCTGCGTCAGGTGCAGCCGTGCGGCTGCCCGGGTCACCGAATGCTCCTCGGCAACCGTCACGAAGTACCGAAGTTGGCGCAGGTCCATACCGAAGTATATGGCTGAGGCAGCAAATAGGTATTGGACATATACCTCGGAGCGGAGAAGTGTGAACGACATCACGAAGCCGAACTGAGATCGGAGGTCGACGGTGCTGGAGTTCAGCTACGACGCGCTGCCCGGACGGATCGTCTTCGGCCGGGGCGCGGCTCGGCAGCGGCTTGCCGGCGAGGTGGATCGGCTCGGGAGTTCCCGGTTGCTGCTGATCGCGACCGCCTCCGAAGAGGCGAAGGCACGGGAGCTGTTGACGCCGGTTGCCGATCGCATCGTTGCGACGTTTGCCGGCGTCCGCCCGCACGTGCCGGTAGCGGTCGCCGAGGCGGCCCGCGCGATGGCGGCCGAGGTCGGCGCGGATGCGCTGCTCAGCGTCGGCGGAGGTTCCACCACCGGTACCGCGAAGGCGGTCGCGCTGACCACGGGGCTGCCCATCGTCGCCGTCCCCACCACCTACGCCGGCTCCGAGGTGACTCCGGTGTGGGGTCTCACCGAAGAGCGAGCGCAAGCGCACCGGCACCGATCCGGTGGTGCTGCCGCGCGTGGTGGTTTACGACCCCGAACTCACGGTGTCATTACCCGCCGGGCTGTCCGCCGCCAGCGGCTTGAACGCGATGGCGCACTGCGTGGAGGCGTTCTGGGGCGCCGCGACGCAATCCGATCAGCTCGCTCGCCGCCGAAGAAGGGATCCGCGCCCTGGCGACCGGACTCCCCGCCGTCGTCGTCGACGGTGGCGACCTGGATGCCCGCTCGGATCTGCTCTATGGGGCCTATCTTGCGGGCAGCGCGTTCGCCGTCGCGGGTTCGGGACTGCATCACAAGATCTGCCATGTGCTCGGCGGCGCCTACGACCTGCCGCACGCCGAAACGCACGCGATCGTGCTGCCGCACGTCCTGGCGTTCAACGCGCCCGGCGCGACCTCGGCCGCGGCACGCATCGGCCGCGCCCTTGATATTGCCGACCCCGTTGCCGGCCTGCGGAGCCTGTCGAAGCGGGTCGGTATCCCAGCGGGGCTGCGCGACATCGGATTACGCAACGACCAACTGGACGAGGCGGTTGCTCTGATCGAGCCCGCGGTCCCGGCCGACAACCCGGTTCCGGTGACCACGGTCGCCCTGCGTTCGCTGCTCGAGGCGGCGTGGTCGGGTGAGGCGGAGGAGGAGAAACCGTGAGCATGCAGCAGGTTCGAGAACAGGCCGTCACCGACGAGGTGATCGCGAGTTTCGCCGGCGCCCCCTCAGAACGCTTGCGCGAGGTGATGAGCAGCCTGGTCCGGCATCTGCACGATTTCGCGCGCGAGGTCCGGCTCACCGAGGCGGAATGGCAGCGCGGCATCGACTTTCTCACCCGAGTGGGCCATACCACGACGGACAAAGCGGCAGGAGTTCATTCTGCTGTCCGACGTGCTAGGCCTCTCCATGCTGACCGTCGCGGTCAACGCCGCCGGCCACGGCCGGCGCCACCGAATCCACCGTGTTCGGACCGTTCTTCGTCGAGGACGCGCCCGAAGTGCCGCTGGGCGGCGACATTGCCCGCGGCGCCAAGGGCAGCCCGTGCTATGTCTCCGGGACCGTCCGCTCCGCCGATGGCACGCCGCTGCCGGGAGCGCGGATCGAGGTCTGGGAAGCCGACGAGGACGGCTTCTACGACGTCCAGTACGACGACGATCGCAGCGCCGGCCGCGCCTGGCAGCGCGCCGGAGCCAACGGCGAATACCGCTTCTGGTCCGTGCTACCCGCGCCCTATCCGATTCCCTACGACGGACCGGTCGGCGATCTGCTGCGAGCCGCCGACCGCAGCCCGATGCGGCCCGCGCACCTGCACTACAAGGTCGACGCCCCGGGCACCGCACCCTGATCACGCACATCTTCGTCGCGGGCGACAAGTACCTGGCGTCCGACGCGGTATTCGGCGTCAAGAACAGCCTGATCGTCGACGCCACCGAACATCCCGCGGGAACCGCGCCCGACGGCAGTCCCATCGACCGTCCCTACCACCAGATCAACTTCGACATCGTGCTTGCACCAAAAGCACCGTGACTGCACCACGGATCCGTCATGACCATCCCGTCCGACGCCGCGGCCGGCGCCCGCTCGACACCGCTCCAGCGGTTCCTCCGGAGATCTGGAAACCGATGTGCTGATCATCGGCAGCGGCCCGGCCGGCGGCGCCGCCGCGCTGGCGCTCGCCACCTCGGGGTCGAGCACATGGTGCTGACCAAGTACCGGTGGACGGCGAACACGCCGCGCGCCCACATCACCAATCAGCGCACGATGGAGGTGTTTCGCGATCTCGGCATCGAGGAGGACGTGCTGGCCCAGGCCGCGCCGCACGAGCTGATGGGCGAAACCGTGTTCTGCACCAGCCTCACCGGCGACGAGTTGGGCCGGGTGCGGGCGTGGGGAACGCACCCGGCGCGCGAGGCGGACTACATCCAGGCGAGCCCGACCCTCAACTGCGATATCCCGCAAACGCTGCTGGAGCCGATCATCGTGGGGCACGCGGCAACCCGGGGCAGCCGGATCCGTTTCGACACCGAGTATCTGGGCCTCACCCAGGACGCCGACGGCGTGGACGTGCAGGTGCGTGATCGAATCACCGGCGCCCGTTCGACAATTCGCGCCAAGTACGTCATCGGCGCCGACGGTGGGCGCAGCCAGGTGGCCGCGGACATCGGGCTGCCGTTCGAGGGACAGATGGACATCGCGGGCAGTATGAACATCAGTCTTCCATGCCGACCTTTCGCACCTCGTGGAGCACCGGCCCAGCGTCCTGTACTGGGTGCTGCAACCCGGCGCGGACGTCGGCGGCATCGGTCTGGGGCTGGTCCGGATGGTGCGGCCGTGGAACGAATGGCTGATTGTCTGGGGATACGACATCGCCCAGCCGCCGCCGGACGTCGACGACGAACTCGCAACCCGGATCGTGCATCAGCTGGTCGGCGACGACACCATCCCGGTGACCATCCGCTCGACTTCGTTGTGGGGCAACAACAGGATGTACGCCACGTCGTACCGATCCGGGCGGGTGTTCTGCGCCGGCGATGCGGTGCACCGCCATCCCCCGTCGAACGGACTGGGATCCAACACCTCCATCCAGGATGCCTACAACCTTGCCTGGAAGCTTGCCTACGTGCTGAAGGGCAAGGCTGGCGCGAGGCTGCTGGATTCCTACGACGCCGAGCGGGCGCCGGTCGGCAAGCAGATCGTGTTGCGGGCCAACAAGAGCATCGAGGAATTCGGCGCCATCCTGCAGGCGCTCGGGTTCGACGACACCAGCGATCCGGAGACGATGCAGGCGCGCATCGCCGACCGCGTGGACAACACCCCGGAGGCAGCTCGCAAGCGTGAGGCACTGCGTAAGGCGTTGGAGCTGAAGGACTATGAGTTCAACGCGCACGGTGTCGAACTCGGGCAGCGCTACGCCTCGGCGGCCGTCGTACCCGATGGCACACCCGAGCCCGCCTACACCCGCGATCCCGAACTCTACTACCACCCGACCACCTGGCCGGGCGCGCGACTCCCGCACGTCTGGCTGGGTAAACGGGACGGTCGCACGATCAGCACGCACGATCTCGCCGGGCACGGACGGTTCTGCCTGCTCACCGGAATCAGCGGCACCGCCTGGGCCGATGCCGCCGCGGTGGTCGCCGACAAGCTCGGCATCGACGTGGCAGCCCATGTGATCGGCCCCGCCCGCGAGTATCAGGATCTCTACGAGGACTGGGCGCGGGCACGCGAGGTCGGCGAAGACGGCTGCGTGCTGGTGCGGCCCGATATGCACGTCGCCTGGCGGGCGAACGGTATGGCTGACGACCCGGCAGCGGAACTGCTCGACGTGATGAGCCGCGTTCTCGCGCTGCCGATCTGACGCGCTACAGCACCTTGCTGCCGTACATCTCCCCGAGCGGATCGGCGATCAGTTCGATGCGGGCCCCGTCCGGGTCCCGGAAATAGAGCGAGAACGCCGCTGTGCTCGGCGAACTCCACGCCGGCCGCGGTGAGCTTGTCCCGCAACCGCTCCCAGCGCGACGGCTCCACGCTGATCGCGAGGTGGTGCAGCCCGCCGAGCACCTCCTGGTAGGGGCCCTGATCGAGGCCGGGAAAGTCGAAGAACGCCAGCAGGTTGTCATTGCCGATGTCGAAGAAGAAATGCGACGAGCCGGGATAGTCACGGTTCTCGATCAGTTCGGTCAGCGGGAACTCGAGCAGATCCTGGTAGAACCGGACGGTCTGCTCGACGTCGCTGCTCACCAGGGCGGTGTGGTGCAAACCCCGTGCCGACGAGGCCGAGCGCTCGTCGGCGGGACGCAGGTACTGCTCGCGGATGCGCTGCCGTTGCGCCTCGAACCGCTCGGATCGCTCCTGCTCGGACATCG